>JADMIO011153607.1_pt1 | contig 39179 bp, 62 predicted proteins | sample 8958161 | NCBI WGS metagenome assembly JADMIO01 (sample SAMN16585339, study PRJNA669376) | soil metagenome | isolation source: Crop rotation soil | place: USA: Cullars Rotation, Alabama | collected 2011 | reverse complement strand
CCACCGAGCCCGCCCCGATCGTCGTCAAGCTCCGCGGCCGCGCCGAGACGGACCCCGAGGTCGAGATTGAGGTGAGCGATCCGACGATCGCGGAACGACTGCGGCAGAACGCGAACGACGGGATGCGAAAGGGCGAGTACGAGCGACAGAAAGCGGCGCTCGAGCAGGAGAAAGCCACGATCCGCGAGTTCACCACGCGGCTCGAGACGGCGCCCGAGAGCATGACCGAGTTCATGGACGAGCCGACGCGGGTGCGCCTCACGCGCTATCTGCTCGCGCAGCACTTCGAGCACCCCGAGGTCCAGCAGTTCGTCCAAGCGTTCACGGCCGATCCTCGTGAGCAGCGCGTGGCGCGCTCCGAGCTCAACGCCGAGGCGCTGCGCTACCAGCAGGAGTCCAACGAGCGCGTGAAACTCGCCCGCAAGGCCGGCGAGATCCACGGGGCGGTTCGTGCGCTCATCCCCGAGGGGACCGAGGACGACATCTCACAGCAATTCTTCCGTGACTGTATCACGGATCTCACACAGGTTGCGCACCAGCGCGGTGACATCGATCCCCGCGAGGTTCCCAGCCTGGTTACGAGGCGGTTGGCTATGTACGGGTTCAACGCCCCTACACCGTCGCCTGCCACGAACGGCATCCCCACGGCTGCGCCGAAAGGCCCGGTCGCTGAGGCGGTCGCCGCCAAGAAAATCACCGTCGCCAAAGCCCGCGTCGCCGCCACACAGGCCGCGCAGGCCACCCGACCGATCGCCGCCAAAGTCGCGCCGAGCGGGAACGGGGCCATCCCGGTCACGGTGCAGGACGGACCGCCGAAAGGCGGCGGGATCAAGGGCGCGCTCGCGTGGGCGCGTCAGAACTGGGTGAAAGGCTAAGAGCCTAACGCCTAACCACGACCTCACCAACACACACACACATGAAACGCTGGCATCTACTGGTGATGCTCGGCGTGGCCGTGCTGCTGTCGTTCGCGGTGCACCCGGCATTCGCTGCCGTATCGGTGACGCACGCGATGGCGACCACGATCACGACGGACATCGACGAGGCGCTCAAGCTCCTCACGCAGGATCCGCTCATCGAGAACATCGTGACGGATTCGGAATTGCTCGACCTGTTCGAGCAGGACAGCAACGTCAAGATCGACGAGACGACGGGCGGGCGCTACATCGAGACGGCCCAACAGTTCCGCCTCAACTCCGGGTACGGCTACCGCTCCGAGGCCGACTACATCCCGGTCCCGGGCGCCGGGCTCGTCAAGAACTCGCGCATCGATCTCAAGAAGTCCATCGGCACCGTCGAGATGAGCGGTGACGTGATGCGGAAGCTCAAGGGCAACCCGGGCGCCTATGTGGATTGGGCAGAAAGGGAACTCCCGAACCTCGTGCGCCGTCAGACGAACGAGGACGACCGCATCATGATCGGCTTCGGTGCGGGCGCCAAGGCGCGGGTCGATACGGACTACAACGCCACCAGCACCACGGTCCCGGTGGACCGCATGCACGGCGTGACGGGGTTGGGCAACGATTTCGCGTGGCTCAACTTCCTCGAGGGCGAAACGCTCCGCGCGTCACCGAACCTCGACGGCACCTCGCCGCGCACCGGCGTCATGACGGTGACGGTCGTGAACCAGGACGCGAACACGCTCCTCGTCGACGCCGCGGCCACGTCGCTGGCGGACAACGACTATCTCTTCCCCGCCGACTCGGCCGGCGCCTCGTGGCAGGATTCGGGCACGGACCGTGAGTTCATGGGGCTCTTGGGCATGGTCGACGGCGGTTCCATCCTGTCGACGTTCCAGGGCATCCTGCGCGCCGACTTCACGCAGTGGCAGAGCGTGGTCATCGATGCGAGCTCCGCGTTCTCGGGTGTGCTGTCCGAGGATTGCCTAACGTACGCCGACGACCAGTGCGACGTGAAGGGCGGGGGCAAGGTGAACGTGATCGTCGCGAGCAAGAGCGGGCAGCGGAGTTTCTGGAAGTCCCTGAAAACGGATCGTGTGATTAACACGAACACCGGCACGCCCGGCAGTTACCAGGGCGGAAAGAAGGGGCTCTCCATGCTGCTCGGTGACCGCGTGCTCGAGGTGCGGGCCGCGCGGAAGATGCCGCCGGAGATCGCCTTCGGCCTCTCCACCGACACGTTCCGCCGGCACATGCTCGGCCGCTGGGAGTGGGACGACACGACGGGCTCGATCTGGAAGCAGGTCACCGACTCGACGGGGCGCAAGGATGCCTTCTTCGCCTACGGCCACAAGTACCTGCAGATGTCGTGCAACGCGCCGCGCCGGAACTTCAAGATCACCGGCCTGACGGCGGTAACCTGAGGGTGAGCGAGGGCGGAAGCTGGAATCGCGTGAGGGCCTTCGTCGGACCTGAGAATCCGAAAAAGGAAGGCCCCGCCGTCCTCTACTCAACAAACCACACACCAACCGAGAGGGGCGCCTAACGGCGCCCTTTCTCATATCGCCACCTGAGGAGGTGACATGTACAACCAAGCGCAGCAAACGCAGTGGAGCGGGAATGCCAGCACATCCGGCTATGTCGCTATCGGCGTCGAGTCTCCGCCTCCGCCGAAGCTGGTCGAGGCCGTCGAAGTGCAGCACAAGACCATCGCATACGGGCACGAGATCGTTGCGAGAATCGCGTCGGCACTCGATCGCCTCGCGGGTTCGGAGCCGACTGCGGTTGGTCCAAAGTCGCAGTCGCCGGCTCGCGCGGCCGGAGTCCTCGGTGGACTCGGAGAAGTACAGGAAAGCATGGAAGCACTCAACAGTCGACTGAACGAAATCGCTGACCGCCTTTGCCGGATCGTGTGAGCTGAAAATGTTCATCGAACATGGCACACGGAACGAGAACGGCGACCGATACGTGGGCTGGCTCGGGCGGTTCGTTACGCCGTTGGAGTGGTATCGGATACACGATGCCACGCACGTCGGCGAGTTGCGGCTGATGGACGACATCCCGATGGGCAACGTCTACCGATGTTCGTGCGGTGACCCGATCGGAGAGTGCAAGCACACCGCGCATCAGATAGCGCGCGTCCTCGGCGCCGCGTGATGCACGCCGCACTCGTGAAGCTCTACCACCTCATCTACTGGTTCGCCCTGTTCCTCCTCTCGCTGAAAGGCCGTTGACCGTGGACCTCCCCGCCCTCCGCGTCGCCCCGCCCGACGTCGCGCGGCTCATCGACGAGCAAGAGACGGGCGCGCGGCTGCTGTACGCTGGCGAGGGACGATGGCGGCTGTGGCGTCTCGCGCGTGGCGGGAAGGAGCAAGCCAGCCTGCGCCGCTCCGGTATCCAGCAGTTGGATTCCATGCTCTCCCTCGATCCCCTCCGCGTCGGCGGCGCCTCTGGCCGCAACACTGGGGCCGTCGTCACCGCCCTCATGAACCTCCGGGGCTACGCGTGGGAGTGGGACTACGAGCTGCGCGGCGAGCCCGGGACGTGGATCGCCGACAACTTCGGCGCGCGGCTGTGGTTCGAGCGGAGGGATACGAGCTATGACCTCGAACAGCGGATCAACCGGGCTGCCGGCGAGGACCGCTTAGAAGCTCGGATCCGTGCCGCCCAAGAATACAACCGGCTCGAGGGGCCGTCGCGTCACCGCCACGCGTTCCGCAAGCCGGTGTCCATTGTGAACCCGTGGAGCAATTGATATGGCAGACTCAAAGGGCACGTTAGGCAAATGGGGGCCGGGGGTGATCGGCCAGGAGCAATACGAGCGCGAGAAGGAGATTCTGCGCACGCAGTCGTGGAAGTACGGGCCTGAGATCGTGGGGACGCCTGTGGCGCCGACGCCTACGCCGGCAGCGACCACGAAGCGTAAGGCGAAGTGACCAACACGGCCGTTGCGTACCACTCAAGCCAGTCGGTGGAGTGGTCAACGCCGCAGTTGCTGTTCGACGCCTTGCATGCCGAGTTCGGTTTTACGCTCGACGCGGCCGCGCAGCCGCATAACGCGAAATGTCCGCGTTTCTTTACGCCAGAGGATGACGGGCTCGCACAGCCGTGGGCGGGTGAGGTCGTCTGGTGTAACCCACCATACGGGCAGTTCAACGTCGCGCGGTGGATCCAGAAGGGATTCGAGGAATCGCGGAACGGCGCGACCGTGGTGATGCTCGTACCCTCGCGCACTGACGCGCGCTGGTTTCACGACTTCGCCAAGCGCGGCGAAATACGGTTTATCCGTGGCCGTCTCAAGTTCGGAGGCGCGAAGGATAACGCACCCTTCGCGAGCCTCCTTGTCGTGTTCCGGCCGGAGCCACAGTGACCACCACCCTCGCGGACCTCATCGCCGGCGTCCGCGCCCGCTCGCCACTGTTCGCCAAGGCCCGCGTCCCCGACAAGGCGTTAGGCGACTTCCTGAGCGAGTACCAGCGGCGCCTTCTCGATCTGGCGCAGCAACGCGATACCCAATACCTCGTCCGCCGCGCGCATGTGATTATCGCCGCGACGCAACAGAACCTCGCCGTCAATGTCGGCGCGGGCGAGTCGGGTGCGATGCCGGGGGCGGTCGTGGGTGACGCACCGGCCATCGGGAGCGCGGGTGCGGGGTCGTTTGTGGAGCTCACCTTCGACAACGACGAGAACGCGAACGTCGTCATCCTCGTCCCTGACCGGATCGTCGATTCCGCCACGGCGTCCTCGATTACGGCGACTGGTGCGGGTTGGACCACCAACCAGTTTGCGAACCGGTACGTGGTGATCCAGTCGGGTGAAGGCGTGGGGCAGCGGCGGAAGATCTCGAGCAACACGGCGGACACGCTGTTCGTCACCCAGGATTTCACCACGGTTCCTGATACAACCTCAGTTTTCCAAGTCGTCAACCCCGTACTGGAAACCACCTTCCAGATGGGCGGCGTCACGCAGCTCCCCGCGCTCGATTCCCGCGTTGCGTACCCCGTCAAACTGGATGCGGACGGCGAGCCCGAGATCGACCTAACGGCGCCGGTCGTCGCGACGTTCGATGCGGCGATTCCCCTGCCGCCTGTCTACCACGTGGTTGGTGGAACCGCGCGGTTCGCGGATGATTCCGATTATACGGAACCGCTGACGATCCTCTCCTACGGCACGCGCCACGAGGCGGTGAGTTCGCCCGCCGTGTACGTGCTGAACGAGCAGGTGTATCTCGCCGGGATCGCTGAGGATTGGACCGACATCGCGAGCGTGGAGCTCCTGTACGTGCCCGTGCCGCTGGACCTCACCGCACCGACCGACCTCCTCACCCTGCCCGACTCGGCTCGCACCGCGATGGTGGCCGCTGGCTGTGCGCACGCCGCGAATCGGTGTGCCGAGTTAGGCGTCACGGTGAATCTCGATCGCTACGACGCGATGGCCATGGAGCAGGAGCAACAGTACCTAACGAGTGTCGGTGCCCGTCACCGCGGTCGCTCCTCCACCGTCCGTGAGGTCTGCTGATGGGTAACCGCGTCAACGAAGCGAAGCTGCACGATGTCATCCCGCTCGTTGCTGGGACGGCCGAGCGCGGGGCGCTGTTCCCGACACCGGACCTCAACCAGCGCGTGCAGCGACTGGACACGGGCTGCATTCAGCGGTGGAACGGAACGGAGTGGGTCGACCTCCTGTGCGCGGGCGAAGGTGGCGGTGGTGAGTTCATCCAAGCCGATTACGTCGTCATTAACCTGAGTGATGACCTCACCTCGGAGCGCAGGCTGCAGGTCGGGGCCGGGCTCACGATGGTCGATGGCGGGGCCAACGGGGACGTGACGCTGCTCGCCGCGTGCCCCAACTACTGCGGGAACGGCTCGCCCGAAGGGGTGGTCACTGCGGCGGTCGGCTCGTGGTATCTCCAGCGCGACGCGGCATCGACGACGCATCCGCTGTGGGCCAAGCGGACTGGTAGCGGCAACACGGGATGGGTCGCCTACGCTGGGCATAGGGGCACCGGCACACAGAGTCTGTCGTTAGGTGATAGCAGTACCGCCACGGCCACCAACGCCCAATCGTTCGGCCAGTCGGCTGCGGCGACGGCGGCTGATACACTTGCCGTTGGTCGGTCGGCCGCTGCGTCCGCCTCTGGTGCCCAAGCGATCGGGCTCAGCACCTCCGCCTCCGCCACAGACGCGATCGCGATCGGCACCTCCACGACCGCCTCGGGCGCTTCCGCCGTCACGCTCGGCAAATCCTCCACGAACGCGGCGGTGGACGCCGTGGCGATCGGGCGCGGGGTGAGTGTCGGCGCCGCGGCGGTCGACGGCGTGGCGATCGGGCGGGAGGCGACGCTGGACCCGGCGTCCACGGGAAAAACCGGCGCCGTCAGCGGCATCGCGATCGGCAACACGCACGCGGTGAACACCGAGGAAATCAACATCGGCAGCCGGAACCTGGGCGTCGGCGGCAATAACGGCGCCTACGGCTGCATCTACCTCGGCAACGACATCGCCCACCAGGCGCAGAACCACATCCACGGCACCATCCTCATCGGCCTGGAGATCACGGCCGAGTCGACCAACACCTTTTGCGCGCCGATCGCCATCGGGGAAGGCGCCTACCTCGGCGGCACCGACAACATCGTGATCGGCTCGGCTGGCATCGCCCACCCGGCCGACAACCCGGTGGCGGGGCTGCACGAGGCGTCGGTCGGCGTCGGGATCGGGCAGAACGTGTCGCTCAACGGGGACTGCATCGTCGCGCTCGGGCACGACTCCATGACGCGGGGCGACTTCTGCGTCGCGATCGGCCCGCACGCCCGCGCGGGCGAGGACCAGACCACGGACTCGTGCAACGCCCTCGGCCGCTTCGCGACGGCGTTAGGCCACCGCGGCACGGCCATCGGCTACAACGCCACGGTCGCCTCGGGGCACACCGGCTCGGTCGCGCTCGGGTTCAACGCGCTCACGACCGCGGCGGGCCAGCTCGCGATCGGGTCGGTGGATCAGCAGATCACGTCCATCGTCATGAACGGCGGCGCGTCGGGGACCAACATCGCGGGCTCCGACCTGGCGCTGGCGCCGGGGCTCGGGACGGGCGCCGGGACGCCCGGGGCGATCGTGCTCAAGGCCGCGCCGGCGTTAGGCTCAGGGACAACGCTCCAGACCGCCGCGACGGTGGTGACGGTGGACTCGACGGGCGCCAACCTCGCCTCGGGCAAGGTGCTCAAGGTGGCGGGCACGCCGGTCGTGGGCGCGCAGGGCGCCGCGGTCGCGGACGCCACGAACGGCACGGACGTCATCACGCAACTCAACTCGCTCCTCGCTCGCCTCCGCACCCACGGCCTCATCGCCACATGACCGCTTCCGCTACCGGCGCGCCGGCCGTCGTCTGCGCGCAACTCCGAGACGCCCTGCGCGGCTCCGACCTCACCCCGCGACTGGCCGCGCATCTGGACGCGGTGGTCGAGCGCGCGGTGCACGCCTACCGCGGCACCGCCGAGTCGGTGACCGTGACGCTGCAGGTGACGGACGACGTGTTCACTTTGGCCTTCGCGTGAGTACCACGGTTGCGCAGATCGTGGCGAGGGCCACGGATCGGAATGTGGCGAATAGGGGCGCTTCGTTAATACCAGCGGACGCCGTGGTCCTCAAACTCGTCGACACGTACCAGGCCGACCTGTTCGTCAGGCTCGCCCGGGATAACCGCGTCTACTACCAGACGGACGAGGTACTGACCTCGACGGCGAGCACGGGTGGGAGCGCGCGGACGGTGGACCTCGCGACGCTCACGTCACCGATCCTGCGGCTCATCAAAGTGCTCAGGGATGAGGATGGTGGTGAGATCAACCTCGTCGACACCCGCGCGTTGGATGCCGAATATGCGCCGCGTGCCACACTCTCGGGCACCGTGCTCAGAGAGGTGTATCCCGACTGGGACACGTCGGATCCCGGCACTGTCGACTTGCGCATCTACTACGTCCACGGTGCCGCCGCGCTGAATCTCGGTGGTGACACCACGCAAACGGTCACGATCCCCGACCAGTTCTGCGATCTGCTCGACAACCGGCTGGCGCGATACCTGGCGCAGAAGGACCAAGGCCGGGACGCGGGGGAAATCAAGCAGTTGGACGCGGACTACGAGGCCCGATACGCCGAGTTCGTCGGGTATCTGGACGCGTTAGGCGGGACGCAGGCGATGGGTGTGATGTTGCCAGAGCCGGAGTCGAAGCGATAATGAAGTACGACGAGCCAGCCAACCAGCTCACGGCCGCGACGCATCCGCCGCACCGCCACCATCCCTCCCGGCACCAGCATCACGTCCGCCCGATCACGGCGCCCCTGTACGTCGTGACCATGATCTCGAACCCGGCGCGCTACTACTCGAGGTATAAGCTCTACCAAGCCTTCGAGGAGATGGTCAGGGACGCCGGGGGGATCCTCTACACCGTCGAAGTCGCGTTCCGGGACCGGCACTTCGAGATCACCGACCCCGACAACCCGCGGCACATTCAGCTGCGCTCGCCCTCTGAAATCTGGCTGAAAGAATCGGCCCTGAACCTCGCCGTCTCCCGTCTCCCCGCCTCGTGGGAGTACGTGGCGACGGTGGACGCGGACATCCAGTTCGCGCGGCCGGACTGGGTGAACGAGACGCTGCAGCAGTTGCAGCACTATTCGGTGGTGCAGATGTGGTCGCACGCGACGGACCTCGGGCCGAACTTCGAGCCGCTGCACACGACGTTAGGCTTCGCCTACCAGTACGCGAACGGGAAGCTCCCGCGCACGCACCGGCCGAACGGCGAGCAGCATCCCTACCCCTACGGCGCGCACGGCCAGGCACACCCGGGCTACGCGTGGGCCTACCGCCGGAGTGCATTTCATGACCTCGGCGGGCTCGGTGACATCGCCATCCTCGGCTCGGCCGACCAGCACATGGCGATGGCGCTCATCGGGCGGGTCGACGATTCGATCCACTCGCAGATGCACCCGAGTTACCGCGAGTACTGGTACGAGTGGCAGAACCGCGCCGAGCGGCACATCCGGCGCAACGTCGGCCACGTCCCCGGGACCATCAACCACTACTGGCACGGCCGGAAGGCGGACCGGAAGTACGGCGCGCGGTGGCGCATCCTCGTCGAGGAGGCGTATCACTGGCACCTCGACATCAAGCGCGACCCGCAAGGGCTCTGGTCGCTGACCGAGCGCTCGTACCGGCTGCGGGACCGGATCCGCGCGTACTTCGCACAGCGCAATGAAGATTCCGTCGACCTCTGAGGCGCGTTAGGCAGAATGTTTGCGCCGTGCCCGCGCTTCACGCGCCCGAATGCGTGCCGATTCGAGGTGGCACGTTTTACATCGACTCCGCATGGCGCCTTTGCGCCCCTTGGTCCAGTAGCGGTTATCGTCCGTCATTGCATGGCCGCGCGCGCAGCGTTCCCATCGCCTCGGTTTCACCAGTCCCGCGGCATCCAGCACGGCGCGCTTGGTGTGATAACGCTCGCGCTGATTTGCGTTCTCGCAAATGCGGCACGTTCGACGTCCACTGTGTCGGTTGATGATCGTGTTTCCGGGCGTGAGCTCGTGCCCTCTGTGGCAGTGGGTCTTGCTACGCCGATAGCGCGGACCGAACAAGAGGCGACCATCCGGGCCGCGCTTGCGCCGCTCTGCGCGACAGGTGGCGCAGCCGCGAACGGCTCTCTTGCCCGATCGTCGCCATTCAATGTTGTCGGGTGTGTAGGCGTGCCCTCGCGGGCAGTGCGTGGCCCGGGCCGCTCGCGCGGATGGGGACACGCCGCGCAAGATGTTCTCCCGGCCGGTCACCGCCTCCAAATGCTGCGGGTTGAAGCACGCCCGATTGCGGCACAGGTGATCGATCTCCATGCCATTCGGTGGGAGAGCGCCGTGGGTCAGGATGTACGCGATCTGGTGGACGCGCCTCTGTCGGTTGCGGATCGAAGAAGTCGCGTAGCCGTCTGGCCTGATGAAACCAGGCCACGTCCAGCAGACACCGTCTCCGTATTCCCTGCGCATCGCTTCCATGCGTTCCGCGAACGGCATAGCTGGTATCGCCATGTCGGCAATATAGCAGCGCCTAACGCGTAATGCCAGAACTAGTTACGGGATCAATGGGCGCCCCCCGCTCCGTGATCGAAGCTGCCAACCCGGGGCTGATCGACAAGGGCGTCGTGCGCCGCGCGACGAACGCGGTCCTCGATGGGCTCGGGCGGATGCGCGTCAGGGGCGGCACCAGAGCCGCCGTCACGCTCTCGGACGAGAACGGGGATCCCGTGGATACGGTGTGCGCGGTGGCGCCGTTCCGGGATGGGGCCTTGGCCGTGGGGTGGAGCTCGGCCACGCAGAAATGCTATCTGTACGCCCTGGACGCCTCGGTCACCACCGCCACCCGCATAGTCCCCGGCACCGGGCTCGATTACCTGTGGTCGGGTGTCGCCGCAGCGCCGGTCGTGTGGATCGCGGAAGGGCTGGACTGCGCGTACATCGCGCACGGCGAGGCGGCGGACGCCGACACGCTAGCGTTCGCGTCGCGGGTGTGGGATCCGAAGAACGACACGCTCTGGTTTCTCAACGCGGACCTCGACGGCGACACCGCGCGTGAGGCCACCTATTTCGCGGGCTTCGTGTCGTTCCACTCGCATCTCGTGGGCTGGGGCTTCGACGGCGGCGTCACGCCGGCCACCGGTTACCGTCCCGAATACCTGCGGATCGGCGCGCCGAACTTCGGCACGGACGTCAATACCGGCGGGTTCGGTGAGAACGGGCAGGCGGCGTTCTCCGTGGGGAATCGGGTACGGAGTGCGAGGGAGCGGATTCTTGGCGCCTGTGTCGCGGGCGATGTCTGCTACGTGGCCGGCGCCTACACCCTCCACGCGCTGACCGGGTACGGCCGGGACTCGTGGGAAGTGACGACGCTGGACGACTCCTTGGGTGTCGTTTCCTCGCGCGCCATGTGCTCCGTTGGTGGCGTCCTGTATTACTGGTCACCGAGGGGTCCGGCCCGGGTGGGCGGTCTGTCTACCCCGGAGCCGCTGTGGGACGCGCTGCCGGACACGGTGGCCACAGTGGCGAACCCCCAGCGTGTGGTGACGACGTACGACGCGGCGAATGACCAAGTGCTCTTTGTCTACGCCGGCCCGGCCTCCGCGGGCGAGAACCGCGCCGTGGCGGCGTTCGACTGCCGGCGCGACGTGTGGGTGGGTCCGGATTCGTTGTTAGGCACCGAGGTCTTTTGTCTCGGAACCGTGACGCCGGTCCTCGCGCCTTCGGTGTCGTCGCCCGGGCCGCTCGGGCCTCCGACCAGCCCTGGCGTGGTCGAAGCCGGCGCCGATTTCCTCACCGTCTCGCTGACGCCGGGCGACACGCAGCCGGGGACCGAGACGATATGGGAAGTGCACCATCAGCCGTCCGGTCTGTTCGTCACCGGCACCCGCACCGCCTCGACGGTCACGCAGTTCACCTTCACGGGCCTGCCCGCGGCGTCCAACCTCTACTGGACCGCCTACCATCTCCGTAACGGCCTCCCGGGCGCCTCGTTAGGCCAAGTGTTCTTCTCGACGCCGTGAGTACCCCCACCGTGTACTACGGCGAGGCCGAAGGGCCTCGGGTGATCGCGCTGACGGGGGATCTGACGCAGGTCACGGCGGACGATACCGAGGACGTGCTACTGAGCGTCGAATACCACTCCGTGTGGCCGGCGGGTGCGGCAGGCGACGTGATCCTCCGTGAGCTCTCGCCAGTCGTGCGGACGAACAATGGCGCGACGTATCGGGTGACACCAATCGTGGACGACGTGAGGCAGACGGCGGTGGAGATCACCGTGGTCGGCGCGGTGACGCAACCGACTGCGGTGTACCCCTCGAATACGGACCAAGTGAGAGGCAGTCGGATCGGTTGTCTGATTGAGCAACTGGCACCGAGGACGGGAGATTTCGAGGTGATCGACTGTGGCTGGGCTGCCATAATCTTGAGACGAACGCCGTGACGTTAGGCAAGGCGCTGCCGCTCGCGCTTGCGCTGTTGGTAGGAACGCTGCGCGATGCGGGTGCATTCGCGGCACACGTGTTCCACGAACGTGCCGCGGTTGTGGAGATAGGTGTTCTCCGGGGTTTTTGGATGCCCGTGCTTGCACGTCGGTCGGTCCTTCGGATGAATGAAGTCCTCGGCGATTCCCTGCTCCAACCGCCTCCGGCGCTTCTCGCACGCGCGGCATGCGCGTCCGATACCGCCGCGCTGCGTGAAGTACCGTGTGTTCTCGGGCGTGAACTCGTGCCCGCGCTTACAGTGCGTTTTGTTCCGCCCGTGAAGGCCGGGGTGTCGAGCCTTCGCGCACGCGCGGCACGCGCGGTGACCATTCGGGCGCCGTTCTGTATTCTCGACCGTGAACTCGTGCCCGTGAACGCAGTGAGTTTTCCGGGCGTTCTGCGCCTGAATCGACACGCCGCGCAGAACGTTAGTCCGGGGCGTCACGACCTCCAGATGCGCCGGATTGAAGCACGCCCGGTTGCGACACAGGTGGTCGATGTCGAGGTCGGAAGACGGCAGGTGTCCACGCCGGATGAGATAGGCGAGTCGATGTACGCTGTCCCACCGACCTTCGTAGAAGGTGCGGGCGTATCCGTCTCGCCGCAGCTTGCCCGGCCACGTCCAGCACGCATCGGGTCCGTGCTGCCGCTCCATCTGGCGCATGCGCTCGGCGAAGTTCACGCGCGGCATTTGTCGTCGTCGCATAACGACAATATAGCGCCTAACGTGTTGTTCCGCAGCACTCCATGACGATCGCACGCGCCTTCCGAAAGTACCAGCCCGTCGCGGTGTCACCCGACCGGCTAACGCAAGCCCTCACGCAACACGGCATCGAGCGCATCACCGGGGTGGCCGGCGACTCCATCACGCTCACCAACATCCCGGTTGAGCCGATGTCGGTGTTTCTGAACGGCGCGCGGCTCGATCCGGATTCCACGCCGCCAGAATACACCGTCAGCGATCGCACTATCGCTTTCGGCACGCCGCTGGTCGAGACGGATGTCGTGACGGTCGACCACCTGTATCGGAGACAATAATGAGCTGGCTTTCTCGGGCGTTAGGCAAGGACAAGAAGGACGAGCAGCGCCAACTCAAGCAGTGGCACGGCGCCGGCCCCGGGCAGCGCGCGATGGACGCCACGATCGCGGAAGGCGACCGGTACAAGATGCTGCAGGGGAACTACGACCAGAGCAGGAACGCGTATCAGAACTTCATCCAGAACGGGCAACAGGCGTTCGAGACGTCGGCGCGTGCCGCGGTGAATGCGGCGATGCCGGCGTTCAACTCCCAGTTGGAGGGCGTGCGGGCGAGTGCGATCCGGCGCGGGGTGAATAACGGCGAACTCGGCACCTCGTACGAGGGGGATCTGGCCTCGGCCCTGAACAAGAACCTCGACAACTCGATCGCGTCGCAGGCCCTCGGGCTCTACGGGCAGCAGCTGGGCGCGTACTCGAATCTCGCGGGGATGGACTTGGGCGCGTCGGAAGCCTCAATCAACCGCTACCAGGACGAGAACTTTTCGTACCTGGACCGGAAGGAGCAGGAGCGACAACAGAAAGCGCAGAACCAGATGGGGTGGGCCAATTTAGGGATCAAGGCCATTGGGACGTTCATGAGTAAGGGAAAAGGGGGGCTAGACTAATGTGCGCTCGCTGGTCCCCCACCGTTCCGGTCAGCCGCGGCCCCACCCTCGGTGATGTGCTGGCGAACGGCATCGACGAAATCATGGCCATCCGCCGTCAGCGGAAGTTGGACCGCGAGCACGACGAGCAACTGGCGTACGAGAAATCACAGCGGCCACTGAAGGAGGCCGCGACGCTGGCCGAACTCCTCCGGTACGGGGTGGTGCCGCACGAGGCCGGTGGGGATAGCGGGCTCGGTGGTGCCTTGCAGGAATCGTTAGGCGGTGGTGGGCCGAACCTCGGAATCGGGGACCGCGAGGCGCTGCCGGCGTCGTCGGTGTTCAACCGTCAGCCGTCGATCGTCGCCCAGCGTCCGCAGGGCGGACCGAATCTCCCCATCGGCTCCGAGCCGTTCACGCCGGGACCGCACACCCACGGCGGCGTGGTGCCCATCGGCCACTTCGATGTGAGGACGGGGACCTTCTCGACTGGCCAGGCGCCGCAGGCGCCACAGCAGCAGGCGCGCACCGGTCGTCGTCGACTCAACGACCAGTATGACTACGACCCGTCGATGATCCAACAGGCGCGCACGCAGCCACTCGCGGCGCAGCATCTGGACCTCGGGAACGAGATCGTCGTCATCGACCCGCAAACCGGCCAGCCGATCCAGCGGTATCCGAAAGCGGCGGACGTCGAGAAGCCGCGCAACATCGACCCGCTGTCACCGGAAGGTATCGCCGCGAACCGACAGCTGATCGCGTACCGGGAGCAGATGGCGGCGAGCCTCGCGGCACAAAAGGCGGCGCAGACCGCCCAAGCGCCGAAGAAAATCCCGGCGTCGGTGATGCAGGGGCTCTCGAAGAACGACGCGGCGGTCCAGCGGATTCAGGACGCCATTGACGCCCTCAAGGCGTACCCCGACGCGGTGGGCCTCAAGCGCGTCGTGGGCGAGGACATCAACCAGCGCGTGGACCCGAAGGGGATCGACGCCCGCGCCAAGCTCGCCCGCATCGCGGCGATCGAGATTCACACGCAGGCCGGGTCGAACCAGACGGCGCGCGAACTCGTGAACCTCCGGCCGTACATCCCGAACGTCAGGGACGGCCACGAGGCGGCGATCGAGAAACTGGAGAACCTGAAGCGCGCGGTGGCGAACGAAACCGAGGGGCTGCGCCGCAACTACGGGCTCGACGAGGTGGCCGTGCCTTCTGGCGGAACCGGCAACATCGACTTGCGCGGTCCACAGGCACCGGCGCACACACCCGCCGTGTCGGACGCCGACTTGTGGGAGCAACTGGTGGCGTCCGGCGTGCCGAAGGCCGAAGCCACGCGCCGCGTGCAGGCGAGGCACAAGTGACCGGACCGCGGATCGACTACTCCCCGGACAACCCGTTCGCGGGTGGGCAGAAGCGGAAGTATTCGGCGGATAACCCGTTCGCGCAAAAGGCGGATTTCTCCGACGTGCAATCTGGCACCTCCACCACGGCGGCGCCGGAGCCAGAGTCTCACCCGATCCGCGACGCGATTGTCCGCGCCGCGATTACCAACCCGGTAACGGCGCCGCTGTACCTGGCCGGTCGGAAGATCGACAACGAGGCGGCAGCGGCCGGGGCGATACAGGGCGCCACGTTAGGCTACGCTGACGAGCTCGCCGGCGGCGCGATGGCGCCGTTCGGCAAGGCGGGCGTTCGCGACAACTACAGTCAGAACGTCAACGCGATTCGCTCCTACGAACACGGACTACAGCAGCGTTCTCCCAAGTCCTCGTTGGCGGGTGAGCTGGTCGGCGCCTTGGCACCCGTCGTGCTCACCGGTGGCGCCACCTCCGCGGAAGCCGCCCCTTCCCTCCTCCGCGCGACCGGCAAGGCGGCGCTCCAAGGCGCGGGCTACGGCGCGGTGGCCGGCTACGGCGGCGCGGAGGGATCACAGGGTCAGCAACTCGCGGAAGCGTTAGGCTCGGGTGTGGCGGGCGGCATCCTCGGTGCAGCCACCCCCTCGGTGGTCCGTGGCGGCACAGCCCTCTACCGGGCCGTCACCGAAGGCGCGGACGCGAAAGCGACGCGGGTGGCCTCCGAACAGTTGATGGCCGCGCTGCAGCGGGACGGGTACACGGCGGAGCGGGCGCGGGCGGAAGTCCAGCGGATCGCGAGTGCGGGCGCCGGGAATAAGCCCGCGGCGCTCATCGACCTCCCGAACGCCGAGAACGTGCGGGGCGCCGCTCGCGGGGTCCACTCACAACCGGGGCCGGGGCGACAGACTATCCAGCAGTTCACCGACCAACGCCGGGCCGGGGCGACGGCGCGAGTCCAGCAGGATTTCACGGCGACCAGTGGGACGCCGGCGGGCTCCCCGTCACTCGAGCGGGAACGCATCCTGGCGGAGCGCAGGGCCGCGGACGCGCGCAATTACGGCGCCTCGGTGGACGCGATGGGGGACACGCCGATCACGGACCCCGATCTGCTGACGCTGATCGAGGACAAGCCGTCGTTAGGCGCGGCGCGGCAGGCGGCGAAAGCGGCCGAGACGGAGCGCGTGGGCAAGGCCGCGATGGCGGCGAGGGAAGGCGCGGAGGAAACGCCAGCGATCGCCGAGACGAGCGAGCCGCACCGCCCTTACGATTCCGCGAAGCGACCGAACGGCGACAACCGCCCGGTGGCCGACCTCCCGAAAGTCTCGGACGAAGGGTTGTTCCGCGAGCTCTCGGAACTCATGGAGAAGCGGGACGAAGGCGTGCGGCGGTCGCAGTACCCGCGCGTGTGGGACGACGACGTGAGCGAGATGAAAACCGTCGCGACCCGGAAAGGCGCCGGTCCGAGCGAACAGTCCAAGGCGTTCAGGAACCTGAGCGACTGGAATAACCGGCTCGACGCCGTGGAAACGGAGTTGAAGCGGCGCGGGCACACCGACGAGTCCATCGCGGACCTGATGCTGGCCGGCGAGGAAGGGCGCGCGGAGCGTGCTGCCGAGCGGGCCGGGATGCAGGCGGAACCGACCGCCACCGGCCCCACGGCCCGCGAGCTCCAGCGCATGAAGCAGGAGCTGGACGTGCAGGTGCAAGCGCTCAAGAACCCGAACGCGCCGGGCAAGGTGCACTCCGACGCGAGAGAGATCGCCAACACGAGGGCGCAACTCGTCGACGCCATGAATCGCAACATCCCCGGTTACCAAGAGGCGGCGCAGCAGTCGGCCGCGCGGATCGGGGAGGCGAAGGCGGTCACGTTAGGCGCGCAGGCGCACGGCAAGTCACCGGACGCGGTGGGCGAGTTGTACCGCGGGCTTCGCACCGATACCGAGCGGGCCGCCTTCCGCCGCGCGTACGGCCAGAAGGAGCTCGAGCGCATCGGGAACGGCGGGAGTGTCGCGCAACTCTATCGGACCACGGGCACCGTGGCGGGTGCGGACACGAAACTGGCGAAACTGCGGGCGGCGTTCGGGGACGACGCGAGTTTCCAGCGCTACCTCGATGCGTTGAAGGCCGAGGGGAACATCTCGGTCGGGAACGCGGTGACGGGGAACTCCAACACCGCCTCGAAGATCGCCGACCAGCGCGACCTCGCCCGACACCCGCTGGTGCGCTCGGCGCTGGAACTCGGGAAGGGGAACGTGGGGAGTGCGATCAAGTCTGTGCTCGCTTCCTCGCTCGAGCAGCGTTCCGCGCGGCTCTCCGAGAAAGCCCGCGCGACGCTCGCGGACTACCTCGTGAGCGGCGACCCAGGCGACTACCTGCGCCAGGCCACGACCACGAACGGATTCACGCTCGCCCGCTACCTCGGCGCTGTGGCCGGGCTCTCTCACTAACCACACCCACCACTCATGGACTTCGCAACCACGCACATCCTCTCGCGGCCGGTCATCACGCTCACGGACGGCCAGGCCGTCATTATCGACTGCCGCGGGATGGCGGCGTTCAACGTGTTGGCCGGCGGTGGGGCAACCATTACGGCCAGTCGCGTCAAGGAACAGCCGACCGGGACGAGCTTTGGACTGGACGGCGATGTCGTCCCCGATCACTCGTCGTTTGAGTATACCGTGGCCGGTGACGGCACGCCTGTTCCGGTGGACTACCCGTTCGTCCGCATCTCCACGGATGGCGGCGACTGCGACATCGGGCTCGTCTAGCCTGTGCACACCCTCCTCCTCGCCCGCCGCAATAAACGCCGCCTCTTGCAGGGCGGCGTTGGTGCATTCCCGTCCGTCGCGCTCCAGCGGGTTGGCGGCGCGTGGGTGGTGGTCGACGACAACCACGACCGGCCGGACGGCTACTTCGTGCTGAGTGGTGGAAAGCTGGTCATCGACACTACCGCCGCCTCCGGCCTGCCCATCGCCGCGTCCGGTCCGCTGCTCGTCGGCTCCTAACCTCACGATTCCCCCTCTATGTCACAGATTCAGGTTCCGCAGTCCGCGACGGTCACCCTCACGGACGCGCAGATCAAGGCGCTGCCGACGACGCCGGTGACCGTCATCGCGGCGCCCGGTGCCGGCAAGGCGGTCGTGCCACTCCTCGCGACGTTCGCCAGCAATTTCACGGCCGGTGCGTACACCGCGCACGGCGAGGACGTGTTTCTCGCCTTGTTCCTGCGTACCGTGAACGGCGAGACGGCCGTCTCGACCTACGCGCCGGCCTCCGCGAAGTTCACGAACGCCACTGCGACAGTCCACATGGTGGGGCCGGCCGCCGAACTGGGCACCGGTGATCTGGACGGCGTGATCGTTGGTCCCTCCATCGATGTGAACGACGCGGTAGAGGTCGTGCTGAGCGGATGGACACAGGATTTTACGGGCGGCGACGCGGCGAACACGCTCACGGTAACCGTCGTGTACATCGTCGTGGACCTGTAGCCGATGTCGGCCGTCGTCACCCGCCAACTCCCGCTGGTCGCGTCGGCGGGCCTCTTTGACCTCATCGGGACGGGTGACCCCTCGGTGTCGCCCGGGTTGGATTACGCCGTAGGCTCGCGGTTCTCGGCCACGGACGGGGCGTTAGGTACCGTCTTGTGGGTCAAGTACGGGAGTGGCGCCACCGACTGGTCACCAACGTTAGGCGGCTCCGGCGGTGGCGGTGGGTCGGGGGTGACGGACATCTCCACCACCTCGCCTATCGTCGCCTCGGGGGCCACCGGATCGGTGGCCCTTTCGCATGATGTGAGCGGGGTGACAGCGGCCACCTATGGGGACGCCACCCACGTCCCGGTGGTCACGTTCGATGCGGAGGGACACGCGACCGCCGCATCCACCGTCGCCCTCTCGATTCCCTCCTCCGACCCGTCGACCGACACGAAAGTCTGGATGCCGCTCACGACCGTCGTGGGTGGTGTGCCGCAACTCGTGTGGGACGCGAATAACTCGCTGATTCCTACCTTAGTCCCGATCTGACAATGGGCACCTCGGTATTCGCGGATCACCTGCTCTCAGGTGACCACGCCTCACGCCCGGCGGCGAGCGATGTGCCGCAGGGGACGCTCTACGCGTGCACGACGCATCTCAAGGTCTACCAGTCGGACGGGACGTCCGCGTGGTCGGACTGGGCCGTGCAGGGCGGTGGCGGCGCGCCCTCGGCGCACGCCACGAGCCACGAGGACGGTGGGTCGGACGAGATCGACGTCACCGGGCTCTCGGGGGTGCTCGACGACCCACAGCCCACCACCATCGCGCAGATCACCGACGCGAGCGCGTACGCGAAAACGCTGCTGGACGACGCTGACGCGGCGGCGGCGCGGACGACGTTAGGCGCGGCGCCGGCCTCGGGGATCGCGCAGTCGGCGGTCACGAACCTGACGACGGACCTCGCGGCCAAGGCTGCCCTCGCGGGCGCAACGTTCACGGGCGCGGTTGCGGTGCCGGACGACGCGTACGACGCCACGACGTGGAACGGCTCGGCTGAGGTGCCAACGAAGAACGCGGTGCGTGACAAGATCGAGTCGCTGAGTGTGGGCGGGGCCACGAGCCTCGACGGCCTCTCGGACGTGACGATCACCTCGGCCGCGTCGGGTGACCTCCTCCGCAACAACGGCTCGGGCCAGTTCGTGAACACGCCGCTGGTGGCCGGGGACATCCCGAACCTCGCCGCGTCGAAGATCACGAGCGGACAACTCGCGCTCGCGAGAGGCGGCACGAACGCGGACCTCTCGGCAACGGGCGGGACGGGTCAGTATCTCCAGCAGGCGTCGAGTGGTGCGGCGGTGACGGTCGCAACGATTCCCGCCGCCGACGTGCCCAATTTGGCCGCGTCGAAGATCACCACCGGCCAACTGGCTACTGCCCGGGGCGGCACCGGGATCGACGCCTCCTCGGCCGCGAACGGCGAGCTCTTTATCGGCAACGGCTCGGGGCTGACCAAGGCGACGCTGACGGCGGGGAGCAACGTCACGATCACGAACGGCGCGGGCTCGATCACGATCGCGGCGAGCGCGAGCGGCGGGGCTGGCGCGCTGGTACTGCTCGAATCGCACACCGCGTCCACGTCGTCGTCGCTCGACTTCACCACGCGGAACGCGAGCGGCCAGAGCGGCGCCACGATTCAGAGCGATTACGGCACCTACGTCCTGGTCTACGTGGCGCTCGTGCTCAGTGCGAACGCGTCGAACCTCGATCTCCTGCTGAGCAGCGACGGCGGGTCGAACTACATCACGACCGGGTATCTCAACGAAGTCAATCTCCTCCGGCTCGGGTCGGCCACCCCGGCCAACATGGTGGGCACGGCCTCCGTGAATCTGATGTCGTCCTACGGGACGGGCGTGACTCGGCACAACACGAGCGGCAAAGTGACGATGTTCAACCCGCTCGATGCCACGAATAACAAGCTCTTTGACATCCACATGCTCGCGCCGTCGAGTGACGGGAACTGGTACACGGGCAACGGCGGAAGCGTCTACAACGCGGCGACGGCGATCACGGCGTTTCAGCTCAAACCGTCATCCGGCACGATCACGACCGGCGCCGCGTACCTCTACGGCGTCGCGAAGTCATGACCCGCGCAGCACCTCGCGCCATCCGTCCGGCGACTCGACTTCGATGCGCTGGACGCCCGTGATTCGTCGCGTGAGACGCGCGAGTGCCGCGACCTTCTCGAATGTGGTCGGGTCGTCAAGGTCGAACGGCGTTTCCACCGCGAACACTACGGATTCCCCGGCGCCGGTGACCCGCCATCGCTGTGCGGCCGGCGCGGCCGGTGGCGTGAACGCCATCGGGGCGGACTGCTCGTGAGTCGTCATGGCCGATCATAACGACGGGCGCTCTCGGCGCCTATCCGGAGATGCCCTGAGGCGCCGTTAGGCGCCCTTTTTACGTCCACCACTGACGCCACGCTCATGACGCCAGCCCAGGTCAAACGCACCGCCACCGCGACGCTCGGGATTCCGGCCGCGATCCTCATCGTGATCTACGTCGCGAATTGGGCGGTCGAGCGGTTCGCGAGCAACGAGTACGTCTCGCGCGCCGAATACCAATCGGACCTGCTGCGACGCGCGCAATTCGACTCGTCGCAGGCCGCGACGCTCCGCCGCATCGACGCGCGGGTGGCGGACATCTACTGCGGTCGGCTCCCGACCGAAGTGCGCGCAGGGTGCCGGTGAAGGCCTGGGCGGTGTGGCTCGCGGCGGTGCTGTGGGCTCGGCCACGGGTGCCGGTGCGATGGAAGATCCGCGTCGGCAAGCGCCTCGGGTTCCTGCGATGAGTGACGCCGAGTTGCTGCGCGCGATCGCGAAGGGCGGCTACTCGCCCATGCTCGACGACACCGGCGAGACGCAGGCGCGGCTGCTGGCGCTTGCGAAGCGGCTGGAGGGCCAGTGAGCTATTCCACGCGCGTCATGCGTCCCGAGGATTGGGCGACGTTGCGGCACTTCACCGCCGCCGAGTTCCAGAAGCCGCACCTGATGGGCCTCGAGTTCATCCGCTGGCTCGACGAGCTGCGCCACCAGGCCGGCGTGCCGATGCACGTGACGTCCTCGTACCGCACCCCTGAGCATAACGCGGAAGTCGGCGGCGCGGACGATTCGGCGCACTGCGACGTGCCCTGTGAGGCGGTCGATATAGGCGAACGACCCACCCCCGAGGACCCGCACTGGAATTACAGCCGTTGGCAGATCGTCAGTAAGGCCATCGCGTTAGGCTGCCGGCGCGTGGGCACGTACGCGGACGGATCGCTCCATCTCGACATGACCCACGACCGGAGGCCCGCGCCGAGGATGTGGCGGGTGGCGCGACCGTGACGGACCCCGCGGGGTGGCGCGAGCGGGCGCGGATCGGGGACGCGATCTACGCGCTGCCGGAGCCCGAGAAAACGGTGGTCATGCTCTTAGGGGGATCCTCTCGCGACTCCGGCGCGGCGGCTACGAGTTCCCGCGGGCCGTCATCGCGGCGAACGGCGATCTCGTCACCGGTTCGATCCACGACCTCGAGAAGCACTCGAACGGGAAAACGATCGTCGAGTCCGTGGTAACTCGGTCGGCTACCAGGTCGGCGCCCTGCGACTGCTCCAGCAGCACGGACACGAGGTCAAGTCGTGGGCCGGGATCCCGTGGTACGGGATCGAGCGCTACGTCTCGCGCATCACCGCGCTCGAGGCGCGCCGGAACCAGGCGCCGGACGTGTACCTCATCGGGCACTTCCACACGGCGACCTCGATGCCGTCCGCGACCGGCGAGGTGTTCGTCAACGGCTCGCTGATCGGCGGGACCGAGTATTCCGTCAACGCGCTGGGCAAGTCGGACCGCCCGACACAATGGCTGCTCGGCGTCCACGAGGAGCACGGCGTCACCCACCGCTGGCCGGTCTACCCGGATGTGGCTCGCCCCGCCGCCTGACATGGGCGAGCCCCGCGTGCGCGGCGCGTGCTACCCGCCGTGCGCCGAGCGCTTCATCGCGATCTGTAACGAGGAGTTCGGCCCGGCCAAGACGTTAGGCGGCTGGGTGTTCCGAGACGGCCCGGTGCGACGCGTCAGCTGGCAGGTGCGCTACACGTGCGAGGACGCGGCGCTGCACGCCGGGGAGCCCTACGTATGGGTCACCTGCCCGTACTGCGGCGGCGACCTCGGACCGCCGCCGGACGACGAAGGGCTCGAGGGCGAGACGGGTGGCTAGTACCAGGCGTGGTAGTACCAAACGTGGAACGTCGCCGCTCGACGGGCTCACGGCGTCGGTCATCATCGAGCGCGGCGAGGGCTGCGTGCGGGTCGACGGCGTGGCGGCGGCCGACGCGTTTACGGTGCTGGCCGAGCTCTTGGAAGCGATGCGCCTCATGGCCACGCGCTACCCGGAGCTCACGCGCGAACTGCAGCCCGTGGCGGGCTACGCGCCGCTCGAGGTCAGGGACGACATCGGGGCCAACGGCCGCAGACGGGTTGGGTTCGGGTAGCCACACGCGCGCTATGCTGACTTTCGCGACTCCATCCATCGCCGTTTCGCATCTCGCGCACAGGCGCGATGACTGTTGCCCTTGGGATGCATGTACAGGTTGCAGGGGTCATCCCACTGCTTGCACGCCCAACAACGGCGCTTGTTCGGATCGCCGGTCGCGTCGAGCGCCGCCTGTCGCACGTGGAGCAAACTGTGATAGGACGCGTCGGGGCAGATGACGAGGTTCGTCGGACGATTGTCGTGCTTGTCGCCGTTCACGTGGTGGACATGACACTCGCGCGGCAGCGGACGACCCAGCGCGCGCTCAGCGACAACAAGGTGTTCAAACACTCGGCCAGCTGCACCTGCGCGAGAATGGCCCGGCAGGTAAATGCCGCGGTAGCGCGTTCTCGTGTGGACGTTCCTCGCGTGGTGTCCTTTCACGAAAGGACGCGGCACGCCGCGCACCCAGCCCTTGCTCGTGCAATTCTGCCGAGGCACCAGCGTTTTTCGACCACACCCGCATTGGCAATACATGGCTTACACCGCCTAAGGCTCTAACGCTTCGCGAATCGCTGTACCCCCCGGGCCGCTCACGATGAGCGGCCCATTTCACATCAAAGAGGAGGCCTCACGCTATGTGGCAAAATATCTTCTCCGGCGCCGTTACGCTCGTGCTCGAAGCCTACATGGAGGCGTGGGAATGGATCTGGACGTAGAGTAGTGGTCGTGTGATGGGACCAATGCGGGAAGCGTTTCACCACTCGGCTAACTCCTGCCTAACCCGGTCGGATTTTGCTGTTGCGTCTGTCAGATACGACGCAAAGATTGGCGCTGTGACGAACGGAGAAGTTGAGTGGGATAGGGGGCGGGGGTAGCGTAACACGATGTGGTCATCCTAGTAAAAGAGAGCGAGCGGACACATGAGTCGCGGGATAAAGCGGCGGTCCTCAATGCCAGGGACCATGCGGTTTGACGGCGTGACGCACGATGGATGTGTTGCATTCGAGCTCACGGTTTCGGACGACGCTTTCCGCGAGGAGTTGATCCGCGACCTCGAGCGGTATTTGGACGCGATCGATCCCCCGCTGCTGCTTGTCCGTGGTTCGGCTCAGTCGGCGACAGCGGTAGCTCATCATCTTGCACCGGGATCGCACTGCGCCCCGCCCGCATTGGTCCTTCACCAATCGCCAGCCACGCGAAGTTAACATCGAGCTTCCGCGCGAACGCTGCCGCCTCCGCGATCGTGACACGCTTCTCGAGACTCACGATGTCACTCATTGTCGCGGGCTTCACGCCAGCCGCCGCCGCTAACTCCTTCCACTCCATCTCGTTGCCGGTGCGCTCGAGGTAAGCACCGCGAGCGCGGTTCAATCGGTCGAGCAGCGCAGGGTCGCCGCGTCGCGTCCTGCGCGTTTCTGTGTCCGCCATATCCGAAACAATTTCCCTTGACAGTTCGGAATCTCCCACGTAGATATGGCGTGTCCGAAACGTCGGTAAAATGTTTTCACCTGCCTGCGGGATGTTCGGCATGAATCGATGGGAGCGCAAGGAGCGGTTAGGGCACGGCGCCGTGACGCGGCTCGCGAAGCGGCTCAAGGTGAGCACGACGCGCGTGTCGCGGGTGTTGAACGATCACGAGCGAATCCCGCGCATTCAGCGGGCCATCGCGAAGGCGATCGGGGCGCCCGTCGAAGAGGTATTCGCGCCGCCGTGTGCGGAGACAGAACCGGCCGCGCCGCCGGCTGGGGTGGTGTAGGGCGCGAGGGCACCCCTGCCCCGAAAGGCTACACCGCCCATTCAAGTCTGCAGGGCGTCGGTACGTCGGACGCGTGAGCGTATCGGCTGACGGTTCGGGATCACGCGGCAAACTCTGGGAGATTGGGATTCCATGCAACAGGTTACGGGCTGTATTCGGGCAGCGCGACCCCCGGCACCGATGGACGCGCGGGACTTGGACCGCGAGGCGCGGGCGGTGTGGGAGAACGTGGCCGAGGCGGCGGGCGACCGCCGTGGGCTGGCCGGGATGGTGGCGCGGACCTACGGGCTGTGCCGCGACCTGCAGCGCATCGCCGGCGGCGGGCGGGTCCGGTTCCACACGCTGATGGGTGTCGTCGACCTCCTGGCCCGCGTCGTCCGCAACTCCTACGGCTTCCACGGGGCGCGGGCATGAACGCGTTCTACGTGCGCCTCGTGCTCGGCGTGGGCTTCGTGGTCGGGCTGGTGTTCCCCTTCGTGTTCTCGATCAGCCGCCGTCCGCCGAACACGCACGAGTTGGAGGTGGGGGCGTGAGTGGGCACGTGGGACCGCGACCGGCACGACCGTCGTCGCTCACACTCCTCATCGCGTACACGCTCGGCCTGGTGGGACTGGCCTATTGCGCGGCGACGTGGCCGCGCGCCGTGGCCGGGGTGTACGCGGTGTCGGGCGGGTTGGTGTTCGCCGCGTTGCTCGTGCACCTCGTGAAGGGCTGGCTCGGGCTGAAATAGAAAACAGCGCCGAGCATATGCGGTGGGAGCCGCGCTCGGCGCTGTCACTCTGGAACAACGGAAATCTAACCATGTCACGCACCAAAACAATCCTCGATGAGCTCTACGAGCGGCGCGCGCTCTATAGCGAATCGCTGCGGATCGTCGTGCGCCAGCCGTCGATCTTCTACTGCGGCGACCGCTACATCGCGGACGCGGCGGTGTGTTCGGTCGAGCGGGCGCGGGAGACGGAGCGGCTGATGCGCGAGCTGGAGCGGGTCGACGAACAGATCGCGGCCGAGTCGGCGATCGCGTTCGGCGCGGAGCTGTACGAAGTGGAGGACGCAGCCTAATGGCGACGAGTGAGATTCTGGAAGTGCCGCACCCCAAGACTGGCGAGGTGCATCGGTTCCGCATGCATAACGGGAACATCGAGACGCGGCGTCCCGGGTGCGACGTGTGGGAGCCGTACGAGTTCGAGGAATCGGTGCGCCGCCTCTCCGACTGGATTGAGCGTGTCGAGGGATCCCATGCCTAACCTCTCATACGCCGCGCGCCGCGCCACGGCCGAGCGCCGGGTGCCGGTGGACCAATTTGTAAACGTGGAGTGCCCGTCATGCGAAGGGCCGATGGTCGCCTACTGCTGTTACGGTCGCTTTGACTCCGTCGAGGAGCCATGCGCCTCCAACTGCCACCGCGAGTACTGCGAGGCCGAGTGGGCCGCGCTTCAGCGGGACGCCGAGGACGGGTGCGAGGGCGTGGAAATGGAGGAGGAGTCGTGATGACACTCGCCACGCTTCCGCGTCCCGTGTGCGCTCCGGGCGACATCGGCATCGAGATCACGGACGACGCGCCCGACGCACTCCGCGCGACGCTGACCGAGTACTTCGCACAGTTTCTCCGACCGGAGCGGATGCCCCGCTCTAATCGCGTGATGTGTGTCTGCGGCGAGCCGCTAACCGGGATGCTCATCGGAACGTTCCGCTGGGGGCTCGCGCACGGCGAAGGCTGCTGCGGCGCCTGCGGCTGGCCGGCGCGGGCGTACCACCGACCGATCGACGCTGACGGGGAAATCCTCAGCCTGAGCGCTGTACTGCTGTACGCACCTCGCGGGTGCGACGGTGTGGAGGTCGGGGACGATGAGTGAGGGAAGCGGCTTCATGACCTACCGACAGGGGCGCCTGCCGACCGTGATGTGGAGTCCGAACATCCAGGCAGAAGCGGATCGCCAGATGCATCGCTCGCGCACGTCGTGTATCGACTGCGGCGCGTACGTCGAGACAACGTGTTCGCCCGATTCGTCGGAAATCGTCTGCGCGGAATGCTGGCAGTACGATCCTCGACGCTCGGCTCCGGGGGCCGCGTGAGCGCGCGCGGGGAGCGTTCCACGTGATCGCCTACCACGGGGGGCCGATTACGCCCGTTGACGTGGCGCGGCAGTTGTGGACGCGGCGACACGCGATGGTGTCGTTCGAGACGCCGGACCAGCTGCCAGTGGCGGCCGAATGCGCGCAGTCGTTCACGCTCGACAACGGCGCCTTCTCCGCCTGGAAGCGCGGCGCGGCCGTGGATTGGGACGGGTACGTGGATTGGGTGTGCGATTGGATGAGGCACCCCGGGTTCGGCTGGTGCGTGATTCCCGACGTAATCGACGGGAGCGAAGCGGAGAACGATGGGCTCGTGGAACAGTGGCGCGACCTTGGGCTGTCCTCTCAGGGCGTGCCGGTGTGGCATCTCCACGAGTCCATCGACCGCCTCGTCCGACTCGCCGACCAGTGGCCGCGCGTGGCGTTAGGCTCGTCGGGGGCGTTCGCGGATCCGGGTTCCGGGCCGTGGTGGCAGCGGATCGGGTTGGCGATGGACGAGCTCTGCGACGACATGGGGCGGCCCGCGTGCAAACTCCACGGGCTCCGGATGCTGGACCCGACGATTTTCTCGCAACTGCCGCTGCGTCGGCGGATTCCACCAACGTCGCCCGCAACATCGGGATCGATTCGGCGTGGGACCGTGCGCCGTACGCGCCGCGGTCAAAGGCGATGCGCGCGCTGATTATCGCCGACCGCATCGAACATCACGCGTCTGCCGCGACGTGGCAGCGCACGTACGGCGTGCAACAGAACTTGGAGCTTGTGGGATGAGGCGTCTTTACCTGGCCGGCCCGATCCACGGCTGCAGTGACGCCGAAGCACGCGATTGGCGCGAGCAGGTGAAGCGCGACCTCGCGGGTCTCTACGAGTTCGCGGACCCGATGGACCGCGATTACCGCGGGCGAGAGGCAACCACGGACCCGTGGGCGATCGTGCGGCCGGACCTCATGGAGATCGGGCACGCGACGCACGCGATTTTCAACTGCGAGCGTCCGTCGTGGGGCACGTCGCAGGAGATGGTCTACGCGCACATCGACGGCGTCGACATCACCGCCTTCGGCGCCGGCGTGTCATCGCCGTGGGTGCGCTATCACGCGTCGCGCTGGTGCGGGTCGCTGTCCGACGCGATTACGGCGCTCCGGCAGGAGGCCGCGTGAGTGCGCGCGGTGGGGCGAAAGTGTTGGAGTTTCCGCGGCGCGAGCCGACGAGCGCCCTTGTCCCCTCCGACGCGCCGCCGATGGAGCCGGTCTACTTCTCCCGCTGCGTTGGCGGCTGCGGCGCGCTCGTGACCTCGCCCTCGGCCCTCTGCTTCTCCTGCGCCGTGGAGGACACCGGTGGCTAACCAATACGGGGAAGCCCCGGCCCGCACCGGCCTCACGATCAACATCGGGCCGATCCCGGCGCCGGTCGAGTTACAGGCGCACGAGATCATCTACGACCCCCGCCAGCAATTCGCGGCGGACGGGCGGCCGTTGAGTGTGTTGGAGATGGAAGCGGCGGAAGCCGCATCGAACAAGCACGCAGCCCAACGTTTTCGGAGGAACGCATAGATGAGTAACGCGACAATTGTGAAGGTCACCGTCGACACGCCCTGCACCATGACGGTGAGCTCGGTGAGTGAGGCACAGGGCCAGTTCGGGCCACAGATCCGGCTCGAGGGCACCGATGGCAATGGCCTTGTCACCGTGTTTGAAAAACTGGAGCGCGCCGACGAGCAGCTCCGGCGCGCGGGACTGGACCGCCAGTCCGTGGTCGGTAAGACGATCACGCTGCACAAGGAGAACGTCACCAGCAACGGCAAGACGTTCCCCGCGCTCCGGATCAGTGTGGTGGGCGGATCATCGGCGCCGGCCAAATCGAATGGCGCCGCCAAGCAGCCAATCAGCATCGGCAACGCGCCGTGGGAGCAGGAGGAAACGGGGGCACCGCCGAAGGCGATGGCGGCGACAACGACGGATAAGCTGGCCGAGAAGTTCGCCCTGTATGACCGGTGCTTCACCTACGCGTACCAGTGCGCGAAGGGCGCGGGCATCACCGATCAGCAAGCGATCGCCTCGATGGCCGCGACGATCTTTATTCAGGCATCACGGTGAGCGCCGCCGTCGTACTGGATCGACAGGGGCTCGAGGACCGGGCCTCTGTCGAATCCCTCGAGGCGCTGCACCACGAGCGCCGGATCTTGATGCGGACCTTGGCGCCGCTGAAGGCGCTGCACGGCCCGTTCGGGCTGTGGGACGCGAAGCGCAAGCAGATGTCGCGCGCCTGCATGGTGCGGGCGCGGATGGCGATCATCGCGCGGCACGAGAAGCCGACCGAGGCGATGGTCGAGGCCGAAGCGTTATGCGACCCGCAATTCGTGGCGTTCATGGATCAGGCGGAGCGCGACCGGATCGAATACCTGTGCCAGCAAACGCAACTCGACGAGCTCGAGGAGCGCATCCGGTCACGCGAGATCGCGCTGCAGGCGTACAACTCCGAGTTGAGGTTGGCCCGGTGATGCGCCTCGCACTGCTCGTGAACGCGGACGGGGAACGGTGGGTGACCGAGATCGTAGATACGGGTCACCCGCCGAAAACACTCTCTCGGGCCGGCAAACCGTACACGCTCGTGATGACGATGGCCGTCGAACACGAGGACATTGCGGCCCGATGGTGTCGACAAGTGCAGGTGGGTTTGAGGAATGTGAGAACGCCGGCCTTTCGTGGTGCTACGCAATGAGTTACGTGGCTCTGGCGCGGACGCGTGATCCATCCCACCGTGCCCTTCGTGACGCCTAACGTGCTACCTAACGAGTCCATGATCGCCGCGCTGGCGCAGCTCCCGAAAGGGACGCAGGTGACCATCACCGTGGCCGCCGAGGCGCTCGCGGCCGGGCTGCGCGCGGCCAACGGCGGGCCGGAGTACGCGGAGGCGTCGGAGGTCGCGCGGCTGGTCGGGTTCTCGGCCAAGTATTGGGTCGTCAGGGCGCGGGCCGGGAAGATTCCGGGGGCGAACCAGGAAGGGTCGCGCGGGCGATGGCTGTTGCCGGTGGAAGCCTGCCGCGCGTACGTTCGCGGGCGCGGCGGGCGCAAGCCGGCGACTGTTCCGTTCACACCCGTCATCGTCAGAGGCAAACCCCGTGTCCCGAAAGCGCACCGCGAGGCGACAGCGTGAACATCGCCCGCACGTCCTCGGACCGAGAATCTTCACGAGGGGCAGGTGGCTCGCCGCCGACCTCCGGCCGTGGGGCGGCAAGCGGACCACGCTCCGCGACCCCAGCCACCCGCAATGGCCCAGGCGGGGCGAGCGCACCGAGGAGCCGGAAGTCGCCCGGCGATGGGCGTGGGCCTACGTCGACCTGCTCCGGGGCGCGATCCGCCGAACGCAACTCAAGCTGCCTAACGACTCCAAGCGGCTCGACGTGGCCGTGGCCGAATACTTGGCGCATCGCGCCAACACGGTGGAACCGTTCACCCTTCGGAACGACCACTCCGCGCTCACCGTGCATCTGCTCGAGTGTGATGGCACGGTTGGGGATATTACAACGGAACAACTCCAGCATCTCTTTAACACCCTCGCGCCCAAGTACCGCCCCTCGACGCTCGCGACGTACCGCACCGTTATGCTCGCGTTCTTCAACTGGTGCGGGCGGAAGTCCGACCACAACCCGGCGTCTGCCGTCGTGGTTAGAGCCGGCCACGCATCGGATGTGGCCGGGTGGAGCGACGACGAACTGCGCGAGCTCAGGAAGGTCGCGAAGCGGTTGGACCGCCAGCGGGTGCGTGACCGCAAGTGGCCCGACAGTTTCCTCCGATGTCTCGAGGTCGGTGTGGCTACCGGCGGGCGGTTCCGCGAGCTGTGCGCGCTCGAATGGTCGCGCTTCCGCGCTGACAACACCGTGCGATTCAACGTGCAGGTTGACGAGCGCGGTAGCGGCACGAAAGGGCTCAAGGGGAAAAGGAACAGGACAGCGTTGGTTCTTCCCTCACTCTACCGCCATCTCCCCAAATTCCCCACGACTGGCCACGTCCTTACGCCGTCGCCGCTCCGCGGCTTCGTCTACGGGTACGCCGAGAAGTGGATGGAGTGGTTGTACGAAAAGGCGGAACTGCGAGGCAGGCGCACCCGGTGGCACGCGCTCCGACATACGTACGGTCGCGTCTTCCTCGAAATGGGCGGATCGCTCGAGCAGCTCCAGATGTCCATGGGGCACGCGTCCATCCGCACCACGGAAATCACCTACAAGCACTTCACGCACGACTCGGCCGCAGCACTCGCGCGGGCTCGGATCTACGGGGCGGATCACGCAGCTTTTCGTGCCCGAAGTGGCCGCATTTCCGGCACCGGTAAGGGCTAAGTCGTTACATCGCAACACCGCACTAATTTGTGCTCGTAATCGGCGTGGGGCGATCCGCGCCGACGTCTTCCGCCACCTTCGCTCTGAGGCGGCGCGATGACGCCCTCCAACGCCGCCTCAGTCTCGGCACACGATGTGGCACCACGATGTGGTGACTGCCGCTACGCGCTAATGCGCGACGGCACCTGTCCCATCTGCGGCGGGAAGCAGATCCGGGGATTGGAGCCTAAGGCGCAGATACCGCGATCACTACGCTCGTTCTCCGTCCCTGGTCACTTCGAGTCTCTCCGACATTCCTACGCGTGGCGCGGCGGGATTGCGCTCGAGACGGACCGCGGACGTCGCGAGATCCCGCAGAAAACCAAGGACATCATCTATCGGCAGTTCGGTAGGCAGTGTCAGTGGCCCAACTGCTCCACCGGCGAAGCGCCGACGATTGAGCACATCGTCCCCGTGGCGTTCGGCGGTTCCAATCATCCGGGGAACCTCTCAGTACTCTGTCCGACGCACCAGCGGGCGTCGTGGGCCAGATACGAGCAACTCTTACTGGCCTTCTCGGGGGCAGCATGACGGAGCGATGCCGCCAGTGCGGGCGCGAGTCGGTCGAGCTCCGCAAACGATCCCATCACATCGCCGTCTGGTGCGTCGGCTGCGCCGACTGGTGCCAGCCGGGCAAGTGGATTCCGCATGTGGTGCTCGTGGCGAAGGGCGTCAACCTCAAGGCCGTTCAGGATGCGCCTAACGATCCTGTCCCCCCGCCCCACCCCTCACTGTTCGACGCGGCCTAACCCGTGGCATTCGTCAAGCTCCACACCGACATCCTCGGTGACGCGAAACTCCTACGGGCTGCGAGAAAAGGCGCGACCGCATTGTATCTCCTGCCGTGGCTCCTCGCCTTCGCGAAAGACGCCGACGACGACGGACGACTCACGGTGAACGGCGAAGCGGCGGAGCTCGACGACATCGCGCCGCGGATCCCGTGCGTGACCAAGAAGCAAGTCGGCCAGTGCATGACCGAACTCGAGGCGATCGGCGTGCTCGTGCGTGACGAGGACGACGAAGACGTGCTCCGGTTCGCCCGATGGGACGCCAGAGCCGGGAAGGACAGCGACAGCCGGGACGCAACCAGGAACAGGAAACGGAAGCAGCGAGAGCGCGAAAAGTCACGCCCTGTCACGCGTGACACGTCAGAGGATGTCACGCCGGAGAGTCACGCGGTAGAGAAAGAGAAAGAGAAAGAGAAAGAGAAAGAGAAAGATGAGAAAAGCGTGACAGTCACGCGCGTGACGTTTGACGACGCGTGGTCGGCATACCCAAAGCGCTCTGGTACGAATTCGCGACACGACGCAGAAAAGGCGTGGTGCGCCCGCGAACGGGAGGGTGCGGATCCGGCCGCGATGCTCGACGGGGTGCGGCGGTATCGAGCGTATTGCGAGTCCCGCGGATCGGCGGGGACGGAATTCGTGATGCAGGCCGCGCGCTTTTTCGGCCCGTCGAAGCACTACCTCGAGGCGTGGGAAGCGCCGAACGCGATGCCGGCCATGTACGAGGACGACGGTGTGACGTATACGCCGGCGTTCCTCGCGTGGGCCGAACGCACGTCGCCTAACGGGCGGAAGGCGTCATGATGGGGAACGCGCAACCGCAATCCAGATTAGCACTTGCGGCCGAGCGGTACGCCGCGCAGGGCTGGCACGTTTTCCCGGTGTGTGTGCGCGGGAAGAAGCCGCTCCTCGGAGGTCCTGGGGGGTTCCTCTCCGCCACGACGGACGTGGCGCAGGTCCGCGAATGGTGGCACCGCAACCCTAACGCCAATATCGGCCTTTGGCCGGGTCAGTCGGGGCTCGTGGTGTTCGACGTCGACGGCCCTGACGGTGAAGCCGCTGCGCGGATCCTCGGCGCGCTGTCCGAGCCGACCCTGGTGTGCGCCACGGGCCGGCCGGACGGTGGGCGGCATCTCTACTTCCGTCGACCCGAATTCTCCGTGTCGAACAACGACCTCGCCGCTCGGCTCGAGGTGCGCGGCGACGCCGGATACGTATTGCTGCCGCCCTCGATTCACCCGTCCGGCGCGCAATATCGGTGGCTCGGACGGGCCGATGAGATCCGAGATTTGCCCGAAAAACTGCTCGCGGCGCTCAGAAAATCGCAGCAATCGGGCGGGAATTCGCGCGCGGAAGAAGAGAAAACGGCCGCGCGTGACCTGATTCTCGGCGGAAAAATCACGGAAGGCGAGCGAAACAAGTCGCTCACGAGGTACGCCGGGCGCCTGTTAGGCCGCGGAATTCCCGAAGACGAGGCCCTAATTCTCGTCTCCGCAGTCAACGCGTCGCACTGCCACCCGCCCCTTCCGCAACACGAGGTCAACGGCGTGGTGGCGAGTATTGCGAACCGCGAGCGGTCCAAGGTCGCGCTGCGGATCGTGCGGGATGAGGATCCGCCCGTTGGCGATGAGTCCGTATCGGATCCAGTCCCAGACTTCACCGAGCTGGCGGCTCGGCAGGTGGCCGCGGCGAAAGCGCTCAACAACCGCGACCTGTCGGAAGCGCCGACGTGGGGATGGTCGGATTTGCGGAAACTCGCGGGTCCGATGCTCCCCGGTGAGCTCATTGTCGTCGGCGCGTCGGTCGGGAACGGCAAGTCGACGTTGCTGATGTCGCAGATGGAGCATCTCGCGGAGTCGACGGTCGCCACGCTCTACGTGCCGCTCGAGGTCGACCCGGAGGCGTGCCGATGGCGGTGGGCGTGCTGGAAGCTCGGCTTGGATTTCGTGCACGTCGCCCGCGGCGAGTGGTGGAAGCTGCCCGAAGGGGCGAGAGAGTCGATCGACTTGGTGCTCGATGAACAAGAAACGAACCCCTTCGTGCACTTCGCGACGCCGCGCCGGATCACGATCAGTGAGCTCGCGCTGTGGTGCAGGCGCGCGAAAGAGACGCACAACATCGGCGCGGTGATGCTCGACCACTTCCACCGAATGGATTTTGGGAACGACGCGAGAGCGATGCGGGTGTCGGTGACGGAAGTCGCGCGGGCGTTGAAGGATCTCGCCCGCGAGCTGGACGTCGCGATGATCGCCGCCGCGCAATTCAACCGCTCGAGCGACAAGCTGGATCCGTACCTGCCGCCGAGCATTGACCGCCTGAAGGAGTCTTCGGGGATCGGGGAGGAAGCCGATCACGTCTACATGCTGTCTCGGAAGCTCCGCGCGGATGTCAACGGGGACGACATCAAGGCACTGCGGTTGGGACATAAAACAGAACGTGATCTCGCTGACGCCGGCACGATGGCGGTGACGTGCCGCAAGCATCGGTTGGACGATTCCGCGCGTGATCGGACGATTCTGCTCGCGGTCGTGAACGGCCGGATCCAGAGCAAGGCGGAGTCATGGCGCGCCTAACAACCGCCCCATCGGTCCCCGCCGCCGCGTGGGGTGCGGAGTGGCACGAGAACAGACACGAGGAACCAATGAGCGATAGAACCGCGATCGAATGGACTGACAAGACGTGGAATCCGTGGCACGGCTGCACGAAGGTCAGTGCGGGCTGTGATCACTGCTATATGTTCCGCGAAAAGCGCATGTACGGCCAAGACCCGGAAGTCGTGGCGCGCAGCAAGACGAAGTTCCGCGATCCGCTCAAGTGGGAAGCCGAACTCGCGCCGCTCGGTCAGCGCAAGCTCGTGTTCACCTGCTCGTGGTCCGACTGGTTCCACAAGGACGCCGACCCGTGGCGCGATGAGGCGTGGGCGATCATCAACCAGACGCCGCACCTCACGTATCAGATCCTCACGAAGCGACCGGGCCGGATCGCGCGCCACCTGCCGGCAGATTGGGGAGAGGGCTACCAGAACGTCTGGTTAGGCGTCTCGTGCGAATCCGACGACGTGCGCCACCGCGTCACGCAACTGGCTGACATACCGGCGCGCGTGCGTTTCGTGTCGGCTGAGCCGCTGATCGCTCCGCTCATGCTCGCCGGAATATTCGGAGATTTGCAGTATCATCGCGCGATTCACTGGCTGATCATCGGCGGCGAGTCTGGTGGTCCCGAGCGGCGCGAAATGAAACTCAATTGGGCGCGCGATCTGATCAACCAGTGCCGCGACTTCGACGTGGCGCCGTTCGTGAAGCAGCTCGGCGGTCCGATCAACGCGAAGCGCGGCGATCCTGCCGAGTGGCCCGAAGATTTGCGTGTGCGCGAATGGCCGGCTGGTTACGAGGTGTCACATGTTGCCTAACGCCGACACCCCCGCCCGGATGACCGAGGCGGAGCGCGAAGCGCTCGAACGAGAGGTGGATGAGATCCGAGAGTACGCGCGGCAGGTGCAGCGGTCGCGCGAGTTCTCGCCGGAGAGCGCGCATTCGCGTGCTGCGACGTACGTCATTCGCCTCCTCGCCCACCTCGACGCCGTGCGGGGCGAGCGGGATTACGCGCAGAACATCGCCACGATGCATCTCGCCACGATCGACACCCTCACGCGCGAGCGGGATGAGGCGCGGCGGGAGAACGAGCGACTGAAGGCCGCGATTGATAGCGATGGCTCGCTCGCGGCAGACGGCGACTTCGATGCGTACCTCGGCATTGCGATCGACGGCGCGCACGCGCTGGACACCCTGCCAACGATCGTGGAGCGACAGGACAAAGAAATTCGCTCACTCCAGAAACAGCTCGCCGCGTCACCTCCGGTGACGGCGCCACCCGAGCGGGCGCCCGGCGAGCGCGAAGCGCTCGAGACAGCGCTGACAGCGGTGCGTCCGCAACTGCTCGACATGCACTATTACGCGATGGGCGAGTACGCGGACACGCACCCAGCACTACAGGACCGCATCGAGGATGACGTTGACGCCGTGCTCGACAACATCCGCTCGGCGTTCGCGGCCCACCAAGAACGTGCAAACACACCGGCCGCCCTCACGCGCGCGGGCGCCGGGGGCGAGGGGGACGAGAACATACAGGAGAGAACCGATGCCTGACGCGATGATCCGAGTGCGCCCGAGTCCGACCGCCGACACGCGAACGTGCGACTATGCGAACGTCGAGAAGCAGACGCTGTACGAAAGCTCGCAGCAGCACATCAACGACGTGCAGGAAGCGCTCGGGTTCTTCGCGGACTGCCTCCGCGAAGCATCCGACCGACACGACTTCGACAAGCTCACGGACATCGACGGGTTCCACGCCGATTTCGTGACCGGCTTCGCGCAGACCGGGTGGTGGGACCGGCACCGCCAATTGAACCGCCACCACCTGAACGTGGCGGACGGCGTGCGTGACGACGTGAACCTGATCGATGTGCTCGACTTCATCGCTGACTGCGTCATGGCGGGGATGGCGCGCAGCGGCATCGTGTACCCGCTCGAGTTGCCGCACACGCTGCTCGAGAAGGCGTTTCAGAACACGGTGACGCTGCTGAAATCGCAGGTCGTGGTCGATGACAGAGAATAACTCCTCTCCCCGTGCCCCGCGCCCCCACCCGACCGCCCGCGCGCGGAGAGTGAGAATGCCCCGTGCTTGCACGCAAATCGATTCTGCGGCCACAAAACCCGCCGAGGCTACACGGACGCCTCCCTTCCCGTTCTTCTCGCACGACACGCTCGCGTTCCACCTCGACGAGCCGCCGTCCGCGAATCGCTGGTGGCGCATGTGGCGCGGCCGGATGGTGCTCTCCGACGAGGCTCGCGCGTACAAGCAGTACGTCGCGAACGCCGCGCTCGGGAAGCGCTACCGGCCGATCCCGAAGCCAGCGCCCGTGCGGCTCCACGTCGTGTGGAATCGGGGCCGGAAGTCCGGTGACCTCGACAAGCGGCTCGGCGTGCTCCTGGATGCATTGCAGGGGATAGCGTACGACAGCGATGCGCAGATCGTGGAGATCCACGCCGAACGCGTCGACTCGAAGCACCTGCATAACGTCATCGTTCACGTCGCCGCCCGGCGGGCGCCCGCCGCGCCGGAGGGGAACGAATGAGCGATCTTTTCTGCATGACGCCTCTATGCGAAATCGGCGAAGTCGCCGAGATACTGACCGCTAAGCACTATCTCGGACGCGCCACACGCGGCTTTGCGTGGTGGGACGAGTTCGGCGTGATGGTGTTTGCGAATCCGTCATCGCGACGCCTGCCGCAACAGCGATGGCTAGAACTCATTCGCTGGTGCCTGACGGGCGGCCCGAACGCGGGAAGCCAACAATGGGCTGCATTCGTGAAGTACGCGCGGCGTGCGCTGCCGAGCGTCACCACGATTGTCAGCTATAGTGACCCGTCAGTCGGCCACACGGGCGCGCTCTATCGCGCGTGCAATTGGTGGTGGGCACCAACGTGGTTGCGACTTCGCCCACCGCCGAGCGGCAATGGCGATTGGGGCACCGGCCAACAGGCGCCGAAAGATCGATGGGTGTGCGCGCTCCGTCGCGACTCGGAGCGCGCGACGATCCTCACGGCGCAGGACGAGTCATTGCTGCGGCGCGATCCGTGGCTGCGATACGGCGAGCCGGGCGGCGTCGACTACAAGCGTTGGCGCGATGTCCAACAATTTCGCAACGCCATTCACGCGGAAGACTGCGACATGGACGTTGACTGCTGCTGCGGCGCGTCATGGAGGGCAGCGTGATCGACGACGACGAGGATTCCGGCTTTCCATACGATCTGCCTGATGATCGCGACGATGAAGAACTGGAGGACTGCTTTGAGTGGCAGTCGTACTGGTTCTCGCCTATGCCGTCGCCTCCAGAGTCTTCGCCCCACGCGCCCGCCGCGCCGGGGAGCGGGGTGGAATGAGTGCGAGAACGGTGGTCCTCGTGCTGTACTGCTGCGTCTCGCTGTGCTTTCACCGATGTTGCCTAACACTGACACACCCGCCCATGACTGACCCGACCGTGGTGCCGGCGCGTGGGTAAAGAGCTGACCCCGAAGCAGCGCGCATTCGTCGCGGAATACCTTGTCGATCTCAACGCGACGCAGGCGGCTATCCGTGCGGGGTACAGTGCCAAGAGTGCCGACAAGATCGGCACGCAGCTGCTAGGGAAAACTAGTGTCGCTGCTGCTGTTGCCGAAGCACGGGACGCCCGCGCTGAGCGAGTGCAACTCGCGGCCGATGAAGTGCTTAGAGAACTCGCGATCCTCGTCCGCTCGGATGTGCGCTACTTCCAAGTCGATGACAACGGCAACCTAACGCTGACCGAAAACGCACCGGATGAAGCGTGGCGTGCGGTCGCCTCGGTTAAACACAAGATCACGACGCACGGCAAGGGCGACGACGCGTACACGACACGGGACATCGAGTACCGGCTGTGGGACAAGAACAGCGCGATTGAAAAGGCGATGAAGCATCTCGGTCTGCTCGTCGACAAGCACGAAGTCAAGGGCTCGGTCGCGCACGTGCACGGCGTGGTGCTCCTGCCAGCGGTGGGTGAATGACTGCACCTCGTGTCCTATGGGAGCCGCACCCCGGCCCGCAGATGACATTCCTGGCCGCCGCCGAGGATGAAGTCCTCTACGGCGGCGCCAAGGGCGGCGGGAAGTCGGACGCCATTCTGTTCGGTGCCTTGCGCCAAATCGACAAAGCCCGCTACAAGGCGCTCATCCTCCGCGAGACGTTCAAGGAGCTCGGGGAAATGCTCATGCGCGCGCACCGCGTACTGCCACAGATCGGCGGCACGTGGCGCGAGACGGACAAGACGTACACGTTTCCCTCGGGCGCTCGCATCGTGTTCGGCCACTGCGAGTCGATCAAAGACGCGCAGCTCTACCAGGGCGGCGAGTGGGCCTATATCGGCTACGACGAGCTCGGGAACGTCGCGCTCGAGGACGTGTGGGTCGAACTGCTGAAGGAGATCCGCTGCCCCGACCCGACCGTGCGGCGCATGGCCCGCGCGTCCGCCAACCCCGGGTATGCCGGCGAGCCGTGGCTCGTCGAGCGGTTCGTCAAGCCGTGCGGCGAGGACGGGCGCCGGATCGCGCGCTACGAGCTCGAGATCGGCAACGGGCAGAAAGCCACGCGCACCAGGCGGTTCGTGCCGGCCCGCGTCACCGATAACCCCGTCTACGCGAACGACGCTGCGTATCTCGCGACGCTCCACGCCTTTCCAGCACAGTGGGATCCGAAGCTTGGAATTCACGTGACTTGAAGTCGCGGC
>JADMIO012870571.1_pt1 | contig 39181 bp, 33 predicted proteins | sample 8958161 | NCBI WGS metagenome assembly JADMIO01 (sample SAMN16585339, study PRJNA669376) | soil metagenome | isolation source: Crop rotation soil | place: USA: Cullars Rotation, Alabama | collected 2011 | reverse complement strand
CGCGACAACTTGTCCACGTGGAATTCTAAGCTTAGGATCCCAATGTGCTGGAAAGTTGGCGAAGGCATACCGCACGAGGATGTTTACCTGTATGAAGATTCGCTGCGACATGGTCATTCGATAGTCATCGCGTATGCGGAAGAAGGTGAACAGGCCGACCAGGCGGCGAAAGCTTTGAAGAATGCGGGCGCTGAAGATCTCGACACGCTTCGTGAAAGCTGGTGGCACGAATTGAGAGACGGGGAACGAACGCACTACGGTGAAAACTTCGATCGCGACGAGGAGAGTTATCGGCGCGGTTATCAGGCGGCCTTGCATCCGGCGCGTCGCGGTAAGACGTACTCTGAGACTGAGCAAGACTTGATAACGGCTTACGCGGGCACCGTGCTTGACAAGCCGTTTCAGGACGGTTATGAACGCGGGCTGGGCCACCATTCGAGAGGAGCCGAAGACCGCTAAAGCTTGAAGGACTTTCTGCTGAACGCCGCCGTCCTGATCTTGATCCTGGGCGTTAGTGCGTTCATCACCAGTTGGTTCGCGCGCACGATGTACATTCGTTGTTCAGCGTGCGGCACTCTCAACGCGCGCCGGCGCAGTGAGTGCCGCGCTTGTAAGAACCGATTCTGATCTCACGCAAAGGCGCAAAGCCGCAAAAGAAATATGTAGAAATCCTTTGCGGCTTTGCGCCTTTGCGTGAGATAAACTCTCCTGGATATTCACGATGTCTACAATTCCTCCGGAATGGCGTACGCACGCCGAGAGCAGCGATTATCGCGAGACTCCCAACTACAACGACACGATCGCGTTTGCACGGCGTCTCGCGCACTCATCGCCGTCGATCAAATTCGAGAGCTTCGGTTTCAGCGGCCAGGGCAGAGAGCTGCCGCTAATCATCGCCTCAGAAACCGGCACTTTCACGCCAGAAGCTGCACAAGCGGAACGCAAAGCCGTCGTGCTGATCCAAGCCTGCATTCACTCCGGCGAGCCTGACGGCAAAGACGCCGGTTTCGCCCTTCTGCGCGACATCGCGATCACGCAGACCGCCGCCGGCATGCTCGAAAACGTGGTCCTGCTTTTCATTCCCATCTACAACACCGACGGTCATGAACGTGCAACCCCCTACAATCGCATCAACCAGAATGGTCCAACGGACATGGGGTGGCGCACCACCAGCACTTATCAAAACCTCAATCGCGATTACATGAAAGCGGACACGCCGGAAACGCGCGCCTGGCTGCGGTTATGGAATGAGTGGCAGCCGGATCTCTTCATCGATTGTCACGTCACTGACGGTGCCGACTATCGTTGCAACATCACCTATCATCACGAACATCATGCGGGAGTCGACAACGCCGTGCTCGACTGGGAGCGCGATGTGTTCGGCGGCAAGGTCGCGCCCGCAACTGAAGCGGCGGGCAACGTGATCTCGTGGTATTTGGAGTTCATCGACAATCGCGATCTCACTCTCGGTACGCGAGACTTCAACGGCTCGCCTCGCTTCTCGACCGGCTACGTGCCGATTCGAAATCGTGCCGGCATTCTGATCGAGACTCACATGATCAAAGACTATCGCTCGCGCGTGATCGGCACGTACGACTTTCTTCGCGCGGCGCTCACGGAAGTCAATCGCGATCCGGAACGCTTGCGCCGCATCGGTCGCGAAGCAGACGAGCGCACTGTCGCAGCCGGGAAAAGTTTTGATCCCGCGCCGAGCTTCCCGCTGGATTTCGAGCTGACTGACGAAGTGACGCCTTTCGCGTTGAAGGCGTTCGAGTATGAGACGGAGTACAGCGAGATCTCAGGCGATCTGCGGGTGGTCTATGGCCGCGAACCGGTAGATCTGACGGTGCCGATGTATCAAACGTTTAGAGTGACAAAGGCTGTCGCGCCGCCGCTTTACTACATCGTTCCGGCTCAGTGGAGCGAGGTCATCGAAGTGCTCCGAGCGCACGGACTCGAGATGAAGACACTCGCAGCGTTCGAGTCGATCGAAGTGGAGAGTTATCGTTTGACGAACGTGAGTTGGCCCAGTGAACCATTCGAAGGAAGGCACATGCCGCGCTTCGACGTCGAGCCAACCACCGAAACCAGAATCTTTCCGCCAGGCTCGGTCGTCGTGCCGTTGGCCCAACCGGCAGGCAGAGCCATTCTCAACTTACTCGAACCTCAGGCGCCTGACTCGCTCGCACGTTGGGGATTCTTCAATGCCATCTTTGAAGAAAAGGAGTACGCCGAACACTACGTGCTCGAAGCACTCGCCCGCGAGATGCTGGCGAACGATCCGGAACTGCAACAGGAGTTTGAAGACCTGCTGGCAAGCGATCCGGACTTCGCTGCGAGTCCGTCAGAGCGGCTGCGTTTCTTTTACAAGCGTTCGCCCTACTGGGATCCGCAAATGAATCTTTATCCAGTAGGGCGAATCATTAGTGATATCGATCTACCACTTGCCTGAGATCAAAGACGCCCGACGAAGCCATCGCTGTTAGCCGCTGATAGATGTCGGGCGTCGAGCAGGGCAAACAGTGTGCAGTTTGCCTATACGACCGTGCGACGACCTCCGATTATGTTGATGAGCAGCACGACGAGCGCCAGCACTAACAGAATATGGATAAACCCACCGACCGTATAGCTACTCACCACGCCCAGTAACCACAAGACCAACAGAATTACAAAAATCGTCCAAAGCATTTCGTTCCCCTCCTTTTGTCAACCACGCCCAAAGTTTCGTTGGTACAAAAGCAATCGCGGAGGGTATTGAGCAACGGTCATGCCGTTTAGGATTCTTCGGATTTTGGGCAAAAAGGCTGGGCTGGTGCGTATTGAAACGTGGCAGTTAAGAGCCCGGCAGAAGTAATTCAATCCAGAGTAGCCGTATTTAGTTCGCATCGGGTCCAAAATTTCACGAAGTTGTTCTGGACTTCACATATTAGTCGCTGTTAAAGTGAGCACAGCGTTCGCGGTCGCGGACGCTCGGTGTTTTAAACGCCTGTCTCGGTTTTCGCGCGGGTCCTTCCTTCGAAGTTCCAACGCTTTTTCAAACCCCGATTCTTTGGTTTTTAATTAACGGTCGCCGGAGGCGCACTCCGCCGTACCTTCTGGAGGTTTTTTATGCCGACCCCCACACCGCGGGTATCAGTTCGGAATCGAAAAGTCGCTTTCTTAGGGCTGGCAATAACTACGCTCTCATTTTTAATCACCGCCAGCATCGTTACCTATTTTCGCCAGCAACCCCCGGTACAAAAGATTAACTACTCGCAGCTTTATAGTTTCGCAGAAGCCGGCGGCGCCGTGGCGCTCTCGGTCGAAGGCGAGACGATGACCATGACGAAGGCTGACGGTACTCTCGTCGAAGCCACGGTCACGGGTGAAGCCGCGCAGCACGAAGTCGTGCAAATGTTTCGCAAGAGCAACGTGCCGGTCGAATTCAAACCGCTCCAACCGGGATTGTTGTCGACTGTTCTGAGCTGGGTCTTGCCGGTTCTGACGCTGGCGCTGATCGCGTTTGCCGCGTGGCGCATTTATGCGAGCATGAGCGGCCGCGGCTCGTTTGAGCTCGAGAATCACAGCGGCAAACAGAACGTGGGTTTCGAAGACGTGGCGGGCGTTGATGAAGCACGCGCCGAGTTGACGGAGACGATTGAGTTCCTGCGCAATCCGGATCGTTTCAGCCGTCTGGGTGGCCGAGTTCCGCGCGGCATCCTGCTCTATGGTCCTCCGGGCACTGGTAAGACCTTGCTGGCGCGAGCCGCAGCGAAAGAGGCCGGCGTGGCGTTTCTGACAGCGTCAGGCTCGAGCTTCCAGGAAAAATTCGCCGGATTGGGCGCTGCCCGTGTCAGGCATCTGTTTGCGAAGGGTCGCAAGCTTTCACCGTGCATCATTTTTATCGACGAGGTCGACGCTCTCGGCCGGCAGCGCGGGCGTGGCGGCGATTCAGCTTCAGCAGACCAGGATCAAACACTCAACCAGTTGCTCGTCGAGATGGATGGATTCGATCAGTCGTCGGCCGTAGTCGTGATCGCCTCGACCAACCGTCCGGACATTCTCGACAAAGCGCTGACGAGACCGGGCCGGTTCGATCGTGAGATCGCCGTGAATCTGGCTGACGTCTCCGGTCGTGAAGCGATCTTGAAAGTGCACTCACGAAATCTGAAGCTCGAGGACGGACTCGACCTCCAGTGGATCGCACGCGGAACCCCCGGTTTCTCGGGCGCCGAGCTTGCGAATCTCATGAACGAAGCAGCGATCGCGGCGACGCGTGATAACGCGGATGCGATTGGGCGGCCGCACGTCGAGTTTGCGCGCGATCGTATTTTGATGGGCGCCGAGCGACAGGGTTTCATGATGGACGAAGACGAACGCTACGCGACCGCGGTTCACGAAGCGGGTCACGTGGCGGTTGGTTTGGCGGTTGAGAATGGCGATCCGATTCACAAAGTCTCGATCCTGCCGCGCGGCCGAGCTCTGGGTGTGACGCAATCGTTGCCGGAGCGCGATCGTTTCATGAAGAAGCGCGAGTATCTCGAAGACCAGATCGCGTTGCTGCTGGGCGGACGTGCGGCCGAACAGGTGCTGCTCTCGACGATGACTGCCGGCGCTTCAAATGACATCGAGCGCGCGGTTGAGATTGCGAGAGCGATGGTCAGCGAGTTTGGAATGAGCCGCCTCGGGCCGATACATCTGGGCAAACCCGATGAACAACGCAGTCAGAGTTTGCTCGATAAAGTCGAGGAAGCGACGACTGAGTTGATCAACGAGCAACTCGAGCGTGCTTGTGCGATCGTGACGGCGGAGCGCGAATCGATTAATCGGCTGGTAGAGATGTTGATGGAGCGCGACACGCTCGACGCGGAGGAGATCGCGAGCTGCTTTAACCGCGAACGAGTCGCTGCTTAAAAGCAAGCCACAAAAAGGCACATAAGGCACACAAAGATTTTTTTCCTGGTTGGGGAAATCTTTTTTGTGTGCCTTATGTGCCTTTTTGTGGCTCTTTTTGTGGCTATTAATGAGCGAGCGCGTCAGGATGTTCCGAGATCTCTCTGATCGCACGACTACGTCCTCGCCTTGTTACCACCGCCACACCCGCGAAGATCAGAATCGCTGCGACAACCGTTCGCGAGTTGAACTCCTCACCGATTAACAACGGCGCGAAGCCGAATGCGATCAGTGGTTGCAGGTAGATGTAGATCGCGACCGTGCTAGGCGGCACTTTCGTGAGTGCCCACGCGTTCAGGTAGTAAGCGCCGACAGTCGGGAAGATGATAATGATCGCGATCAACAACCAAATCCCCGCGGTGAAGACTCCCAGGTTTTCCTGTTGCAGCGAATAGATACCAACCGGCACAGTCACCAGCGCTCCGACCAGAAAATCCACGTGATCACGTTGAGCGCGCCGTAGCGTTCGAAGAGAGTCTTCGAGATCACGATATAAATCCCGTAGAGCAGGGAATTACTCACAAGCAAAATGTTGCCGGCGGTTGTGTGCGGGGAGAGGTCCGCGTGCGCGGGATTCACGAGATAAATAACGCCAGCCGCCGCGAGACCGATACCAAACAGACGTCGCGGCGATAAGCGGTCGTGACCGAACAGTATGCTGACGAACAGCGTGAAGACCGGGATCGTCGTGCTCAGCAGCGTCGAGTTGATGGCGGTCGTTAATGAAAGCCCTTTTACGTAGAGAAACTGATTACCCACCACGCCCAGCATGCTGCAGAGCACCAGTAACAAGAGATCTTTGACCGGCATTTTGAGGAGCGGCGTGAGTCTGCGTTGCAGTACGGCGAAAGCCAGGGCGGCGCCCACGAGACGAAGCGCGACAAGGCTGGACGGCGACATCGAACGCAGCACGACCTTGCCGAAGATGGGCCACGTGCCGAACAGAATTTGCACTGCGATCAGGGCCAGGTGCGGCCCGAAGGTATCTGAAGATTCTCTAACCCGCGTCATCCGTGCCTCACACGACGAGGTACAGCGGGTTCTCCAAAATCTTCTTGAAGGTTTGCAGGAACTTCGCGCCCGTGGCGCCGTCAATCACGCGGTGATCGCACGACATCGTCACGCGCATCATCTGCCGGATCACGATCTCGTTGTCGCGCACCACCGGTTTCGGCGACATCGAGCCGACCGCGAGAATCGCCCCCTCGGGCGGGTTGATGACGGCCGTGAACTCGTCGATACCGAACATCCCCAGATTGCTGATCGAGAACGTCGCGCCCGTGTATTCTTCCGGCTTCAATCTGCGCGAACGCGCGCGCTCGGCCAGTTCGCGAACTTCGGTCGCAATCTGGCTCAACGACTTTTGATCGGCAGCACGAACGACGGGCGTGATCAGTCCCTCTTCAATCGCTACGGCGACGCCGACGTCCGCGCGTTCGTAGTAACGCACAAACTTCTCCTGAAACGAAGCGTTGACTTCCGGGTGTTGCACGAGCGCGGCAGCCGCGACCTTGATGATCACGTCGTTGATGCTGATCTTCAGATCGGGATCGAGAGCATTGATGCCGCGACGCATTTCCGCCGCACGGTCCATCTCGATCTCGGTAGTGAGAAAGAAGTGTGGAACCGGTCCGAGTGAAGTAACGAGGCGTTTCGCGATCGTCTTACGAATCTCGCTGGCCGGCTCGTCGCGATAAGCGGACGCGCCGATTTGCGGAACCTGTCCGGGTGACACAGCGCGTGGGAAGCTCGGCTCAGCTTTCGGCTGACTGATCGCAGCCTCGATATCGCGCTTGATGATGCGTCCCCCTGGTCCACTGCCTTGCAGCGAACGCAAATCGATGCCGGCTTCTGCTGCCATGCGTGCGGCGAGGGGCGAAACAATCATGCGAGCCGAATCAGACGCTGGCTGACCGTTGTCGACGGGACGTGGAGCTGGTGCGGCGCTCGCCGCCGCGGCTTTCGCCTGCGGCTGACGCGCGGGCTGTGCTGCCGGTTTCTCCTGCTCCTGCCTCTGCGTGGGTTCCTGTTTTGGCTGTTCCTGTTTTGCCGGCGCGGCTGCAGGTGCTTCTGACATCATCGACGCGATATCTTCATTCGGCTCGGCGATGATTGCGATCAGTTGGCCCAACGGCGCCGACTGTCCTTCGTTGATGATGATTTTGCGCAGCACGCCGTTGGCGAGTGCCTGCATCTCCATCGTGGCCTTGTCGGTGTCGATTTCGGCGAGCGGCTCACCCATGGAGACCTTGTCTCCCTCTTTTTTCAACCAACGCGAGATCTGTCCCTCCTCCATCGTCGGGGAGAGCTTCGGCATGATTACCTTCGTGGCCATAATCTGTGCAATCTGTGGAAAGAGTTCTAACCGATATAAGCGACTTCACGGACAGCGGCAATAATTCTTTCCACATCCGGTATCGCAAGATTTTCGAGATTCTTCGCGTAGGGCATCGGCACGTCCGCGCCCGACACGCGCTTCACCGGGGCGTCGAGATAATCGAATGCGTGCTCCATGATCTCGGCACTGATCTCCGCGCCGACGCCGCAGATCGGGTGCGACTCTTCAGCAACCACGACGCGGTTCGTCTTCTTGACTGACTCGACGATCGTGTTGATGTCGAGCGGCCTGATCGTGCGCGGATCGATCACTTCGCACGAGACGCCCTGTTGCGCCAACTGATCTGCGGCTTTCAGCGCCAATGGAACCATCAGCGAGCGCGCCACGATCGTCACGTCTTTTCCCTCGCGCTTCACGTCTGCGACGCCGAGTGGAATCGTGAAGTCAGGATCGTCGGGAACTTCGCCTTTGTTTCCGTACATGCGCTCCTGCTCGATGAAGATCACCGGGTCGTCGTCGCGAATCGCGGATTTCAACAGTCCTTTCGCGTCCGCGGGCGTTGATGGCATCACGACTTTCAAGCCGGGAAAGTATGCGTACCACGATTCGAGCGCCTGCGAGTGTTGTGATGAAACCTGAAACGCCGAGCCGCCTGGTCCACGAAAGACGATCGGGATCTTGATCTGGCCGCCCGACATGTAAAGCATCTTGGCAGCCGAGTTGATGATCTGGTCGGTGGCAAGAATCGAGAAGTTGAACGTCATGAACTCGACGATCGGTCTCAGTCCGGCCATCGCCGCGCCAACTCCGAGTCCGGCAAAACCAAGCTCGGTGATCGGCGTGTCAATGACTCGCTTTGGGCCGAAGTCGTGCAACAAGCCTCGGGTTACTTTGTAAGCGCCGTCGTATTCGGCAACTTCCTCGCCCATCAGGAAAACTGTCTCGTCGCGGGCCAACTCTTCTCGCAGGGCCTGATTAAGTGCGTCGCGTATCGTAAGTGTCGCCATGGTAAAAGTTTTATTTGTTTCCAGGTTCGATCGGATTGGCGTAAACGTCTGTATAAAGTTCTGACGGGTCAGGCAGCGGGCTCTCGTCTGCGAAACGTAAAGAGTCTTCCACTTCCTCGCGCACTTTGTGATCGATCTCTTCGAGCGTCTTCTCGTCGGCAATCTTTTCCTCGAGCAACGTGGCCGAGAAGACCTTGATTGGATCGCGTTGCTGGTATTTCTCGATCTCCGCGCGTGTGCGGTAGTTACCCGGGTCAGACATCGAATGGCCCATAAAGCGGTAGGTACGAATTTCCAGCAGGGTCGGCAGGTAATCCTTGCGAGCGCGTTCGACCGCGCGCTGAGTCGCTTCACGAACGGCGAGCACGTCCATCCCATCTACAAACTCCGACGCCATTTCGTAGGCGCAAGCCTTCTTCGAAATGTCGCGCAGAGACATCGCGCGAGCGAGCGACGTGCCCATGCCGTACTGGTTGTTTTCGCAGATGTAAATGCAGGGAAGTTTCCAGAGTTGGGCCATGTTGAGCGACTCGTGGAACGCGCCCTGGTTCACTGCTGCCTCGCCGAAGAAACAGAGTGTGACTTGATCTGTGCCCTGGTATTTGGTGGCGAACGCGGTGCCCGTCGCGAGCGGAATCTGCCCGCCGACGATCGCATGGCCGCCGAGGAAACCGAGCTCTTTGTCAAACATGTGCATCGAGCCGCCTTTGCCTTTTGAGCATCCGGTGGCTTTGCCGAAGAGTTCGGCCATGATGGAACGCGCGGTCATTCCCTTGGCGAGCGCGAGACCGTGTTCGCGATAACTGGCGAGCACGTAATCGTCTTTGCGAATCGCGGAGATGGAGCCCACGCCGACGGCTTCCTGACCGATGTAGAGGTGACAGAAACCGCCGATCTTTCCGGCGACGTACGCTTCCGCCGATTTCTCTTCGAAGCGGCGAATCAGAAGCATCTGGCGGTAGAGTTCGATCAGTTGGTCGCGGGAAAGTCCCCTCAGACGATCTTTCTGTCGTTGTTTGGCTTCGTCTCGTTCCTGCTTGAGTTTTTTCGAATCCACGTCCGGGGGGGCATCCATGACGCCGGTAGAGCTCTGCTGCTCTTCGGCTTGGGCGGCTGAAGGTGGTGCGGCTGTTTGTTTGCTCATAAAAGGTCGGATTATAAGCGGAGCCACAAAAAAGCACAAAAACGCAAAAAGGAGCCGCTAAAAACAACGCCCTTTATTTTGAACCGCGGTACCTTCTGAGTTGTTTTGTGACTTTTGTGCCTTTTTGTGGCTAAAAGTTTTGGTGCCTCTTTGATGCTCAGGTCATCATGTCGATGGCGCGGACGCCGGCGCCCGCGACCGTGAGCACGGTTTTGCGAGAGTTTTTGTTCTGTTGCATGCGACGTGCTGCGGCGGTCAGCAGCTCCTCAGAGGTCTCACCGTCGTCCGGAAAACAAGCGACACCCACACTCACGCCGAGGCCGACCATCGTTCCCGTACGCACCGAGAATAGTTGCTCTTCCACAGCGTTTCGCATGCGCTCGCTGATAGAAACAGCCATCTTGCCCGACGCCATCGGCATGATCGCTACGAATTCGTCCCCGGCGTAACGCGTCAAAATGTCCATCTGCCGCAACTCGCGGCGCACGACGCCCGCCACGCTCGCCAGCAGCCGATCGCCAATGGAGTGGCCGTACTGATCATTGATGACTTTGAAATCGTCGATGTCCATGCAGACCACCGCGAGCGGTTCTTTGTTCATGCGCTGGCACTCGGCAATCCGCTGTTCCATCATCATGTAGAAGCCGCGCGCGTTCGGCAGTTCGGTCAACGGATCGACGAGGGCACTCTCACGCGTCCGCTCGTACGTGAGCGCGTTGTTCAGGGCGCTCGAGGCGTGCTGACATACCGATTCGAGCAACCGCACGTGTTCGGTGGTGTATGACGTCCGGCTCTGTGAGTAAAGCGAGATCGCCCCGAAAGCGCCGTCTTCGCGAAGCAGCGGCGAGACGAGAACGCCGCGAAAACGTTTCACGATCTCCTCCGGAATGCCGGTCAGATCCAGGTCCGGAGACGCATTGCACATCGAGCGTGAATTTGCGATTACCCAGCCTGTAATGCCATCGCCGATAGTGACTCGCCGTTGTTTGAAGAGCTCTATTTCCTCACCGACGACATGCACTGCAATCGCTTTGCCCGACGGCTCGTCAACGAGGTAAATCACGCAGGTATCGAACGGCACGATCGCGCGTAGCTTGTTTGCGATCAACGTAACCGTGTCGCTCAAGTTGAGTGACGACCCAATCGTCTGCGCGATCTCATGCAACGCGAAGACTTCGCGTTGGGCCTCGCTGATGGATCTGAAGCCGGCTGCGACCTCTTCGGAAACGCCGAGAATATCCGACGCAAGGCCTGCATCAGGCTTCGTCGCTGTCTTGTCGTCGACCGCCGGCACGGACGCAACCTGTTCCTTGATGTCCTGCAAGTCGATCAGTCGATCGAACTCTTCGACGTGCTGCGTAAATATTTCGACCACTTTCGGGTCGAAGGCGTTTCCCACCATGCTGCGCAGCAACGCGAGCGACTCCTCGCGTTTCATGCCTTTCCGGTAGGGGCGATCACAGCGGGTGGCGTCGTAGAAATCCACCACCGAGATGATGCGCGCCACGAGTGGAATCGCTTCGCCTTTGAGTCCCTTGGGATAACCACTGCCGTCCCACTTCTCGTGGTGATAACGCACGATGTCTTCAACCGGGTAAGGGAAGTTGACGCGTTTGAGAATGTCGCCGCCGACGGTCGGGTGGATCTTCATCTTCGCGAATTCTGCTTCAGTGAGTTTGCCTGGTTTGTTCAGGATGTACTCGGGCACTGCTAGTTTGCCGATGTCGTGCAGCAGCGCGCCCGCGTGCAGTGCGCGCAGTTCGGCGTCGGAGACTTTGAAGAGCGTTCCCATCTGCGTGGCGTAGAGTTGTGTGCGCCGCACGTGACCGTGAGTCGTCTGGTCCTTCGCATCGATGGCGATGGCGAGCGACTCGATGGTGTTCATGTGGATGGTCGCCATCTCTTCCGCATGACGACGCCGCTCAGCTTCCGCATCACGGATCTCCTGGAGGCGTCGCTCGTTGAAGCGATAAAAGAGGAAGACGAGTGCAGAGATGAGTAACCCGAGGACGGCGTAGATGAGAGTTTCCTGAAGCACTGCTGCGTAGAAGAGAATTGCGACGGCGGAAAGCAGCAGAAGCGCGCTAACGACGGCGATTGCGGTCACGAGCGCGGTGCTCTGCGAGTTGGTTTTCAGCATTGCCGGGGCTCAATCCTTCCGAAAACAGGAGGTTGTTGTTATTGGTGATGATCGCGCTTGGTAAGGTGCCAACATTGTTGGGCACAGTGATAAATATAACGATTTTGACAGGGATGGGTCAAGGAAAGGTTAGGTCGCAGATGAACGCAGATAACGCAGATCTTAATAAGAGTGAAAAGATCCGCGTTTATCTGCGTAATCCGCGGTTTACTTCAGTTGCTCGCGTAAGGCCGAAACGTCAGTGACCGGCTGTTCGCAGGTGTAGTTTTCACAAACGTACGCTGTCGGAAGACCGTCAATCATCGTTCGCTGCTCCAGCAGCGGAATGACGTCAACACCGAAACTGGCCGCAACGACCTTGTTCGGCAAGTAACGCCGCCAGGTTTCGGCAAGCAGAGGTCGGAAGTCAGACAAGGTACTCCCGACAATCGCGATCTCTTTCGGAGTTGAGAGCAGGAAGTCCGTGGCTGAGAGCGCGTATCCAAAACCCGAAGGATACCGTCGCATTGAATCACCTATTTCGCGAAGCACCGCCGTCGCCAGATTCCGGTATTGCTCTTTACCGCTCAGCAGTGCCAGTTTCAGCAACGCGAGCGCGGCGACGGAATTACCCGAGGGCGTCGCGTTATCAAAATAGTCCTTCGAACGCACGATCAGGTTTTCATGACTCTTGCCCGTGAAGAAAAAGCCGCCTGCGTCGTCATCCCAGAACTCGGCAATCATCACCTCGGTCAGTGCGAGTGCTTGGGTAAGCCAACGAAACTCGCCCGTCGTTTCAAACAACGTGACCAAACCTTCGATCAGAAACGCGTAGTCTTCGAGATACGCATTGAATTTCGCCACCCCCTCTTTCCAGGTGCGCAGCAGCGAACCATCGCGCCGCAGATTTGAAGTCACAAACACCGCGTTTCGTCGCGCGGCGTCCGTGTAATCAGGCCGATCGAGAACGATACCCGCTTCAGCGAAGCTCGCCATCATCAAGCCGTTCCACGCCGTTAGTACCTTTTCATCGCGGTCGGGTTTGACGCGCTGCTCGCGCAACTCAAACAGCTTGCGTTTACTTTCTTCGAGCGATGCGCGCAACTCAGCGTCCGAGCGCGTCACGTTCGGAATGTTTTTGCCTTCGAAGTTTCCGGCTTCGGTGATGTTGTAGTAAGCAGCAAAGGGACGTGCACCGGCTTCGCCGAGGGCGTCGCGAATCTCGTCCATGGTCCAAACAAAGAACTTTCCCTCGTGACCTTCCGAGTCCGCGTCCTGCGTCGAATAGAAACCGCCGTCAGCATGCGTCATCTCGCGCAAGACGTAATCGAGGATGCCCTCGACAGTCTCACGCGCATATGATTCGCCGCTTACCTGAAAATAATGCAGGTACAAACGCGAGAGCAGCGCGTTGTCGTAAAGCATCTTCTCGAAGTGAGGGACAAGCCAGCGCCCGTCGGTCGAGTAACGATGGAAACCACCCCCGAGCTGATCGTAGATGCCGCCGTTTGCCATCTTGCGACAGGTGTTGCTGACGATTTCGAGCGCTTCGGGATTGCCGGTGCGCGCGTGTGTGCGCAGCAAAAACTCGAGCGCCATAGCGGGGGGAAACTTTGGCGCGCCGCCAAAGCCGCCGTTGATTGAATCGTAGTTTTTAATGATTCCGACGTACGCAGCATCCAGCAACTCGGGCTCGATTGGATAATCGGCGCCGCTGCTGACGCTCACGCGCTGCAACTCATTCACGAGCGACGCGCCCGTCTCGCGAATGTCATCCTGGCGGTCGCGATAAGCCTCCGCAACGCCGATCAAAACCTTCGGAAATCCGGGCATGTTGTAACGATCTTCAGGCGGAAAGTACGTGCCGCCGTAGAACGGAACTGCGTCCGGCGTCAGGAACACAGTCATCGGCCAACCTCCGTGATGCGTCATCATCTGCACGGCGTTCATGTAGATCTGATCGAGGTCAGGGCGCTCTTCGCGATCGACCTTGATGTTCACGAAATTCTCGTTCATGAGCTTCGCGATCTGCTCGTTTTCAAACGACTCATGCGCCATCACGTGACACCAGTGACACGCCGAATAGCCGATGCTGAGCAGCACGGGTTTGTGCTCGCGTCTCGCTTTGTCGAAAGCTTCTTCACCCCACGGATACCAATCGACCGGGTTGTCAGCGTGTTGCAGAAGATAAGGACTCGTTTCGTGAATAAGATGGTTTGGCATACTCACAGATTACACAGATTTCGGAATTTGAAACAATTGCGAGAATCTGTGTAATCTGTGGATATGGAACGAGAGACTCTGGAGTTTGATGTTGTATTTGTAGGCGCTGGTCCAGCCAACTTGAGCGGCGCACTTCACCTCGCGCGGTTAGTCAAAGAAGACAATTCACTGGGCGACGTCGAGATTGCGGTGATCGAAAAGGGCGCTGCCGTCGGTTCACACATCCTTTCCGGCGCCGTGATGGATCCGAAAGCGCTGCGCGAGCTCATCCCCGATTTCGAAGTGCAGGGCGCGCCGCTTGAATCTCCAGTCAAGGAAGACCACTTTCTTTATCTGACACCGAAACTCGCGCTGCGTTCGCCGATCACGCCGCCGCCGCTGAAGAACCACGGCTACTACATCGTTTCGCTCAATCGGTTGGTTGCGTGGCTCGGAGAAAAATGCGAGGAAGCAGGCGTAAATATTTTTCCGGAATTTCCGGGCGCCGATCTGCTTTACGACGAAGAGGACCGCGTGCTCGGGGTTCGCACCGGCGACAAGGGCATCGACAAAGAAGGGAAGCGCAAAGCCAATTACGAACCCGGCGTCGATCTGCAAGCAAAGATCACGGTCCTGGGCGAAGGACCACGCGGCTCACTCACCAAGCAACTCATCGAGCGTCTCGGACTCGACGAAGGGTGCGCGCCTCAAGTCTACAGCCTCGGCGTGAAAGAGCTTTGGGAGTTGCCGGACGATCGTTACCCGGCCGGACGAGTCACGCACACACTCGGTTTCCCCTCCGACTCTGCGACGTACGGCGGCGGCTGGATCTACGGCATGCAGAACCGCGTGTTGAATATCGGCTACGTCACGGGACTCGATTACAAGGATCCGCTGATCGATCCGCACGCAGAGTTTCAAAGGTTTAAGACTCATCCGTACGTCGCGCGGCTGCTCGACGGCGGCAAGATGATTCGCTACGGTGCGAAGACGATCGCGGCAGGTGGTTACTTCGCGATTCCCCGCATGTATGCGGATGGGGTGTTGTTGGTCGGCGACTCCGCCGGTCTTCTGAACGCCCAACGATTGAAGGGAATTCATTCGGCAATCAAGAGCGGCATGCTCGCGGCTGAAACCATCTTCGAAGCTCTGAAGGCGCGCGATTTTTCCGCGAAACAGTTGCAACATTACGAAGAGGCAGTAAACGAAAGCTGGATCGTTCCGGAGTTGCGCAAGGTGAGGAATTTTCACGCTGCGTTCAAACACGGCCGCTGGCCGGCGTTGATCAATGCGGGATTGCAATTCGTTACGGGCGGTCGGGCGTGGGGAATTTTCGATCGTGACCACTCGCTCGCCGGTCACGAAGAGATGGAGAAGCTTTCAAACTACGGCTATCGCGACGACCGGCTCGAGCAGCGCTACAAAGATCTTCGTTTCGACGGCAAGTTAACTTTCAACAAACTCACGGACGTTTATCACGCGGCGGTGGGCCATGACGAGGACCAGCCGGTCCACCTGCACGTGCTCGACACGAACGTGTGCGCGACGCGTTGCGCCGAAGAGTACGGGAACCCGTGCCAGCGGTTTTGTCCGGCGGCTGTCTATGAAATGGTCGAGGACGGCGGTAACGGAAACCGGCGTTTGCAGATCAACTTCTCAAACTGCGTCCACTGCAAGACGTGCGACATCATGGATCCTTACCAGATCATCAACTGGGTTACACCCGAGGGTGGGGGTGGACCAGACTATAAAGGCATGTGAGCCACAAAAAGGTTAGCCACAAAAAGGCACATAAGTCACAAAGAAAAGAGCTAAGCGGAGTTTGTTTCCCCTTTGTGACTTACGTGCCTTTTTGTGGCTAATTCTTTTTCAATCCGATTCCGGCTTGATATGGAAATGCACGCGCCCGCGCATCACCTCTTCCAGCGCGATGCGCGTCGGCTTATGTTTCTGGGGGTCGATCTCGATTCTGGGCTGCGCGCCGCGCTGCAGTTGTTTGCTGCGCTTCGCCGCAAGAATTATCAGACGATACTTCGAATCAACTTCCTGTCCGCCGCTGCCGTCCACTTCACTCTCATCCACGTCATTAGCCACTCGATTGCTCCTTCTGCTGTCACTCTATAATTGAATTGCTTTTGAATTTTTCAATCACTTCCAGCACCAGGCTCTCCTGGCGCATGCAACGGGCGCGCTCCGCATAAATGATCGCGGCCAGCTGGCCCACGGCACGGTCGACCTCATCATTAATGATTACGTAATCGAAAGCCGAGTACTGCTGCAGCTCCTCGGGCGCGTTGCGCAAACGCAGTTCCAGTTCCTCAGGTGAATCCGTGCCCCGGGCGATCAGTCTCTGCCGCAACACTTCGTACGAAGGCGGCAGGATAAAGATACTCACTGAGTCCATCAGCAACTGCCGCACGCTAGCGGCGCCCTGAACGTCGACTTCGAGAATGATATCCGCCCCCTCAGCGGTCTCTTCCATTACCTGGTTCTTCGCCGTGCCGTAAAGATTTCCGTGTACGCAGGCCCATTCGAGAAACTCACCCGCGCCAGCCATTTCTTCAAAAATCTGGCGGTTGACAAAGAAATACTCGCGGCCATCGACCTCACCTGGACGCGGCACGCGAGTCGTGTACGAGACAGAATAGCGAAGATTCTCGACAACTTCCAACACGCGACGAATGAGGGTGCCCTTGCCGCCACCCGACGGTGAACTAACGACGAAGAGCGTGCCTCTCGAAGTAGCATGGCTGACTGTGCGGGACGTTTCCAGTTCTTTCACTCTACTCGACATTCTGAACCTGTTCGCGAAGTTTCTCGACCTCCGCCTTGATGGCCAAGCCCGCCTCCTTGATCACGAGGTCCGTCGATTTCGAAAGGGTCGTGTTCGCTTCACGATTGAGCTCCTGCAAAAGGAAATCGAGCATCTTTCCCGCTTCGCCCGGAGCATCGAGGGCTTCCTGAAACTGCGACAGGTGACTGCGCAAGCGGACCATTTCCTCACTCACGTCACTGCGATCCGCGAGGTATGCGACTTCCTGGGCCAGCCGGACCGGATCCACTTCCACCACCTGGCCGCCGCGATTCAGCAGTTCGCCGATCCGTTTTTGCAGACGCAAGCGATAAGCATCGGCGAGACCCGCGGCTGACGCTTCGATCACCGGCACCAGCGTTTCGATCTTTCGCACGCGATCGCGCAGCTCGTTTCTGAGTGCTTCGCCTTCCTGTTGGCGCATCTTTTCGAGCTCGTCGAGGGCCTGGTCCAGCGCTTGTTCGAGCGCCGTGATCATGCGCTCGTCGATGCCGTTGCGGGCGGGTTGCAACGCGCCGGGAATACGCGCCAGAACGTTGATGTCTAACTCGCCGGCAATGTCGAAATCCTGTTGCAACTGTTTCAGCGCGGTGATGTAGCCGGCGATGAGCGGGCGATTCAGTTCGTAAGCGACCTGGGCCACGCGCTCCATGCTCACCGTGACGTCAACCCGGCCGCGCGTTAAGCGTGACGTGATCCGTTTCTTGATCGACGGTTCGAGCGAGGCGAGCTCGGAGCCGACTCGCAAGTGAATATCGAGGAACCGATTGTTAACGGTCTTCAGGTCGACAGAGACGGAGAAATCGTCGCCCGCCACAATCCCCTTGCCGTATCCGGTCATTGATTTCATAGGATTCAGAAATAGATCCAATAGGACCTATTAAAGTGTCACGAGATCTTCTTCATCCGCAAATTGAAGCTCGTAGAGCTTGCGATATTGTCCGCCTTGCGCCAACAGCTCGGCGTGCGTTCCCATTTCGATAATGCGGCCCGCTTCCATCACGACGATAACATCCGCGCGCCGTACGGTTGAGAGCCGATGGGCGATCACAATCGTCGTTCGATTCCGCACGAGGTTGCCGATCGCGCGCTGGACCAGTCGCTCCGACTCCGCGTCGAGCGCGGAAGTAGCCTCATCCAAAATCAGGACTGGCGCATTTACTAAAACTGCCCGGGCGATGGCGAGCCGCTGGCGTTGGCCGCCGGAAAGAAAGATGCCGCGCTCGCCGACAATCGTATCGTAACCATTGGGAAGTTCGCGAATGAACTCGTGCGCAAAAGCGATCGACGCCGCTTCCTCGATCTCCGCCTTGGTCGCTTCCGGCTTACCGTAGGCGATGTTATGTCGCACGGTGTCGTTGAAAAGCACGGTCTCCTGAGTGACGAGTGCGATCTGTTTTCTGAGACTCGAAATCGTCGCGTCGCGAATGTCTGTCCCATCCCACAAAACTGTGCCCTCGCTCGGATCGTGAAAACGCGGCAGCAACTTCGTCAGCGTTGACTTTCCGCCGCCCGACTGGCCCACGAGGGCGACCATCGTACCGGCTTGTATTTTCAGACTCACATCACGCAACACCGAACGCGATTCGTTGGCATAGCCAAACGAGACGTTGCGCAATTCGATCTCTTTTTTGAGAACGGCCAGTTCGCCCGCATCTGGTTTCTGCCGGATCGTTGCGTGCTCGTCCATCACTTCCCAAACGTGATGAGCGGCGGCGAGTGCCTGTTCCATGCTGTTCTGCAGGCGCGAGAGCTTACGCATCGGGTCGTAACTGCGGAACAGGAAAAACAGGAAGGTTATAAACTGCGCCGTGTTCATCCGTCCGGCAATGATTTCGCGCTGACCAAAGAACAACAGCAGCACGACAAACAACATTCCGATCATTTCGATCGTCGGCGGCGAGGCCCCGGCGATACTCGCGCTACGCAGGTTCGCTTTGACGATTCGTTTCGCGACCTCAGTGAAACGTTCCGACTCGCGTTTCTCGGCGCGATACGCTTTGACGATCCCCTGGTTTGCGAGCGCCTCGTGCGCAGTGTCAGTCAGTTGCTTGCTGCCTTCAAAACTCTCGCGCGCCAGGTTTCGCAAAGCGCGGCCAAACTTCGCCGTTAGCACTGCAATAACCGGCGCAATCACGAGCGAGCCGAGTGTCAATCGCCAACTGAAATAAAAAGACGTGGCGAGGAGCGCGAGGAGAGTAAAACTCTCGAGCAGCATGTCGCGAATCGTGCTCGTCACCGCCGTTTCGATCGCAGCCGCACTGGTTACGAGTCGGGAAACGAGATAATTGGTGCGATGGCGCTCGAAGAAGGTCGCCGACTGCGCGAGCAAGTGGCTATAAAGATCCTGGCGCAACCTCAGCACCGCAGTCTGCCCGATTCGCGCCATCAAATACGTCGACAGGTACTCCGCCACGCCTTTCGTGAGTGTGAAAACGATCAGGAGAATGGAGATTACTTTCCACGCGCCGAACGGATCCTGGGGAATTAATCGTTGCAGACCGAAAATCGTCGCGGTACGCTGAACAGCGCCGCCCTGAACGAACGCCTGATCGAAGATCGGCACAATCAAACCGCCGGTTGCGCTCTCGAGGACGCCCACCAGTACCATCGCGAGAGTCGCCACGGTGAAGATTGGCCAGTGAGGTCTCAGATACTTTAACAGGCGACGAAGATCACGCATCTCTGGTTGCGGAAATCTCTGTTCCGTTGCTATAAGGGAGGTAGAAGACGGCCCAAAACCGTAAAAAGGAACTATACTTACCCCCACTTATTTGCGTCAAGGCTGACTGATTTACCACTATCTCTTCGATGCAAATTGTTTCCCCGGATGAGTCAGCATCGATTTGGGTTATAATTCTTGCCGCTAGCAGGGTATTATCAGATCCCTCCGACAGGATCAGACATTTGGCACAGCAAGCGACATCAAACAGCAAACACGCGGGTAAACGTCTTCTGATCGCAGATGACGATACCGACATGAGACTCCTTCTGGCCGAGTACTTTCGCCGGCTGGGCTTTCAAGTTGAAGAACGCGAAAGCGGCATGGCGGCTCTTGAAGCCACCTTAACCGGACGATTTGATTGCTTCATTTTTGACGTTTCGATGCCGGGTATGTCCGGTATCGAGCTGCTCAAACGAGTGCGCGATCGAGGCATTCAAACGCCGGCATTATTCCTGACCGCACACGACGCGCTGGACGACAAAGTCGCCGGATTTGAGGCAGGCGCCGATGATTACCTCGCCAAGCCGTTTAGCCCGCGCGAGCTCGAGTATCGCGTCGAGGCACTCCTGCGCCGCGGCGGATCAGCTCCGGCCGAACCGGACGGCGAACGAATCGAAGTCGGCGATCTGGTGATTGACAAACGCCGCCACGAGGTTATTCGCAACGGCTTTCGCGTTGACCTGACTCCGCTCGAGTTTCAGATTCTCGAGCTGCTCGCCTCTGAGCCCGGACGCGCATGGTCCAGGAACGCTCTGCTCGATCGAGTTTGGAGCACCGATTACGAAGGCTACCAACGCAACATCGATCCACACATCAATCGTCTCCGCAAAAAGCTGGAGGCTGATCCGAAAAATCCGCGTTACGTGCTGACTGTTCGTGGCGTCGGATACAAGCTGAACGAGATTCCCTGATCAACATGCTGTGGTTGATCGGTTCAGTTTTGATACTTCTGTGGGTTGTTCTGCAATTATTCGCGCCGCGTGGCTGGGTTCCCATGCTGTTGATTGCGGGAATCACGCTCCTCATCGTCCAAACCGCTGCTTACCGCAAAGAAAAAGCCGCCGAGAAACACAGAAAATCTGCATGATTTGTGTTCGATATTGTCTTGACCTCGCTTAGCCCATCGGCAACAATGCGGCTGTTTGAGGCATCAAGAAGATGGTAAATCTAGCCTTTCTTTCCCAGCTTTGAAGATTAGGAGCAGTTTCACCATGAGTTTCAGACGCATTGGTCGACATCTCGTTTTTGCGCTCAGCATTTGTTTACTGTTTGTGTCTGCCGCATTTGCCCAGCAGGACACTGAACGTAAGACCGTGGCGATTACTTATCCGCTGGACGAGACCGTGACAGTCAAGTTCCGTGGCACCACTGTGTTGCCACGACTCAAGGGTGAAGCTAAGGTGAAGCGCGCCGGTCGTCGCGGCACGCGCGTCGAATTCAGTGTTGAAGATCTGCCGCGCGCGTCGGAGTTAGGCGGCATTTACACCACGTACATCCTTTGGGCCATCTCGCCCGATGGACACGTCGATAATCTGGGTGAAATCAAACGCAGCGGCAGCACGTTTGTTGATTCGAAGCTCGACGTCACCACGCCGTTGCAGACGTTCGCGATGATTCTCACTGCCGAGCCGCACTTCTTAATGAAGGTGCCGAGCCGCATGGTCGTGATGGAAAACTTGCCGCCGCAACGAGCGAACGGAAGTCAGGTCGAAACTGTTGACGTTCGTTACATCGGAAACTCGAGCGACTACTTTCGCACCGCGAAAGTTCCCGAGATTGCCGATGCGGATTATCGCCAAACGCCGGTGTCGCTGCTCGGAGCGCGCCAGGCTATAAGTCTCGCGAAGTATGCGGGCGCTTCGGAGGACGCAACTGAAGAATTGCAGGCAGCCGAAGATCAACTACAGGCGGCGGAGAAAGCCTGGCGCTTGAACGAGCCACTCGCCGAAGTTGATATGGAAGCGCGGAAGGCGACTGCCGCCGGTTCACACGCTGAAGAAGTCGCCATTGTGCGACATGCGGCGCGTATGAATCGTGAAGAGATTCGTCGTCGCGACGAGGCGGTGCGAAGTGCGGAACAAAACGCTGAGGCATCGCAACGCGAAGTGGCCCAACTCCGCGCCGCCCTCGAAAAGGAACAGCGCGCGCGTGAGCTCGCGGAGCGAGATCTCGGCACCGCCAACGATCAACTGCGTGAGAAGCGAGTCGAGATCGCGCAACTGCGTGATGAGCTCCAGACGCTGCGTTCTGACAGTGATGCTGCCAAACTAAAACTGGCGCGCATGGAAGGTGAGAAGCAGGCTGAGACTGCGCGCGTCGAAGCTGAACGACGCGAGACTGAAAGACGCGCCGCGGAAGCAAACTTGAAAGAGACGCTGGCGAAGTATGGTGCGGTTAAAGAGACCGCCACCGGTTTTCGTCTCGTGCTTCCGGAAGCCATTTGGACCAGCGCACGCGCTGCAACCTTGTCGGCTGCTTCTTCCGCCAAACTTGATCCACTTGCGGCGCTACTCGCCAGCACTCCGGACTACCAGATCCTGATCGAGGCTTACACGGACAGCAAGGGCAACGAAGTGACGCTGCAACAGTTGACTCAGGAACGCGCGCGCGTGTTGTCAGATCGGTTCCAGTCGGCGGGTGTCGATCCGACGCGGATTCAGGCAAACGGAATGGGCGCCTCAAACCCGGTCGCTCCGAATACAACCGTTGCGGGACAGAAGAAGAACCGTCGAGTTGAGATCACGTTCACGTCGCCATCTCGAAACTCGGCTGCAAATTAGCCGCTGATCTTCGCGGATAAACGCGAATCAATCAGCGTTCATCCGCGTAATCCGCGGCATAATGTCCGATGTCCCCACTCGAGCCCCTCGAAATCCTACAGGTCATCGGCTACAGTATCGGCGCGTTGTTACCGCTCTGGATGCTGTACCAGCTCGTTACTCACCGCAGCAAACTCAGCAACATCGAGCGGCTGCTCGCCCTCCTCGCGCTGACGATGGTCGGCTGGCACACGAGCAATCTCGCGATCACGCTGCACGGTCTCTTCGACCTCGGCCCGGACACCTGGACCACGCTCCTGCGCGTGAGCGATACCGTCGCCGTCGTCAGCATCACCTTCGCTTACTCGTTTCTGCTTCACGTTCACCTGCACCTGTGGGCCAATGCGCACGGGCGGCCGCTGAACCGAAGCGAACACGCGCGCGTTTATCTCTCTTACGTTCCGACAGTTTTCCTGGCCGTTGCCGTGCCCCGACTCTGGAGCGGCGATTACGAACCGATGTTCACGAAGCTTTCGTTCTTCGTGATTCCGTTCGCGTTCTGGATCGCATACGTGCTCGGACTGATCGCGTTGACCGAGCTGCTGATCGCGCGCAAGACAAAGAATCGCAGCGAGCAGCGGGTGATGCAGACGCTGGCAGCGTCGTTCATCGGCGTTGGCGTGGTGATCTTCGCAGCCCTCGCGGCGGGCGTCGGCGCCGGCACTGAAGTCGGGCTTTATCTAAAAACGTTTGCCAATCTCGGCTCGCTGCTGCCGTCGATCCTGCTCGCTTATTCGATCTACCGTTATCAGTATCTCGAGATCATCATCGAAGAGAGTCTCGTCGTAGTCACATTCGCGATGGTGGTGTTGACGGTCTACGTCTTCGGTATTCGCACGATTGGCGATTGGCTGACGCAACGTTACGGTGTTCGGCCGGGGTTGGTCGAAGCGCTTTTGATCCTCGCGCTCGCGCTGCTCGCGGCGCCGCTGCGTGGCTGGCTGGCCCAACGTTTCCATAAGCTCTTCGAACGTGAGGCGGCGCTGTATAAAGAGATCGTGGCGCGCATCGGCTCCTATGCGGGCCAGTACAGGGACCTCTCCGAGCTTTTACACTTCGTCGAAGAGCGCACCACGGTCGCACTCGGATTACGAAACCTGAGGATCTTTGTTGACTCGGAGCCGTGGGTGGCGCAGGTGTTGGACCAATCGAAACAGAATGATTGGGAGCCGGTCGAGGACGAGCAGGTTTTGACCGAACAGGGTTTCAAGATCGCTTATCCACTGCGCCGCGAAGACAAAGTCGAAGGCCTGGTGGCAGTTGACGCAGCCTCGGCGACCTTAACGCCTGACGCGCGTTCCATCATCGGTTTACTCGCCGACCAGGTGGCGATTGCGATCGACGACTCGCGGCTACTTGGAGAAAATCTGCGTCTCGAGAGAGAGCTTGCCGAACGCGAACGCCTGGCTTCACTCGGTCGCATGGCCGCGACTGTGGCGCACGAGATCAAGAATCCGCTGTCGGCGATCAAGTCGATCGCGCAGGTGATGCGTGAAGACGAGAGTCTCCGCAATGAGTACGAACGCGATCTTGGTTTGATAGTCGGTGAAACTGATCGGCTCAGCCAGAGCGTGACGCAACTGCTGAGTTTCGCGCGCAAGGAGAGTCCGGTTGGACAACCGTTGAGCGTCGACGAGCTCGTGCGCTCGGTCGCGGATCTATTTCGTGCGAACGCTAGAGAGCAGGGGATTGTGCTCGACTGTGAAGTCAATGTTCACGCGGAGCTGGCCGGACGCTCTGTGGCAGCGGTGCGTGACGCGTTGTCGAACTTGTTGCTCAACGCGCTGCAGGCGACGCCGCAGGGCGGAAGGGTTGAGTTGATCGCAGTCACGGCGAATGGCGATCTCGTGATCAGCGTTCAGGATAGTGGTTCGGGCGTGCCGGCCGATCTGCGGGAACGTATCTGGGAACCTTTCTTCACTACCAGACAACGCGGTACGGGATTGGGATTAGCGATCGTTCGCAAGCGCGTGCAGGAGATCGGTGGGTCGGCATCGCTCGAGGCGGGCCACAATGGACACGGCGCGCTCTTCCAGTTGCGAATTCCCCTCTAGCCGAGAAAAGGTTTCACACAAAGGCACAAAGAAAAGAACAAAGGCACCGAGAACAACTTTGTGCCTTCGCTGAATCTTTGTGCCTTTGTGTGGAACTTTCTCACGCATGCTGCGTGTTAGTGGCTGACTTTGTCGAAGGAGACGATCGCATGAAGAAGAGAAACTTTTTGAGCGTGCTGCTGGTCACACTCTGCATGATGAGCATCAGCTTGAGCGCACACGCGCAGTCGCAACCCATCCAGTCCGTGGATGAAAGCAATCTCGACACGCAACTCTACCTGATCGTAGGAACGAACCAGGAAATCGACGATTCGAAATTACCCGCGGCACTCGATCCGGTTGTGCGGCAGTTGCGCGCCACCTTGCCCTTCAAGAACTACCGGCTCGCAGCGACGTTGATTAATCGCGTAAAGAATGAAGGACGCCTGGAGCTGAATTGGATTGGCGCGCCACCAGCATCGCCCCTGGCCGCCGCTTCGAATGTGACCCCGAGCTTCAGTCAGTTCAAAGTCAGGCAAGTGAAACTCGTGCGTAACGCTGAAAATCAATCAGTCGTGCAAATGGTTGGTTTCAATTATGGCGCCCGCATTCCCATTCAGACCACCCCATCACTCGCAGCCAACGGCACTATCGCGCCCGCTTTCAACTATGAAACCACTGGCCTGTCGACCGATATCAGCATGCGTGAAGGAGAACCCGTGATCGTCGGCACGCTCAACGTTGGTCCATCCGGCGACGCGATCATCCTGGTCGTTTCCGCCAAGCGAACGCCGAAATAATTCGTGGCACGCACCGCGCTAGGAGTTTAGGGCCGCACGGCCCTAAACTACTCAGGAAGTGAGAAAAGACGCGTTGCGATTGATGATTGTCGACGACGAGGAAGCCGCTCGCTACGGCATGCGGCGCGCCCTCACCACTTTCGGTTACAACATATCTGAAGCGGGTTCCGCCGAAGCCGCCCGGGCACTCCTGAAACAACACGAGCCGGATCTAATTCTTCTCGACGTGAATCTTCCCGGCATGAGCGGACTTGATTTTCTGCGCGAGATCAAGACTTTGAATGGCAACGGCCCACTCGTGATCATCGTCACGGCCCACGGCTCGGAACGCATGGCCGTCGAAGCCGTTAAAGCCGGCGCTCACGATTACCTTTCGAAACCATTCGAGCTCGACGATCTGCGGCTCGTGATCAAGAACGCTGCCGAAACAGTTCAACTGCGGCGCGAGAATTATTCGCTGCGACGCCGGATCGAAGTCGAGCGTTCGCAACGCGGTGCGCTGATCGGAAATTCAGACGCGATGCAGAAGGTGCGCGCCACGATCGAGAAGGTCGCCGAGACTGATGCAACTGTGCTCGTGCGCGGCGAATCAGGCACTGGAAAAGAGCTGGTCGCGCGCGAGTTGCACGAGCGTAACAGCGCGCGTCACAACGCTTCGTTCGTCGCCGTTAACTGCGCCGCACTGCCTTCCGAGTTGATTGAATCCGAGCTTTTTGGTCACGAAAAGGGTGCTTTTACGGGCGCTGCAGCACGACGCGAAGGAAAGTTTGAACAGGCACACGGCGGCACTTTGTTCCTCGACGAGATCGGCGACATGAGCGCCAACGTGCAAGCCAAACTGCTGCGCGCGTTGGAAGAACGACGCATCGAGCGTCTCGGCGCGAATGAATCGATTCCCGTTGACGTGCGCATCGTGAGTGCAACGCACCGGCCGCTCGAACAGGAGATCACGACCGGCAATTTTCGCGCTGACTTGTTTTATCGTTTGCGCGTGGTGACGGTTGATATCGCGCCGTTGCGCGAGCGTCGTGAAGATATTCCGCTGCTCACAGAAACGTTTTTGCGTCTCGCAGCCGAGCGTTATGAACTGCCGCAGCGGGCGTTGAACCAAGCGGCGTTGCGGCGCCTCGTTGAGTACAATTGGCCGGGTAACGTGCGTGAGCTGAAGAACACGATCGACCGCGCGGTAATCATGGCCGACGGCGACGAAGTGACACCCAAAGACTTGCCGGACGAAATCACCACAGCCATGTCGAAGACCGGGATCGTTGACGATGCTGATTCGGACGCGGACGGTTTGCGAGTGCCGTTTACAGCGGATTTTCGCGAGGACCGCCGAGAGTTTGAACGACGCTACATCACTCGCTGCCTCGAGTACACGCAGGGCAATGTGACGCGTGCGGCCGAGATTCTGGACATGCACCGGCAGTCACTTCAACACAAACTCAGACAACTCGGCCTCGGCCGTCGCTACGTTTCGGTGAGCGGCGAGGCGCAGGATAATCCCGACAGTTGAAAGAAAATCATGAGGGCTAGACTCGACGCAATCGTTAAAAGTGAACAGGCTGAATACCTGAACCAACTACATACTCAAAGCGATCCGCTGCTGGTTGAGATGGAGGCTTACGCCGCCGAGCATCGTGTGCCGATCGCGGATCGTGAGGTCGCGCGGTTTCTCGAAATCACAGCGGGTGTGACCGGCGCTCGCAACGCGCTCGAGATCGGAATGGCGATCGGGTATTCGGTGGTCCATCTCGCGCGCGGCATGGGCGAGCAGGGCGTCGTCGTCACGATCGAGCCAAACGACGAGATGATTCGCGCGGCGTCAGGTTATCTCGAGCGCGCCGGGTTGCTGAATCGAGTCAAGATCGAAAAGGGCAAAGCGTTGGAAGTCATGCCGGGACTGACGGAGACATTTGATCTGCTGTTCATCGACGCCCTGAAGGAAGAATACTCACGATACCTCGATCTCGGGTTGCCGCGGCTGCGGACGGGCGGCGTCATCATCGTCGACAATCTGCTGTGGAGCGGAAAAGTTGCCACCGGCGATACGGAGAGCTCAACGGTGGCGCTGCGAGAGTTCAATCGCTACTTCATCAACCACCCGCAACTCATCGCCGAAGTCCTGGCGGTCGGCGACGGCCTCGGCTACGCAGTAAAGCGTTAGAAACTTCTCACGCAAAGGCGCAAAGACACAAAGGTCTTTCTTTGGTTCTCCTTTGGGTCTTTGCGCCTTTCTTGAGAAGTTCTTACTACAATCTTGCCTAACCTTCTTGCGCGTGCTAACTTCCACTCGTCTCTTCATTTGCGGGCTCCTCAACTCGCGCTGAACTAAACGAACTGGGAAGAAGTGGAGGTTACTGGTGCACAGTGACAAGCTCAAACAGATCGTGGGACTGGCTCTCCTGGCCGCGTTAGCCATTCTTAATCACTCGTGCAACGTCGTCTCCAGCAATGAAGAGTTTTTCGGCTCTACCACTCCACCAGCGCGCAACATTTTTCGCTACGTCAGCGGCGACGAACCTGAAACTCTCGATCCCGCGATCAGCAACGGCCAGCCGGAAGCCCGACTCTACCTGGCGCTGTTCGAAGGCCTCGTCGAATACGACCCCAAGACACTCGCGCCCGAACCGGCACTCGCCCAATCGTGGCGCGTAAACAGCGACTCTTCCGAGTTCACTTTCTATTTGCGAAACACCGGTCGCTGGTCCAACGGCGATCCGATCGACGCCAACGATTTTGTTTACAGTTTCAGACGCGCACTCGCGAAAGAGACAGCCTCTCGCAACGCCTACATGGCGGCGTACATAAAATACGCGCAGGCTTACAACGCCCAACGTGTTTTCGTGCGCGATCCGAACACGGGCCAGTTCCTGCTGGCGAAAGACTTCGTCGAGAACGCGCCGCCTGAACCGCTCAGCAGTAGTCCCATCGACGGGGCTAAAAGCGAATATCCGCCGTCCAAAGACAGGAGCCCGATGCTCGATTCTGAGTTTCACCACCTGATGCACACTCCGATGCGGCTGACTCTCCCGGGCGATCAGAAAGCGCGAAACAAACGTCTCGAGGCGGATGCAAAGTTAAAAGCAGCAGTCGCCGGCAAAGAGTTCGTGCCGGTCAAAGCCGAAGATCTCGGCGTAGAAGCCGTCGACAAATACACGGTGCGAATCTCGCTGGAGCAATCGGCGCCGTTTTTTCTGGGCATGCTGCCGCACCAGATCTTCCGGCTCGTGCCGCGCAAAGTAGTGGAGCAGTACGGCGACAAGTGGACGCAGCCGGAACACATCGTGACCTGTGGTCCATTCAAGCTAAAGCTCTGGAAACCTTACGATCAGTTGGTCCTCGAACGCGATCCGATGTACTGGGACGCCGCGAATGTGAAGCTGGACGAGATCTACTTGTACCCGATCCTCGACAACTCCACCGTGATGAACATGTACAAGGTTGGCGAGCTTGATGCGATGTACAACCACGCAGTGCCGAATCCGTGGGTGTACATCATCAAGAACAAGAAAGACTACATGGACAAAGCGGAGGCGGCGATCGATTTTCTGATCATCAACACCACCAAGCCTCCCCTGGACAATCCGAAGATAAGAAAAGCATTCAACCTGTCGATCGACAAGAAGGCGTATGCCGACTGGCGTACGATTGTGAAACCGTTGAATGGATTCACGCCCGAAGGAATGTTTCCCGGATACCCGCAGCCTAAACCGGAAGTATTCAATCCGGCTGAAGCGCGCAGATTACTCGGTGACGCAGGTTATCCTGTGATCCAAAAAGCGGACGGCAGTTTCTCGTGTCCGTCGTTTCCGGTGGACCAGGTCGAGTTTACCTATAACACGCAGGCACAGAATCGAGCCTTCGCGGAGTGGATGCAGGCGCAGTGGAAACAAAATCTCGGCATCACGGTCGGCCTGCGAAACATGGAGTGGAAAACCTTTCTCGCGGCCAAGGCCAAACTCGACTTCAAAGGTTTCATGCGGGGAGCTTGGGGCGCGGATTACATGGACCCGTTCACGTTCCTGAGCCTGTTCTACACGGGCGGCGAGAGCGGCACGGGCTGGCAGGATCCGAAATACGTTGCCATGCTCGACGAAGCGAACCGCACGCTGGACCATCAGAAACGTTACGAGCTGCTGGCGAAAGCAGAAGCTTATCTGATCGAACAACAGCCGATCATTCCGCTTGACACGCCGTCAGTGAACTGGCTCAAGAAACCGTACGTCAGAGGCATGTATCCGAATCCGGGTTCATTGTTTCCCTGGAAGTACATTTACATCGAACGCGATCGGGCGAAGTGGGATTACAGCACGCCGAGTTTGACCGCAGAATGAACGCGGATCTCTGAAACGAATGCTTCGGTTCATCGTCAGACGCCTCCTGGTTACGATACCGACGATCCTTGTCGTGATCTCGATTACCTGGGTCTTGATCAAGCTCGCCCCAGGTAATTTCTATTCCGGCGAAAAACCCTTATCACCCGCCGTCGAAAAAAGCATCCGCGAGAAGTACGGGCTCGATAAACCCTGGTACCAGCAGTACGGCAAAACGATGTGGACGATCGTTCGCCACCTCGACTTCGGTACGTCTCTAAAGTACGAAGGGCAGTCGGTGAATACGATCATCGCACGCTCGTTTCCGGTCTCAGCCGCAGTTGGAATCCTGGCTTACCTGCTCGCGCTCGTCGTCGGCATCACGGCAGGTTCGATCGCCGCACTCAAGCAAAACTCGAAGTGGGACTACACGTCGATGGCGTTTGCCATGCTCGGCATTTCGGTGCCGAACTTCGTGCTTGGTCCAATCCTGGTTTTGATCTTTTCGCTTGGTCTTTACTGGCTGCCGCCGGCGCGCTGGGAAGGATTTCCGAGTCGGAATCTGATCCTGCCGGTGTTGACGCTCTCGGCAGTTTATATGGCCTACATCGCGCGACTCACGCGCGCCGGCATGCTCGAAGTGCTTCGCTCAGACTACATCCGCACCGCGCGAGCGAAAGGCTTGAGCGAGCGCGACGTCGTGCTCAAACATGCGCTGCGCGGCGGCTTGATGCCGGTGATTTCGTACACCGGACCGGCACTCGCGTTTCTAATCACCGGCACGGTCGTAGTCGAGCGTATCTTCGCGTTGCCGGGTTTGGGCAACTACTTCATCCAGGCATCACTCAATCGCGATGAGCCGTTGATCATCGGCATCGTCGCGTTTATCGCGATCATTCTCTTGATGATGAATCTGCTCGTCGATATCGCCTACGCGTATCTCGATCCGCGTGTGAGGTATCAGTAGGAATGGCTACCGAGAAACAAACGGAACACGAGGAGCTCGTTCACATCGGTCCGGAGATGGCCGTGGCCGAGGCCGACGTGCATCCCGACGAAGCGGGCGCATTCGTGCGCGGCACGTCCTTGTGGCGCGATGCATGGCGTCGTCTGTTGAAGAACAAGCTGGCGGTGTTTGGGTTGATCGTGGTGACAGTCGTGACGCTCTCATCGATCATCGGGCCAACCGTGATCGAGCATACGTTTGGATTCACGCCCGACTTCATTCCCACGGGTAATCCGAAGTTGAACCGTTCGATGCCGCCTTTCAAGGGACCGGACAACGAATTCTCATGGCTGCATCCGATGGGAACTGACAACGCCGGTCGCGATCAATTCGCGCGCGTGTTACAAGGCGGGCAGATCTCGCTGTTTGTCGGCATTCTTTCGACGTTCGTGTCGCTGTTGATCGGCGTGAGTTACGGCGCGATTGCGGGATACATCGGCGGCCGCGTCGACAACGTGATGATGCGGATCGTCGACGTGCTTTACTCGTTGCCTTACGTGATCGTCGTGATCGTGTTGCTGTCGATGTTTCGCAGTCAGACGCCGCGAGGGCAGTTGACGTTGCTGTTCATTGCGCTCGGTTCGGTTTCGTGGCTCACGATGGCGCGCATTGTTCGCGGGCAGATACTTTCACTCAAGAACCAGGAGTTTGTGCTCGCGGCGCGCGCGACCGGTGTTTCTGCGTTGCGGATTATCTTTCGTCACCTCGTGCCGAACACGCTTGGACCAGTGATCGTTTACGCGACGTTAACGATTCCGCAGATCATGCTGACGGAGGCGTTTCTCTCGTTTCTCGGTTTTGGTGTTCAGGCGCCGCTGGCCTCGTGGGGCAGTCTGGCCGCGGATGGAATTACGAACATCGCCGTCTTTCCGTGGCAACTGATCTTTCCCGGCGCGACGATGGCGCTGACGCTCTTCTCGCTCAACTTCCTCGGCGACGGTTTGCGGGATGCTTTGGATCCTCAGATGAGGACGGTATAGGTGCTAGTGGTCCTATCAGGATCTATTAAAATATGACGACCCTGCTTGACGTAAAAAACCTCCGCACCTACTTCGACACCGAAGACGGAGTCGTGAAGGCCGTCGACGACATCTCTTTTCAGCTCAAGCGCGGTGAGACTCTCGGCATCGTCGGCGAGTCGGGCTCGGGTAAGTCGGTCACCAACCTCTCGATCATTCGCCTCGTCCCTGAGCCGCCCGGAAAAATCGTCTCCGGCGAGGTGATCTTGAACGGCAGCGATCTGCTATTGCTCCCGAACGACGCGATCAGAAAGATCCGCGGCCGTCGCATCGCGATGATCTTTCAAGACCCGATGACGTCACTCAACCCGTTCATGAAGATCTCCAAACAACTGATGGAGATGACCCAACTCCACCTCGGCCATTCGAAAGCACAGGCTTACGACCACGCCGTCCGCATGCTGGAGACTGTCGGTATTCCCGATGCACGCGGTCGCGCCGATAGTTACCCGCACGAATTCTCCGGCGGCATGCGACAACGCGTGATGATCGCGATGGCACTCTCGTGTGAGCCGGAGTTGCTGATCGCCGATGAGCCGACCACCGCACTCGACGTGACGATCCAGGCGCAGATACTCGAGCTCATCAAGAACCTAAAACGCGACACCGGTACGAGCGTGATTCTGATCACTCACGATCTCGGCGTCGTCGCGGGCATGACCGATCACGTTATCGTCATGTATGCGGGAAAGATTTTCGAACAGGGCAGAACCGCGGAGTTGTTCGCGACGCCCGGAAACCCTTACACAAAGGGCTTGCTCCGCTCAGTGCCCGATCCGACTGACGAACAGGGCAAGTTGTATCAGATTCCCGGTTTGCCTCCAGACATGGCCCATCTGAAACCGGGCTGTCCATTCGCGGCGCGCTGCGACTACGTCCAGGACATCTGCCGGCATGAGTTTCCGCCTTTCGTAAAACTGAACACGGACCATCATTCGCTCTGTCACTTCGCACGCGAGGTGTACAGCGAATCCGGAGGCACGCCGATCCAGGCATGAGCGCGAACGATTCAACGTTGCTGTCGATCAGAGATCTGAAAGTACATTTCGATCTCGGCGGTGGTGGTCCACTCGACAAAGTCTTCGATGCGAACAGCGTCAAGCGCGTGGTGAAGGCTGTCGACGGCGTTTCGATCGATATCTACAAAGGCGAGACTCTCGGGCTCGTCGGTGAATCAGGCTGTGGTAAATCGACGCTCGGACGCGCCATCCTGCGGCTCACTGAACCCACTGACGGCCACGTCTTTTACAACGACCGCGATCTCGCACAGCTCTCGTCCAGGCAGTTGCGCGAACAGCGTCGCCACCTCCAGATCATCTTCCAGGATCCTTACGCGTCACTAAACCCGCGCATGACAGTCGGCCAAATCGTCGGCGAACCACTCGATACGTTTCATTTGGCGAGAGGCAGGGAAGCGGAGCAGCGCGTGCAGGAACTGCTCGAAACTGTCGGTTTGAACAAGCGTTTCATCAAGCGCTACCCGCACGAGTTTTCCGGCGGTCAACGCCAGCGCATCGGCATCGCACGCGCGCTCGCAGTCGATCCCGATTTCATCGTAGCCGACGAACCGATTTCGGCACTCGACGTTTCCATCCAGGCGCAGATCATGAACCTGCTGGAACGGCTGCGTCGCGAGAAGAATTTGACCTACCTCTTCATCTCACACGACCTGCGGGCGATTCGACATGTTTCGGATCGGGTGGCAGTGATGTACCTCGGCAAGCTGGTCGAGATCGCTGACGCGAAGACGATTTACAACGAGCCCCTCATGCCTTACACGAAGGCGCTGATCTCCGCGGTGCCGGTTCCCGATCCTCAGGTCGAAGCCACCAGGCAGCGTATAATGCTGGAGGGTGACGTGCCTTCTCCGATAAATCCGCCGCCGGGTTGTCGTTTTCACACGCGCTGCCCGTACGCAATCGAAGAGTGCAAGGAGGTGATTCCTCAGTTGGTTGAAATTAAGCCGGCGCATTTCGCGGCGTGCATCAGGATCAGTCCGGCGCAACCCCACATCGAAGATGTCGCGCCGGGCGCCGCTCCAGGCCTGCCGCAACAGGCGCCGCAAACAGGCACATAGCCCCAGAGAAAATCACTCAGCCCCTGGTCCATTTTGTGCATTTTGTGCCTTTTTGTGGCAGATTCCTCTTGAAACCCCTCGTTATTGAACATTTAGCATTAAGGGTAAGTCCCAGATCCTGATGGTTAAGAAGTCCCCCATTGCCCTGAGTCCTCAGGAACACCGTGAAGACGCCCCGCCGACCTGGCTCGGAACCCAGGATTCCATGGCGGAGTCTTCAGGGCTGGCCCTGCTTTTGGTCGAAGGTCACCAGCCGCCCGCGGTGGTGGTGTCAAACAACAATTCGATTTGCCACACCTTTCAAACTTCCGCTGAGCTCGTTCAGCTTTGTGATCCTTATTGCGGCGCCGCTCATTCGCGCGCGGTGAAAGCCGGCGAGACGATTCATTACAAGTGTCACGCCGGACTCTCGTGTTTTGCGAAACCGATCGAGATCGGCGGCAAACGAAACCTCGCAGTGATCGGCGGCCGAGCTTTCGTAAAGAGTTCGGATTATCAACAACTGATGGAACGCTTTCGCACCGGAGATCTGCAAAGCATCGCGTCAGCTGAAGTCTTTGCGAACATCCCGTTCTCTGATCCGCAGCGGCTCGCTGAGCTGGCGGAACGCGTCGACCGTGCGGCGCGCAAGCAGCACGCGGCATCTTCGAACGGCTCGGGAGTCACGCACCTGGTCCAACCTCCCGCGAAGCCTGCGCAGCCCGAGTCAACTCGAGTGCAGCAGGATCTCGAGCTTGAAATACAGCGTTTGCGAAACGAGCTGGAGTATCGCTCGCGCTTCACTGACTCGCTGCAGCACTTCCTCGAGCGCATAAGCTGCGCCGATCCGCTCAAAACTTACAACTCGATCGTCGCGAATTCGAAAGAGTTGCTGCAATCCGAGCGCGCGTCGTTGATGGTGCTGGATGAAACTGCGAACGAGTTGGTCTTGAAAGCTGCCAGCGGACTTTCGACGGATTTGAAGTCAGTGTCGCGGGTGCGAGTCGGTGAAGGAGTGTCTGGAGAAGTGATCGACACTGGCAAGGCGATGATGATGACGGACCTTCGCATGGCCGGTCGCAAACCCGCGCCTTCCGAACGTCATTACAAGACAAACTCGTTCATCAGTTATCCGATCAGGATCGGCGACCGCAAGGTGGGCGTGCTCAACGTCACTGATAAATCGGGCGGCGGAACGTACGACGAAGTCGATCTGAGTTTACTGGAAATCATTGGACCGCAGGTCGCGCTTGCACTCGAGCGCGCCGAATGGCAGGAACGTGCGACCGAGTTTCAACTGATGTCGATCACTGATGCGCTGACGACGTTGCCGAATCGCCGCTATCTCGAAGAGCGGCTGGCGGAAGAGCTGAGTCGTTCGAAACGTTACGACTATCCGATGAGTTTCCTGATGATCGACATCGACGACTTCAAAGCTTACAACGACAAGAACGGTCATCAGGCAGGCGACCTGGCGTTGCAGATGACGGCGCACTGTTTAAAAGGCGCGTTGCGCCAGGCGGACGTGGCGTCGCGCTACGGTGGCGAAGAGTTCTGCATTCTCCTGCCGCAAACGGGCATGGTCGAAGCGGGCGTGATCGCGGATCGCATCCGGACTCGAGTGTCTACGACGCTCTTTCCGCACGGGAAAACGCAGCCGCTCGGGCGCGTGACGATCAGCGTGGGTGTTTCGACGTTCGTGAAAAACGTGGACACGCCTGAGAACATCATCGCCGCCGCCGACCGCGCGCTGTACCAGGCGAAGAGTCAGGGAAAGGACCGGGTTGAGTTTTACGGAGAGGTATCCACAGATTACACAGATTAAAAGAATTATCTGTGTAATCTGTGGATGGATTTTAGATGAGCAGTCGCAACGAAAATTTTCGCCGCATTCTCGGCCGCGTGGTCCAGCAGGACTTCGTCGGCCGTGCAGGCGAACTGGACCGCATCATGGTCCAGGCGGAACCAGTCAACGCCGGTCGCGGTCTGCTCCTGCTCATGGAACCCTCCGCGGGCGTTTCCGAACTCTTGCGCCAGGCTTACGATCGACTCTTCAACCTGCGCAGTGACGTTATTCCGATTTACTTCGCCATCACGCCCAACGAGACCACCGCGGTCAGCGCTGCGATCGAGTTTCTCAACACCTTCGTCCAGCAGTACATCGCTTTCCGTCGCAACGAACCCGTTGTTTCAAACGCGCCTTTGACTTTGCAGGACCTTCAGGAGCTCGCACTGCCGGCCGAGCACGAGTGGATCGAGCAACTCATCGAGTCGTATAACCGCCTGCGATTCAGCAACGACGACAAAGCCCTCGTTCGCTTCTGCCTCGGCGCGCCGCAACGTATTCCGGCCGGCCGCGGCCGTGCGTTCGTGATGCTCGACGGTTCACAACTCGCCGAGTACCTGAACGGCGCAGTAGTGCTGGGGACGGAAATCCTGCGGGTCTTCGGACGTGGCGGCTTTTCCTTCGTGCTCGCCGGACTGCGTCGGCAGATCCTCGAAGCAGCGCACGACGCGAAGTGTGACTTCGAACTGCTCGACACACTTCGTCTCGAACAACTCGACACTGCCGAAGCCGCACGTCTCGTCGAACACGTCGCCCGACGCCGGCACGTCGCCACCAGCGAAGTCGCACGCGACCTGCTGGTCCAACAGTTCGCCGGCAGTCCGTTTTTCATCAACATCTTCCTGCAGGCAGCACGAGAGAAACATACGTCGCTGGTCTCGTATCTCGATTGCGAGCGTCTCTATGTCGACGAATTATTCGGCGGTCACATTCACCGCCACTTCGCCGATCTACTCGAAGAGATCTCACCGCGTCTCGATACCCGGCATCTCCTGATTCGGCTGCTTTGGGAAGCGGCCGCGGGTGAAGAGCAGGTCTCTTCGTTTGAAGTCTGGCGCAAGCGTCTTCACATGGCGGCAAGTGAGCTCGAAGACGTCCTGCACCGCTTGCACGTGCAGGAGTTTATCAACTGGGACGGCGCGACAGTCGAAGCCGGAGCTGGACCGCAAGCGTGGAAAGACTATCTGAAGATTCGCTATCGATTGGACGTGCTCAACGAGCCGCGCGCGCTCGTCGTCGCCGACATGCTGGCCGACTCTCTCAAACGCGCGCCGCACACGATGGCGCGTCGCTACAAGCAGATCGCGAACGCCGGTTTGCGGGACCTGATCTCGCGTTTCAACTGCCAGCGAGTGCCGGCGGTGCTCTTCGACTACCAGACGTTCAGCGGCAAATACAAGGGCGCTGAGAGCGAGACGATCCTGTCGGGACTTGCGGCCGAAACCGAGTTCGTCAAGCTGCCGCAGACCGTTCATCTCGCCAGTTGTGCGGCCTTCGTGAGCGATATGCGCCAACTGTGCGAAGAGGACCATTGTCTCGTCGCACACACGTTCGAAGAGGGAAGTTATTCCGACGCTCAGCAGATCATCTGGCTCGCCGCCGACATCGGATCGAAGCTCGAAGTGGACGTAGACGTCGCGCGTGCGTGGTGCGATCGGCTCGAAAACATGGCCGATCGGCTCGGTTTCAGCCGTTTTCAGCTCTGGTTGATCTCAAACGAGGGCTTCTCCGAGGAAGCCGGCAAACTACTCGAACGGCGCAAGGCTTTTGGCTCGAGCCGTCAGCAACTGGGACTCGTCGCCGCTCGTCTCGGCGAGGCGATTGCGAGCGCTATCGTACATACGAGTGACCCGGATGAGTTTTTAATGGTGGTGCCGATGGGCGAAGACAACGAGTTGATTGCGGCCAACACAGCCGAGCAGATCGCGAAGCGTTTGACGTTCCGGCCCGAGGCAATCAACCAGATAAAGACCGCGATTGTCGAGGCGTGTATAAATGCCTCGGAACACAGTTTCAGCCCGGATCGAAAAATTTATCAACGTTTTCGCGTCGAAAGTGATAGATTAGTCATCACTATTTCGAGTCGCGGCATCGTGCCGGCCAATCTAAACGGCGCGAGTAGCGGATCAGAAGCGGCAGAAGAAAGACGCGGTTGGGGACTCAAGCTCATTCGAACTCTCATGGATGAGGTTGAGTTTGAACGAGTCGACGACGGCACCAGTTTGCGCATGACAAAATATTTGCGTCCGCAAACAAGCACGAAAGAACCAGCGGGTTAACACTAAACAGACTTTAGCTTTTTGCTTTACGGCTAACATTCGAGGCAGGAGGGAGCTTTCGAGTGGATACACCTAGCGGCAAGCTAGTACGCTCACACTGTGTTGGCACCACTGCGGTTGTTTACGCAAGCGACTACCTTAATAAGCTGACCGGTGAACAGATCGAGCACGAGTGTCGCCGGCAACTGAATTGCGGTTGCCGGGCCCTCGTCATCGATTTCAGCGATACCAAACTCGTTAACAGTATCGGTGTCTCCATCCTCCTCGGCGTCATTGACGTCGCCGAAAAGTGCGGCGCGCGCATCGCCTTTTCAGAAGTGAACAACGACACAGTCCAGTTGTTCGAAATGCTCGGACTGACCCGCCACGTTGTGCTCGCGAAAGACGAACGAGAAGCGTTGCTGAACCTTTCGCGCTACGAGACGACCCCCGTTCATTGATCCATGGAGCCATCGACCCAGAAACTCATCCACACATTCGCAGCGCTAGCCGACCTGGGACAGGAGATCGCCGGCACCGGCGATTTCAACGAAATGGTCCGAACGTCGATGCACATGCTTCTCGGCACGCTCGCTTTGCGCCGCGGAGCAGTGGTCGAGTGTACCGCGGATGGTCCATTGCGTTGCGCTGCGCTGTGGGGACTCAACGATCAGGTGTTCGAGGGTTTCGAGATCGGCGACGCTGAGAAGCGATCGTTTCTTGAAGGCCACGCCAATGGGTTGCTGGTAAAAAACGCCGCCGTCTCAAACAGTTTCATTACGCGACATCGCGACAAGCTGACGGCGGAAGGCATTGAGATTGTGCTGCCGATGGTCGTGCGTGGTGAAGTAACGGGCCTCGTCCTGCTCGGAGGCAAAGCGAGCGGCGAAGAGTTTTCAAACGACGACTTCGAGACGATTCGCGCGATGGTCCGTCACATCGGCGTCGGCATTCACACGCATCGTTTGCTGGAAGAGGTGGCCCAGCGTGCGGAAGAGAATCGCAGGTTGTACGAAGAGTTGCGTGCGATCTATCGCGACACTGTGCGCGCGTTCGCGGCGGCGATCGATATCAAGGACAAGTACACGCAGGGCCACTCGGAACGTGTCGGCAAGTACAGCGAGATCATCGCGCGCGAGATGGGTTGGAGTGAACAAGAGGTTGAGGGAATTCAGATTGCCGGTTACCTGCACGATATCGGCAAGTTGATCGTCGATCGCGACATCATCAACGCGCCTTACAACATCGATGCGAAGAATTCGAGCGAGCTCAACCGCCATCCGGCGGCGGGATACGAGATTCTCTCGCCCATCAATCATCCGTACGCCGACATTCCGTTGATGGCTAAATACCATCACGAGCGAATCGATGGTCGTGGTTATCCGGATGGATTAACGGACGAGCAGATTCCGATCGGTGCCAAGATCGTTTCGCTCGCTGATTCGTTCGACGCGATGACGACCGATCGTCCTTACCGGCGGCGGCGAACGTTCGAAGACGTGGTGCGCGATCTGCGGGAGAACAGTGGAAAGCAGTTTGACGGGAAGGTTGTGGCGGCGTTTGCGAGAGCGATACTGAAGGAAGTCAACGGCGAAACGAAAGAGCGGCGCATCACGAAGATGCTCGGGAAGCCGTATCTCGAAGGCGAGCAAGTCCCGAATTTACTCACCGATCTCATAACCGACCTGGAAGAGGTCTTCTTTAGCCACAATAAGGCACAAAAAGCACAAAAGTGATTTATTCCTGCAG
>JADMIO011301976.1_pt1 | contig 39183 bp, 40 predicted proteins | sample 8958161 | NCBI WGS metagenome assembly JADMIO01 (sample SAMN16585339, study PRJNA669376) | soil metagenome | isolation source: Crop rotation soil | place: USA: Cullars Rotation, Alabama | collected 2011 | reverse complement strand
GGGCGCGGGCCATGCCGGCAGCCCCGACTCTTCCGGGATGCGGCAGATGCCGCACGCCGCCAGCACGCGGCCGAGCGCCGGGTGCGCCGTCACCATGGCAACCGGCATGGCCGCGACGAGGCCCGCGAAAACCGGCGCCCAGTACCAGATGACGCCCGGCACCGCCGTCCACACCCACGCCATGAGGAGGATGCCGAAGAGCGTCTGCGGCCACAGCTTGCGGGCGGCGTCCGGCAGCGCGACGCCTTCGGCATCGCGCTGTTGCGAGGTCCAGCCGACCGTGCGCCCGAAGGGGAGGCCGAGCAGGAAGAGCGTCACCGCGACCGCGGTGACCGGTGCGATCAGCATCGAAAAGAAAAACTCCAGGAAGGCCCCGAGCAGGATCCGCGCCGTTCCGCCGTAAGCGCGGCGCAACCCGGAGCGCGCCAGCACGTCGGCCAGCGTCGCGAGCTTGGGCGCGAGGCTCATCGCGAGCATGATGCAGAAGACAATGAACCCGAGGTCGAGGCGAAACGGCAGGCCGCGCACTAGGCCGAGCAGCATGAAGGCGAGCCATGCCGGGGAGCCGAGATACATGGCGACGGCGAGCCAGAGCTGGCAGCGGCTCGCCGGCAGCAGGCGGGGCAGCCCGAGGAAGTGGAAGTACTGCATGTTGCCCTGGCACCAGCGCAGGTCGCGCCGCATGAACTCGAGGAGCGTCGGCGGATTCTCCTCCCAGCTGCCGTCCTCGTCGGGCAGCACGCGCACCTCGTAGCCCGCGCGCCGCATCAGCGCCGCCTCGAGCTGGTCGTGGGAGAGCACGTGGCCTCCCAGCGGCGGGCCGCCCGGCAGGACCGGCAGCTCGCAGTGCTCCATGAAGGGCGCGAGCCGCAGTATGGCGTTGTGGCCCCAGTACGGCCCGCAATCGCCCTGCCAGCTCGCCGCGCCCAGCGTATAGGAGCGCATGCCGAGCCGCATGCCGAACTGGAAGATGCGCGCGAAGGGACTGGCGCTCGGCAGTCCGGTGATCAGCGTCTGCAGGATGCCGATGCGCGGCTCGCCCTGCATGATGCGAACGAGGCGCAGCATGGCCTGCGGCGTCATGACGCTGTCGGCGTCGAGGACGATGGCGAAGGCATGGCGCAGTCCCCAGCGCTCGCAGAAATCGCGGATGTTGCCCGCCTTGTAGCCCGTGGCCTGCTCGCGGCGGCGGTAGGTAACCTCGAGCGACGTCCCGAACCGGTGCGCCAGGGCGGCGGCGACTTTTTCCTCCGCGGCCGCGATCTCCGGGCGGCTGCTGTCGCTCAGGATGTAGAGATGGAACCAGCCCGCCTCGCCCGTGGCGACGAGCCCATCGAGCATCCACGCCAGGTTGCGCGAGAGCCGCGCGGTGTTCTCGTTGCGGATACAGACGAGGAGCGCGGTGGATGCTGCGATCCTGCTGTCGCGCCTGACGTCGCGCAGGTACGGCGCCACCAGTGCGGCCGGGTCGCGCGCGAAGGTCATGAGGGCGAAACCGATCACCGCGTTCCAGAAGCCGGTCGTCACCCACGGCAGGGTGAGCGCGAACACGCACAGCATGGCGATGCCGACGAGGTCGGGCGCCTCGGTGAAGAGGGTGGCCGCCATGAGCGCGAGAAGCGCGATCGAGCTGGTCGTGACGAGTCCGGCGAACGCCAGCCGGCGCCAGCGCAATGCCAGGATGGCCCGTCCCCGTCTCAGGGCATGTTCAAGCGATTCCATTCAGGTTTCCGTGTTGCGGGATCTTGTTACGTCATTCTCTGCAGCAGGCCGTCGCGGCGGATAAACGTGTGGTAAATCACGCCGCCCAGGTGCGCGGCGACGAGCAATATGATGGTGATCGCACCACACCAGTGCAGGAACGACAACACCTTGGCGATTTCCTCGTTCTTGCCGAGCGGCACCGGCATCGGCATTACGCCGAATACAGAAAGCGGGAACCCCCATGCGTTGGTCGCCAGGAAGCCGGTGATGGGCATCAGGACGAGCAACGCATACAGGCCCCAATGGTTGACCCGCGCTGCGACGCGGATCGCGGCCGGCGTGTCGGCGGGCAGCGGCGGCGGCGGATTGAGGTAGCGGGCGATGAGCCGGGCGAGCACGATCGCGAACACGATGACTCCCAGGCTCTCGTGGATGTTGTAGAGGCGCAGCTTGAAGGCCTCCTCGGCCGGCTCGAAGTACTTGATCCACAGGCCCACCGGGATGATCACGACGACCAGCGCGGCGGTGAGCCAGTGCAGCCACCGCGAGGCGGCGTTGTAGCGCGGTGCGGGGATCATGGGCGGTATCTACGGGATTGAAGACGCAGTGGATGCGGCGGGGCGCTCATGGCCATTACACCAGAACAGCCCCGGCGCGACCGGTATTCCGTTCATGGCGTCCGCGTCGCGGGAGCGGCGGATCGGGTGCGGAGGGCCCGCGCGACGCGCTCCATCACGTCCGTCCAGTCGCCGGCACGCCACTGCCGGAAGATGCGCATGGTCGGATACCAGGGGCTGTCCTCGCGCCCGAGCATCCAGCGCCATTCGCTCTCGAAGCGGCAGAGCAGCCACACCGGCTTGCCCAGCGCGCCGGCAAGATGCACCACCGCCGTGTCCGCCGCGATCACCAGGTCGAGGTTCTCGATCAGCGCGGCGGTGTCCGCGAAGTCGGCGATGTCCGGGGTGAGATCGACGAGCGGCAGGCGGGCGGGTGGATCCTGCGACTGGGCGGGCTCTCCCGTCTGCAGGCTGTAGAAACGCGTTCCCGGCACCTGCGCGAGCGGAGCGAAGGCGGCGAGCGGGAGGGAGCGCAGGCGATCCGACGCGTGCGAGGGCTTGCCGGCCCACACCACTCCGATCTTCATCGCGTCGTCCTCCGCCACGCGCGCGCGCCATTCCCGGACGAGCTGCGGCTCCGCCGCGAGGTAGGGCGTCTTGCCCGGGATGGTGTCGAGCGTCGTGCCGAAGACGAACGGCGCGCTCGCGAGGCTCAGGCAGAAATCGAGCTTCGACACCGAGCTGTCCGGCGTCACGACGGTCACGCCGGGCAGGCATTGCAGCAGGCGTTTCAGCTCGGGCTGACACAGGACGATGACCTTCGCGCCCCGGGCGGCGAGGAGCGGGGCATAGCGCGCGAAATGGAGGGTATCGCCGAAGCCCTGCTCGTGGTGCAGGAGTATGGTGCGACCGGCCGGGTCCTCGCCTTGCCACGTCGGGACGGGAAACACGTAGGGGGCGATCGGTTGCTCCGGGTCGCGCAGGCGCCATTCGTACTCCGGCCAGCCGGCGGCAAGGTCGCCGCGGGTGAGAAGGGCGAAGCCGAGGTTCGAGTGCGCCCGCGCAAAGCCGGGATCCAGCTCCAGCGCGCGGCGCTCCATGGCGATCGCCTCGTCGAGGCGCAGCATGCGCGTCAGCATGTGGCCCAGGGCCATGAGCGCATCGGCATTGCCCGGGTCGAGCTCGAGCGTGCGGCGATAGGAGAGCTCCGCCTCGGCGAGCTGGTGGTCGGCCGCGAGCGCATTGCCGAGGTTCTTGTGCGCCGAGGAAAGCCGCGGGTTGCAGGCGAGGGCGCGCCGGTAGCTCGCGATCGCCTCGTCCAGCCGGCCCGAGCTGCGCAGCGCGACGCCGAGATTGAGGTGGGCGTGCTCGTGGGCGGGCCGCAATTCGATGACGCGGCGGTAGGACCGCGCCGGCCGCGTCGCCGGTTTCCTGCAGCGCCAGGGCGAGGTTGAAGTGCGCGTCGACGAAGCCGGGATCGAGCTCGGCGGCGCGCCGGAAGCTCGCGACCGCGTCCGCATGCCGCCGCTGGCTTCTCAACGTGAGGCCGAGCAGCGTGTGCGCTGCGGCGCTGTCCACGCCCTCCTCGAGCGCCTGGCGCACCGCACGCTCGGCGCCTTGCGCATCGCCCGCGCGCAGCAGGGCCGCGGCCCCTCGCAGATCGGCGCTCGTCATCGAGTGCGCGATGGCAGAACCCGCTACCGCGCGCGATCGCCCTTGCCGCCGGGCGCGGGCACGCCGAACTCGCTCCGGCAGATCTCCGCGAGCGTCGCGACGCCGCCGTGGATTTCCTCGTGAGTCGGGCTGGCGAAGCAGAGCCGCAAGCGGCTCCTGCTGCGGTCCTTGTTGACCGACCATTGCGGTCCCGGATTGATGCACACGCCCGCCGCAAGCGCCCGCTCGTAGAGCTTCATGGTGTCGACGCCGTCGGGAAGCTTGACCCACAGGAAGATGCCGCCCTTGGGATCGTCGAACTCCGCCGCCGCGCCGAAGTGCTCCCGCAGCGACTCCATCAGCGTCTCGAGCTTGGCACGCAGCGCGCCCCGCAGCGCGGGAACGTGGCGCGAAAAATTCCGCGTGCAGTACTCCGCGAGCACCATCTGCTCCAGCGCGCCCGAGCCGCCGTCGGTCTTCAGGGCGAGCATGCGCGACATCACGTCCCATGGCGCCACGATGAACCCGACCCGCAGCGCCGGCGCGATCGACTTCGAGAACGAGCCGATGTGGATCACCCCGCCGCGCTCGGAGAGCGCGTAGATCGCGGGCGGGCGCTCGCCCGACCAGACGAGATCGGCGTAGCAGTCGTCCTCGAAGATCGGCACGCCGTGCTCCGCGGAGAGCCGCAGCATCTCCCGGCGCCGCTCCACGGGCATTATCGTGGCGGTGGGGTTCTGCACCGTCGGGATGGTGTAGATGTACTTGGGCCGCACGCCCTTGCGCTTCAGGTCGTCGAGGGCGGCCGCGAGCGCATCCATGCGCATGCCGTCCCGGTCGAGCGGGATGCCGACGGTGCCGATGCCGAGCCGGGTCAGGCGGTTGATCGAGCCCTGGTAGCAGTCCTCCTCGATGAGGACGGTGTCGCCGCGCGCGAGGAGCGTCGCGTTGACGAGGTCGAGGCCCTGGAGCGAGCCGGAGGTGATCAGGATGTCCTCGGCCGTGCAGGCGATGCCGGCGGCGCCCTTCAGCTTGCCGACGAGAAAGTCGCGCAGCGCCCGGTAGCCCTGCGGGCCGCTCGCCAATCCATACGTCGAGAGCGTGCGTCCCTCGCGCCGCAGCACGGATTCGGCGGCCGCGATCAGCCCGTCGAGGGGCAGCGCGTCGGCGTCGTTGTTGCCGCCGGTGAAGTCGTGCTTGACGCGCCCCGGCCACCGCACGGCCGCGGGCGGCAACCCCGCCGGCAGCAGCGGCGCGAAATCGAACGATGCGGAGCTCATGGGCTGGCGGTCTCCCGGTGAAGGCAAGGGTGAAGGCTGAAGGATGAAGGATGAAATGGGCACGCGCAACTGCCGCCGTGGCCTGCGCCGGGAATGGTCCCGCATGCCCCGGAGCCCCGGCGGACCGGGCCGGATCGATTGACATCGCGCGGGGGCTAGCGCAGATTGGGCGTGCGGCGGGGACGGCCGCGAACAAGACCCCTTGGGAGGAGAAAATGCGACGCAGAAAATTTCTGAAGGTGGCAGGCGCGGGTGTCGCCGTAACCGGGATCGAGGGCATTTTGCAGGCGCAGCGCGCGCCGGTGTTCGCCCAGGCGAACACGGTGCACATCCTGCGCTGGAACGATTTCGTGCCCGCGGCGGACAAGGTGCTGCGCGAGGTCTACGCGCCCGAAGTGCAGAAGGCGCTCGGCGTCAAGCTGAACGTCGAGACGATCAACGCCAACGATATTCCGGCGCGCGCCACGTCCTCGATCCAGTCGGGCAACGGCCCCGACATCTTCATGCTGCTCAACAACTATCCGCACCTTTACGCGTCGGCGGCGGTGGACGTGAGCGCGCTGGCCGAGGAGATCGGCAAGGCGGGGGGCGGGATCTACGAAGCCTCCGCGCAGCTGAACCGGGTCGGCGGCCGGTGGGTGTCGATACCCTGGTCGACGGTGCCGGCACTGATTGCCTACCGCAAGTCCTGGTTCGACGAGATCGGCGCCAAGGAATTCCCCAGGACCTGGCAGCAGTACCACGAAGTCGGCAAGAAGCTGAAGGCTGCCAAGCACCCGATCGGCCAGACGCTCGGCAACACGTTCGGCGATGCGCCGACCTTCACCTATCCGCTCCTGTGGTCCTACGGCGGCCAGGAAGTCGACGCCAAGGGCAAGGTGGTGCTCGACTCGAAGGAGACGGTCGATTCGGTGCGCTTCATGGCGCAATTCTGGAAGGACGCGCACGACGAGGGCGGCCTCGCCTGGGACGACAGCAACAACAACCGCGCGTTCCTGTCCGGGGACATCAGCGCGACGCTGAACGGCGCGTCGATCTACGTGGCTGCGTTGAACGGCGCGGACAAGTTCAAGACCGAGAAGGGCCAGCCGATGCACACCGATATCCTGCACGCACCGCTGCCGGCCGGCCCAAAGGGCGCGCATGCGTACCACAACGCGTTCAACCACATGGTGATGAAATACTCGAAGAACGCGAAGGGCGCGATCGAGTTCCTGCGCTGGGCTCACAAGCGCGAGAACTACGAGAAATGGTTCGTCGTCCAGAAAGGCTTCGCCGTGGGCACGACGCGGGAGTGGGAAAACCACCCGATGTGGAACCAGGATCCGGTCATGCTGCCTTTCAAGACGGCGCCGCGGGCGCAGCAGCGACTGATGGGCTTTGCCAGCCAGCCCGACAAGCGGGCCGCCGAGACCTGGAACAAGTTCATCGTGACCGTGATGTACGCCCAGGCCTGCGGCGGCAAGATGAAACCGGAGGAAACGGTGAAGTGGGCGGCCGGCGAGGTTGGCAAGATCTATACCTGATCGCCGCGTCTTGAAGGAAGTTGCCACCCATGGGCGAGAGGGCGCCGCCGCGGCGGCGCTCTCCGTCGACCGCGTGCGCGTGTCGCGACTGGTGCGCGTGCTGGAGAACGAGAAGCTTCTGGCCGCGGCGCTGCTCCTGCCGGGCGTCGTCATACTCGCCCTGTTCATCGCCTACCCGTTCGCGATGGCCCTGTGGTTCTCGCTCACGAGCATCCGCGTGGGCGACCCCGGGCATTTCGTGGGGCTCGCCAACTTCACCAAGGCGCTGAACGACACCATCTTCCAGATGGCGTTCAGGAACACGGTCTTCTACACGTTCTGGGCCACGATCTTCAAGCTCGCGCTCGGTATGTGGCTGGCGCTGCTCCTGAACCGGAACTTCCGCTTCAAGCGCATCGTGCGCGCCTCCATGCTGCTGCCCTTCATCATCCCGACCGTGCTCTCCGCTTTCGCCTGGCGCTGGATGTTCGACCCCACGTTCAGCGTCATGAACTGGGCGCTCTACCACGGCGGCATGATCACCGACCGGCTGCCGTTCCTGTCGAGCGGCGACTGGGCGATGTGGTGCGCGGTCGCCGTCAACACCTGGCGCGGCATGCCGTTCTTCGCGATCACGCTGCTCGCCGGCCTGCAGACGATCAGCCCCGACCTCCACGAGGCGGCGGCGCTCGACGGCGCCGGCGCCTGGCACCGCTTCTGGCACGTCACGTGGCCGCTGCTCCTGCCGGTCACGCTGGTGGTGGTGGTGTTCTCGGTGATCCAGACTTTCTCCGACTTCCAGCTGATCTACGTGCTGACGGGCGGGGGGCCGGCCAATTCCACGCACCTCATCGCGACCTACGCCTACCAGATCGGCGTGGGCTCCGGCCTGCTGGGCGAGGGCGCGGCGCTGTCGCTCTTCATGTTCCCGGTGCTGTTCGCCGTGGTCTGGGTGCAGCTGCGGTTTCTGAAGCGCATGGAGACGACATGAAGGGCGGGGCCGGCGCATGCTGATCGAGCGCAAGTGGAAGAAGTGGGTCTACTTCTACGTGCCGATGGCGGCGTTCATCCTGTTCACGCTGTTTCCCTTCTACTGGATGGCGGTGACGGCGTTCCGGCCCGACAGCGAGCTCTACCACACGTGGCGGCAGCCGAACGCCTCCCCGCTGTGGACGCTCAAGCCGACGCTGGAGCACGTCGTGGGGCTGCTGCAGACCACGGCCTTCCCGCAGTGGCTCTGGAACACGATGCTCATCGCGATCGTCTCGACCCTCATCTCGCTCGTCTGCGGCATGTTCGCCGGCTACGCGCTGGCGCGCCTGAAGTTCCGCGGCTCCGAGTTCCTCGGCACCGCGATCTTCATCACCTACCTGGTGCCGCAGACGCTGCTCTTCATCCCGCTCGCCGACATCATCCGCAGCATGCAGCTCGGCAACACGCCGTGGGCGCTGATGCTCACCTACCCGACGATCCTGATCCCGTTCTGCACCTGGCTCCTGATGGGCTACTTCAAGACCATCCCGAAGGAGCTCGAGGAATGCGCGCGCATCGACGGTGCGACGCGCTTCGGCGCCATGGTGCGGATCATCTTCCCGGTGGCGATTCCCGGCATCCTGTCGGCCGGCATCTTCGCCTTCACGCTGTCCTGGAACGAATTCATCTACGCGCTGGTCTTCATGTCGTCGGCGGAGCAGAAGACGGTGCCGGTGGGCGTGGTCTCGGAGCTGATCCGCGGGGACATCTTCTTCTGGGGCCAGCTCATGGCCGGCGCGCTGCTCGGCTCGGTGCCGGTGGCGCTGGTCTACTCGTTCTTCGTCGAGTACTACGTGACCGGCCTTACCGGCTCGGTGAAGGGATAGGCGGGCGATGGCGCAGGTCTCGATCCGCCGCCTGAACAAGAGCTACGACAACGGCTTTCACGCCGTGAAGGACGTCGACCTCGAGATCCGTGACAAGGAGTTCCTGGTGCTCGTCGGCCCATCGGGCTGCGGCAAGACCACGACGCTGCGCATGGTGGCGGGGCTCGAAGAGATCACTTCCGGCGAGATCCGCATCGGCGAGCGCGTGGTGAACGAGCTGCCGCCGATGGACCGCGACATCGCGATGGTGTTCCAGAACTACGCGCTCTACCCGCACAAGACCGTGTTCGACAACATGGCCTTCGGCCTGCAGATGCGCGGCTACGCGAAGGACGAGATCGCGCGGCGCGTGCGCGAGGCGGCGGCGACGCTCGGCATCGAGGCGCTGCTCCGGAACAAGCCGCGCCAGCTCTCCGGCGGGCAGCGCCAGCGCGTGGCGGTCGGGCGCGCCATCGTGCGCCACCCGCAGGTATTCCTGTTCGACGAGCCGCTCTCCAACCTGGACGCGAAGCTGCGCGTGCAGATGCGGGTGGAGCTGAAGCGCCTGCACGAGACGCTGGAGACCACGGCGATCTACGTCACGCACGACCAGGTCGAGGCGATGACGCTGGGCGACCGCGTGGTGGTGATGAAGGACGGCCGCGTGCAGCAGGTCGGCGAGCCCCTCGAGCTCTACGGCAGGCCGGTGAACCGCTTCGTCGCGGGCTTCATCGGCTCGCCGGCAATGAACTTCGTCGAGCTGCAGGTGAGCGAGGCCGGCGGCACGCTGTGGGCGGAGGCGTCCGGCATCAGGCTCAAGGTTCCGCCGGCCGCGGCGGAGCGTCTGCGCGGGCGCCCGGGCGCGCGCGTGATCCTGGGCGTGCGGCCCGAAGCGCTGCGCCTCGCGAACGGGGACGACTCCGCGGAGTGCTCCTTCGCTACGGCGGTGGACGTCGTGGAGCCGCTCGGCAACGAGATCCTGCTCAATTTCCGCGCGGCCGACGTCGCCATGGTGGCGCGCGTCGCCCCGGGCGTGCGCGTCAAGGCCCACGAGCCGCTGCGCTTCGCGCTCGACCCGGAGCAGATGTACTTTTTCGACGGTGAATCCGAGGCGGCGATCTGACCCGCCGCGAAGCGCAGCCGCCGCTATCGGAACCGGGGCAGCATGCGCTTCAGCGTGTCATCCTTGAGCACGAAGTGGTGATGGAGCGCGAAGAGCGCGTGCAATGCCACGACGCCCAGCAGCACGTAGTTCGAGAGCACCGTGTGGATGTCGCCGAGCTTGCCCGTCCAGGGATGCTTGACGGGCAGCAGTGATGGAAACTCGACGAGGCCGAACAGGCTGACCGGGAAATTGCGTCCGCTGGCGCTCATCCATCCCAGGACCGGAATGGCGATGAGCAGCGCGTAGAGCACGAGATGCCCCGCGCCCGCTGCGCGTTGCTGCCAGCGCGGCCCGGAAGTCGCGATGAGCGGCACCGGGTGTCCGATGCGCCAGGCAAGACGCAGCACGACCAGCAGGCCGATCAGCACGCCGAAGGAGAGGTGCAGGTTGATCAGCGTGTCGGGGCGCGTGTTGCGCCCGATGTGGGGCATGCTCCAGCCGATCGCGAACTGCACTGCGAGGAGCGCCGCGATCAGCCAGTGCAGCGCCTTCGCGAAGCCGCCGTAGACCGGCTGCTCCGGTGTTCCTTGATGCGGCATGCACCCTTGTCGGACATTGCGGCACGAATGTCAAGCCGTGCGACCGGAACCCGCGCTACGATCCTCGATCTCACCGCCATGAGCTCCAGCCTCGACGCCCGTCTCGTGAACGAATCGTTCGGCGACCCCGGCGTTTACGTCGATCTGCGGACCGGGAAGCGCGCGTTGCTCCTCGATCTCGGCGATGCCGCGCCGCTCGCGCCCCGGCAGCTCCTGCGCGTCACGCACGCGTTCGTCTCGCACACGCACATGGACCATTTCATCGGCTTCGACCGCCTGGTCCGGATCTGCGTGGGCACGAGCCCCGCCATCGCGCTCTTCGGCCCGCCGGGATTCGTGCGCCAGGTCGAAGGAAGGCTTGCCGCCTACACCTGGGATCGCGTCGAGCGCTACGACGTCGACCTCGTTCTCACCGCGACCGAGATCGACGCCGCCGGCGCCACCGCGGCCGGACGCTTTCGCACGCGCAACGGCTTCGCGCTCGAGCCGCTGCCGCCCGGACGCGCGGCCGGGGGTGTCCTCGTCGAGGAGGAGGCGTTCACGGTGCGCTGCGTCACGCTCTCCCATCGCACGCCCTGCCTCGGCTTCGCGATCGAGGAGAAGCCGCACGCCAACGTGCGCATGGAGCAGCTCGCCGGGCTGGGACTCGCCGGAGGTCCGTGGGTTGCCGGCCTCAAGGCGGCCGCTCTCCGCGGCGCGCCCGACGACGCGCCGATACGCGCGGCGTGGCGCGACGCGGCCGGCGTCGAGGAGCGCGACATCCCTTTCGGCGCGTTGAAGCAGGCGGTCCAGGTCACTCGCGGCCGGAAGATCGCCTACGTCACGGACGTGCTCTTCGATGAAGCCAACGTCGAGCGCATTGCCGCGCTCGCGCGCGATGCCGATATCCTGTTCATCGAGAGCGTTTTCCTGGACGTGGACGCGGCGCACGGGTTGCGCAAGCAGCACCTCACCGCGCGCCAGGCCGGGACGATCGCGCGCGCAGCAGGCGCCAGGGAAGTGATCCCCTTCCACTTCTCGCCGCGCTACAAGGGCAGGGAGGCGGAGCTGCGCGCCGAGGTGGAGGCGGCGTGGCGGGGCGCGTGACAGCGCCGGGTGTCACGCTCTAGGATGTGTTCCGCACCGCTCGGGCCGGCTGGTCGAGAGGTGCCGGGAGAGGACCAGCAGATGTCTCGAACGATCCGCGTCGCCGGCGCCCAGATGGGGCCCAATTGCCTCCGGGATACGCGCGCGCAAATCCTGGCGCGCATGATCGCGCTGCTCGAAGGCGCGGCGAAGGAGGGCGCGCAGCTCGTCGTCTTCCCGGAGCTGGCGTTCACGACCTTCTTTCCGCGCTGGCCGTACGCGACCGACGCGGAGCTCGACCCTTTCTTCGAGCGCGCGATGCCCAATCCCGGCGTGCAGCCGCTCTTCGACCGCGCCCGCGCGCTGAAAGTCGGCTTCTACGTGGGCTACGCGGAGCTGACGCCCGAAGGCCGCCGCTACAACAGCTCGATCCTGGTCGGACCCGACGGGGCGATCCTCCTCAAGTACCGCAAGGTGCACCTGCCCGGATCGACCGAGGTCAAGCCCGGACAGAAGTACCAGCAGCTCGAGAAGCGCTACTTCCGCTACGGCGATCTCGGCTTCCCGGTGACGCGGGCGCCCGCGGCCTGGGGCGGCGGCGTGGTGGGGATGCTCATCTGCAACGATCGGCGCTGGCCCGAGGCGTGGCGCGTGCTCGGGCTGCAGGCGGTGGAGCTCGTCTGCCTGGGCTACAACTCGGCGGCCTACGATCCGAACGGCGGCGCGTCCGAGGACGCCGGGCTGCGCACCTTCCACTCGACGCTCGCGGTGCAGTCGAACGCCTACATGAACGCGACCTGGGCGATCAGCGTCGCCAAGGCCGGCGACGAGGACGGGTCGGGCCTGATCGGGGGCTCCCTCATCGTCGACCCGAACGGCATCATCCAGGCGCAGGCGCGCACGCTCGGCGACGAGCTGATCTTCGCCGAGGCGGACCTCGATCTCTGCCGCCACGGCAAGGAGAAGATGTTCGACTTCGCGGCGCATCGCCGGCCGCAGTGGTACGGACCGATCGTGGAGCGGGCGGGCGCGCAGGCGCCGCCCGCAGTCAGGGATGAGGGATGAGGGCGGAGGGATGAGGGCGGAGGGATGAGGGATGAGGGATGAGGGCGGAGGGATGAAGGCGGAAGGTAGAAGGCGGAAGGCGGAAAAGCAACGAAGCAACGCCAGCCGCGCGAAGTATACCCGGAGGAGAGTCGACAGCTCAACGCCAAGGTCGCAAATCCGCGAAGGAATGCGTGAATTTGAAACATTGAATTGTTGCCCTCCTTTGCGGATTGGCGTCCTCTGCGTTGAGATTTTGGGTTCTACTTCGGCAACCCTTGAAGCTTTTTTGCGGCGCAGCAGCGTGGAAGGCGGAAGGAGGGAGGACCGATGTTCAGAATCGTCACACTCGTCGCCATCGTTGGCATATCGCTCGCCGGCGCGCTCCATGCCGGGGAATATCCCGAGAAACCGGTGCGCTTCATCCTGCCCAACGCGGCGGGCGGCTCGCCGGACACGATCGCGCGCATACTCGCGGTCCGCCTGACGGAAATCCTGGGGCAGCAGTTCGTCATCGACAACCGGCCGGGCGCCGGCGGCATCGTCGCCGTGGAGGCGGTGGCCAGGGCCAATCCCGACGGCTACACGCTCCTGCAGTGCGGCATCTCGCAGACGATCTCGCCGGCGCTCAAGCGCAAGCTCCCCTACGACACCTGGAGCGATTTCGCGCGCATCGTGCAGTACGGCGGCGTGCCGAACGTGCTGACGGCCTACACGGGACTGCCGGTGCGCAGCCTGGCGGATTTCGTCGCGCACGCAAGGGCGAATCCGGGCAAGCTGAAATACGGCTCTTCCGGGTTCGGCTTCACGCCGCACCTCACGATGGAGATGTTCCGGCGCCCCGCGGGCATCGAGCTGCTGCACGTCCCCTACAAGGGCGCGCCGCAGGCGATCAGCGACGTCATGGGAGGGCAGATCGACGTCATGTTCCTCAACGTGCCCACCGCGATGTCCAACGTCCGCGCCGGCAGGGTCCGCGGCCTTGCCGTCACGACGCTACAGCGCGCCGAGCAGATGCCGGAAGTCCCGACGATCAGCGAATCGGGCTATCCGGGATTCGAGATGACGTCCTGGTACGGCTCGTGCGCGCCGGCGAAGACGCCGAAACCGGTCCTCGCGCGCGTGGAGACCGCGCTGCTGAAGGCGCTCGCCGAGCCCGACATGCGCAGGCGCTTCATCGAGCAGGGCGTGGAGGTGCGGACCACGGCGGGGCCGGCCTTCGACGCGTTCTACAAGTCGGAGGTCGCGCGCTGGTCGAAGGTCGTGCAGGAGGCCGGCATCAAGCCGGAATGAACACCGGTCATGGGTCAGCGGTCAGGGGTCATGCGCGCCAAAGAGCGACGCTTGGCGCCTGACGCTTGATCTCTACCGCATGACCCGTGACGCATGACCAGCCGCCGGGCGTCAGCCGCGCCAACACCCGTCATGGGTCAGCGGTCATGGGTCATGCGTGCCAAAACCCGTCATGGGTCAGAGGTCAGGGGTCATGCGTGCTCAAAACCCATCGTGGGTCAGTGCATTACGCCCGACGTGAAGCCTGACACCCATGACCCAATGACGCATGACCCATGACGGGCCGTCAGGCACCTACTTCTTCGTCGCGGACGCGAGCCGGGCGGCGTTGTCCTTGGTGTCGTAGAGGCTGATCGCCTTCTTGCCCTCCGCGGCCTTGGTCATGCGCTCGCGGATCTCGGCGGCCATCTTGTTGTTGCGCTGCACGGCCGGACGCGCCTCCATGGCCTTGTACCAGCGCATGAAGTTCGGATACTCGGCCTCGGTGATGCCCCGATCCTTGTGCATCTTCGTCCACGGGTAGATCGCCATGTCGGCGACCGTGTACTCGTCACAGCCAATCCACGCGCTTTCGCGCGCGCGGTTGTCGAGCACGCGATAGAGGCGGACCGACTCGTTGTTGTAGCGGTCCCTCGGATAATCGACGTTGGCCGTCGTGTTTTCCTTGGCGTAGTTGTTGAAGTGGTTGGCCTGGCCGAACATCGGGCCGACGTGCGCCATCTGGAAGATCACCCACTGCAGCGTGTCGTAGCGCTTGCGCGCGTCCTTGGGCAGGAACTTGCCGGTCTTCTCCGCGAGATACCACAGGATCGCGCCCGACTCCATCATCGTGTAGCGCCCGCCGCCGGGGCCGTCGGTGTCGACGATGGCGGGGATGCGGTTGTTGGGGGAGAGCTTCAGGTACTCCGGGGTGAACTGGTCGCCGATGCGGATGTTGACGTCGATGTGCTTCCATTCGATTCCCAGCTCCTCCAGCATGATCATGACCTTCTGGCCGTTGGGAGTGGGTTGGGAATGCAGTTCGATCATGGCTTCTCTCTCCAGTGTTTTGTTCGGGGTTGAGTCAAACGTCGAGCAGGCGGAGTGTAACTCTATTGCGTACGCCGCCGCGTTGCGCGGATTCGCGAAAGGATGGCAAAAAGACCCGAAAAGCGCCTGTCGAGCGCTTGTATTGTCGAGGTGTCGTTGGTTTATGCTGCAAGATCAGCCGGTTGCCCGGGTCCCGCCGCCAATCGTTCTGCCTGGGTCGAAGAGCGGGTGTGGACCGTTTCGGCCCGGACTGTTACGTTTCTTCCGCGAGCTGCCCGGAATATCCATTTGGGATAGCGCGAGAGCCGCTTTTGAGTGAAACGATGCATTCCCGGCGGTTCTTCCAGATGGCGACGTGGACAGGATGCTTCCTTGCCGTGCTGACTCTTGCGTCAGTCTCCGGCCTCGCCCTTGCTCAACCCGCCCAACCGGATGCCGGGAAGGCGCGTGGTCTCGCGCAGCTCGATGCTCTGCGCGAGTTCGGGAGCTGGATGAGGCGCTATCAATCCGCTCAGGATCCCGAATCGGTGGCTCCGGCCATCGGGGCCTTGAGCGCCGCAGGCGCGCTGCTGCGTGTCGAGGCCGAGGTAACAGGCTTCGTTGCCGGCGTGCTCGATTCCGACCCTGCGGCGGCTTCGGCATTGATCGCCCGGCTGGTGGCGTTGAACCTTCCTCCGCGGGAACAGCAGGTCATACCGTGGGCGATATGGCATTCGAGCCTGCCCGACTCGCAAAGCATGCTGGAGTCGCTGACCGAAAGCCTTCCTGCGCAGCGCGATGGCATCCGGAAGGACCTGATCGGCACGCCCAGGCCGGCCGCTCCCCTGGTCGAGGTGCCATTCGACACGAAAGGCTCACCGCGCCCATTCGAGATCCTGTCGCACGCAATCGAGCTCCTGTGGGGTTATTACTGGGCGAGGAGGGACGAAGCGATCGTCGTCCGGATGATATCGGCGCTGTCCGGGTATCGCTCGCGCACGAACGTCGATCACGCCATAGCCGGCGCCAGGGCGAAAACGTCGTTGACGTTTCACGCGGCGGACGACGAAAAGGTCATGGCGATCTGCAGGGAGCAACTGACGAAGCAGGCACCCGAGGTCGTCGCGGCTCTGAAGGAAGTCATTGCGGGAGCCGAGGGACGCACGGCGAAAGGAGCCACCCCCGCCGCGCCGGTTGCGGACGCCATGCACGCGGTGCCGCCGGGAAAGAGCATCGTGTTCCTGATCAGGCCGTCCCATCCCAGTGGGCAATGGGGCACGCTGCAGGTGACGGTCAATGGGAGCCGGAAGCTCGCTCTGGAGAATGCCACCTTCACGAGGATAGTCGTGGAGCCCGGCAATGTCGTGGTCGTTGGCGGGGGCGGCGGGTTTTTTTCATTCGCCCGCGATGAAATCCAGATTACCGCGGTCGAGGGAGAGGCGCACTATCTCGTCTGGCGCGGCCCCCGGATTCCGCCGCCGAGTCTGCTGCACGATGTGCTCGGCGTCGCGCGCCCCACGCCGCCAGCGAATCACATGTGGGTCCCGGCGGAACGCTTGGCGGGAATGGGGATGCTCAGGCAGAACGCGTTTGTGAAAACCCCCGAATGACCGCTGCTCCAGGGGCGCCGGCCCTATCCTGGGTGCGGTAGGGCTGGCCTCGACCCGGAAGTCCGCGGGCTTCCGCTCGACGGCGCTCCCCGGGTCGGAGTACGATCTCCCCTTCCGATACTTTCCGGGGAAGGGACATGCGCAAACCGAGAATCGGGCTGGTGGTTCCGAACGCGGCCGACAGGATACCGGCCGAGGGGCCGATGATGTACCCGGACGTGACCTTCATCGCGCGCGGGGTGGGCGTGCGCGCGTTGACGCCCGAGGGCTACGACGCGGCGTGGGACGCGATCCTGCCGGCGGCGAAGGAGCTGGCGCGACAGGAGATCGACGCGCTCATGGTCATCGGCACCTCCCTCACGTTCTACCGCGGCTTCGATGCGCACCAGCAGCTGCTCGAGCAACTGCGCGCCGAGACCGGGCTTCCGGTCAGCACGATGAGCGAGGCGATCGTCGACGGCCTGCGCAGCGTGGGGGCGAAGCGCGTCGCGGTCGCGACCGCCTATTCCGACCTGGTGAACGGCCGGCTCGCGGACTTCCTGGGGCGGGCGGGCTTCGAGGTGGCGTCGATGAAGGGATTCGGCCTGACCGGCTTCGGCGACGCCGCGGGCAAGTCCGAGCAGGACATTCTCGATCTCAGCAGCAGGGCGATCGACGAGGCGAAGAACGCCCAAGGGGTGCTGATCTCGTGCGGCGGCCTCCAGACGCTGGGCTGCGCCGTGCCGATCGAAGAGCGCCACGGCATCCCGGTCGTGACGAGCACGCAGTCGGCGTTCTGGAAGGCGCTTCGCCTCGCCGGTGAGAGCGGCCGCGTTTCCGGACGCGGGCGGATGCTCGCCCAATCGGCTGCGGCGCCCGCCTGAGTCCGGTCGGCACCGTTCACTGGCGTCCCCAGGGAAACGAAACCGGGCGCCGGAGCGAAACCGCCGGTCCGATCCGACCGCGGGCGCAGGGACAAGCCTGCCGCCCGCGTCCGTTCCGGCGGCAGCCGGAACGCTCAGTCGGTCCAGGTCGACGTCGGGCGCGCGGCTTGCGCGCCGGCACGCAGCGACTCCGTGATGCGCCCGCGCTCGGCATCGGCGCGCGTCATGCGGGCCTGCAGGCGGATGCCCGCGTCGTCGTGGCTTCCGGGGAAGGCCGTGAGGGCGTCGCCCGGCATGCCGCGGTTCGTTTCGACGTGGGTGGCCTGCGCGGGCAGGCGCACGCCCGCATCATCGGCAGCGCCGGGGAAAGCCTGCGCCGCGCCCGTGAAGAGAAGTCCTGCAACTGCCAGACCGGCGATTTCCGCGTTGAACATTTCATGGCTCCTTTGAGGTTGGGTTTGATTCGGCGCCGTGATTGGCGCCGCGCTCTTTAGACGAGTCACGCCGCGGATCCTTACTGGGGATATTTTTCGCGAAAGGCGTAAGGAAACGGGGAGCCGGACGACGTGCGCCCCTGGCGAGCCGGAAGACATCGTTCACGAGCCGTCCCCGCGCACCGGAGGCACGGTCGCGGCGGCGCGACGGGGCAGGCCGGCTTGCGGTGAGCCTAATCCTTCGGCTCGAAGAGCCGCTTCATCGCCCGGCGCAGGAATTGCATCTGGTCGTTGACCGCCCGGCAGCCACGACAGATCGCGAAGTGCACCTGGAGCTGGGCTCGCTCCGCGAGAGACAGGTCACGGTCGAGTCCCTCGGAGACGAGCCGCACGACTTCTTTGCAGGAAATGCTCACTTTTTGAACCAGTTCATGTCGAGGCACTCGCGCAGCGCCATTCGCGCGCGATAGAGGAGCACCCAGCAATGGGTCGTCGTGATGCCGAGCTCCTTACAGATTTCCGCTGTTTCGAGGCCAAGGTGCTCGCGCATCATGAAAGTCTGCGCAGAGCGGGGCGGCAGGCCGGCAAGGCACTCCTCCAGCGCTTTCAGGAACTGTTGCTGGTGGAGCGCCTCCTCGGGATGATTCCACGGCGTGGGGTGCTCCCGCCAATGATCGTTTTCCTTGAACAGGCCGTCGAATTCCGACACGTCGCCGTCTTCGGCCTCCATTTCCGCCAGGGGCCGCTCGCGGCTCGCGCGCCTTACCGCGTCGACGATCTTGTGCTTGAGGATCCCCGTGAGCCAGGTCCGCAGGTTGGAGCGACTGGCAAAGCTGTGCTCGCCCGTAAGGGCGGCAAGCAGCGTCTCCTGCACCACGTCCTGCGCGGCGTCGGAGTCGCGCAACTGGAGGGACGCATAACGCACGAGATAGGTGCGCATCCCTTCGACCTGGGAGCGGAAATCGCTGGAGACGGGGCCGGCGGACATTTGCAATGCATTTTAGCTGCGTGAGTTCCGCGTCGCCAGCGTGGTCGGATGGCGTCGCGGGACAGTTTTACGGGAACGTGCCGGCCAGATCCTCGATCACCCTGTCCAGAACCTCGCTCCATTCCCGCCTCGCGCTCTGCCTGTATAACCGCACGGTCGGATACCAGGGGCTGTCGTTTCTGTCGAGCAGCCAGCGCCAGCAGGTGCCGAATCGATTGAGTATCCACGTGGGCTTGCCCATGGCGGCGGCCAGGTGGGCGATGGAGGTGTCCACCGAGATGACGAGGTCCAGGTTCGCCACCAGCGCGGCCGTATCGGAAAAGTCGTGAAGCAGTCCGGCGTAGTTGTGGAAGTTTCCGCCGGGCCACAATTCGCGCTGCCGCTTCTCCACTTCGGATTCCGCCGGCTCGCCTTTTTGGAGGCTGTAGAAATCGATTCCGGTCGAGTTCAGTCTCGCTATCGTCGACAGGGGGACGTTGCGGCGCTCGTTGACCCGCCAGATCTCGGGCCGATTCGCATGGACTCCCCCGCTCCATGCGAGACCGACGCGCGGCCTGGCTTTTTTTCCCAGCCGGTCGCGCCAGGATGCTGCCTTCATCGGGTCGGCGCCAAGGTAAGGCATGGATGCCGGTATGGTTTCCAGGGTGGTCCCGAATGCCAGGGGAAGGCTCAGGAGCGGGCAGTGGAAGTCGAACGCCGGCAGCGGACTATCCAGCGCGACCAGCTCGTCGACGCCGTCCAGGCCGGCCAGCAGATGCAGCAGGGCCGCGGGCACCCGCATGACCACCCTGGCGGCACGCTGCCTCACCTCCCTTGCGTAACGGCAGAATTGAATCGTGTCTCCGAATCCCTGCTCGGCGTGCAGCAATATGGTCTTGCCCTCCAGAGGCTCCTGGCCGAGCCAGAGCGGCTGCTGGAACCTCGGGGAAAAATTCTTCAGGTGGCGCGTCCCCCAGCGCCATTCGTACAGCGCCCAGCCGCCGGGGTACTCGCCAGTCAGCAACAAGGCCATGCTCTTGTCGAGACGGGGCTCCGCGCGGTCGGGCTCGAGCGCGATGGCCCTGTCGAAGCTCGCCAGGGCCTCGTCCAGCCGGTTCAATTCCTGCAGCACGAGGCCGCGATTTTCGTGCGCCTCGGCATGACCCGGTTTCAGCGCGATGGTCCTGTCGTAGCTCTCGAGCGCTTCGTCGGGACGCCTGAGGTCCCAGAGCGCGCTGCCGCGGTTGCCGTGGGCCTCGGCATGGTCGGGCTTGAGCGCGATGGCCTTGTCATAGCTCGCCAGAGCTTCGTCGGGGCGTTTGAGCTCCCGCAGCGCGTTGCCCCGGTTGTTGTAGGCCTCCGCAAAGTCGGGCTTGAGCGAGATGGCCTCGTCGTAGCTCGCCACGGCTTCCTCCAGACGACCGAGCTCCCGCAGCGCGACGCCGCGATTGCTGTGAGCTTCGGCATACGCGGGCCTGAGCGCGATCGCCTTGTCGAAGCTCGCAACGGCTTCATCCAGACGCTCGAGCTCCCGCAGCGCGCAGGCACGCTCACTGTAAGCTTCCGAAGAGTCGGGCTTGAGCGCGATGGCCTTGTCGAAGCTCGCGAGCGCGTCGCCAAACCGCCCGAGTCCTGCAAGCGCCCTGGCGCGGTTCAACGAGGCCTCGGCAAGATCGGGCGCCAATGCGAGGGCGCGATCCAGGCTCCCGAGCGCCTCCGCCCATTGTCCGAGCATGGAATGCGCGATCCCGCAGATGCACAGCGCTTCCGGATAGGCGGGGCGGGCCGCTACGGCGCGCTCCGCGCTCTCGAGCGCCTCCCGCGGACGATTCAGGGCGAGCAGAGCGCCGGCCGCGCTGCAGAGCGCCACCGGGTGGTTGGGCGCGAGCGCAAGGCCGCGCTGGTAGGCGGCGAGGGCCTCGGCGGTGCGCGCCAGATCCCGGAGCGCGTTGCCGCGGTTGATCGTCGCTTCGGCAAGGCCGGGGGCGAGCACGAGCGCGCGATCGTAACTGGCGAGGGCCTCTTCCGCACGCCTCAGGATCCGCAGGACGTTGCCGCGGTTCACGAGCGCTTCCACGAGATCGGGCGCCAGCTCGAGTGCGCGGTCGTAGCTCGTCAGCGCCTCCCCGTGACGGTTGACGTTCTGCAGTGCGACGCCGAGATTTGCGTGAGCGAGAGCGCCTTCCGGCTCGATCGCGACGGCGCGCCCGATGAGCTCGACCGCTTCGGCGTGACGGCCGCGATGAATCTCGATCACGCCGAGCAGGTGCAGCGAGTCGAAATCGTCGGGCTCCTGCGCGAGCACCGCGCGGTACAGCGATTCCGCCTCGTCGAGCTGTCCGCGCTGGTGCAGCGCAAGGGCCCGTTCAAGCTCCGCGTCGATATCCATGGCCATATGCCGGTCGACGTCGAGTCTATCCCAGGTCTCGTGTCACGGGCTCGCGGGTCAGGTCGGACGTTCGATTCGTCGCCGGGGTGCGCCCTCATCCCTCATCCCTCGGCCCTCATCCCTCGGCCCTCATCCCTCGTGATTCTGGCGCGGTGCGCTAGAATCACGCCGGGCCCCGGTAGCTCAGTGGATAGAGCAGCCCCCTCTCGGAATTTAAGGAGGAAGTCGGAAGGCAGAAGGCGGAAGGTCTTCGCACTTCTGCAATTCCTCCTTCATCCTTCCGCCTTCATCCTTCAGGGATTTTAGCGACAGTGCGCTAAAATCCCGCCCGGGCCCCGGTAGCTCAGTGGATAGAGCAGCCCCCTCCTAAGGGGCAGGTCGGACGTTCGATTCGTCTCCGGGGTGCCAATGAAATCAGCTAGATAATGTCGAGTCAGTCCTCGGTAAAGTCGCGTTAAAAGTGTATAAAAAGTGCAGTTAGGAGGGGGGATGGCCAACCAGCAGCCCGCCGAACAAGAACGCCAGTACACGCTCAAGCAGTTCCTGGAAGAAGTGCCGCCAGGAAAAGCGGTGTCTATTACTGATTTCGTAGGAGAAGGTCCATACAGCAGCGGCGCCTACGCTGTGGCCAAGCCGCGGCTAGAACTGCATTGCAGTACTGAGGGATGCGCCGATACCTGCTATTTCGATAGGACTGACCAAGCTTATGCGATGCCGAGCGGCGGCGACGCGTTTGTTTACTATGTCTGCCGGAATTGCGGCCAGTCGCGGAAGAGGTTTGCGTTATTTGCTGTCCAGAACGCCGGCATCTGGCGTGTTCAGAAGTACGGCGAACGTCCCGCCTTCGGTCCACCAACACCCGCTAGAGCGATAACGCTCATTGGCGGCGAGCGCGACCTATTTCTTTTGGGTAGACGCTGCGAGACTCAGGGAATGGGAATAGGCGCTTTCGTGTACTACCGGCGCGTGATCGAGAGCCAGAGAAACCGCATCTTCGACGAATTGATCAGGGTCATCGGAACGATAGCCCCCGGCGATCCTGTGCTGGCGGATCTCGAAGCAGCAAAGAAGGAGACCCAGTTCACGACGTCTGTCGACACAATCAAACACGCGCTTCCCCAGTTCTTGCTCATCAACGGGTACAACCCACTCACGCTATTGCACTCAGCCCTGAGCGGAGGTGTTCACGAACGCTCGGACGAAGAATGCCTCGTAGATGCGAGTAGCGTAAGGACCGTCCTGTTTGAGTTCGCAGACCGATTGGGTCAAGCCTTGAAAGATGACAAGGAGCTCAAAGCCGCAGTCAGTAGGCTCGCGAACAAGAAATGAGCCGCAGTTGCGCGGGTTCACACCAATGGTCGATGAACCGATCATCGTATGGAGTTGGGAAGCCCGCGACCCCGCGCGGCGCCGCGGCTGGCGGCGACTGTCCTGGAAGATGTCGGAGGAGACCGCGTCGCATTGGGCAAGCTCCAATCAGACCGAAGTCCGCAAGGTCGACGGATCGCGCGAGGAACGGCGTGACGTGCAGGGCTGGTCGACGATCAGGCCCGGTACGCCACTGCACTTCTAGACTGGTGACTGTCGGGCTTCCGATCACCGTCACTGAGATCATTTCTTGTCGTAGCCTGTGCCGGTTTCTGCATAGCCTGGGCGGAGTCTCTCTCGTGATCAACTGTGGCGCTCTTTCGTTCAGCAGTAAAATGACAAAAGGGTAAGAGGAGAGGCGAAATGAAGCTAAGCAGCGTTCACATTCGTGAATACAAGTCTATCTGGGACTCCAACAAGTTTGATGTTGATCACATAACCTGCCTAGTGGGCAAGAATGAAGCTGGCAAGACGGCCATCCTGCATGCCCTGTACCGCCTCAATCCCCTAATCACGACTGATGGCGAGTTCGACGTTACCGATGACTATCCGCGAGCCGATGTCGAGAACTATTTACAGGATATCGAAAGCAACAGGCGGCAGCATGCCACAGTGGTTAGTGCAACGTTTGATCTCGAACCAGCGGAGATCGACGCCATTACTGATGAGTACGGCTGCGACATTCTCCGAGAACCTCGCATCACCGTTTCAAAAGGTTATGCGAAGAACGAAAACAAATGTCAACTGTTTGTTTCAGTCCCGGTAGTCGAAGCTAAGATGGTCCAAGGCATGGTTGAGGGTTTCGGCCTTCCCGAGCCGGTTAAGTCGCACGCTCTTCGACAAACCAGTCTCACACTGCTTGCGAATCATCTCGCAGCAACGGGTAAGCAGCAGGAACAGGCGTTAGCTAAAGCGCAGGAAGCTGCAAATAAGATCGAGGATGCCGCAGAAAAAGCAGCAGCCCTTGAAAGCGCGAAGGCTCTAGCAGAGAGCGAGCAAGCGAAAGCGCTACGCTCAAAGTTGGCGGAACTCACAAAGCAACGGTACATTGGATTGCACATTTGGGACACCTTGCTGAAGGATCACTTTCCAAAGTTTCTGTATTTCGATGAGTACTACCAATTGACTGGCCATGACAACATCGAGGCCCTCAAGGAACGGGTGAAGGCTGGAAAGCCGAATCGCTCAGATCATCCCTTGCTTGGACTTATCGAGCTGGCCCGTCTGGATCTAGACAAGCTGATCTCTGTGACGCGAACGCAGGAACTGAAGAACAAGCTACAGGGAGCCAGTAACTTCCTCAGTGGCCAAATTCTGAAGTATTGGACACAGAACAAACATCTCAGGATGCAATTCGATGTGCGAGAGGCGCTGGCCGGTGATCCGCAAGGCATGCAGAAAGGTCATAACATATGGGGCGAGGTTCACGACATGAAGCATCTCGCATCCACGGGCCTGGGCACTCGGTCACGAGGATTCGTTTGGTTCTTTTCCTTCTTAGCCTGGTACTCTGCTGTCAAAAAGAAGAATGAACCACTCGTCTTGCTCCTCGATGAACCAGGATTGTCTCTTCACGGGAAAGCGCAGGAAGACCTTCTGCGTTACTTTGAAGTAGAAATCGCATCCAACCCCAAGCACCAACTAATCTACACAACGCACTCGCCTTTCATGGTGGACCCACGCCATTTCAGCAGGGTTCGCATCGTTCAAGACAAGAGCATCGATACAATTGATCAGCTGCCGCGTGAATTGGACGGGACGAAGGTGTTTACCGACGTTTTGGAGGCTGCGCCCGACACTCTGTTTCCGCTTCAGGGTGCTCTCGGTTACGAGATCTACCAGACGCTCTTCATCGGCCCCAATTCCCTGATAGTCGAGGGTGTTTCGGACCTTCTCTACATCCAAACGATATCGGGCTTACTACAACGCAAGGGGCGAGTGGGCCTGGATAGCCGGTGGACAATAACGCCGGTAGGAGGCGCGGAGAAGGTGCCTACGTTTGTTGCGCTTATCGGCTCACAAAAAGGTCTTAACGTCGCAACGCTCGTCGACTTCCAGCGGAGCCATCAACAGCTGATCGAGAATCTATATAAAAAGAAGCTGTTGAAGAAAAGTCACGTCTTTACCTTTGCGGACTTCACTGGAAAGGCTGAATCCGATATTGAGGACATGTTCGAAGATCTGTTCTACCTCAAACTTGTCAATGACGAATTCAATTTGCGCATTACCCCCAGCGATCTAACCGCACCTTCACCCAGAATTCTGGTTCGCCTAGAAGAGTATTTTTCTCGCAACCCATTACGAGACGGCGCGAAGTTCAATCACTATCGCCCGGCCAGATTGCTCACTGAAACAGTCTCGGGTGTTTCAATTTCCGACGCAACACTAGATCGGTTTGAAACGGCGTTCAAGGCAGCCAATGCTTTACTTCCGTAGTGACTCGCAAAGCATGCGCCGCATGCGTCGCGCCTGAAAACGTTGCTTGCCGCGGCGGGCGGGAATCGAACGCGGCGCGCTCGAGAAATTGAGCCCCGTGGGTCGACCACTGCGCTACGCCGCGGTATCGATATCAGCCGGCGAACGAGAGATCGCCGTACACCGCCGCGTTTCCGTTCTCGACCACAAGCAGCGACCGGGACTCGCACAGGATCGTCACCAGATTACGCACGAACTGATCCTGGACATTCTCGCTCACGCGCACGTTTGTCAACGGGAACCCAAATTTCCCCAGTTATGGGAATCGAAAATTCCCCACCCGGGTTTACGCTTCGGCCTCTTCGGAGCGAACGAGGCCGGCCTTCAATTTCTCCTTGAGCCGATACGAATTGCCGCGGATGTTCAGCGTTACGGCGTGATGCAATAGCCGGTCGAGGATCGCGGTGGCGATTACCCGGTCACCGAAGACGTCCCCCCAGGCGGCAAAGCTCTGATTGCTGGTGAGAATCATGGGCCCGCGCTCGTAGCGACGGCTGATCAACTGGAAGAAGAGATTGGCGCCCAGCCGGTCGATGGGCAGATAGCCGATCTCGTCGATGATCAGAAGGCGCGGGGTCGTGTAGAGCTTGAGCTTCTCGTCCAGGCGCCCCTCGGCGTGCGCCTTGGTGAGGGTGGCGATCAGGTGCGCGGCGGTACTGAAGAGCACCCGGTAACCGGCCTCGATTGCCTTGAGACCCAAGGCGACGGCGAGATGGGTCTTGCCGACTCCCGGTGGTCCGAGGACCAGGACGTTGTCGCCGTGCTCGATGAAATGGCAGGAGGCGAGGGTCTGAAGTTGCTTCCTGTCGATCGAGGGCTGGTAACCGAAGTCGAAGGTCTCCAGCGGCTTCACGAAGGGGAAGCGCGCCATGGACGTACGCATGGTGACGTTCTTGCTGGTCTTGGCGGCGACCTCTTCACACAGGATCTGCTCGAGGAAGTCGGAATAGGCCATCTCCTTGCCGGCGGCCTCCTGCAGCAGCGCTTCGAGGCGCTCGCGGCTCTTGAAGAGCCGCAGCTTCTGCAGGTGCTCGGCGAGTCGTTCGAGCTGAGCGGGGTTCATGCGGCCTCCCCTAAAACTTCCGGGTCGGACCACGCCAACCTTCTGAAATTGCTCTGTGTTCGGGCTAAGGCGGGGCATTCTTAAGGCCTTAGCACATCGTTTTCGAGGTCGAAATCGGGCAAATCAGCGCGACGCTGCTCGCGCAACGCGAACATTTCACCCGCATCGGTGATCTGTAAGCGTCCGGGGACGGCATCTTGACAGTGCGTCAGGGATGTAAGTTCGCCAGTTGCCTCGGACGTGCCTTGAGCTCTGACGAAGGGTTCGGAGGCGTGGCAGCACGATGCTGGCAGCTTGAGTGCCCAAGACAACGACAATCTGCTCGGAAAGCGTTTGGAGGATCTCTGCGGCCCAGGCTTTCCCCATATGTGGAGCCAGTCTAACGAGCCGATTCGCCAACTGCTTCTGCGTCAACGCAGCTAGTTGTGTGGGCGAGGGATAGCGCTCGAACAGATCGAGCGTGGCCAATGACGCAGGGTAAGCATCCGGCACAGAGCCCATCCGCGTCCAGTGGACAGACCTTGGTACAGGGTGAGGCAGGCCGCTCGGGACTCATTGGATCGATAGCCATGATCTCCAACGGGGCAGAATGGTGGCATACTGTCCAGACCAAGCATAAAAAGCTTGGGAACACATATACACATAAGGTCCGCTCCTGCGGGGCGCGGCCGCTTGATATACTTCGCAAATGTTGCAGCTTCCATCCGACCTCGCTCAGCAGGTCACAACTGCCCTGGCTGAGGACATCGGCGGCGGTGATATCACCGCTCAACTGGTCCCCGCCGCACAGCGGGTCACAGGTAAAGTCATCACTCGCGAGGAGGCGACCTTATGCGGCCGCCCTTGGGTGACTGAGGTATTCCGTCAGCTGGATCCAGCTGTCCAATTGACCTGGCATGCCGACGACGGCGACCGCGTTACTGCGAATCAAACTCTGTTTGAGATCGCAGGCCTGGCCCGACCCGTTCTCACGGGTGAGCGCAATGCGCTCAACTTCCTCCAGCTCCTTTCCGCAACGGCGACCGCCACTCGCCGCTATGTAGATGCGATCGCGGGAACCCGCTGCGCAATTCTGGATACGCGAAAGACGGTCCCAGGACTACGGACGGCGCAGAAATACGCGGTTTTGTGCGGCGGCGGCCAGATCTACCGCATCGGGCTCTTCGACCAGGTGCTGATCAAGGAAAACCACATCGCCGCAGCCGGCTCCCTGACGGCCGCAGTGGCAGCAGCCCGCCGCGCAGCCGGTTCACGCAAAGTCGAAGTGGAAGTGGAAACGATGGAGGAGTTTGAGGAGGCGTTGCGCGCAGGACCGGACATCATCATGCTCGACGAATTCAGCCTGGCCGACATGAGAGCCGCGGTAGCGCTGAACAACTCTAAAGGCCATCGAGTCACAGTCGAAGCATCGGGCAGCGTAACGCTCGAGACCGTCCGCAGCGTCGCAGAAACCGGCGTTGACTACATCTCAATCGGTGGCATTACCAAACACGTCCGCGCTGTGGAACTGTCAATGCGGTTGGCATTCGCCTCTTAGGCAACAGCCGACTTCAACACCCGCTGAGGCTGCGCCACCCCGTACCGGCCATAACTTCCGGGTCGGACCACGCCAACCTTCTGAAATTGCTCTGTGTTCGGGCTAAGGCGGGCCATTTTTAAGGCCTCAGCACATCGTTTTCGAGGTCGCAATCGGGCAAATAAGCGCAACGCTGCTCGCGCAACGCGAACATTTCACCCGCACTGGTGATTTCCCGGTGCCTGACTCCGATTCCGAGATCGCGTTTCACCCGCTCGACAAACGGGTAGCTGCCAACGGCGACCGCTTCGGACCAGCATTCGTTGCGCCTTTGCACCTCACGCGCGAGGTCCTCCTCGACCATTGTCGATGCGCCCGCTGAAAGTCCACGATAGTTGCGAAACCACATAGCTCGCTCAGTGCGCGCAGATCGATCAATGCATAGCGTCGCGGTGGCTTCTGAATCTCCCGATACCCGCCATCGATCCATGCAGCGGGGTGGCGGACCACGCCCGCGCGCACCATGTTCAGGTCGATATACACGAGGCAGCGATGCAGATGCTCGTCGGCTTCCACCGCCGTGGCATGGTAGCGGTCCTCCCAGAATGCGCCATTCCGAGTCTTGCGCTTGTTGTATTGCTGTGCGGTACACCCGGCGGCAAGCTGGAGGCTGCGGGCAATCACCCCGGCGCCAGTTGCAGATCACTTGATTCGCACCCGTATGATGCGCAGAATGGGTGCCGGATGGATGATCTCGAGCATTTGTTCCGCAGCAATCGGGAATGGGCGTCCAGTATCCTGCGCTCGCATCCCGGCTTCTTTTCAAAGCTGGCCGAACAGCAATCCCCCAAGTACCTCTGGATCGGTTGCTCGGACAGCCGCGTGCCCGCCAACGAAATAGTCGGCCTTCTTCCGGGCGAGCTGTTTGTCCACCGCAACGTCGGCAACGTCGTCGTGCACTCCGATCTGAACTGTCTCTCGGTGATGCAGTTCGCGGTCGAGGTCCTGAAGGTGGAGCACATCATCGTCTGCGGCCATTATGGATGCAGTGCGGTGCGCGCTGCAGTGATGAAAGAGCGGCACGGCCTGGCCGACAACTGGCTTCGGCATATACAGGACGTGCACGAGCAACATCACGAATTACTCGAGGTTATTCACGATGGCGCAACTCTCACGGACAGGGTTTGCGAGTTGAACGTCCTCTCGCAGGCATTGAACGTCTGTCGCACCACGATTATCGAAGACGCCTGGGCCCGCCAGCAGCCCCTTTCCGTCAGCGCCTGGATTTACGGCATCCATGACGGGCTTCTGCGCGATCTCGATTTCACCTCGAAATCCCCGGGCAAGGCGAGCGCGCGCTACAGCCGCGCGGTGGAAAACCTCCGGCAGGCCTCGGCTTGACGGCGACGGCTACCGGGCGGATCTCGCCTTTGCCCATCGTCGTGACGTAACCAAAAGAGCTCAGCATCTCCCCTATCCGACGCGACAAGCTAACCGAATTCCGGTTCTAATGACCTTAGAACGCGGTTTTCTCTGCCAAAATCGCTGCTCTAAGGGAGAGCTTCCATCGTCGCGCGTGTGCTGGGGCAGTACTACGTTTCGTACCAGTGCCCACCTTCATCCCCTTCGGGGTGCCAGTACTTCAAGGAAGAAGGAGGGAGGCAGGAGGCGGAAAGTGCAAGGCCGCCTGTTCTGCGGGCTGCAATTCTTCTATCCTCTTCCCGTTTCCATCTTCTTCCGTTTCTGGAGGGTAGCCCACATGGCGACGGCGTCGGTTGCCGGCAAAGGCAGGGGCACCAGCACTGGAGTCTCCATGGCGATCGCAGCCGCGGGGGTTTTCGCCGCAACCGCCAATCCGGATGCCGCCGCTCAGCCCGCCGCAACGTCTTACCCGGCGAAACCGCTGCGCCTCGTCGTCGCCGTCAACCCGGGCGGCAATCTGGATCTGCTCGGCCGTGCCGTCGCGCAGAAGTTGAGCGAGGGGCTCGGACGTCCGGTGATCGTCGAGAATCGGCCGGGAGCCAACACCACTATCGGTACCGAAAATATCGTCCGCTCGGCGCCCGATGGCTATTCGCTGCTCATGATTGCCGGCAGTTCCCTGGTGGGGCCGCTGATGATGCGCAATCCGCCGTACGATCCATTGCGGGATCTTGCCGGGGCGAGCCTCATCGCCAAGCTGCCGCAAATTCTGGTGGTGCATCCCTCGGTGCCGGCGCGTAGCGTGCGCGAGCTGATCGCGCTCGCCAGGGCGCGTCCGGGAGAGCTCAATTGCGGAACATCCGGCAACGGCTCGGGATCGCATTTCTCGATGGAGTTCTTCAACCGCCAGGCCGGCGTGCGCCTGACGCGCATTCCTTACAATGGCGACGCGCAAGCGCTCAACCAGGTGCTGGGCGGCCAATTGCCGCTCAAGTTCGAGAACACGAGCACCGGGATGGCACTCGTCAATGCGGGCCGGCTGCGGGCGCTGGGTGTTACGAGCGCAAGACGCTCCGAGCTGCTGCCCGACGTGCCCGCGATCGCCGAGACGCTGCCCGGCTTCGAGTCGACCGTCTTCAACGGTCTGGCCGCTCCCGCGGGCACACCGAGAGAAATCCTGGCGCGTCTCCAGGGCGAAGTCGTGAAGTTCACGCAGGCGCCGGACATACGCACACGGTTCCTCCAGCAGGGCGTGGAACTGCAGGCGAGCGCTTCACCCGAAGAGTTTGCCGCCTATCTCAAGTCGGAGCACGCGAGAGTATCGAAGCTCGTGAAGGAGCTGGGCATTTCGGCGGATTAACGCTCAAACAAAGAGGGCAGGCTCCAATTGCGAGCCGGTCACGCCGCTTTCTTCACCTTCATCTCAACGCGCATCCCGGCATGGGCGAGCATGTTGACCAGGGCGTCGAGGCTGAACTTGTCGATCTTGCCCCCGTGTATCCCCATGCTATTCGCGAAGCGCGGTCGCCAGATAGTCTGCGAAGGCACGAGCGGAGGGCTTCGCCGCACGACCTGCCGCGAAAACGGCGTGGACTTCGAACGGTTCCATCTGCCAGTCGGCGAGCACCTGCACGAGCATGCCGCTCGCAAGTTCCGAGCGGCAGTTCCAAAGCGCCACCGACGCAATGCCAAGGCCGGCAACGGCGGCGGCAACGGCGCCCTGGTTTACCGATGTGGTCAGACGGCCTCCTACGCGGACTGTCGTAGTACGTCCGTTTCGCTGGAAGGTACAGGAGTCCAAGCCGATACCGAGTGGGCCCACGATCACCTGGTGACCGGCAAGGCTCTCGGGCGTGTCCGGCGATCCTGCCCGGGCGAGGTATGCCGGCGAGGCGACGAGCAGGCGAGGGCAAGTGCCCAGCCGGCGCGCCGTGGCACTCGAATCCGCCAGCGCTCCGAAGCGAAACGCTACGTCGATGCCCTCGATCACCAGGTCCTGGTTGCGATCGTTCAACGAGAGATCAATGCGCAGTGCCGGATGAAGCTGCATGAATTCCGGCAGCCGCGGGATCACTTCCCTTACGCCGAAACCCAATGGCAACGAGACGCGCAGGGTTCCACGCAACTCGCCGGTACCGCGCGCGGCGTGATCAGCCTCCTCCAGCGCCGCCAATATCGGCTCGATTCGCGCCAGGTAGTCTGCGCCCGCCTCCGTGAGCCTCAGGCCTCGAGTGGTGCGCGTCATCAGGGCCGCACCCACTTCGCGCTCGAGCTCGGCGGCGATGCGCGATACGGATGGCTGGGACAGGCCGAGCTCTCGCCCGGCGCGGGAGAAGCTTCCCGTGCGTGCAACCCGCGCAAAAAGCCGGAGGGCGAAGAGACGGTCGCTCATACGGATCTCGAATATATTCTAGTTGCTGCGGGGGGCTACCCCCTGGAATATGAATGATTGATATTGCCCTGCGACGTTATGACGGTCAAATCACTCACCCCAGGGAGGGAATTGCCATGATTACCGCGCTGGTTCAGTTCAAGCTTCCCCAACCGGTCACTCGCGAGAAGGCGCAGCAGCTCTTCGCTGGCACCGCGCCGAGGTACCGTGAAACATCAGGGCTCATTCGCAAGTACTACCTCCTGTCCGAGGATGGCGGAACGGCGGGCGGGGTCTACTTGTGGAGATCGAAAAAAGACGCCGAGGGTCTCTACACGACCGAATGGGTAAACTCCATTCGTGAGCGGTACGGGGCACTGCCGTCGGTGACCTACTTCGAGAGTCCCGTTGTGGTCGATAACCTGACGAACGAGGTCGTTGCCGATTCGTGACGTGAACGAAACCTACTACAGGGACCACTGGACCAGGATCGAGCCGGAGCGCTTCGAGCGCTACAAGCAGATGTTCGAGTGGTCGGACGCATCGCGACCGTTGCTCGAGCCCGCGAGAATACAGACGGGTGAGGTGATCGTGGATCTGGGGTGCGGGCCCGGATTCACGGCATTCGAGCTGGCGAGTTGGGTAGGACCATCGGGCCACGTGCACGGCATCGACATAAGCGCGGACTTCGTCGAGTTTGCCCGCTCCGTCGCCGGAGAGCGCGGACTGGAAAACGCCGTAACCTTCCATCATGTAGCGGGACGCAGCCTGCCATTTCCGGATGGCTCCATCGATTGCGTAGTGGCGAAAAACGTTTTCGTCTATGTCGACGACCCGGTGGAGACCTACCGCGAATGCCGTCGCATTCTCAGGCAGGGCGGTCGAGTCCATGTAGTAGAGGGCGATTGGGGACTGGCGTTCGCCGAGCCGGTTCCGGAGGAAGACTGGAAGGCGCTGATTCGCTCGGCCAGTTGCGCATTTCGCACGCCTGATGCCGGTCGGCGCCTCTATGGATACGCCAGGGCCGCGGGCTTTACCGACGTGACCGTTTCCGTGATCTGCCGCCCGGACACTACCGGCCGACTCCTGCCTCTGATGCGGAGCCTTTGTACCTACGCTCGCCAGGGCGGCGGATTGGAGAACCACAAGATCGACGCGGTTCTCAGGAGATGCGAGGAGGCGGCTGAAGCTCGGAATCTATTGATTCTGAGTCCGCAGTTCGTGGTCACCGCGATTCGGTAGCGCGCCGCGGGTCAGGCAACCGAAACAAGCTCAACCCAATGGTGCCCACCTTCATCTCTCCGGGGTGCCCGACGTTTCCGGATAGTGCTGTAGTAGAAGGAACCGTAGCGACGGCGGGCAGGGACGCCCTGGAGATGTACCCGAGCGCATCCAGAGGATTCCAGCGTACGGCCCCGCACGAAACGCTGGACTTCGCAATCGGTGCCCGACCCGACGGCTCGCATACCCTGAGGTGCCGGATGGTTCACCTTGACGTTGACCACCCCCTGTCGAACGGCGGCTGCCGGCACTTCATCCTGCCTCCTCCCCCATTGCTACGACCTGCTGAGCCGAGCTGACGGTGTTCAAAGGGGAAGCACCTGGTCACGCCAGGGAAACGACCTCGCACCCGTGCCCGGCTTGATCACCTCCAGGCTGCTTGAAGCATCAAGGCGTTACGGAAGAACACGGCTGTTGGTTGGTACGCTTTCGAGCATCCTCTGCGGCGCTACTGCGCCGCCTGAGCCAATCCAGTTGCGGCGACCAACCTGGTCCAACGCTCCAGGTCTGCCTCGAGAAGGGCGCCGAGCGCGTCGGGCGTCGAGCCTTCCGGCTTCATCCACCGCCGCTCCAACTTCGCGCGCATATCGGGGCGCTCGAGCAACAGATTGACTTTTTGGGCCAGGAGGTTGACCCGGTCGCGCGGCAAATGGGCGGGTCCGAACATACCGAACCACGGTTTGAGCGCGACCTCCGGCAGGCCGGACTCCGCTGTGGTCGGCACCTCCGGCACATCGGCGTCGCGATTCGTTCCCAGTACCGCAAGCATGCGCAAACGCCCGTCCTTTGCGAGCGCGATTTGGGCTCCCAGCGGGTTGATGGCGATGTCGATACGTCCGGCGAGCAAGTCTTGCATTGCTTGCGTGGGGCCTTTGTAGTTCACTCGTGTCATCGAAATTCCCGCGGCCTTCATCAGCAGGCTCCCGAGCAGCGTGTCCATCGCGCCGACGCTCGCGTAGTTCAGTTTTCCGGGATTGGCACGAGCGTGCTCGATCAGCTCGCGCAGCGATTTGGCGGGAAAGGCCGGATTCACGGAGAGCGCCATGGACATGCGGCCGACCAGCGATATCGGCGTAAAGTCCCTGCGGGAATCGTAGGCCACGCTCCTGTTCAGCAGCGGTGTTGCCACCAGGACCGAAAAATTGAACAGCGCGAGCGTGTGCCCGTCAGCGGCGGCATGGCGGACCGCGTCGGCCGCTATTGCGCCTTCCGCGCCCGGTCTGTTGTCCACCACCACCGGCTTCCCCAGCGATTCACCGAGCCCCTCGGCGATCACGCGTGCCGGGGCGTCACTGGCGCTGCCTGCGGGAGTCATAAGCACCAGCCTGACCGGCTTCGCGGGGTACTGGCCGAGCGCGGACGCTGCGGCAAGCGCTGTGCATAGAAGGAATACGAACCGGATCATAAGTGTTCTCCTTGCCTACCCGCATCGGAGCGTATAGCAAGGGGTGTAAACTTCAATTCATATCCTGGAACATCCGATTAACTTTAATTGAAGGCCTCAGGTGGAGCGCGACGATCGGATTGGACGGGGATTGAAGCTCAAGGACCTTCATACCTTTCGTGCCGTCGTGCAGCGGCGCAGCATGGCGAAGGCCGCAGCCGACCTGTCGCTGACGCCGCCGGCGATCTCCAAGGTGATCGGCAATATGGAGCAGCTCTTCGGCGTGCGTCTTCTGGAACGCACGCCTCACGGCGTCCTACCCACGGCCTATGGCGAGGCTTTGCTCAATGGGTCCATCCACCTGTTCGATGACCTGAGGCAGACCGTCGAGCAAATCGAATTTCTCGCCGACCCCACGGTAGGGGAGGTGCGAATCGGCACCACGGACCCCTCGCTCGGAAGCATCCTCCCGGTGGTGATCGACCGGCTGTCGCGCCAACATCCCCGATTGGTTTTTCACGTCACGCACGCCAATTCCGGCGAGGAGCTCCGCAGCGCGTTGCGGGCGCGTGCTATCGATGTGTTCATTACGCGGCTCAATATCGAGCGCGAGGGGGATCTCGAAATGGAAGCTCTTTTCCATGATCCACTGGTCGTAATCACCGGGCGTAGCAATCCGCGCTTCCGCGGCCGCAGGGTGACATTGGCGCAAATGATGGGTGCGGCCTGGTGTCTGCCGCACGAGACCCACGTGATTGGAGTCCTCATTCGGCAAGCGTTTCGGGCAAACGGCCTGGCGCTTCCGAACGTATGCGTCACCTGCGTCTCGATGCAATTGCAGACGGCGCTGGCGGAAACCGGGCGGTTCCTTACCGTCGTGCCGGAGTCCTACTTGCGCTTCAGATCCGTCAGGCCTTCAGTCAGGATCGTACCTGTCGACTTGCACGCCAGCCCGCCGCCGGTGGGGATTGCCACCTTGAAGAATCGCATGGCCAGCCCGATGACGAAACTGTTTATCAAGTGCGTGCGCGCCGTGGCAAAAGAGGGCAGGTTCTCCGAGCGGAAATAGATGTCCACTAAGCAACGGGTTCAAGGCTGATGAGCGAGAGCATTCTGGATGCCGCCCGGCGGCATCTGGCCGACAGTGAGCGGATCGTCGCCGAGCAGGAGCAGCTCATAGAGAATCTGCGTCAGGCGGGCGTCGACACGAGCCAGGCTGAGCAGCGGTTGGCTGAATTCCGCCGATCGTTGGACGCATTGCGCGCGGATCTGGAAGCGCGCGAGCGCAGCGGTCGATAATGTCCATCCGCAAACCCCTGCCTGGTAGCGGCGCAGTGAGCCCGGACAGCAGGGAATCAGGACCGGAGTAACATTCCCCTGCGCTTCCCGGATTACACCTGGTGAGCTGAACAACACTTCGCCGCTGTACGACGCAATGGAACGCTGAACATTTATGACCACTCCCCTGGAATTTGGCATCGACTTCACCGCAATCGGCCCGGCGGTCGGGGAGCGCTTCCCTGACGTCATCTTGCCGGACCAGCACGGTGAGCGCGTCGATCTGCACCAGGTACGCAACGGTCGGCGCGCCCTGGTGGTCTTTCATCGCAGCGCCGGATGGTGACCCTACTGCAAATCGCAGCTCGTCGAGCTGCAGAAGAGCCTGCCGGACTTCGAGCGTCACCGCATCGTCCCTTTTGCCGTCAGCTACGATGCCGTGGATGTCCTGGCCGCCTTTGCTTCCAGGCAACACATAACCTACACGCTCCTCTCCGACGAGGGCAGCAAAGTGATCCGTGAGCTGGGTCTCCTGAACGAGCACGTCTACGAGCACCATTCTGCCTATGGCATCCCCAAACGCGATCACCACTGGGGGGTACCCTATCCGGGCGTGTTCCTGCTCGACGAGCAGGGCCGTGTGATACAGAGGCGTTTCCAGCAGAGCTATCGCGAACGCGAGACGGGAGTCGCGGTCCTGGAACGGGGCTTTGGCCTGACCAGCTCCGTGCACGGTATCCCCGTACGTACCCAGGGCCAGGGCATACGGGTTGCGGCGCGCCTGGACTCTCCCACCTATCGCGCCTTCCAGCGTCTCTGGCTGATGGTCGACATCGACATCGATGCCGGTCTGCACGTGTACGGCCGACCCATACCCGATGGTTATATCCCGCTGACAGTCGAGATCGCTCCTGCTGAAGGACGCAGCGTCGGCGCACCGGAATTCCCGTTGCCCAAGCCGCACCGCTTCGAAGGACTGGACGAAGCGTTTTACATATACGAAGGCAAGCTGACCGTCACCCTGCCGCTGACTTTCGTAGACGACGCAGACGACGCAATGGTGCAGGTCGTCGTGCGCTATCAGGCGTGCAGCGACGAGCTGGGGTGCTTGATGCCGCAGACGGTGACGCTGCAGGTGCCGGTGCAGGTCCAGGACCATATCGATCGGCCCCGGCAGCGGTGAGATGAAGCGTGTAAGCCGGCATCAGCGCTCGCTCACGATAGCGCTCGCGGTGAGATTTTTCGAGGCGGCGTTAGTCCGCTCGCGTCCGGCGAGCAGCGGGGTCTGTCCCCTGTTACCAGGCTGCGCGCCCGAACGTCCACTGACAACGGAAGGCATGACGTGGCGGCATCGCTGAGCCAGAAAATTCGAGAGCTGAAAGGCCTCGCCGATGAGGGCGAGCTGGACGGCGACGATCTCGAATTCATCGAGCACGTCGACGAGCTGACCGGCAATGGCGGCGCAGCCACCCTCCTGTCGGAGGCCGAGGCCAGGCGGATCGACGAGCTGTACCGCGCGCTTGGCGGCTAGATGCCGGATCCCGCCGAAGCCGACTGCGACGTCCCTCCGCGGAATCCTCCCGGATCCGGTCCCTGCGGGTTACGCAGGGCGTCAAGCCGCATTGATATTGCTGTAGGTGAATACCATCGGATGACGGGCAGGCCGCCCGCAAGGGGCACTCCGCGACGGTCAACGGGTCTGAATCGGATACCCTGGTGATCGAACCGACCATGAGCGAACCCAACGCAGGCGATACCTCTCTGTTCTATTGGGAATTTATCGCCGCTATCGATGGATCCTGGATCTGGCGCACTACGCGCTCCGATGGCGCCATCGTCAGCGAGTCATCCCCCTTCGGCAGCATGGAGCAGGTAGTCTTGGACGCGAAGAGAAACGGCTTCGACGTCGATGCAGACCATTGGAGCGTGACGGCCAATGGGCAAACGTCGAGCTTTGAACCGCGGCCGACGGATGAGTCGGTCACCGATAGTGCAGCTCCGGCAGATCCGACGACTCTATGGCAGTGGGAGTGCCGTGATTCTCGCAGCTCGTCGGATTGGCACACGCTCGGGCAGAAAATGACCGTGGCCGAGGCAGTGCAGTGGGCAGCTACCAGAGGCATGCAGGTGCGCCGGGTAATGGACAGGAAGGAGCGGACACATGCAGACCAAAGTACTGAATGACGCATCCCCGCGGATACACGCCGTAGTCCTCGAATCCGGGGAGGAGGGGGTGGCTTGCCTGCGGCGCGAGTACGACGCGGAGAGCGGCCTGGCCCTTATCCGCACGGCCACCAGGGTTTGATCCATCGCCGCTCGTTCGCATGTCCGACCTTCCCGACCTTTCGGACAGGTACTCGTCGACGCTGGAGGCGCTCGACTTTGCCATTGGATCCCTGTGGACCACGATTGAGGCGGGAACCTGGCGTATCGGAGGTGCGCGAGCTCTGGAGATGCGACGAGACCTGCCGTATTCGATTCTGGACATGCCGGCGCTGCCTGGCGTGCAGATAGTCGTCAATCGGGAGCACAAACCGCTGGGCGGCACCGCCGCTGAGCGGGTGCCATATCAGGAATGGCCGATGGGGCACGTCCGGCTCTCGCGAGCGCAAATTGCTGAAGTCGTCGAACCCGGTCGAGCCACGGAGTTGTTCAGCGATCGTACCGCTCCGTGGGGAAAAAAGGCCGATGCGGAGAAATATCTCGCAAGACTGGAGCGTCTGCGCGATCTGGTCTCGCACGGCGCCATGACGCACGCGCGGCCTTGACAAGGCAGCGTCATCGGCCGGATGGGCGACCTGCGGTCAGGCACGGCCGCCGAAGGCCCGGGCTCATTTGGCGGTCAGACGTAATCCGTCGCGGGCCACTGGCCTGGCCCCTTTGCCTTTATTGACCGCGCTGCGGGATGAGTTCAGCATATTGGGTGCCGAGCCCACATATTGGGTGGGGAGGCGCTGCAGCGAAAGGGTGAAACCAGCCGTCCAGATCAGAAATAGCCGCACTCCAGGGAGAAACTCGCCATGTCCACGCCGCAACGCGTCCGGTTTTCCGATGCTATCGAGCCGTTGGTGCAGTTTATCGAGGATACGCCCCCCGCGGAGATTCTGGATCGCGCCCTGGAGAAGCTCCGTTCCGGGGTGCCGACGCAGACCCTGCTGACTGCCTCGGCCCTTGCGGTGACCCGCTCTACCGACATGCCGCCGGGTCATCACGGCGGCTCGCTGCATGCCCTGGCAGGGCTGTACCCCGTATCGAAGCTGGTCGAGCGCCTGGAAGGCGAGCAGCGTTTTATCCCCGTGCTGCAGCACGTGGCGCTCGCGAACAAGCACATCAACCACCCGGAGATGGGGCCCTACCAGCTGCTGGAGTTCGAGCCGCTGGACGCCGGTGGACTCGAGGAGACCAAGGCGGCCTTCGTGAAGGCGGTCGGGCGCGGCGAGTGGAACAAGTCCGACCATCTCTTCCAGTGGCTCTGGCAGAACGCGCCGGCGATCGAGGTCTTCGATCTGCTGATGAGCGTGGCGATCCCGAAGAACTGGAACGATGACCATTACTTCATGTTTCCGGGCACCCTGTGGCGCGCCTTCGAGACCGGCGTTCTCGACAAGGCGTTGCTGCCGCTCCTGATGCGGCCGGTGGTGCGCTTCGTGACCCGCCAGCCCGTCCCCCCGAGCAACCCGATGCCCTCGCCGCTGCCGGACATCGAAGCGGTGATCGAGGAGCACCAGTTGTTGAGCCGCATCCTCCGCCAGCGTAGCGGCGAGGATGAGACGGCGGCAATCGGCGCGCTCGGCGAAGCCATCCGACGGGTCGACGTCTTTGCCGAGATTCCCCGGTTGATGGCAAAAGCGCTGGCGGATGGGCTGTCGCTCGAAGGGGGCGGCGAAGCCCTGTCCATCGGGGCTGCCGGCCTGTTCCTGCGCTCCCTCGGCGGGAATCCGATGGATGTCCACCTCCACACCAGCGTCAATCTGCGGCGGTTCCTGCTGCGGCTCGACGGGCTGAGCATCAAGAGCAAGGTGCTGCTGTTGCTGACCTGGCATACGGGCCCGGAGATCCTTTCCAGCACAGTGGGATCCGAAGCTTGGAATTCACGTGACTTGAAGTCGCG
>JADMIO010835382.1_pt1 | contig 39189 bp, 29 predicted proteins | sample 8958161 | NCBI WGS metagenome assembly JADMIO01 (sample SAMN16585339, study PRJNA669376) | soil metagenome | isolation source: Crop rotation soil | place: USA: Cullars Rotation, Alabama | collected 2011 | reverse complement strand
CGACCTTCTGCTGCGCGCGGGGGCCGCCATAAAAGCTTGCGGTCTGTTGCGAATAAACCATTCCCACGCGCGCCAGCGAGGCTTCGTTGCGCAGATAGCCTTCTGCGCGGTGGTGCCAGTCGTAAATATCTTCGACGACTTTCAACCAGCGCTGGTCATACAGCGTGCCGGAAAATTTGGTGAACCAGGGGCGCAGGTCATTTGCGATCCCTTCCGCCACCCAGATGCGTATCTCGGCTTCGCTCTGGACTGAATCTTTCCAGCGATACGGCTCTTCCAGCCCCACGCTGAAAATGCCGACGATGGGCTTGCGCCCGAGCGTGGCGCGATATTCCTTGCCGTTTTTGCCGTTGGCCCACGGCACCATCACCCCACGTCGCGCCTGGCGGTCGGCAAACAAGGTGTCCGACAGTTCACCAATCGTTTTCATATCCAGCGAACTGAGCGCGCCGCCGCCGGCGTTTGCAATGAACCGCGCGTTCGGATTGAGTTTGCGAATCTCCGCGTCCCACAAGCGCCAAAGCTCGAACAGCCGCTGCTGCTGCCACAGAATGTAGTTGCGACGCGCGGGGTTTTGCGGATCACTGGTGCGGGGCAATTCCATCCCGTACGCGGCTTTGAAATTTCGCTGGCAGTGCTCGCAATAACACATCCCTGATCCTGCCCAGCGATTGCTGAAAATACCGTCTACCTGATAGCGGGCCATGATTTCTTTGGTCACTTCGGTCATAAACTCGAAGTTGTAAGGGCCCAGCGCGCAGGTCACCCACAGTTCCGGCGATGCCCAGTGTCGCCGCTTGTTTCCTTCGGCATCCACGGCAATCCAATCGGGATGCGCGTCGTACACATCCTGATGCACGGCGTGCGGGTCAGTCCGCGCGATGACGACCATATTCATCTTGCGGCACCCGGCCAGCAGTTCGCCGAACGGGTCGCTGTTTTTCATCCACTGGCTGCGATGGTGCAAGGGGATTTGGGTCGGGTAATACGCCACGACGCCGCCCGCGCTCAGACACGCGGCGTCGGAGTGCGTGCGCCGGAAATAATCCAACCAGAACTGCGGGTCGTATTGGCCGGGATCGTTTTCCACCAGAGTGAGCTGTGCCCAGCGCATCGGGCGGTCAAACCAACCTGCTTCGGTTGTTGGCGGCGAAGCGATGCTTTCTGCAGGCCAGCCCAACTGGCCGAAAGCAACCGCACTGCCTGTCAATGCGGAGCGGACCAGGAACTCTCTTCGCGGGATCGTTTCTTGATCTTGTGTGCTCATGGCTTCTCTTTCAGGATGTGGTTGTCGTACACGCTTTCACGCCGCTGAATCTCACAGCCTGCTGATCAATGCTTGGAGATATATTTTTTCAACAGGACCGCGCTGTTATGCTCTTCGTCGCGCGCGGCGTACACGAAGGTGACGGTTTTGCCCCTGGCCCGTCGCTTCAATTCCTTTACCATCTCCTTGTTTCCATCAAGCTCTTTCCGGTAACGATTCTGAAACTCCTGCCATTTCGCGGGATCGTGCTGAAACCATTTTCGCAGCTCCGGGCTGGGCGCAAGCTCTTTCAGCCATTCATCCACCTGGGCTTTCTCTTTGCTGATGCCTCGGGGCCACAGGCGTTCGACCAGGATTCGGACGCCGTCATCAGCGGTAGGTGCTTCATAGATTCGTTTCAGCTTGATCATGATCTTCCCGTCACGGAGTGAGGAATTTTGCTTTTCGCGAAACAAATCCGGCAACACAGCTTTGAGCCCCGGTAGGGGCGGACAGAGATTAGCCGGGGGTGGAGGCGTAGCCGCAGCCCCCGGAAACCGGCGCCCACAGATCTTCAAGCCCCGGCAGGGGCGACAGACCAAAGCTTCGGTCCGGCGCCCCTACCGGGGCGCATGCACTTTTCGGTCTCCACCGGGGGAACCGCTCCACTCGCCCCCGGCTAATCTCTGTTGCCCCTCCGGGGCAATGCCGGATTAATTTGCGATGATCATAATTCGTCACTACATGGGTGTTTTCATCGTTTCCGAGCGTCGCGTCGTTACGCGAATGACTCCTCGGATTCACTTATTGTTATGCGTCCGAGTTGAGCGCGGCAAGCGCTTGTTCGTGCAGCGTCTGGTTCGTTGCCAGCCCTTGTCCGTTGGTGAAATCAATGTTGCCGCTCAAATCCGTGAACGTGCCGCCCGCGCCCTGCAGAATGGGCGCAAGCGGCGCGACATCGTGATACTTCAGTCCATCCGGCTCGACCATCACGTCGGCAAGGCCGGCGGCGACCAGATAATACCCATAACAGTCCCCGAAGCCGCGCACCAGCCGGACTCGATTGGCCAGCCGCCGCAATTGCTCGCTGCGGGGCACGGCGTACAGATCGCGCGGATCGGTGATAATCATCGTAGCTTCGGATAATTCAGACGTTTTCGAAACCGCGCAGGGCTTACCGTTTACGAAGGTGCCGGTTTCTGCCGAACCAATCAACAACTGATCCTGAATCGGGAAATAGATTGAACCCAGCACCGGCACGCTGTCGCGTTCCAGCGCGATCATCACGCCGAACAGCGGCGTGCGCATGACGAACGACTTCGTGCCGTCAATCGGGTCAATGACCCATCGGTGCGAGCCGGACTTTTTTGTATCGCCGAACTCTTCGCCCTGGATCGAATAATCAGGAAATTGTTTTTCGAGCGCCTGGCGCAGGAAGATTTCGACTTCGCGGTCCGCTTGCGTGACGGGCGAATCATCGGCTTTGCGCTCGACTTCAAATTGCGAATTGTAATAGCGACGAACGATGGCGCCTGCCTTCAGGCTCAATTCGCCTAGGGTAGAAAAATACGAGTGTAGATTGTCCATGATGGTTTTGATTGTAACAGCAAGCGTGCGAACCGAACTTCAAGTGTGGTGGATTTTCGCCAGGACTTCGATACTCTTCTTTTTGAGCAAATCCGCCACGTGTTCGGTCGTTTCGATTTCAGAGTAATCCAGGTGCTCGCCGAGCCAGTTGGCTACATGATGGGTCGCAAGCCCGAGGATGTCATGGCGGACGATGTTCAGCGGCCTTTCCAGCAACGATTCTTTATGTGATTGCAACAGCGGCGTGATTGCTGGCGCGTCCGTCCGCGGCTGGGACAACGTCAACACTCCGCTGAGATCGTTGGCGGCCTTCTCTCGTTCGAGCAGCGTCGCCGGATTGCCCTGCGCGTCTTTCAGGTCGAAGCAATTGATGACGGTCTTGATGATCGAAGTGTGATCAAAGACCGTGTTGCAGACCGTGCCCGCTTCGATGAACGGCGAGATCAAGACCGCCGGCACGCGCACGCCCAGCCGGTTGAAGAGAAATCCGCTGCCCGGGTGTTCCGTGATCACAACGCCGTCCGGCGAAACTGCCGCGGGCGGCGGCACGTGGTCATAACACCCGCCATGTTCGTCGAAGGTGACGACCAGCAGCGTGCTTTCCCAGGCGGGACTTTTCCGCAGCGCTTCGTACACCTGAGAAATCAGCAGCTCACCCTGCTCGACGTTCGACAATCCTTCGGGGTGAATCGGCAGATAATCCGGATGAAAATCATTTTGCGGGCCGAACATCGGGCTGCTGAAGTACCGGGGCTCGATGAAGGAGAAGCTGGGCAACCCGTCCGCACTCTCGGCATCTTTCCAGAAATGATCCATTTCGAAAAAGCGCCGTTTCGCCGGGTCGTGCGACGCGAACTGGTGAAGTTGTTCGTGCAGCAAAAACGCAAAGCTGGAGAGCAAGCTGCCGCCGTGGTAAATGCGCCAGCGCACGCCCGCATTTTCAAGCAGGTTGAAGATCGTTTCGCGTTTGTTGATCAACACGCGGATGTCCGACAGCAGTTTTCCCGTCTTCCATTCGTTGTACACGTACCCGTTGGACGTGCCCGCAAAGGCGAAGGAGCGGTTCGGGAAGGTTTCGGTCGGCACCGAAGAGAACCAGTGATCGCAAACGGCGTAGGCGTTCGCCAGGCCGCAAATGACCGGCAGGGATTTTGGCCGGAAGCACCGCATCAGGTCGCCCGGCTGCGTCGGCGTGTGCGACGACGAATGTTTGCTGTTGTAGTTGTGAATGACGCCTGCGTAATTGTTGACGAAGCCTTGCATGCTCGGCGGCTCTGCCGGATTGGGGATGTCGTCGTCGGACGGGTCCAGGTTATACAGTTGCCGAAAGACGTCGGCGTAGGCTTCGTTCGGGTTGGGTTGTGGCGCGGTGAAGTCCGTACATTCACTGACGCGCGCCAGCCCGCCGCCAAATTCGGCCGGGATCGGATTGGTCAGGTCTTTGCCGGAAACGCCTTCGAACGGCTGGTTCCGCGGCGGTTTGTCGAAGGGCGGCTGGTTCTGCGGGTCGTAAAGATATCCGAACAAATTATCGAAGGATCTGTTTTCAAGCATCAATACGACGATGTGTTTGATTTTGCTCAGTGGGTGATCAGGCATAAGTTCCTCCGGTTGCGAAAACGGTTGATGCGGGATGCGTTGTGATGAGTGATGGGTCGGCGAATCTAACGCCCGTTGTTTTGGCCTGTCAATTGTCCGGCGCCGCGTAGCGGCCGTTCTGCGGTTGACGGCGGATGGCCGAACCCTGCCGGCTTGCGTCGCGCAATTGCCAGATGGGCCAGGCACAGCCCGAATCCGAACGCCGCGACTATGTGCAGATGATGCGCCAGCGCGATGAAGGTGAAGAAGAGGATGATGCTCAAGCCTACCGAGGACGCCCAACGGTCGGGCTGCCATGACCTGGCGTGAACCGCGCTGAGGAGGCGAAAGACAAGCCAACTGACCACAAACCAGCCGAGGAAGTTTTGCGTCGGGATTCCGTAATACGCGCCCGAATCAATCCAGCGCCAGTACCCGAGCGCCCCCGCCGCGAGTGGGTCAATCACCAGGTCAATTGCGGTCATCCACAAACTGGCGATCAGCGCTTCCAGCCAGGCGGAAAGCCGGAATCCCGCCAGCATCGCTTTGACATACGCGACCAACACCATCCACGCGGCGGCCATCACCAGCGGCACGCCGATGATTTGAGGTTGCAACACGCCCATGTACTGATAGCGCCCGAATGGGAAGCCCGTGTGGACGCCGACCCCCTCGACAGCGATGCCGACCACGCCGACGGCAATCAGAGCGGCCCGCCCGCGGCCACCCGCCGCCACCAGCACAACCATTCCGGCCAGTGACAGGAACGCGGGCGCGGCCCACTCTGTATCTACAGGCGTCCCGCCAAACAACAAGTGCGAGCCGACGCCGCCCACCCACAGGATGAGGTACCCACAAGCCAATGCAGTCAAAAACGTCTTACGCACGCTCATACTGCTCAATCAATTCACAAGTAATCTGCGCCGACAGCAACACGGTCGGCGTCCCGCCGCCCGGGTGCGTGCTGCCGCCGACGTAATACATCCCCGCGTAACGCGCATCCTTATTCGGCGGGCGCAGGAACGCATGCCGCCAGCCGTGCGAGTGCGTGCCGTAAATCGCCCCGCCCGGCATCAGGTAACGGCGGGCGATTCGTCGCGGCGTCCAGACGTCGCTCACCGCGATGTCCGATTCGATGTCGGGAAACCCTCCGCGACGAAGGCGTTCAAAGACGCGGCGGCGCGCTTCGCCAATCTGCGCCTCATCCCACGCGTCCGCGTCGTTGGCCGGCGCATTGACCATCACGAACAACGCCTCGCCTTCGCCCGGGACCAGCGAACGGTCGTTCCGGCTGGGCGCGTTGACGTAAACGGTCGGGTCTTCGGGGAAACGCCGTTCGTCAAATAGTTGCGTAAACTCGCGGTGGTAATCGGCCGAAAAATAAATGGTGTGGTGTTGAAGCTGGGGCAGCGACCGTTTGACGCCCAGCAGAAACACGAGTCCGGACAAGGAACGCTGCGCCATCGGCAGGCCGTGGCCGTTCGCTTCCCCCAGCAGTTTCGGCGCGCCCGAAGCGTCCCCATTCATAATCACAACGTCAGCAGGTAAACGCGCACCATCGGCCAGTTGCACGCCGGTTACTTTGCGCCCCTCGCGTTCGATGCGCGCCACTTGCGCCTGCCGCAACAACTCTGCGCCGGTCGACGTGGCCAGTTCGACCAGACTTTGCACAATGCGGTAAAGGCCGCCGCGCACATACCAGCCGCCGAACGCGTATTCAATGTACGGAATGACCGACAGCGTCGCGGGCGCGGCGTAAGGCGAGGAACCGACGTAGGTCGGATAGCGGTCATAAAGCTGTCGCAGGTGCGGGCTGCGGAAATGCGCCGCAACCGTGCGGTGATAGTTGCCCCAGCCGTGGCGCAACGGCAGATGGCGCAGCACCGCCAGATCGCCCGCCCGCGGCCGATCCAGCGGGCGGCGGCGCAGAAAGGTCTCGCGCGAGATTTCAAACAGGCGCGCGCCCAATTGCATGAACTTGAAAAACCCGTCTACGTCGCGCGACTCGATCTGGCGCAATGTCGCCAGCCATTCGGGCAGCGAGGGCGTGTAGGTGAAGCGCGCGCCGTCATCATAAATATAGTCGGCGAGCGGGTGCAGCGGCGCGAGTTCGATGTGGTCCCGCAACCGGCTGCCCGCGGCTTCGAACAATTCTTCAAAGACCCAGGGCATTGTGATCAGCGAAGGTCCGGTATCAAAACGATAGCCGCCCTCGCTCCAGCAATTCATCTTGCCGCCGAAACTTTCGCCCTGCTCGCAGACCGTGACGTGCCAACCAGCCGCGGCCAGCCGCAACGCCGCCGCCAGACCGCCCAACCCACCACCGATGACCACTGCGCGTTTCTGTTTCATGCCCGGCTCGCCTTGCTGGCTCCCTCGGCCCTGTCGGCCCTGTCGGCCCCGCCGGCCCCGTTGGCCCCGCCAGAAAGATAAACACGGCCCTTCCAGGCGACACCCTTGCCGCTCTTACAGCGCCACCAGGAAGACAAGCCGAGGGCGATCAGAACGGCTTCGCTCAACGGATGCAGCAGGACAGACCACCAGGGGTGACGAAAGCGTGCGGCCAGCATCGCGCGCATCAGCAGCACGCAAGCCGCCGCTGGCACCACATTCGTGCTCACGCCAAGCAGGAAGAACGGCGCAAAGAAGACCGTGGCGTGGAGTGCCAGGAACGCCCAGAAACTGGTTTGGTGGCGAAAGGCCGGAAAGAAGTTTTTCTGGAAGCCGCGCCAGATTTCGGCAAACGAGCCGTACATCTGCACGCTCACCAGATCCTGCCCGTCCAGGCACAAGCCGCGCCGGCCGCTTGCGCGCCACAACTGCGCCAGGCGCGTGTCTTCAAAGATTTGATCGCGCACCGCGGCGTGACCGCCGACGGCTTCATAGCTTTGCCTGTGAAAGAGCAGACACGCGCCGTGCGCCAGTCCCAGCGAAGCGTCGTCCCGCACAAGCGAAAGCGGGGCGGGGAAGACCGTGAAGACAGTAAAATTGAGCAGCGGCATCAATGCTTTTTCCCAGAACCCGAGCAGCGTCAGCCCCGGCCAGCACGAAAGCAGCGTCAACCGGCGCTGTCGCGCTTCGGCGATCATCCGCGCCACCGCGCCATCGGCCAATCGCGCATCCGCGTCCAGAAAGAGCACCCAGTCCGATCGCGCCGCTCGCGCCAATTGCGCGCAGGCGAAGTTTTTGCCGCACCACCCTTCGACCAGTGCCGTGCTTTGAACGGGCCGCACACGGCCGTCGCGCGCCGCGTAATCGCGGATCACGCGGGCCGTCGCATCCGTCGAATGATCGTCATAGACCAGGACCTCTGCGACGAAAGCCCCTTGCCGCAAGACGGCATCGAGGCAGGCGGGCAGATGACGCTCTTCGTTGCGCGCTGGAATCAGGACCGAAACAGAATTTGTATGGGTGTCAGTTGCATTCCCAGCCCCCGCTACTTTCGGCCACGCGAAGATGTTCCACGCCACCAGGGCCAGAAACATCATTGCCAGAATCGAGAGGATGAGAAAAATATCCATTACTGCTTTTGAGCCAAGCTCGGCCCTAGCGGAAAGCTTGTGGGCAGACTTCAGATGAGTTGGGATTCGGCAGGGCTAAACTGCACCACATCGCGAACCACCAGGTGGAGCGCATCAACCAGCAACGAAACTTCGTGACAATGCCCGAACCTGCCGGCGATCGCGGTCTTGCCTTCTTCCACGAGCAGCATCGCCAGACGATGTGCTCCTTCGATACCCAATTCGTTCACGAAGGTCGTGCGCTGATGGCGCGCGTCCTGCCGTGCGGGTTTGCCGGCCAAGCCGCACTCGTCAAATTCATCAAGCAGGTCATCGCAGACTTGATACGTCAGGCCTAAAAATTCGCCAAACTTCGCCAGCGCGGAGACGTCGGCGTCGTTCGCGCCGCACCCGATCGCACCGGCCGTCATCGTCAAGCGCATCAGGGCCGTCGTTTTCAGGTTGCGACTCGCCAAGACCTTAGGCCCGGCGCCGGCCACTCGCAGCGCAAGGTCCACGGCCTGGCCACCGATCATGCCGTCCGCGCCGATGCAGTGCGCGGCTTCGGTCAGTAACTTTTCTGTCAACGCAGGCGCACCGCTCTGACCAGTGACGCGTGCCAGCAACGCGTACGCCTGGTTAAAGAGCGCGAGCGCGGTCAGCATTGCGATGCCTTCGCCGCAGACCAAATGCACGGCCGGGCGGCCACGCCGCAAGTCGGCATCATCCATCGCGGGCAGGTCATCCAGGATGAGTGAGCTGCTATGCAAAAACTCGACGGCGCAGGCGGCGGGCAAGGCCTCCTGCACATCACCCCCAGCCAGCTTTGTTCCGATGATTGTCAGCATGGGGCGCAGCCGTTTGCCGCCCGGAAAGACCGCGTAGCGCAGCGCCTCGTTGAGTCGCTCGGCGCCAGCTTTGTTGCTGAGTGGTAGCCACCGTTCGAGCGCCGCTTCGAGCCCTGGCCCAAGCGTGGCAATAAAATTGGCGAGCCGATCCGTCATCAATCAAAAGCCTCTCATTTCAAAGTTTGATCCGTGCGCGGCGGGGGTCACGGGTTGCTGCCCTGTATGTAATGCCCGGTCAAAAATGATTTTGCTTAGTGCGGCGGTGGCCTCTTTAATCGGTAGATGTCCGGCGCCGGGCAGTTCCCAGCAGCGCGCCTGCGGCCAGATCGCGCGCCAGCGTGCGGCCGATTTCTTGACCGCGCCGAAGGTCCGCGCCCCGTACACGATGTCTATCGGCATGCGCAACGGATCGAACTGCGCGATGCCTTCAATGCCCGTCAGCAGCAGTAGGTAGCGGTAGACGGTTTCGTGATTGATCGAGGCGAAGGATTGCGTCAGGTGCGTATTGGCGGCGCGCTTGCGTTTGAGCGACCGATTCGTCAACCAGCGCCCGACGGGATTCGCGAAGGTGGAGTAATACGCGTACTTGCCGAAGCTTGGCGCGACGAAGACCTTGAAGTACCAGGGCCAATAGGCGAACGGGTCAATCAGGACAAGACGTTTGATCCGATTCGCAATCTGTTTGGCGGCGAGTAGTCCGAGCAGCGCGCCGCTGCAGTTGCCGATCAGCGTGACGTCAGGCGCCCCAAGCCCTGAGATGGCCGCGACAATTTCGTCCGTAATGGCAGATAGCTCCCAGCGCCGCGGCGGCGGCGATTGTCCGCAGCCGGGCAGGTCGGCGCTGTACAGCGAGGCGCCGGCGGGCAGACGCTCGGCCAGCGGCGCAAACGTCGAGTGATCGCCGCTCCAGCCGTGCAATCCGAAATAGACCTGCGGTCCTGATCCGTATCGCTCAAGGTGCATGATTCTGTGTGACGAATGAAGCGGAAGGGACTGCGGCCGGAGCACCCTGACCGCGCCATACGGCCGGATACTTCTGCAAAACCCTTTCCGCCGTCAGCCTGCCGCCGAGCACAACCATCGGCAGCCCTGTGCCCGGCGTGGTGCTCGCCCCCGCGTAAAAAAGTCCTTCAATGTCTTCGGAGTAATTGCGCATGCGGAATGGGCCGACCTGGAAGAGCGTGTGCGCAGCACCGAATGCCGAGCCGTCGTAAAGTCCGAACCGCTGTTGCCAGTCGCGCGGCGTGAAAACTTCCTCGACGGCAATGCGCTCGGGCGCAAGGTCAATCCCGTGCTGCCGCAACCGCGCCAACACTCGCGCCTTGATCGCTTGGGTTGTCGCCTGCCAATCAATGGCCCGCAGTTCACTCAGTAGCGGCGTCGGGACCAGCACGAACATCGCCGTGTCCCCTTCCGGCGCCAGATTCGGGTCGGTCGCGGAAGGGATGCTCACGTAAAATGGTTCCTGTTGCGGGATGCGTTTGTCCTTAAAGAGATCATCGAACGCCGTCGCACAATCTTCGGGCAGGAAAATTGTGTGATGCCCAATGTTTTCAACCGCGCCGCGAATGCCCCAGTAAAACGTCAGCACGCCGGGCGTCATCCGCGTCCGCCGCAGCTTCCGCCGGGTTCGGTCAGAAAGCGCCTCCGCCGCGATCAGTTCGGCGTTGGTCGTCGGCACGTCCACATTCGACACGACGAGCGGTGCTTCGTGCTTACGCCCGTCGGCCAGCTCAACGCCCCGCACTCGGTCCCCGTTTGTAAGAATGCGGCGTACGCGCTGCCCCGTGTGGATCACGATGCCGAGTTCACTCGCCAGCCGCTGGATTGCGGCAACCAGACCGTAGATTCCGCCTTTCGGCAGCCATAACCCGTACGCCAGTTCGCCATACGGCAGGATCGAAAACAGCCCCGGCAAGTCATACGGCGAGCCGCCCAGGTACATGCCATATGCCCCGAAGGCCTCGCGAAGATACCGGCTTCGGAAGAAGCGCCGCAGTTCGCCATCCAGCGAACGCCACACGCCTAGCCGCCACAACTCACCGAGTGACAATGCGCCCAGCCACTTGAGCGGATTGTCCGCATTGCGGCCGACCAGTTTCTCAAAGGCCATCCGGTACTTGATCTCCGCGTCATGCAAGAAAGCGAGGACCGAAGGACGCGACCCCGGCTCGACGCGCTCGCATTCCTCTAGCAGGCGTTGCAGATTGCTCGATAGCGTGAAGCGCGTTCCATCCGGCCATTGAAAACGAACCGAAGGATCCACCGGCAGCAGCGTCACGTAATCGCGCAACTCGCGCCCGGCGGCCTGAAACAACCGCTCGAACACCCAGGGGTAATTGAGCAGCGAAGGGCCGGTGTCAAATCGGAAGCCCTCGCGCTCGATCAAATTGGCGCGTCCGCCCACGCGGCCGTTTGCTTCGTACAGCGTGACCGCGAGCCCGGCCAGTCGCAGATGAATGGCCGCGCTCAACCCTCCCAATCCGCCGCCGATGATGATTACTTCGTTGCTACTCATACTTGATTTTCGGCCTTTCGCCCTGGGCTTATCGGGTGAGGTACGCCAGCGGCAAACGCCAGTACTTGCTGGTCGGAAGCACTTTGAACTTCTGGCTCGCCGGCACACTCTCGCGGTGCTGTATGCCGCGCGGGCTGGCGGCGATGCGCTGGTTGAGCTGGCGGTACACATTGATGCAAGCGTGAATCGCCACCCGACTGTCGGGCGCAAATGCGTCCAGGTCCGTCAGCGCCCGTGCGTAGTGATCTTCCGCAATCCGTGCCATGTTCCGCAGCACGCGGCGGAACGCGGCCCGTTGCCCTGGGTCTGTGGCATTGGGCTCTTCGACGCCTTCCACGCGCAACATTTCGAGCGGCAAGTAGAGTCGTCCGCGGCGCTGGTCTTCGCCCACGTCGCGTAGAAAGTTCGTCAGTTGGAGCGCGATTCCTAAGTGACGCGCGCTGGTCAGCGCTCGCGCGAAATCCTGCCGTGTGGGGGAGCCGTACACATAGGTTAAGAAATAGCCCACGACGATGGCGCTGCCATAAACGTATGACTCGTTCAAATCCTCCAGCGTGCTGTACCGGCGCGGCCAAACGTCCTGCCGCATAGCGGCAAGGAATGACCGATAGTGCTCCGTCGGAATTCCCGCATCGCGAACGACACGTGTGAAGCCGGCCAAAAAACAAGGCACGCCCTGACCTAAAGCCTCTTTGATGTTCCGGGCCCCGAGCGCAGTTTCGTAATTTGCGGCCCAACGTTCGAGTCGAGCCGCGCGCTCCGTGGGTGCGAGTGGGAAGGAGTCCACAACTTCATCCGGGTATCGGACTGCGGCGTAAATGGCTTCCACCTGGGCGCGTTTGGCGGGCGGCAGAAAGCGGGTGACGATGAAGAAGCTGGTGCTGTAAGTGCGCAGTACGTTGCGCGCTTGTCGGATGATGATCTGCCAAGCCTCGGCTTCTGACGCTGCGCTGAAGGCGAACCGGCGCGTCCTCTGCTCAAGCCGACCCCAGTCGGCTTCGCTCCAGACTTCGTTTGCCCTGTTGATCTTCAGAGACTCGGTCATAACTTCCAACCCACGGCTTGTAGGCGCTTGGTTCGATCACCGATGCGCCCTCGACCGGTATTTTCATGACAGGAGGCGGCCAGAATCTTTTGAAGAAACCGGCCGCCCTCCTTCACCATTCCTTCTCTCTGTCTACTTGGGCCTTCTTTCTGTCTACTTGGGAATGATGACGCTATCAATCACGTGAATCACGCCATTGGACGCCTGGATGTCCGTCTGGACCACGTTTGCGTTATCAACCATTACCTTGCCACCGTCGGCCTTGATCCGAACCGAAGCCCCCTGGACAGTCTTGGCCGACTTCAGCTTGACCACGTCTTTGGCTGTGACCTTCCCCGCGACGACATGATACAGCAGGATCTTCTTCAACTTCTCCTGATCCCTGAGCAAGGACTCGACTGTGCCGGCGGGCAATTTGGCGAAGGCCTCATCGCTCGGGGCGAAAACCGTGAATGGTCCCTTGCCCTTCAATGTCTCAATCAGCCCGGCTGCTTCCAGCGCGGTCGCCAGTGTCTTGAAGTTGCCCGCAGCCACCGCCGTGTCCACAATGTCTTTGCCCTCGACATTACCGTTTGCCCCGACCTGCCCCATAGGTAAACCCAGGGCGAAGAGACCAACCAACACGTAACTCGCGACTTTCAATTTGAGATTCATCTTGCTCCCTTTCCTACTTGTTCAAATTAAGAATGTTCACCAGGAACTTCCTGGCCTTTGAGTGGTTTCTGCACGGGCAAGCAGCAACCCCCAACCATTCGCTGCCTGCCCGCTACGCCACCATCTCCCTCCTTCGACCAGGGACACGATAAATATCATCGGAATGTTTGTCAAGACTATTTCCAGGATAAAAGCTGGATTTATGGTGGTTTCTCGGAGGATTTTTCTTTGACATTGATTAGACAAAGACTTACGATAGTTTCGTTGGGATTCTGAAATTCAGGAAATAACGATCTAAAAGGTTAAAGGAAGTTGGAGGTTGTTATGTTTGTAAGGTTAATTGTCGTGGCTGTTTTCTTCACTGGAATCTTGGGTCTGTTGGTAGCGGGGGCACCACAAACGCTGGAGGTTGTTCCTACCGTTGATCTTTCCCTATATGCCGGCAAGTGGTATGAGATCGCACGCCTGCCGAACCGATTTCAAAAGAGATGTGCGGGAGAGGTGACAGCGGAGTATTCCTTATCTGGAGACCAATTAGCTGTCGTCAACCAGTGCAGGTTGAACGACGGTCAGACCGATCAGGCGAAAGGAACGGCCCGTCTGGCGAATAAAAACGGGCCGACCTCCAAATTGGAGGTGCGCTTCGCGCCCGCCTGGCTGTCGTGGCTCCCCGCGGTCTGGGGAGATTATTGGGTCATAGACCTCGCGCCAGACTACAGTTATTCGGTGGTTGGCACGCCGGACCGGAAGTACCTGTGGGTGTTGTCGCGCACGCCGAAGATGGACGAGGCGCTCTATCAAAGCATCATCAAGCAGGCAGCAGGCAAAGGATTCGATGTCTCTCGCCTAATCAAAACTCGGCAAGCCAGTTGAACGAATCAGCTTTTGTTGAGATTGCTAAATCGTTATGAAACCGTTGCTTTATCCAATCCGTGCCGTTTCCAAACTGACCGGCATCAGCTTAGACACGCTTCGCGCCTGGGAGCGCCGTTACCATGTCGTGACCCCACAACGCGACGACCGCGGACGGCTTTATACGGAAGCCGACGTGCAGCGCCTGCGGCTGTTGAACGCGGTGGTGCAGAAAGGGCATGCGATTGGCCGGCTGGCAGCACTGAACGACCAAGAGTTGCAGGCGTTGATGGCCGACTCGTCCATCGTTGCGGATGATGACACGGTTGCCACCCCGGTTTACACAACAGAGCCGGCCCAAGCGCCGCGCCCCGTGATGGCCGCCATCGAATCACTGAATTATGCGGAGGCGGAGCGCGAGCTGTCCCGGTTGGCCGCAGTCCTGGCGCCGCGCGAATTCGTTCACCGCGTTGCCTTGCCTTTGATGAAGCAAGTCGGCGACGCCTGGCACCAGGGAACGCTCAGCGTTGCGCAAGAGCACATGACTTCGGCATTACTGCGCAACCTGCTCGGGGCGCTCATTCCGCTACACGGGCGAAGCTTTCCGGTTGCCAAGCTTCTTTTCGCCACCCCCGGCGGGGAACATCACGAATTCGGCATCCTGCTTTCGGCCATGCTGGCGGCTGGGGGCGGACTAGGAATCATCTATCTGGGGACCAATCTCCCCGCCGAAGAGATCATCACTGTCGCCCGGAAGACCGCGCCGCAGGCGGTCGTCTTAGGATTCATCGGAGCCAACGGCGCTCAAGCGGGAATCGTTGAGCTTCAACAGATTGCCCAGAGGCTGCCGTCACAAATTGAGATGTGGGTCGGCGGCCCGCGCGAAGACGCTTTGGTCAAAGAAGTGAAGAAGACGCGCGCCCTGCTGATCGAAGACTTCCAAATGCTGGAGCAACATCTGATCAGACTGGGCGCGCGGTTTTAACGCATAAAGGCGCAGCACCAACGCAACGATCAAGAAAGTCAGGGAAAGCAAAAAAGGCAAGAATTTCAAAACGGGCAGAATTTTTGTCTTCTTTACTTCAATTGCCAGTCCGGCGACCACCGTTTGACTCGAAAGTTCCCGCTCATTCCTCGGACCGTCAATCTTCCTACTCCGGTAGTTCTGATTTAGACTTCATCGCGCGAAGTCGCGCCGAAATCCCAACAAAACAATTTCACACGACGGGAGGAATCCAACCGATGTCCGAAGACGTGATTTTGACCAGCGTCACAAACAAGGTCGCAACCCTGACGTTCAACCGCCCGGACAAACTGAACGCCTTGAGCCGCGATCTGATCTTTCAATCCATTGAAAGCTTGAAGAAGTGGAGCGCCGACCCGGAAGTTGGCGCAATCGTCGTGACCGGCACGGGCCGCGCGTTCTGCGCCGGCGGCGATGTTTCGATGATGGCGCGCGAAGGCGATGCGCCGCAGACACTGGAAGAACAAATTGATGGATTACGGCAAGCGCAGGAACTGTCCTGGCTGCTGTACAACCTGCCGAAGGTGACGATCGCGGCGGTCAACGGGTTTGCGATGGGCGCGGGGCTGGGCGTTTGTCTAGCCTGCGACCTGCGCATCGCTTCTGACCAAGCGAAGTTCGGGACGGCGTACGCAAAGGTGGGGTTCGGCGGCGATTTCGGCACGACGTGGCTGCTGGCCCGACTGGCGGGCGCGGCGAAGGCCAAAGAACTGTTTTTCCTCGGCGACATCATTGACGCGGTCGAAGCGCATCGCTTGAGCTTAGTCAATCGCGTGGTTCCGGGCGAAAGTTTGGCCGGGCAAGTCAGCGAGATCGCCGCGCGCATCGCACATGGGCCGCTGGTCAGCTATCGCTATATGAAGGCCAACGTCAATCTGGCGATGGGCGCAGACTTTCGCACACTGCTCGACCGCGAGGCCGAGACCCACCTGCGCTGTGGCCAGACCGAAGACCACAAGGAAGGCGTGCGCGCGTTTCTGGAAAAGCGCCAGCCCAATTTCACCGGGCGATAACAATCCGACCATGGGATTTTCGCCCACGAAGGCACACGAAGAAACACCAAGATAACCAAACGTGATCTGTCTTTTCGCTTCGTGCTCCTTCGTGTACCTTCGTGGGCAAGCCTTTAAGGAGCCGTATGGAGTTTCAACAGATCCTGTTTGCCAAAGAGAACCGCGTCGCGACCATCACATTGAATCGCCCCGCGAAGTTGAATGCATATTCAGAGGTGATGGTTCACGAGATTATCACGGCGCTGGCTGACGCGCGTGATGACGACGGCATCCGCGCGGTGATCATCACAGGCGCGGGGCGCGGGTTTTGTTCCGGCGGCGACATCGGCACGGACTTTCAATATCCGGCGCGCTATCGAGGGCACAAGATGGAATCCATGCTCGAAATGCGCGAGAACATGCATCAACTTGTCATCTTGTTGCGTCGTTTCGATAAACCCACCATCGCCGCCATCAACGGCCCCGCGGTGGCAGGTGGGCTGACGCTGGCGCTGTGTTGCGATTTCCGCATTGCGGCCGAAAGCGCACGGCTTGGCGACACGAGCCTGAAATTCGCCCTCATCCCCGACGAAGGCGGTGCCTATCTTTTCCCGAAGTTTATGGGCTTGCAGAACGCGCTGAAGATGTCGCTCTTTTCTGAAGTATACCCGGCCGCGCAGGCGAAAGAGTTAGGCTTGGTCACCGAAGTCGTGCCCGACGCTGAACTGATGACGACCGCGCGCGCCTGGGCCGAACGGCTGGCGGAAGGCCCGCCCATCGCCATTCGCATCACCAAACGGATGATGTACAAACAGCAGACGATGGAGTTGGAAAATGCCCTGGAAGACGCCGCGCTCGGCACGATGGTGGCGAACTATTGCGAAGACGTAAAAGAAGGCATTGCCGCCTTTCACGAAAAACGTAAGCCGAACTTCCAGGGGCGCTGAACTGCTGAATCAGTACCGCTGACCTGGCGGTCAGTACCGCTGACCTGGCGGTCAGTACCGCGAGCGGTGGCGAGCGCGGTTCTCAACCGATATGTTATTGGCTACCACACTCGCCACCGTTCGCGGTACTGACTCGTTTATCTGGTGGGTAATACAATGGCAGGGATTCGCATTTGGTCGTGTTTTGTTCTGATCACTCTTCTGCTGATGGGATGCAGCGCGCCGCGCGGCACAAGGCAGGCCGCGCAGTCCGTGCCGATTGACGCGCGTGAATTGGAAGCCGCGAAGAAAGTCAGCCCCAACGCGCCGCCGCTGGAAAAGGTGCTCGCCTCCGCGATCGAGCAAACGACCTACACCACCGGGTATGACGCTTCTTATGCCAGGCTTGATTATCCGAACGGCGACGTGCCGAAGGAAACGGGCGTATGCGCCGACGTGATCGTACGCGCGTTCCGCGCAGGCGGTGTTGATTTGCAGAAAGAGCTGTACGAAGACATGGCCCAGCACTTCAAGCAGTATCCGCAAAAATGGGGCGCGAAAAAGGCCGACCGCAACATTGATCACCGCCGCGTGCCGAATTTGATGACGTGGTTTGAACGACAAGGGAAATCGTTGCCAGTGACCAATGCAGGAAAGGATTATTCGCCGGGCGATGTCGTGTCTTGGGGACTCGCAAACGAACGTCCCCACATCGGGATCGTCAGCAAGATCAAGGTTGCGGGCACGGACCGTTATGCCGTCGTGCATAACATCGGGTTCGGTACGCGGCTGGAAGACGTGCTCTTCGCATGGGGAATCACCGGGCACTATCGGTATTTTTGAATTTGAGAATTGGGCCGAGAGAATTAAAATTGGAGATGTACGACTGATGAAGAAGACGCAGTGGGCAGACGGGATCGAAGTCAGACCCTCCACGATTGACGGCAAAGGAACCTTCGCCGCCAAACCCTTCAAGAAGGGCCGCAAGATCGCCGAGTTTGTCGGCGAGCGCATTTCGCGCGTCGAAGTCGCGCGCCGGTTGCGCGGCAAGCGGCGCATTCGCATCTGCGGCGTGGATTCGTATTGGGCGATTGACGGGAGCGTCGGCGGCAACGGCACGCAGTTCATCAATCACTGCTGTGCGCCGAATTGTTATCTGAAGAACGTGCGCGGCCACTTACTATTTTTTGCTTTAAAAGACATCGCGCCGGGCGACGAAATCCTGCTCGATTACGAAGAGTCGTACCACGACGACAGTAAAGGTTGCCGTTGCGGCGCGCCTAACTGCCGCGGGCGTATCAACAAATAAAATCTGAGCACGGCCGGAGCGCGGGCATCCTTGCCCGCGCGGGCTGGCGCTTGAGCGAGAACGGCGCGGGCAAGGATGCCCGCGCTCCGGTCGATTCCACGCTTAACGCTAAAAAACTTCGATTACAGCCTACTGATCAATCAGCCGCCTCTTCTCCCATTCGATCTTTTGCGGGAACGCTGCCAACAAATTCGCCTTCTCCCGCGCCCAGCTTCTGTCTTCCGCCGCAATCTGTTTCTGCCGTTTCAGAAAGTCCGCAACCTGATTGGGCGCCGGGCCGCCGATGACCTGCCGCACTTCCACAAAATGCATGGGCGAAAGCGCTTCAATCAGTTTTGTCCGAGAAGTGTGTAAGGGCCGTCCCAAGCCCTCTTCCGCCACGGCCAACAGTGCGTCAACAATTTCGGAATGTGGTGCGTCAATGCCGGACACGCGCTTAACGGTTTGCGCGACCAATCGGTGGGCGGCCTTGAAACTCAAACCCTCTTCGCGCACCAGCGTGTCGGCCAGCTCCGTCATCGTCAGGAAACTTCCCGCCGCTTTTTTTCGCAGTGCTTCGCGATCCACTTCGATGGCGCCGATGGCGCCGGCCAGCAGGCGGATGGCGCGGCGGGCCTCGCTGAAGGTCGCGAAGACCAGTGGTTGCAGATCGTCTTCCACGTCGTTGATGTCGCCGAAGGGCGTGTTGTGAACGCTGGTCATCACGGCCGTCGCCTGGCCGAAAGATTTGCTGAGCAGAATGCGCACGTGTTCCAGCGCCACGGGGTTGCGCTTCTGCGGCATGATCGAACTGGTCTGGACGAAGGCGTCGCTCAGCCGAATAAACGAAAATTCCTGCGTCGCCCACAGCAGCAAATCTTGCGTAAACTTGCCTAAGTTTACGGCAGCGGTTGCCAGCACGCTCGCGGCTTCGAGCAAATAATCAATCCCGCCGATCGCGCCATAGGAATTTTCGGCGACGGCTTCAAAGCCGAGCAGGCGTGTTGTCGTGTTGCGATCAATCGGGAAGCCCGTCGTCGTGATGGCGCACGCGCCGAGCGGGTTGCGGTTGATTGTGGCGAAGGCCGCCCGCAACCGCGCGAGGTCGCGCGAAAGGAATTCAATCGCGGCCGACAAATAATGCGCCAGCGTAGTGGGTTGCGCCGGCTGCGTGTGCGTGTGCGCGGGCATCACGGTTTTCAAATTGGCCTGCGCTAACTTGATCAACTCCGCGCGCAACGCCGCCAGGTCGCCGCTTAAGCTCAACACCTCTTCGCGCAACCGCATCCGATACATCGTCACGTCAATGTCGTTGCGGCTGCGCGCGATGTGCAGCTTGCCCGCCATTTCTTCGCCGATTTGTTTTGTCAGTTCGCGCTCGACGAAAAAGTACAGGTCTTCGACCGAACCGTCATATTTGGCGCGCAGAATCCGTGCGCGGTCGAGCTTGTCCAGACCCTTCAAAATCGTGTTGGCTTCTTCGCGCGAAAGGATGTGCTGCCGGGCCAGCATCACGGCGTGCGCGTAATGAATGCGCATCAACGGCTCGAAGAAATGCCTTTGCGCGTCGGCGAAGTTCGGGGTGAGAACGGTTTCGGCGTAAACGGGGGCCGGGAATTTGTCGGAATTACTCATCAAACGAATTAAGTGTGGAAGATGAGCGGTACGGAACCGGGAGCGGTAGCGACCGGGTGGTGTCGCAAGTGACGAGACTTGGAGCCCACCCGGTCGCTACCGCTCCCGGTTCCGTACCGGCGTGATTAGAAGTGGAACTTGAATCCGAGTTGGAAGATGCGCTGCGGGAATCCGCCGGTCGCAACTTGTCGTTTGTCCGTCGCCGTCAGAATGGTCGGCGTCGAAGAAGCCGCCAGCGTGCCGTCGGCGTTGACCGGGACGACGGCGTTGACGCCGGAAATATTCAAGATGTTGAAGAGATTGGTGAACTCGCCAATGATCTCAAACCGCATCGCTTCGTGGATCGGAATGAAGCGCGAATAGCGCAAATCCACCTGCCGCACGTTGCCCGTAGTTTCGGTATTGCGCCCGCCAAACAGCGGGCGGTCGTTGGTGGCCACGCCGTCGCCGTTCAGGTCGCGGTTGCCGCGCACGTTCACGCGGAAGCCCGAGTTAGCGCGCGCGATGATCCCGATCTGGTTGCCGTTGAACAACGCATTGGCGAAGGCGTTGGACAGTTTGAATTGCGGATTGATGACCGCGCTGGCAATGAAGTTGTGACGCTGATCGGCCAACGAATTGCCGCGGTCGCGGCGGCGATTGGTGGGGTCCGAAGGGAATTCGGTCGAATCAATAATGTTGATTTCCGGCGCGTCGTCAATGCCGTGCGACAAGGTGTAGGACGCGCTCAATTGCACCCCGTGCGAAAAGCGTTTGTTGAGCGTGACGGAGCCGGCATTGTAGTCCGATTGTCCGACTGATTCAGTCAGGTTGATGGTATTGAAATCCGGGTTCGGACGCGCCCCCGTGCCGAAAATAACGCGCCCATCCGCCAGCGTCCCGGTGATCGGCGGCAGGTTTGTAAGCCGCACCACGGGGATGCGATTGCCGCGCACGTGTACGTACCCGACCGTGACGGAAAAATCGCGCCAGAGTTCCTGTTCGACCTGCAGGTTTTGACTGAACGAATACAGGTTGGCGAAATCGGGCGAGATCGCGTCAACCGAAACCTTCGGCGGCGCGACTCCGGTGAGGGTCGCGGAGTTCGGGAACGCGGGCGCTCCCACGTCCGTCGGCCGCAGCGAAAAACTGCGCGTCAGCGGGTCGCCGTTGTTCTGAATCGCGTTCTGATAAAACAGCAGCCCCGGCGCGTCATAAAAGATGCCGGCGCTGGCGCGAATGACCGTTTTCCGATTGCTGCCAAAGCTGTAAGCCAATCCCAGGCGCGGCGCGAAATTGTTCGTGTCGCGGTTGAACTTTCGCGAAATGGCAAGCGGCGCATTCCCGCGCGCTTTCGGGATGTCGTAAAACTCATAGCGCAACCCGTATGTCAGTTTCAGATTCGGATGCACGCGCCAATCATCCTGAATAAAGAGCGAATAGAACTCCGAGCCGTATTCAATTCCCGGATCGCCGACGATCTGCGTGAAGGTCGCGTAGCTGCGCGTGTTCACGCCGTTGCGCGCGTCCAGATAGGACTGAATAGTCGGAAAGGTGTAGGTCGGCGTCAGCGCGTTGATGCGTTTGTCGCGGATGATCTGCATATCCACGCCGCCTTTCAGGCTGTGGTTGCCCGTCGTCCACGTCATGTTGTCCACGATCTGTGTATTCCGCTGATTGAACAGGAACGGGCCATCGCCAGGGGCGGGCGCGCCGAAATTCGCGATGCCCGAAACCGTGATGGACGGGCCAGTGCCGGAATTGTTGTTGAGTACGTTCGGCTGGTTGCGGCGCGAATACTGCAGCCGCAATTCGTTGACCAAATTCTGGCTGATGATCGAAACCAGTTGACCGTTCGCGATCTGAATGTTGTCCGTGAAATCCACCGAACGCTGTAACGTATTCAAACCCCCGCCGATGTTGTTCGGCGAATTGTTCGTAAACAGTGTGTAACGGCCAAACAGTTCATTGCCGCTGCTGATCTTCACATCCGGGCGGACTATGAAAAAGTTCGTGACCTGCGACGCGGGGATAAAACCTACAGGGACGGGCAGGCCCAACGCCGCCGCATTCGCGGGCGTGACGGTGACGACGCGGTCCTGTTGCAGTTGGCGATCCACGTGTTCGTACCCGACGTAAAAATGCGCTTTGTCTTTCACCAGCGGACCGCCGACCGAACCGATCGGGTTGTCCAGGCCCGGATCGGCCTTGGCGATGTCCGGCCGCAGGAAGAAGGGCCGCGCGACGAACGGCTTACGGCGCAGGAAGTACGCGGCTGTGCCATGGAATTGATTCGTGCCCGAAGGCGTGATCGCGTTGTACACGACGCCCGACGTTTGCCCGAATTCCGGCGCAAACCCGCTGGAAACAACCTGCACTTCGCGGACGAAGACTTCGGAAATCGGCGTCAGGCGCAACCCCGCGCGGTCTTTCTGCGTGTTGTTGCTGCCGTCCAGTTGGTAACTGATGCGGCTCTTGTACCCGTTGGCGTTGAAGCGCGGGACGCCGAATTCCACGTTCTCAAACCCATTCACGCCCGGTTGCAGCAACCCGAAGTTGTACGGATTGCGTGAGGGGAGCGGCAGGTTTTTGACTTCGGTTTGACTGATCGTGCGGCCCAGTTCGATCTTGGTTGTGTCGGCAATTGGCGCATCGCCCGTAATGGTGACTTCGTTGCTGACCGCGCCGACTTTCAGCGCCACGTCAATCGTCGCGGCTTGCCCCGCGCTCAAAGTAATGCCGGATTGCGCAAAGCGGTTGAAGCCCGTTTGTTCGACGACGACTTCATAGCGACCGAGCGGCAGCAGCGGCGCACGGTAAAAGCCCGATTCATTCGTCACCACTTCGCGCGCGATGCCGTTATCCAGATTCGTAATTTTGACTCGGGCGCCGGCCACGACGCTGCCCGACGGGTCCGTAACGGTCCCTTCGATCACGCCGTTGGCCGCCTGTGCCTGCGCGAACGCAGACGAATGGGCGAACAGCATCGCCAGCGCGATCAGGATCGCGGACAGTGGCGCAGAACTGCGCGGGGAGCAGAGCAATCTGAGTCCTGTTCTCATACCTTCTCCTGTGTAAGTTGGGCAGACGTTTTTGCCTGCCGACGTTTGTTGTGAACGACGGTCAATCGGTGAATTGATTGATCGCTTGATGGCCTTTTATCGCACAACTAGTCGGGATTCTCCAAACAAAACAGATACCGGCAGGCGATGATTGCCCGCTACCGAGCGCGCGTTATTGGCGCCGCAAATCATTTTTGACAATCATCAAATCTTCCGGAATCCCATTTGCCACTTGCGCACACCTGGAATTTCCCAAAGTGCCCGAAGAGATTGCCTAATGTCCCGCAATTAACCTTCCGGCAATGTTCAAACGCCAACTATGCGCGCAAAAATTCACTTGTGCGAGGTTCAACCAGCTCGTGCGACGATCAAATCACCTCTCGCTTGGGCTGCTCACTCCCGAAAACAAATGGGAGAATCGTGCCGTAACTCAGGCGACAATAATAAATGGGTGGAGAGGTGACATGAATAAAAACAAAAGGACCGAAGAAACCAGAGATAGGAAAGCAGTACTTTCAACATTATGGATATTTGTAATGTTCAATTACCTCTATGCCGATCTTGTTATGATGATCGTCAATCCTCCGATATACCAAAAGATAGCCGCGAGAATGACTGACGGGTCGTAAATCGCTGGGCGAACATCATCGCAGGAGTATTGGGTACGGCGTTTGTTGCCTTGACACTTGGTGGAAAGCCGCCGACTTTTTACATATTTCTTTCGTCTATAGAAATTGCTTGCACTTTGTTTATTGTCTGGTATGCATGGACGTGGCCTAACCCTGACGCTTAAAACTCGGAGTAAGTCCAAACTTGGGTCGCGATGAAACTGGAAATAAAATGACGTACCGAAACGACACCTAACGATGTCATGCAGCGGAGGCTGCGAAGCGAATTTCTTGTGTTTCCCTGAGTGTTACACACGGCCCACCGATGCCAGGCGTTAGGCGTAAGGTCGGACAAGTCATAGTCGGAAGTTCATGAAAACAATGCAGCAACTAAACAGTCCCGGCCACATTGTAGCGATGGGCGGTGGCGGCTTCTCTACCGAGCCTGACAATACGCTCCTCGACGACTTCATTCTGTCGCTTTCACCGCGCCAACCAGCGAGAATATGCTTCGTACCTACTGCGAGCGCCGATTCTACGCCGTACCTCGTGAAGTTCTATCGTGCCTTCAGCGGGCGTGCCGTCCCCACCGATTTGACACTGTTTGACCCACCCTTTCTGCCTCGCCGGCCGGCAATGACATCCGAACTTGGCACTTTTGTCGCAGAGCAAGACATCATCTACGTCGGCGGTGGGAACACGGCCAACCTGCTGGCCATGTGGCGTGTCCATGGATTAGACCAGATCCTTCGTGATGCCTGGTCGCGCGGGGCCATACTGTGCGGCGTCAGTGCGGGCATGATTTGCTGGTTTCGCGGCGGGGTGACAGACTCCTTTGGAGGCCTTGAGGTCCTGGCCGACGGGCTGGGGCTCATTGACGCTACTGCCTGCCCGCACTACAACAGCGAGGCGCAGCGGCGCCCCACATTTCAGCAATTAATTCGTGAAGGACTTCAATCGGGTTACGCTGCAGATGACGGTGCCGCTCTCCACTTTCGAGGATCTGAATTCCTTGGCGTGGTAACCTCTCAGGAGAATGCGGCGGCGTATCGCGTTGAGCTTGTGAACGGCCAGGTCGTCGAAAATCGCTTAGTAGCAAGGTTCTTGGGAGGTTCACTTGACTGAGCAGTCTTGCGCCTAACGTCGGGCATGACCGGGCGCGCAAGCACGACTGCCGCCGCATTACAGGCCCCCAATATGCACGCTCTTCATTTATCCGCGCTCGATCTCATCTTTACCCATCCTTTATTTATTGTCCGCCGCGGCCAATTGTTGCGCGGTCGCGGCGCGCCAGATGCGCAGGACGGGGTCGGAACTGCTGCTGACTAGGGTTTGGCCGTCCGATGAGAAGGCAACGGAGCGGACGCTGCCGTCGCCGGCTTTCAGGGCGATGACTTCTTGCTGCGTGGCCACGTCCCACAATCGGACCAGCCCTTCGGAACTGCCCGTCACCAGACGCTTGCCGTCGGGCGAAAAATTCAAGCGCGTGACGTGACCGGCGTGGCCTTTGAACGTTGCCAATTCGCGCCCCGTCGAAACCTGCCACAATTTGACGGTGCTGTCGGCGCTGCCCGTCGCCAAGGTTTTTCCATCGGGCGAAAAGGCCAACGTCAGAATCGGTTTGGAGTTGCCGCGCAATACGCCGAGTTCCCGGCCTGTCGTTGCATCCCAAATTCGCGCGTTGGTGTCGTGACCGCCAGAGGCCAGTAGTTTGCCGTCGGGGGAAAAGGCCACGGCGCGCACTAGATCGGGTTGTTGGAGCGTCGCGAGTTCACGACCGGTCGCAGCCTGCCATAACTTAACTTTCGAATCCTGACTGCCTGTCGCCAAGGTTTGCCCGTCGGGGGACAAGGCCAGAGAATAAACGATTTTGGTGTGGCCTTTGAACGTCAGGATCTGCTTGCCGCTATCCGTTTCATAGACGCGGACCGCGCCGTCATAATAGCCAATGAAGAGTCTTTTGCTGTCAGGCGAGAAAATTACTGAAAAGGCGGCAGAGTCGAATCTGGCAATGCTTGCCAGTACGCGACCCGTGTCGGCTTCGACCACATCCAAATCTAACCCCCGCCCGATCGCCAGCTTTTGATTATCTGGGCTGAAGCACACCGTAATAAAGGTTGAATCAAGGTTTTGTGTGCGCGCAGTGAAGCCTGACGCTTCGGCCAAATCCCAAACCTTCACGGTGTTTGCGCTGTCGCCGCTCACAAGGTGTTTGCCATCTGGCGAAAACGCCACAGACCAAACCTGACCGAGGTGTCCCTTCAATGTCGTGATCTCTTCGTAGGTCAGCGCATCCCACAATTTGATCGTGCGGTCGGCGCTGGCCGTGGCGATCGTCTTTCCGTCGGGGGAAAATGCGACCGATTTGATTTCATCGCGGTGACCCTTAAAAACGGCGAGTTCTTTGCTGGTGCTGACATTTAACAGATGCGCAATGCCGATCCTACCGCCGGTAACCAGAGTCTTTCCATCTGGAGAAAACGCAAGTGACCAAACCGTCCCCCAGGATCTCTCTTGTTTAAGAGGTTTATGATCTGGAATCTCCCGGCCCGTTGCTGCGTCCCACAATTTGAATGCGTAGGGCGGTGCTCCACCAAGCCCCGTGGCCAGCAAACGGCCGTCGGGCGAAAACGCTACGGTGTTCACCCAAACAGTCGAGGTTTGGATGGTCAACACTTCTCGCCCGGTGGCGACCTCCCAAACGCGCGCGGTGCCATCGCGCCCGCCGGTCGCCAGCCTTTGCCCATCGGGCGCGAAAGCAATAGACCCGACCCATTTGTGCGTGTGCCCTTTGAACACCATCAATTCGCGCCCCGTGGCAGCATCCCACAATCGCGCGGTGCCGTCTCCGGCGGCGGTGGCAATTTGGCTGCCGTCGGGTGACCAGGCGATGTTCCAAATAAAATCCGTGTGCCCGCTGTATTCGCTTAACAATCGCCCGGTCGCGGAATCCCAAACGCGCAGTTTGCCGTCGGCACAGCCCGAAGCGAGGCGCTGCCCGTCGCGCGAATACGACACCGACCAAACTTCTTGTGGATGCGGCAGGCTGAAGCGTTCGCCGTGGTGGTAAGCCAGCCGCCACAGGTAATACCATTCGAAGCCGCGCAAATCTTCTTCGCCGGGTTGTGGCCTGGATTGTTCGACCAGATCCCGCAATTGTCCGAGGTTGGCCAAATCCCACGCCTGCGCCGCCAAATGCATTTGCCCGGCGTAAGCCAACCGCCGGCTGATGCGCGCATGTTCTTTGGCCGCGCGCGCCTGCCAGGCCGTCGCGATGATCCCGCCCAGCAGCGTCAGAAATAGCAGCGCCGCCATCGCCACACCCATTTGGTTCCGCCGGATGAATTTTTTTGTTTGATACGACCACGAACCCGTGCGCGCCGAAATCACTTCGCCCGCCAGATGCCGCCGGATGTCTTCGCTGAGCGGTTCGACACTGCCGTAACGCTGGCGCACGTCCTTCTGCAACGCCATCAACACGATCTGATCCAGATCGCCACGCAACTGCGCCGCCAGCTTATTTGCCTCGCCCGCGTTCGCGGTTGCGTGTGCCGTCGCGTTCGTAGTCCCGCCTTCAGGCGGTTGATTATCACTTTCCGCCTTCTGCCGCATGAAGGCGGAACTACGAACGGCGATGCTTGGCGCAAGGGCTTCCTGCTCGCACACCACGCGCACCAATTCGGGCAGTGAGCGACTCTTGAAGCGGTATGGCGATTGGCCGGTCAATACTTCATACAGCACCAGCCCCAGGCTGTATACGTCGCTGGCCGTGGTGATGGGGTCGCCGCGCATTTGTTCCGGGCTGGCGTATTCGGGCGTCATCATCAGCCCATGCGTCGTCGGCCGAGCCGTCAACCCGTGGCGCTCCGGATCGAGCACGCGGGCAATGCCGAAATCCAGCAGCTTCACTTCTTCCGCCTGTGTCACCAGAATATTGCTCGGTTTCAGGTCGCGGTGGACGACCAGATTCTGATGCGCGTATTGCACGGCCGCGCACACCTGCCCGAACAGACGCAGCCTTTCGGTGATGGGCAGCCGGCGCACGTTGCAATATTCCGTGATCGGCACGCCCGCGACGTATTCCATCACGAAGTAGGGCCGCCCGTCCTCGGTCGTGCCGCCGTCATACAGTTGCGCAATGTTGGGATGGTGCAGATTGGCCAGAATCTGCCGCTCGCGCCGGAAGCGCCGCACGACCTCTGCTTTGTTCAGCCCCGGCCACAGCAGCTTAATTGCCACTTGTTGTTGGTATTGGTCGTCGGCACGCTGCGCCAGCCAAACCACGCCCATGCCGCCGCGCCCAAGCTCACGCAGGATTTTGTACGGCCCAACGCTGCTCCCGGCAAAGCAGGAAGCAGGCGCGCCGTCGAACACTTCAGACACCACTTCGACCGGCGCCGCTTCGAAAAAATCGTCCGCCCGCGCGCCTGCCGCCAATAACTGTTCAACTTCGCGGCGCAACGCCGGATCACCAAGGCACGATTCCTCCAGAAATGCGGCGCGACGTTCGGCGGGCAAATCCAGCGTCGCCTCGAACAATTGATCAATTTGTTGCCAGCGGGCAGGGGTCATTGCGCCGCTCCGGGTTGCATTTCTCTGTACAGCCAGGCCTTCGCACGGGCCCATTCGCGTTTGACGGTGATGGCGGCAATGCCCAGCACTTCGGCGACTTCTTCGACGGTCAGGCCGCCGAAATATCGCAGTTCGACAATCCGGCTTTTCCGCGCGTCGAAACCCGCCAGCCGGTCCAGCGCGTCGTCCAGCGCCAGCAATTCATCGGTGCGTCCCGGCGCGACCAGCGCCACCTCGTCCAGCGACAATCGTTGCGCCCCGCCGCCGCGCCTGCCCATTGCCCGTTCGCGCGCGTGATCCACCAGCAAATGACGCATGACCCGCGACGCGACGGCGAAGAAATGCGCGCGGTCCTGCCATTCGGCCTGCGGCTGTTGGCCCGCCAAGCGCAGGTAGGCTTCGTTGACCAATTCGGTCGCTTGCCAGGTATGGCCCTGTGGTTCCCGGCCCATCAACCGCCGCGCGGCGCGGTGTAATTCGTCATGCACTAGCGGCAACAGTTGATCGAGGGCAGTTTGATCGCCCGCCCGCCAGGCTTGCAGTAATTGGGTGACCGGCGACTGGGTGGTTTCGGACATCGTATTGTTCTTCCGGATACGGCTTAGAAGTTTGTGGCAGCGAATCTTAGCATCAGAAGAAAAATTTACCGAAGGCCGGACACCTAAACCAGCGTGTTACTGGAGAGAAACGAGGGAAAGCAAAACCGACAAAAAGAGCACTGCGCTTGGGCAGCAACTGCTTAAGCGCAGTCCGCTTTATTTCCCCGCCTCTGGCCTGCACTAAACCATTTTGCAAAATTGTTCTGAACACCGGCGTGTCAAGGGATCGTCGTCGCCTTTTGATTACCTGATCAGCGGGCGCAGCATTTCCAACCGGCGCGCGATTTCGGCGCTGGTCATGGTGCGAAAGCGCGGAGGGATCATGGCTTTAGAAGTGGCTTCGCGGGCGGCGACCAATTCCTGATATTCGATGGCCAGGTCGTCGCGCGCGGGCGTGAATTCCGAAGCGACGAAGGCCAGATCTTCGTTGGCTACCTTTGGATGCCCTGCGATGCGGGCGATGCGGCGGGCGCGGATCAGTATGGATTCGATGTCCGCGCCCGAAAGGTGTAGCTGGCTGTTGGTGATCGGCCCCCAGTTGGTGATCTGATGGTCCAGTTTGTTTTTGCGGGCCATCGCTTCGGCAATCTCTTTCCGTTCCTCAGCGTTTTCGGGGTAGAAAAGCGCGATATGCTCTTCGCATCGGCCCTGTCGTTTCAGGTCAACCGGCAAACGGTCCGGGCGCGAAGTCATCAGAATCCACAAAATTCTTCCGCGGTTGGCGGTGTTGCTCATGGCGGCGGCGATCTTGGAAAAGACGCGTTGATTGACGCCGGAATCGCCGTCCATTTCGCGCGTGCCCAGCGCGGCGTCAGCTTCGTCAATCAGTACGACGATGGGCGCCAGTGTTTGCAGCAGGTAGAGAATCTTTTCCAGGTTGGCTTCGGTCGAACCGACCCATTTGTCGCGGAAGTTTTTGAACTCGACCACGTTCAACCCGCAATCCTTGGCGAAGCATTCCGACAGAAAGGTCTTGCCCGTGCCGACGGGGCCGCAAATCAGAATGCCCATCGGAACCTCTTCGCGGTTGCCGGTTTTGATGGTTTCGGCGATGTCGCGCAAGTACTCTTTGGCCTCGCGCATACCACCAACGCTGTCCAGCCCGTGGCGCGGCGTGATGAATTCGATCAGGCCAGCGCATTCGGCCTCGATGATCTCTTTCTTTTTCAGCCGCACGTCGTCAAGCGTCAACCCGTCATCGGACTGGCGCGCCGCGCACAGCAGCGAACGCAGGTGCACCAGATTCAATCCCGACGTTAACTCGGCCACTTGCTCGTTGGTCATCTCGATTTTGCTGATCGGGTAGGCGGCCAGAAACTCTTTTACATAATCAAGCCGCTGCTGCTGATCGGGGTAGGGAATTTTGATTGCCGCCAGGCGCGAATTTTCGCGCACGCGCGAATGCACGTCGGAAAGCGATTCCGCGATCAGAACGACCAGATTGTCTGTGTCCATAAAACGCGGGTGGGTGAGCCAGCGCTGAATCGCCACCAGCGCGTTTCGATCGTCCGCGGACAAATGGCCGATTTCACCCGCCGGAAAGATCGTCTCCAGAAAATTGATGACGACGGCGACTTTGTCGGAGTAGTAGACAAAGCGTTCGATCATCGGCAGCGCGTGCGCAGGATCGCGGGGCAGTTGGGCCGCGGTCTTGATGTTCAGCAGCGGGTCGGCCACGCGCTGTTGCGCGACGAATGCGCGCATCGTCTCGTCGGAATCAAACGTAATGCCTTCGCTGCGGTTGTACAGGACGATCTTTTTGTTGCCGAGTAATTCCTGCTGCAGGAAGGCGAGCAGCGAGACGTACGATTGCCGGCCGCGCATCAGGTCGTAGATGTTGTGATGAAGCAGGAAATGCCCGGCTTCGCCGGCGTGGTACTTGCGCGTGAGTTCCGCCGCCCAGGCGGGCAGCCGTTCGGGGGCGGACAGGGAATGGGCCGATTGCGGCATATGCCATCCTTTGCATATGACGCCACAGGGGCACCTTGGATTGCGGATCGTGGATTGCGGATCGTGGGTTGCGAGTTGCAGATTACGTCTGAATCAGGACCGCTGATGTAAAGGGTCAGCGGTCCCGATTCCATAATCCGCAGTCCACAATCCGCAATCCAAAAAGGGGCCTCCTGTGGCTTTGGTTGATCTTAGACTCAAGCCACAGCTTCCACGTACGGGTCGGATCTAATGCATTACTGCTTCGCCGGATTTGATTTTGGTGCGGGGGCCTGCGCCGGGAAACTGAATGTCAGAAAACATGTGATTGGGGTCTTGTCAGATTCAAACAGCGCCTTGGGGAATTCCCACTGCTGCGCCGCTTCGATAACCCGTGTGTTCATCTCCGGGAAACCGGAGTAATGAATGTTGGTGCTGGTGACACGGCCTTCCGGGGATATTTCGACGCGCACCCGCACGTTGCCGCCCAGACCCGCCTCGCGCAAGGCTGCGGGGACGTCCGGGATCACCTTCTTGGTCGCCTGGTTCTGGAAGTCGAGCGACTGCCGCTCGTCGTAATAACGCGGCGGAGTTACTGTCTTATCCAGATCTACCGAAAAAGCGAAGATCAGAAACATATCATTGCCGTCAAAAAAGGCCGCCGGCGTATTCGGGCGAACGAAATTGACGTAATCGCTCGAACGCAACTTCAGGCTTTTGACGGCGAAGAAATAGGTCTTTCCGCTCTCGATCTCCAGCGGCTGCACCGCGAAGGCGAGCGGCTTGTTGACGACGTCGTTGCCGAAGTGCAGGGCGATTTCAGGAATCAGTGTCGTGCCGGGCGTCGTACCGTCCCCGACGCTCTGCGCGCCGAACATCTGAATTTCAAGGTCCCGCCCGTCCGGCTGTTTGACCAGCGAAATGACGGTCGGTTTCGCCGTGCGGAAGACCTTTTTCGATTCGGTGCGCAGCAGGTCAATTTCAAACCCCGGATAGCTCTTTCCGAAGGCTTTCATCCACTGGCCGTATTCCGCCAGGCTGGCGGTGGACATGCGAAATACCTGGTCGTTCAGGTCGGGGTAGCTGTCACGCTTGGCCTTCATTTGGAAAAGTCGCATGGTGACGAAAATGGGGCGGATGCTGAAATCGCTGCTGACGTCTTGCGCCCGAGCCGCCAGACTGAAAGTTGCTCCCAGCCCGCAGGCCAACAGGACGGCGATCAGTCTGGATTGGGAAAGAAGACGAAACATTGCTTGAAACCTCCAATGCAGGGTCGGGATGATAAAGAAAGCGAATGATGAAGATTACGGAATCAGCCTGTGGCCGAAAGAGAGCGAGGGAGATGGGCTTGCCTGCTCTTTAGCTACCTGCGTTCGCTCACCAGCGAAGGCCGTACGGGCGACATTTCCCGGTTGAGCGAATCAAGCTGCCCCATAATCGGGGCAGTTTGCTGCAAAATCTCTTTGGTCATTTCGATGGAGGAGAGCAGTGAATCGAAGTCCATCGAAAGAATGTGTTCGGGCGTCGGCATCGTCACCACCTGATCGTTGACCAGGCCGAAGAAATTCTCGATCACCTGCAACTGCGCCTCGACGCCCTTCACCGTGCGTTCGATGTCGTCGTAAGTCTGCAAGCGGCGGCGAAGAATCTCGACGTTCTTTTCGTGCAGGGGACGCACCGCGGGGTCCGCAAACTGCATTGTCCGCTCCGCGGCGCGCAATTGATTTTCGATGTCCTGCCGTTTGACGGTCTTCAGGTGGTGTTTGCGGCGGCGGTATTCATCCAGCAAATCCACAAACGCCTCCCATGTCACTTCCAGCTCGCGAATCTGCGGCGGTTCTTCGGTCAGGCGCGTGAATTTTTTGTAGTTGCTGGCGATCTGGTTCTTCATCCAGCTCAGGTATTCAACGGCTTCGCGCTCGCGCGGGTCAAAGGTTTTGATGACTTCCAGCCGTTGTTTGCGGCGGTGGGCGTCCAGCAGATGGCGCGACCGGCGATCCACAATGCGGCGGTAAAAGCTTGACGCCGGAACCGTGATCAGATACGCGCCCTCTGCGATCAGCGCCCCGGCCAGCACCAGCGTCGGTTCTAGAAAGCCCGTCGTCGCCGAATAGGCGGCCGCCGCGCCCGCCACGAGCAACCCGCCGATGTTGACCGGCTCTTTGAGCGCTTCTTTGATGTAGGAGATTTTGAACTCCATAAAGTCAGTTGTCAGTTGTCAGTTGTCAGTTGTCAGTCGCGACGATCGCCAAACTTTCAACTGACGGCGGACAACTGACGGCTATTCTTTCAGCCTTCGTTCCTGCGGGGTGTAATCCACTGAGCCCAGCGTACGGTCCGCGTTAGCGGCGGGCGCGCCTTCGCCCAGTGCCGGCTTTTGCGTCTCGGGCAGCAGGCCCATCTGTTGTTTATAGGCAAGCAGCATGTCCTGCGCTTCAACATTGGCCAATTCTCTTTCGATGCCCTGCATCCGTGAATCAAGGCTGGTGGAGGCGAGTTCGGCGCGGGCTTCGGCGGAGGCGGAGCGATTGGCGATCTTTTCGCGCATGTCGTCGAAGGTTTGGGACGTGTCGCCCATTTGGAAACTGGCCATCGTTGAGGCCAGACGCTCTTGCATCTGCGCCTGCTTGTTGGCGGAGATCAGTTGCATGGCTTCGGCCTGGCGACGGCGGACGTTGGACATGTAATTGTCGAAATATTCGCGCGCTTTGATGGAGGCGGCTTTGGCCGCTTCGTGGTTCTGCTGGCTGGTGGCCAGCGAGCGCTGAGCGATCTGCAACTCGCCGAGCAGGGCTGTGGCGATGTCGTCCTTGCCGACGCGAATGGCGGCCTTGACCTTGTTATCCAGGTCCGTGAGCTTGGCCTGGTTGGCCTGGATCTCGCGCTCGAGCCGTTTTTCCGTGGCCATCACCTGGGCAACGTTCTCGCGCATCTTCGGCACTTCATCGTTCATGTCGCGGATCAGTTGCTGAAGGATCAGTTCCGGGTCTTCCGCGCTGTCAATAAGGCCGCCGAAGATCGAACGAAACAGCCGTTTGAGACGATTCCACATAAATTCGTTATCTCCCCTGATGGGCAGTCGGGCGGGGGTTCTCCAGCACACGCGAAAGGCGTTGTCGTTCTCTAGAATTGCTGAAGAATTCCGCGGGGTTTGGGTACTGCCTCGTCATTGCGTTGATGATACGTCGTTAGATTCGCGATGGTTCGCTTGCCTGACAAATTCTTGTAAGGATCTTCCAGGGGCGCATGTCGCCGAACGACGGCCAGTATAACAGTAGCTTCGGGCAAATGTCACATCGGCCCCACCGATACTTTAGAACGCCATTTCGGCCCTTCGAATCGCCAGATCTGCCTGCCTGGTGCGGTCGCCGCAGCAAGACAAGCGCTCGCAAATCTGGCATCAAATGCAACAGTAACGGGAAGGATCGAATGTCTGGAATAAATAAAAATCTTGATCGGGAGGGGCGGAATTGAGGATTCTTATTTTGATATTCGCGAAAATCGGGTATGCTTGCGCCGCCACCTCGATTAAAAAAATAATTAATGAAGTAACTATTCGTATAGCGGCGAGGCATCGGACACAGGTTAAGACACTCGCATCCCTTCGGTCGCCAGTGTCGGTGAAGACGTCAGCTATTGGCGTGGTAATGTGCCTGCGATGTGGGCATTACTGAAGATAATCCAGCGTCCCCTTTTTTGAAGCAAATGTAGAAGCAAATGTATAAGATAATGATTGCTGATGATCATGCTGTCGTCCGGCGCGGCCTAAGACAGATCATCAATGATGAGCCGGATTTTGAAATCGTAGGAGAGGCCGAAAACGGGCAGGAGGTTCTGCAGATGATCGGCCAGAACAACTGCGACGTCGTCGTCCTCGACATTACGATGCCGGATAAGAACGGCCTGGTGGTGTTACAAGAAGCGAAGGCGATGCAACCCCAATTGCCCGTACTGATCCTGAGCATGCACCCGGAAGACCAGTTCGCCATGCGCGCGCTCAAACTCGGCGCGTCCGGCTACCTGACCAAAGAAAGCGCGCCCGAAGAATTGGTCGGCGCGTTGCGCAAGGTCATCAGCGGGGCCAAATACATCAGTTCGACCCTGGCCGACCAGTTGGTGGCCGAAATCGGTTCCCCCGAGCCTCGACCGATGCCCGAACGGTTGTCCGAGCGGGAATTCCAAGTGTTGCGGCAGATCGCACAAGGAAGGACTATCGGCCAGATTGCCGAACACATGGCGCTGAGCGTCAAAACCATCAGCACTTACCGCACGCGACTGCTGCTCAAGATGAAGATGAAGACCAACGCCGAGCTGGTGCGGTACGCCGTGCAGCACGGGTTGGTGGATTTCAGCGGCGAATCCTCCTTCGACCCTTTCCGCAGTACGTTGAGACAATGAGACGGGCGCAGGTGGGCTGAAATACCTGCGCCTCGTCTGGCCTGATAATGTCAATTTAGCTTCCCTTGCGCATATTCACCTAGCGCATCCCGTGGTAGACTCCTGCCCGCGCAACCCACACTCATTGACAAACTTCTTCAACCTACAATTGTCGAATTTTCGGGCAGGGTAGTCTTCCCCCGCGCGCTCTATCGGCCGCGGTTCTTCAAGTGCCCGGAACTCTTCTCTCAGGAGGCTTCGATGACCCAGGATGTTTCGCAACGAAATGGCGGCCGGACTCTCTTTTCACCCCGATACTTCTTGACCGCGATGTTTTCACTGTGGGCAATGGCGGCTTACTTGTGGGCGCCCGCCGCAGCGGCCACGCCGACTGTCGGTGATGCGCTCTATTTTTCGCTGATGCCGGCGGCGGCGTTGCCCGCTGCGCCGTCCAGTCTGATTATCAATTCGCCCACCTACATTGACGTGCCTGCGGGGGCGAAGCTTTCGGTGTATCTGATGCGCGGTGACGCGGTGGTTTCGACCAGCACGTTGACGTTCCAAAACGCGTATTTCAACCCGCAGTTGTTCGTCCCGGGGCAGGTCGCGTCGTTCGTGTTGCCCGGCAATGCTGGGGCCAGTAGCGGTTCGACGCTGCCGGGGGCGACCCTGGCTGCCGGTGAAACCGACTTGGCCAAAGTGGCGATGGAGCCAAACGTCTACCGGCTGATGTGGATTCTGTCAGCGGGGGTGATGAATGCGCCCAGCCGCGCCATCATCACGGGCGGGCCCAGCAGCTTCATGTTTGTTGACCTGAAGCTGAGCGCGGTCTCTGCGGCGATGCTGGCCGGGGATCAAAAACCCGGCTCGGTGCTCTTCTTCAGTCGCTACAGCTCGAACGCCAGCAACGCCACGCGCGAAGACACGACTTTCAACGTGACCAACACCAACCCCGCCCTGACGGCGTATGTACGGCTTTTCCTGGTCAACGCCGCGACGTGCCAGACGACAGAGCAACAACTTTGCCTGGATCCGCAACAGACCGTTAGCTTTTTGATGAGCGACGTTGATCCGGGCATCAAGGGGTATGTCATCGCCGTCGCCGTCAATCTGCAAGGCGAGCCGATTCAATTCAACTGGCTGACCGGCAACGCGATCGTCAAACAGCCGGGGGGCAACATCAGCGGGTCATATGCGGCGCTCCTAAACGCCTTGGCCGTCGCCAAGCGCAAGGATGGCAATGTGCAGAACGTAAATGGCTTGTCCGAAATGGTCTTCGATGACGTGAATTACGACCGGCTTTCCGCGCAGATCGCCTTTGACGGCGTGCGGAGCCAGACTGCCGCCGGCAACGCGACGCTCTTTTCCTTTTACCGTCCGATCACCGACCTGACCGGCGCAGTCCCCAGTGCCAGCGTACAGGTAACGGGCTGGGGGAAAAACAATCAAGGCCAGGTGATCTCGTCCGTCGGCAACGTCACTTCGGCGTGTTACAGCGACGTGGCGCTGGGGACCTTCCGATTGCAGCCAACGCCGGTCAATCAATTATTGCCGCCGGGCACGACGGCCTGGTTTGCCGCCTCGTCCACGGACCTGTTGCCGCTGCTGGGCACGCAGTTCAACTCCGGCGAATTCAACAGTGGGACCAACGCCCGCCCCTTAAGCTTTACCGCCGAATACAAGATCAGAATCCCCGTCCTAGCCGTCACCTGCCAGCAATGAGGCGTTTGTGACGACGCCAGGCGAATCTAAAGAGCCGCGGAAGGAGGACGATCTCTTTCGCGGCTCTTCGGCATTTAGCAAGTAGGACTGCACGTCGCCTTCTTGCCTTGTCCTGTAGCTTGTCCGTCGCCGAAAGTATCGGTAGTTCATCGGTCTTTCCCACCCTTCCGTCGGTGAAATGCGTGTCCAAGAGTAGACTAGCTTTTAATCTCTCGGTTTGTACCAGTTGTTGCACTCGTTTCGGGGAATCTATTTGTCATTTCAGAAGATACATTGGGCAGCGCACAAGTTTCTCGGCTAAATCTATAGGAAGGCGAAGTCTAGAAAGATTAAAATTCGGAATGATATACCGCTCGCCGCTGTTGCGCGTATTTGGCTCCCGCACTATCATCCGGCCGTCCTGTCCCATTCGCAGGGCATTTCTACTGCCCCATCTGGCTTAGTGAAAACAGATGCAATACGGCGCTCCTTTCATCACCCGCGGACGACCGCGAAGCGGAGGGCGAAAATCACCGCTGTTGATTTTGCTTTGGCTGTTGTGCGCGAGCAGGGCGTCCGCCCAATACCATTTCGATACCTGGACGACGGAGCAAGGCTTACCGCAAAACTCTGTGTTAGCGATCGCGCAAACACCGGACGGGTATTTATGGCTGGCGACGTACAATGGGTTCGTGCGTTTTGATGGCGTCCATTTCACCGTCTATAACAAAAACAACACCCCGGCCTTCAAAACCAGCCGCTTCCACGAAATCTTTCAAGATGCCACAGGCGCACTCTGGCTCGGGGTCGAAGAGAGCGGTGTAATCCGATATGAAAATGGCGTTTTCACCCCGCTGGCGGCCGAACAAGGGCTTCCCTCAAACACTGTGCTGAACCTTCAGAGCGGCCCGGACGGCGCGGTGTTGATTTCTACCGTGGGCGGGGCGGTCTGGTGGCGCAACGGGCGGATCGTGCCTTACGAATGGCGTACCCTCTGCGAAGAGATGAAAGTTTATATGGCGCCGTCGGGGACCCACTGGGCAACGGATAAAGACGGGTTGCACGAGCGCGACAAAAACGGCCGCGTAACTCATTACCCCCTGCCTGCCGAACCAAAGTATCTGGCAAATGCCAAGCTCCTGGAAGACAGGAACGGCGCTTTGTGGGTGGCGCCACCACGCCACAGCCTGTTCAAAGTTAAAGACGGAGTGATAACTGACTACGGCGACCGGCTCGGCCTCAAGCATCCGGCCGATATTTTCAAGATACTTGAGGACAAAGACGGCTCGTTGTGGTTCGCTACGCTCAATTCCGGCTTGATTCACCTCAATAACGACGCGGGGGAAACGATTACCAGGTACACGACTTCCGACGGCCTTTCCAGTAATGGCGTCCGTGGGTTGTACCAGGATCGCGAAGGTACGATGTGGATCGGCACGGACGGCGGCGGCCTGAACCGTATGACACGACAATTCATCTCCGGCTATTCGGAGACGCAAGGTCTGGCGGGTAATATCGTGCATGCGGTTTTAGAAGATCGTGCGGGGAACATCTGGGTCGGCACACAAGCCGGATTGAGCCGGATCACCGAAGGTGAAATCACCAGCTACCTGCGCGGGGACGCGGCCGGGAGCCTGCAGTTGCGCGGATTGCAGGCGCTGCACGAAGACCGCAGCGGGCGGTTATGGCTCGGTGGTTATGATGGGTTGTGTTCGTTTAGAGACGGAACCTTTTCGCCGGCGTTGCGCGAAGTCAACGGACTGCCCGTTAACGTGTGGGACATTCACGAAGACCGGCAAGGCACACTCTGGCTCGGCACGCATTTCGGCCTGTTCCGGTTCAGAGACGGCAGTTGCACAAATATTTACACGACAAAAAACGGACTGCCGAAAGACACAGTCCGGGCGATTCACGAGGACCGGCAAGGGGCGCTCTGGCTCGGCACCGAAGGCGGACTGGTGAAATATCAGGGCGACCGGTTCACCGTCTTCACGACCAAAGACGGGCTGGTGAATGATCGCGTCTGGTCCATTTACGAGGACGTAGACGGCGTATTCTGGCTGGGGACGTTCGATGGCGGGCTGAGCCGGTTCAAAGACGGGCGCTTTACCAATTACAAGACGTCCGTCGGCCTTCACGACAATTCCGTCTTTCAAATTCTGGAAGACGCGCGCGGTTATCTGTGGATGAGTTGCTATCGCGGCCTGTACCGCGTCAGCAAACAACAACTCAACGATTTCGCGGACGGGAAAATCTCCGTCATCACCAGCACGGCCTTTGGTAGGGCCGACGGGATGCTCAGCTCGGATTGCAACGGCGGACGCCAACCTTCGGGCATTAAAACCCGCGACGGCAGGTTATGGTTTGCGACGCTGCAAGGCGTGGCGGTGGTCGACCCGGAAAGACTTCCCGTCAACCCCTTGCCGCCCTCGGTGCTGATCGAAAGCGCCACGCTCGACCGCACGGCCGCCAGCATTGCCGCCGGATTGCACATCGCGCCGGGCCAATCCAATCTGGAAATCACTTACACCGCGCCCAGCTTTATCAAAGCCGAGCAGATTCGCTTTAAGTACCAATTGGTCGGACAAGACCCCGACTGGGTCGAGGCGGGCATCTTTCCAGCACATTGGGATCCTAAGCTTAGAATTCCACGTGGACAAGTTGTCGCG
>JADMIO010928606.1_pt1 | contig 39192 bp, 26 predicted proteins | sample 8958161 | NCBI WGS metagenome assembly JADMIO01 (sample SAMN16585339, study PRJNA669376) | soil metagenome | isolation source: Crop rotation soil | place: USA: Cullars Rotation, Alabama | collected 2011 | reverse complement strand
GCCGCGACTTCAAGTCACGTGAATTCCAAGCTTCGGATCCCACTGTGCTGGAAAGGAAAGACTCATGAGATTCGAACTCAGCCCGAGTTGCCGCATCAGAATTAACGAAATTAAAATGGAAACCGGCAAGGGCAAGGTCACGACCAAAATGCTGCGGAAGTGCCAAAGAAAAATGATGTGCGCGAGAATGACCAGGAGGACTTGCTCGGTCAGGGCGCGCTTCAATGTGTCCAGCGAGCGATCAATTAATTCGCCGCGATCATAAAACGGCCTGATGGTTACACCGTCCGGAAGACTGGGCTGAAGCCGTGCAATCCTGGCTTTCACGCCGCGAATGACGTCGCGCGCATTCTCGCCGGTGCGCATCACCACAATGCCGCCGACGGCCTCGCTTCCGTTTACGTCCAGCGCGCCCTGGCGGAAATCGCCGCCCAATTGCACGGACGCGATGTCCCGGAGCAAGATTGGGGCACCTACTGATTCGGTCAGCACGATTTTGCCCAGATCATCCGCGTTTCGGACGGAGCCGATTCCACGCACGACGAATTCCATTCCATTCTCTTCGATCGTATTTCCGCCAACGTTTCGACTCCCTTGCTCGACGGCCTGCGTCACGGCGCCCAAGGGCACGCCTGCCGCGCGCATTTTGGCCACGTCCACCGCAATTTGATACTGCCTCACGAAGCCTCCCACGCTGGCGATCTCAGCCACTCCTGGAACGCTGTTGAGTTGCGGACCGATGAATGAATCCTGTAATGCGCGCAATTCGCCGAGATCAAAACCTCCCTTCGGAGAACGGCTGCGATCAACGTCGAGATAATATTGATAAATCCAACCGAGGCCGGTGGCGTCCGGGCCGAGTTTCGGCTGCACAGCGGCCGGCAGTTTCTCACCCAGCAGATTCAAGCGTTCCAGGATCTGCTGTCGCGCTGTGGCAATGCGCACGTCATCGTTGAATACAACCGTGACGAGAGAGAAGCCGAACATGGAACCAGCCCGCACGGTTTTCACACCGGCGAGGCCTTGGAGGTTCAACGACAGCGGATAAGTGATTTGCGTTTCCACTTCCTGGGCTGCGCGTCCCGGCCACTCCGCGAGGACCAGGACCTGGTTTTCGCTCAAGTCGGGAATCGCATCCACGGGAGTGTTGAGGAGCGCGTAGATGCCGTAGGCAACGATGAGGACGGTCGCGCAACCCACGGCAAGAAGGTTGCGCATTGCCCATTCAATGAGCCGGTTGATCATGGAACGCTGGCGTGGCGGTTCAATTGAGCTTGCGCATCCAGGAGCAAGTTGCCGCTGACGACGACGCGATCGCCTTCAACCGCTCCTTCCAGCAACTCGTAGAGCTCATCGCCGACGCGTCCCAGCTTGACCGCGTGCGGCTCGTAAACACCCGGCGCTTTCTCGACATAAACGCGCGGAGATTGCCCGTGCCAAAGAACAGCCGTGCGTGGCACGCCAAGCACTTCCGGCGCGTCGAGTTCGACGAGGCCCCGCGCCGCGGTTCTGTTTCGCAGATGAAGCTCGGGATGTTCAAGCAGGACGCGCACGGTGGAAGCGTGGGTTCGGTCGTCAAGGTTCGGACTGATGAAAGTCACACGGGCTTTCAACGTGCGGCTGGGCAGTGAGGAAGTGTTAATCTCCACAACCTGGCCAAGTTCAATGAACGGCAGGTCTTGCTCGTAGGCCGGAAATGTGAACCACATCGTCGTGAAGTCAGCGATTTCAAAAAGCGGCTCGCCCTCCTTCACGAACTGACCTTCCACGACGTAGTTTTTAACGATCGTGCCGCCGCGGGGCGCGAGCAGGCTGAATACGCTGTCACTGGCCTGGCGCTGTGGAATTGACTTAATTTGGTCCCAAACAAGACCGAGCTGCTCCAGGCGGTTTTGCGCGTTAGTCACGGCGTTCAACTCCCTTTGGTTGAGGGCGGCTTTGTAATCGTTGACTGCGCCGATGAGCGGCTGGCTCAAAATACTTAACATGGGCTCCCTGCGCCGCAATTGCGCGCCCTCGTTCTTCATGGAGAGCGCTTCGATGCGGCCTTCGACTGGCGCGCTGATGATCGCGTGCCGGGACTCGTCTTCGACGATACTGCCATTCACCCGCAGGGTTCGGATGAGCGGTTGCTTCCTCAAAGCAAAGGTTTGCACACCCACCACTTTGACGCTGCCCGGTTCGAGAAGGACAACTTCGTCTGGGGTTTGTGTTGGCGTACTCGATGCGGGCCGAACGAGATCCATGCCGCACACGGTGCAGCCAATCTGGCGGTCGGAAGTGACCCATGGGTGCATGGGGCATTGGAAATGTCTCGCCCCAGGCTCGCGGACCGAAGATCTCGCCGAGGAAGGCTCAGCCCGCTGTAATAGAATGACGTTGCTCCCACCAATGATCAGGCAAGTAGCGCCAATGATGACCCACGCCCGGTTCATTGGGTAATGGCCGGAATTTTAACGCGATAGAACCCGGGCGTGGCGGCGAGGCGCACCGGATCGGTTTCTGTATAGGTGACCGATGAGCCGTTGCTGGTCACTGACGCGATATCCCTCCAACTGCTCTGCGTTAAGTCTGAAGAAAACTGGAGAGTGTAGGTTGTGCCGGACGTGGCCTTGAAATTCATGACGATTTTCTCGTTCGCCGGGCCGCGCACGAAACTCGCGATGGCGAGATCTTCGACTTCGTGATTAACGACGACGAACTGTCCCATCATCCCGCCATCCTCGTGATTTAAGAAATGGCAGTGAAACATGAACGGGTTCAAGTTGCTGGCAAAGTCATCGTATTTCGCAATAACGCTTACGTTCTCCTCCACGGGGACGTAGACCGTGTCCTTCCAACCGGATTCGTAGGGAGCCGGGAGGCCATTGGTCGAAACTTGCGTCCCGCCGCTGCGGGAGACGATCTTAAACTTGATGTCGTGGATGTGCAGCGCGTGCCCGAAGACCGTGCTTCCGGTGATGTTCCATTGCTCGATGGCATTTAAATCGATCGTGTGATTCAGGAATGTCGGACTGTAGGCCGCGTCGTTGAAAGTGTACTCGGCTCCAACGTCTCCGCCGGTCAACGATATGGAGCGCACGTTGGTAACGTCGTTTGTGGTCAAGTAAGTGTTCGTCACCAGCGTCTGGGGAAGATAGACGATGGCATTCGCCGTGGCGTTGGTGACAACAATGTGCAGGAGGTTGAAATCCGTGTTGTTTAACAGGCTCGCTTTGATCGGACCCGACTCTCCGTTTGGCGTGACCGGGTCTCCTTCGTTGCCGGGGAACCCAAATACCTGGCCAGAGTTATAAGCCTTTAAATCTAGCGTCGAGCCACTCGCATCAGCCCCGAGGTTGAGCAAAATCTCGACCCGCTCGCCGACCATGAGCTTCACCCGCGTGACGGGAACCGGCGCATCGAGCAGGCCCTGATCGTTGGCAATCACATAAAAAGTTCGATCATCACTGAAGCCCAAATTGTACCCGCGCATGATTTCGGCATTCAGGATCCGGAGCCGGACATATTGGCGCGGCAGCGTGGCCTGGGGCAGATACGTGCCATTGGCCAGAATGAAGTCACCGTAATTATCGAGCAGGTGATCGAAGGCGAATTGGTTGCCAGGCGCGACTCCGTGAAATGAATTGGTCAAAAAGCGGCGGCTGGTGAATCCGATCGGAATATCGTCAACACCGTAGGTTCGCGGCAAAGCCAGGGCTGCTTCCGCGGCGTCACGCACGATGATGAACCCACCGGCTCCGTAGGTCAGTTGTCGTTGCGTGGTGGTATGGAGATGCGGATGGTACCAATAGGTCGCCGCGCTGTTGAGCACTTTAAAACTGGGAGACCAAACCGTGCCTGCGGGAATAAACTGGTGAGGTCCTCCGTCCATAATCGCAGGAATGTGGAACCCGTGCCAATGCACCGTGGTCGAATCAATTAGATTGTTGGTGACGTTGATCTGCACGAAATCTCCGTTGGTCATGATAAGAGTCGGACCCCAAAACTGCATCCCGTTATAACCGTAGGTGGTCGTCGGGGCGCCGTGGGCCAAGATCGGAAGTGGCGCCGCGCCGGCGTCCCAGAATTGCTTGTTGGTCTCGCTCAGCCAGAGATTAAAGGAAGAGCCGGAGAGCGTCGGTGGAATCGTCAACGGATTGTAGGTAATTACCGGCGGCGGATCAGTGACGACGATGTAATCCGCGCGGGTCACCGTGTTGTTCCCGCCTCCCGCGCTGGCCGTGAGTTTTACCGTGTAAACGCCTGAGGTGGTGTAAGTGTGGGAGGGATCCGCGGCACTGCTGGAAGTTCCATCCCCGAAGTCCCAAAAGTACGTAGTCGCCCCATTGCTCTGGTTCCTGAACACCACGGAGAGGGGCGCCGCACCCGACACCGGGGCGGCGGTAAAGTTTGCCACGACCGTTGACGGGCTGGTCAGCACGACATAGTTGGTGCGTGTCAGCACGGTGCTCCCGGTCGATCCGATGGCAGTAAGCGTCACGGTAAAGCTGCCGGGTGATGCGTAGGTGTGCGTTGGACTGACAGCGCTGCTGGTGGTCCCGTCACCGAAGGCCCAAAGGTAAGTTGTGGCCCCGCTGCTCTGGTTGCTAAACACCACCGGGAGGGGCGCCACACCCAGTGTCGGGCTGGCGCTGAAGCTCGCGGCCAGCGGAACCGTGGCGGTGATGACGATATAGTTAGGCCGCGAGAGGACGTTCGTCCCCAAAGATCCGGTCGCCGTCAGTTTAACCGTGTAGCTGCCGATCGTCGTGTAAGTATGCGTCGGATTGGCGGCGCTACTCGTGCTCCCATCGCCAAAGTCCCATGCGTAACTCGTTGCATTGCTGCTTAAGTTGCTGAAGGAGACCGTTACCGGCACAACGCCGCCAGTCGGCGAAGCACTGAAATTGGCCACTGGGACGGGCGGGTCGACCATTACGATTCGTCCCGAAAAACCATGCTTATTGCAGAAATAGAGGCAATTAACCGCGTTTGTCGGAACAACATACGTAATTGTCCCGGAAGTCGTGTTCTGGCCGGTCACTCCTGGCGGAACCGCCCCGAAGACGGTATAGCCGATGGTAAATGGATGTTGAGCGCAGGAACTCACCGCGAACGTATAAGTCCTTCCGCGAACGAGCGTGAGAGTGGGATTGGCAGCGGAGCCGTTGATGGTCCAAGAATTTTGGCAATTTGGAGTGCTGACGACGAAGTCCGCCGCCAGGCTTTTAACCCCAGCCGTACTAAGCGCGATGAACGAAAACAGCATTACAATTAGTCTGAGATTTCTCACGGTCATGGACAAAGCAAGTTGATGTTCCGGGGCGATCTGCCGCCGTTGCGGGATCGGGAAAGCACTCAGCGTGCCGAACCCATTTTCCATTCCGTCGAGTTTCTTCGACATCTGACAAAAAGAATCTGGCCATCTTGCGAGACCTCCGGCATTCACAAGAGGCAATTGTCGTTTATTTTGGCGGGTGAATGAGCCGGTCCCGGATTCGCTCGAAATCGTGATACCGCGCGCCCGCGCGCAATTGATGCACGCGTTCAAGTTGGGATGAAGTTTCGCCATAGCTGGGGCTAACATTCACGCAGGAGAAGGAACAAACAACGTTAAGGAATGTTAAGAAGGAGATTCGCGAGAACGCTGCATTCTGCTCGGTTGTGGGCCGATTGACCGAGAGGCGGCAGATGTTATCATGGCGGCGGGATTGAAACAGCAGCACCACTCCACTCGCGGCGCTCGAAAGCAAACATTCATCGAGTGGACGGTCATCGCCTTTATGCTGGCCCTGTGCGTCGGTCTCACCGGATTGCAATACCGATGGACAGGTGAAGTCGCCAACGCTGAAGTAACACGTCTTCGCGCAGTCGTTGAGGATCAAGTGAGAAACTTCGTCCGCGATTTTGACGGCGAATTGACGCGCGCCTACGAGGCGCTTGTTCCGTCAGCCGGCGAAGTGCTGAGCAAAGGCCCCGCCGCGGCCTATGGCGAAAGATTTCGACAATGGAAGAGCACATCGCCACGCGCCGCCTTCCGCCGGATCGCCATCGCGTCGCCGACAAATGGAACGCTGAAATTATTTGAACTTGATCAGAAACAGGTTCGCTTCGTTCCCGCGGAATGGCCCGATTCCTGGGCCACATTGCACCAAAGCCTTGAGAAAATGCTTGGTCCGCGGGGAGCCCAAGGGCCACGTGGCGGTCCTTTCGCCGATCCGACCGGCCGCCTTGTCGAGTTCCCGATTTTCGGCGGAAAGAGACCGCGCGTGGAATCGCCTGAATTGCAGTGGGCCATTTTCGAACTGGCCATGAACAATGTGACGAACAAGTGGCTGCCACAACTGGTCTCGAGCTCGTTCACCCTCACTGGCAAACTCGTCTCTGATATTCTGATTAGAGTGGCCGCCGATCCGGGCGTTGTGCTGTTCTCGACAACTGCAAGCCCAGACCCAAGAGATGCCGCCACCATGCTCAGTTTTAATCCGCAATTCCGACTCGGATCTGTTCTCGAAACCAAAGGAGAAGGACGATGGGTAATTGAAGCGCGTAATCGGCCCGACGCGTTGGACGCCCTCGTCACTGCGTCGCGCCGGCGAAATCTCGGTCTCGCGGCGCTGCTCAATGGACTGATGCTGACGGCGGGCATATTTCTTGTTCGCTACACGCGGCGATCGCGTGAACTGGCCGAGCGCCAGATGCAATTTGTCGCGAACGTCTCGCACGAATTGCGCACGCCTCTAACGGTCATTCAAGGCGCCGGTGAAAACCTGGCGCGTGGCATCGCTCATGATCCGCAAGCGGTCAAGGACTACGCGCAGCTGATCCTTCAATATTCCAAACAGTTGAGAGCCACCGTGGAGCAAGTGCTGGCGCTGGCCACGGCGCGACGGCATCTGCCTTTCGCTTCCCGGCAGCCCATCGTAATCGGACAAATTTTGGCCGAAGCGGTCGTTGCTACCCGTGAGGAAACCGAGGAGGCAGAGTGTGAGGTGACACTGGAATTTCCACCCGACCTGCCGACAGTGCGTGGGGATGAACTGGCTCTCGGCCGCGCGTTTGGAAATCTGATTTCAAATGCCGCAAAACACGGCGCGGCGGGAAAGTGGATTGGTATCACAGCCAGGGCCCTCGACGGCGATCGAAAAATGGTCGAGGTGCAGATCGCGGATCGAGGTCCAGGGATTCCCCAGGGAGAACAGGAACGAATTTTCACGCCGTTCATTCGTGGCGCGCAGGCGGAAGAGCGAGCGGTGCGCGGAAGTGGGCTGGGTCTCAGCATTGTTCGCGAAATCATTGAAGCGCACGGCGGCACAATTTCCGTGCAAAGCACTCTTGGCCAGGGCGCAACTTTTATCGTCGGGCTCCCGGCGGATCAACCCCTCCCATGAATTCCCGCATTCTTATCGTCGAAGACGAGCCCGGAATCGCCCGGGTCGTCATGGATCTGCTTCGTGCCGAGGGTCACACGGTGGAAGCGGCGCAGGACGGCGAGACGGGTCTGCAACGAATTACAGAAGAACAATTCGACCTTGTCATCCTTGATCTGATGCTGCCGCGCATCGGCGGCATGGAGGTCTGTCGCCGGGCACGCGAGCAAGGATTCGACGGGGCCATCCTGATGCTCACCGCCAAAGGCGAGATTACTGACCGCGTTAAGGGGCTGCGCACCGGCGCGGACGATTACCTGGTGAAACCGTTCGATTCCGATGAGTTGCTGGCGCGTGTCACCGCCCTGTTACGTCGCATTCACAAAGCCGGACTTACACCCGTGATGCGCATCGAATTTGGAAATGTCATTGCGGATTTTGCCACCATGGAATTTCGCAGAAATGGTGAACTCCTGACGCTCGCGCCGAAGGAAGCGGAGTTGCTGCGCTTCCTGGTTAATCGTCGCGGTCAAGCGCTCTCCCGTGACACCATTTTGAAACATGTCTGGAAAGCGCAGCCATTCATCACGGCGCGGACCGTTGATGTCCACATCGCCTGGCTGCGCCAAAAACTTGAGGCCAACCCTGAGTGCCCCAGGCACATCATTACACTGCGCGGTCAGGGATATCGGTTCGAACACTGATATGTCAACGTCAGGACGCTTTATCACATTCCAAGTTGAAGGGGTCGTTTCCAGCATTATTTATCCTACTTAACCGTTCGCGAAAACCTATCGCGCCGTGACCCGGAAATTCACCGCGACCGCGTTAGTCAAAGGAACACTGACGTGGTTCGTTGTCACCGGCCACTGAATCCCTGGCACCACGGCCAGCCATTGGAATTCACCCCATAATTCTGCTCCAGAGTGTAAATGCAGTTCTTTTGCGGCGTGTTCCAATAAACGTCAACGGTCGATTTCTGCAACGAGAGTGCCAAAAAAAGGGGCTTGGAACCCAGTTCCTTTACGAATCGGTAATCGGCAAACGCCCCTCCACGTCCTGACGGCGGATTATTCTCCCAGTCGTATTTCTCTTCCAATAATTCTGCCGTCGTAATCACATCACCCGCCGCAAGCGTCACAAAACCGTAAAACTGCTTCAGGTGACAGGACCATTCCGGCAACGGTGGCGCTAGCTGAGGTGAGTTTTGGAATCGTCTGGGAAGGCGCTCAGAGACGAAAAGCGATTCGAGCATTGCGCATGTGAGCAAGCTTCGCCGAGGTTCTCGCTTTTGCGCCCCGACTCGCTGCTTCGCGAGGCATCTTTATGCCGCGCTTTCCAGTGTCGTCGGCTTCGGAATCTCTCTCCCTCGCTCGTGTGCGACCTCCAGCCACCCGTCAATGGCCTGCTTGACATTACGTGTAGCCTCTTCTGGCGTAGCGCCGTGAGCCATGCAACCGGGCAGCTCTGGGGCGCGAGCCACGTAGCAACCATCTTCGACGCTCCAAATCAGGTTGATTGAGTAGTTCTTGTTCATAGGCTTAATCCGTATCGCAGCACGATTTCGCGAACCTGTTTGACTTGATATCCTTTCGCATGGTGTCCCGACGGCTGCAAGTTAATAATTTCCAGGACGCCCGTGCGGTCGAAAATGTAATGCCCGCCGCGAATGCGCATCGAAAAGCCAAGCGCCTGGAGAAGCGAGACAAGGTCGTTGAATTCGATGTTGCGGTCGCATTCGCCACACATGACTCGATCAAGCGTCTTGGCTTTCTTGCTCATGGCGAAATGGTGCCGATTCTCGGCTCTGGCGGCCATCATAGAATGACCTGGACCTCCGGCATGAAAATCTCGATTTCGTTGGCGCTGGTTTGGCGCCGTCGACGTGGTCGAAGTCGATATGATCCTTTGGCACGCAGTCGCGACCGGCCGCGAATTTGAACAGGGTGCCTATCGTCATGCAGTGATTGTTACGAATCGCGGAGCGAGTGGATAGTGACAATTAATTTTCCTTAAAGCCCGTGTCATTTCTGAAACTCCCACTCGCGTTGAGGCCTCAATGAGTCTGAAATCCGCTAAAACATAATGACAAGTGGTGGCTCCCCGGAATGGGATTTGCAGAATTGTTGGAACTCTTCCTGGAAAGTTTTTAAAACTGGTTAAAAATCGGATTGAACCCTCCATTTCCCGCAAAACCGTGACGTTTTCTTTCTCCGAAAACTACGTTTTAATCCCGTCAATATTGGCTTCCGCGCGGGTCGGCCATTCTGAAAAAGTTCCGTCGCGAAGCGACCAAATGTCAAAAAGTCCTAAATGGTGCGCGAGGCGGGAGTTGAACCCACAACCTGCGGCTTCGGAGGCCGTCACTCTATCCAATTGAGCTACTCGCGCGTAACCTGATTCCCGCCAAACTTAGGCCAGCTCCTTCAGCCAGGCAATGTATTTTAGTTTCTCACGGATCACTGGTTCAACCCCTCTGTCAGTTGTCCCTCTAGGCGAACGGCCTTTTTCTTCCACCTCGACACTGAATCGCGCAGAGCCGCGCGTTCTTCGGGCGCCAGACCTCTCGGATCGAAGCGATAGCGGTTGTGCAATTCCAGCGCGGCAGGAAGGTCATCGGTCGCAATGCCGCTGCCGTTCAAACGGATCAGCCAGGCAGAAAAGGTTTCGCCGGAATGACGGGTGAATCCTCGATCGGCCAGCGTGTGCTCGACCTCGAAAAACTCGGAATCCAATCCGGGCCAGGCGGCATTGACAGGGGTCAGTTTGGGATCGGCGTGGCGGCGTTTCCATTGGCTTTTCCAGAAGAGCCGCGCCGTCACGGCCAGGAGGAGGCCGAGCAAGACCCAGGGCACATATTGGCGAACGGTCGATTTTCCCCAGCGGAATTTTTGGAATTGAAACCAGGCCTGGGACCAGAAATCGGAGAACGGTTCCCAGAGCGACGCGTTCTTTTCCTCGGCTTGAAGCCATGAGCCTGGGGTGGTGTCCAAATCATGCCAGGCGTCATTGACCCAAGCGAGGCACCAGGCGTGGGCATGGCGGCCGCGCACGACAAACTCCTGCCCGGAACGTTCCTGGACCGACCAGCCAAGGGCGTATCGCGCGGGTATGCCCGCGGTGCGCAAGAGCAGGACCGTGGCGGTGGCGAAATATTCGCAGTGACCCGACCGTGTATTGAGAAGGAAACGGCTCAGGGCCGTCTGGCTCGAGCGCGGCAGTGCCTCGGACCCTTGCCAGGTGCTGTATTGAAAGTTCAACTGAAAGAACCGTTCCACCGCGCGCACCGCTTCCGGCGGAGACATAAAACGCAGCTTCAGGTCGGCGGCAATTTTCTGCAAGGCGTCCCGCTCGTTCATGGGCACTTCCAAGTCCAGGGGCCGCTCCGTCGTCAAGTCCGGGCCCGAATCGAGCGACCGTTCGGGAAGAGAAGAAACTTGATAAGTGGCCAAGCCGGGACCATCGAGGACGGCGGCCGTTCCCAAGCGATTGGTGCGCATTTCCGCGGCCGCGAGATTATCGATCCGTTCGGCGCCCAAAGGCAGCGCAAGCAAACCGCGCCGGTTCTTCAAATAACGGGAGATAGTGACGCGGGCGCCATTGGTGCTTTCGCGCTCGGGCAGGAGCAGCCAGGTGGTTTCATTTTTTTCGGCCGATAAGGAACCGAAGTCTTTGGCGGGACTGGAACTGGACCAGACCGGCGAGCGAAAAATATTGTGGCTCGTATCCCGCAGCAACGGGGGAAGCGGACTTCCGGGCGCCGGCTTGACCCGCAAGACGATTCGTCCGGATAATTTGAGGCGGCCCACCTGGCCGATGGCCGTCCGATTTTCGTCCGAACCGAACTCCTGGCGATTGAATCGCGTCATCCAATCGCTTTGCCAGTTTTCGACTTTCTTTTGCAGCCGATGCAATCCGGTGTGTCCCAGATACCCCAGCGCCACGACGGCGAGGGCCAGGGCCGCCCAGACGGGGAGCGAGTACCGGGGAGAACGATGCCGCCAGCAAGCCCAGAGGACCAGGGTGCTGGTGGCGGCGTAATAAAGCAGCGCCCCGCCATTTACAGCGCTGGCAGAAATGACAACGATGGCAAAGTAAGCCCAGGCGATATTTAATTCACCGGCGGAAGAAACCTTCTTGGGGTCGGCCGCTTTGCGTTTCTGCCGGCGCAACCACCAGGAAAACACGATGAAATCGATTTTCTCCCGCGTGCTCCAGGCTTGGGCCAGGGACATGGGAAAGAAGACAATCGGAAGCCATTGGACGAAGATAAAGGCGCTTTGGGCCGCCTGGTTCAGAGCGCCGCTCTTGGCGGCGAAGCTGTCCGCCTGCAAAAACGCCCCCACGGCGGTCATCCCGCCATTGGCGCCCCAAGCGACAATGGCGCCGCCGAAAAAAAGGATCGTGCACAAATCCCAAACCCGCGAAAAATCGTCCTCGGAAAATTCCCAACGCGTTTTGGCCCAGGAGCGAGCTTCCAGGGAGAGCGCCATGATGATGGCAAATATCCAATGACCCGTTTGCCAACCCCAGAAGAGAAGGGCCGCTCCGGCCAATAGGATCGGCATGCTCATGACCAAATCTTCGCCAACGATTCCCCGATCCGTCCCGATTCGAGGGCGTGGAAGTTTACTCCGCCAGCGCCGGAGGATGCTTCGAGGGCGGACGCGCGTCCGGGTTCTGTGATGACCAGAATCAAGAGGGGCAGACCAATGGCTTGAAGCTTGCGAACCAGATTTCGGCGCGCTTCATCCCATTCCAGCAAAATGACAATACAACCACTCACGGTGGAAAGATGTTGCATGACCAGACGTTCGAGCGCGTCAAAGCCTTTATCCCGGCAAGCTTGAACCACCGCCAGAATTTCCAGCATTTGATCCGTATGCGCCAATCCGCGTCCAGTCGTGAAACAATATGCCTGCGGCCCGACGAACATCAAATCCAGCAGCGATTCCTGAGTTTGAATCGTGCAGGCAAAAGAGGCGGCCACCGAGACGGCGTCCTCGAGCAGTTCTTCCTTCGCCCAGGGGCTGAAGGTATCCAGGATCAGCGCGTGACGGACGAAGAATTCCTCCTGAAACTCTTTGACGACGGGTTTTCCCATTTTCGCCCAACTGCGCCAATGGATGTGACGCAGGGCATCGCCGGGGCGATAATCGCGAAGCGCCACGAATTCCTCGGATTCGCCCACCGAGGAGGCCAGGGCGACGCCGCCTTGCTGATATTTCATCGATCCCGGCAGAGCCACGGGCGAAACGTAATATCTCCTGGGCAGCACCATTAAATTTTGCGGGTTAGGCAGGGACCGAAGCCCTTTCAGCAAGCCGAGGGGATCGGGTTTTCCGATCGTGACTCCGTCAAATCGCAGCATGCCGCGCCGCTGCGGACAGACCGCCATCTTCACTTCGGCGCGGCCTCGAGGAAGAATGGCAGGAACCGGCATTTCCTTGCCGCGGGCGATAGGCCGGTTGGGTTTGCGCGGGGATTCGACACTGAAGAATGGCAGCGACTTCTCGTAAGCGATCTGGGTAGCGACGTATTCGGCGAAGGAAGGCCGGGGGTCCGCGAGGTCCTCGATGACCACCAAACCTTTCTGAAATTTGCCGGTCTGATTTTCGAGTTCAATCGTGTATTCGACAGGATGGCCGGCGGTGGCGAACCTGGGCAGGCGCCGGTTCACGGCCAGGCCGCGCGGTTTGCGCCAACTCGCCACCGACGCGACGAAAAGCAGCGCGGCCAGCAGCGAAAAGACCTGGTAGGTGTTGGTTTGTTCCGTATCGAAACCGATCGTGGCCGTGACGAGCATGGCGGCCAGCACGGCGCGGCCTGTATTGGTGAAGCGGCGCAGAAACCAGCGGCGGCCTGAGGAGATCAGGCGTGAGGCGCGATACACCATTTTGCGCAGGGCTAGCATGGGCATGCCTTATGCCGGCACCGGAGTTTTTTTCAGAATGTCTTCCACCACGCTGCGCGCCGTCAGACCGCTGAAGCGGGCTTGCGGGTCCATCACCATGCGATGCGCGATCACGGGAACGGCCATGGTTTGAATTTGCTCGGGCGCGACGAAAGCCTGCCCTTCCGCCAAGGCTTGTGCTTGCGCGACTTTCATCAAGGCGAGCGAAGCGCGTGGACTGGCGCCGAGCTGCACTCCTTGAGCCGAGCGCGTGGCGGCCACCAAATCGACGATATACCGCTTCAACTCGGCGCTGACCGGAATTCGTTTGACGGCCTCCTTCATCAAGACTACTTCCTCGAGCGTCGCGCATGGGCGCAACTTTTCGAGCGGGTGTTGCTGCTCCTGCGCGGTCAAAATATCGACCTCTTTCTCAGGGGCAACGTAGCCGAGCGTGAATTGAAGGGCAAAACGGTCCATCTGCGCTTCCGGCAAGGGATATGTTCCGCGAAATTCGACCGGATTTTGCGTCGCGATCACGAAGAATAGGTCTTCGAGCTTGCGGCGTTCGCCTTCGACGCTGATTTGACCTTCGCCCATCGCTTCGAGCAGCGCCGACTGCGTGCGGGGCGAGGCGCGGTTGATTTCGTCGGCGAGCAGAACATTCGTAAACACCGGACCCGGATGAAATCGGAAAGCCTGCTCTTTCTGGTTGAAGATGGATACGCCGAGAATATCCGATGGCAAGAGATCGGGAGTAAACTGAATTCGTTTGAATTCGGCGGCGATGGTTCGCGCCAATACTTTGGCCAGAGTGGTCTTGCCCGTGCCGGGATAGTCCTCGAGCAACACATGCCCGCCGCTGGCAAATGCGGCGAGCAATCTGCGAATGGCGCTGGATTGTCCCTGCATGACAGTGGCGACATTGGCATAAATCTTTTCAAAAATTTCCCGAGCCTGGGCCGGATCAGCGGACATCATACCGGTGAATGTAACGGGTGAAAGTCCCGGCGAACAGTCTAAGGTGGGGTTCATCTGCAGATTAGACCGACGGGGAACGCAGGAGTTCCACCTGGAATTACAAATCGCAGGCTGGAGGGAGAAAAAAATGGCCAGCCTGGAGCGCCATTCGCGGATGACGTGGGAGAAAGAATATTCCTCACGGTGAACAAATGGGTGTCTCCTTCAGATTTCAGAATTCAGCATCCACCGATTTGCCACGAAGCCGTAACCTATTTTTTTCACTCGACCTTTGCGGGGAACTTCATCATCGTTTCGCGCATCCCAAGGGTGCAGGCCTGCCCGAAACAGTTATTGCATGTGGGATTTGAAAGAAAAGAAATCAGATTTGCAGGAACGGTCGGGAAAAGAGAGCAGTCTTTGGCGCAGCTCATTTAAAGAAGCTGTTTGCCGCGCACTGCCTTGCCCGCCCGAACAGTACGAAGCGCGTGTATTTTGGCGATGCCTTTATCCGCACGCCTACCCTTTCGCTTTTATCATCCATCATTTTCGCCCGGAATATTTCGAGGATGATTACGACTTGATCCGCCAGGTGGCCGATGTGCGGCATCCCGGAGTTTTCTCGACCGAAATGAATTTCTTTCACGGACGCAGCATCCGCCACAGAAGCTGGTGGCGGCGCAAATTCATGCTCCGTGTTTCCGGACAGCGCATGATCGATCTTAAAAATCGGATTTTTCGCTAGGAGCCGATTTTATTGGCAACTCGTTGAGAGTAGTGCGATAAACTGTCCCGATTAGATTTTTGTGACGCGCAAGTTTATCCTCCTTTCACTGGTCTTACTGTTGGGTCTCCTGCTTCTTCCCACTCGCCCCAGATTTCCCGGTATTCAGTCGAAAGAAGCCTCCAACCTCCCCGCGCCACATCCGCCGGCGGCCACAGCTCCGGCGCAACCGCCTCCCGTCCCGCCGCCAGCCGTGCCCGCCCAAGCAACTGCCCCCCAGAATTCGCTGACAGAAAAAGCGATTCGCCAGATTCAATCGATGCAGCAGGTCAAGAGCCTCTGGACTCCAGCGCAACGCCGGATGGATACCCACCTTCTCTTCGCCGAAGACCTGCGCCGGGGCCTGAGCGTGGGACCGGGACTCACACACTTGCGACCGGGCGTCGAGGTGGACCGCTTCAACCGCGTGGCCGTCGATCTCAAGGCGAATATCTCCTCCCTTCTTTTGCGCCAATTGAAATTCGCGCACGCGGAAATCATCAGCCAATTTCCAGCTTATCAAACGCTTCGCGCCTGGGTGCCCCTTTCGCGGCTGGAGCAAGTGGCCGGTTTCGCCGGTGTGATTTTCATGGAGCCGGCGCTGCAGCCCGTCCGGCGTGTTGGCGCGGTGGCAACCGAAGGCGACGTGACGCATGGCGTCGCCACGGCGCGCGCGACCTTTGGCGTGGACGGGACCGGAATAAAGATTGGCGTTCTATCCGACAGCATCCGGTATTTGGCGCAATCACAAGCGTCCGGAGAACTGGGAAACGTAACCGTTTTGCCGGGGCAAGAAGGATTGGACCTGCCGGCGTCGCCGCCCGACGAAGGGGAAGGCACTGCCATGCTCGAGTTGATCCACGATCTCGCGCCGAGAGCTCAACTCTATTTCGCCACAGCGAGCGGCGGCTTGGCCAGTTTTGCCACGAACATTCTCAAACTCCGGGCGGCGGGTTGCGACGTCATCGTGGACGATGTCGGCTATGGGAACGAGTCGCCCTTTCAGGACGCGGTCATCGCGCAGGCGGTCAACGCGGTGACAGCGGATGGCGCCATGTACTTTTCCTCCGCCGGCAACGACGGGAATTTGCGGGACGGCACGTCCGGCACTTGGGAAGGAGATTTCGTCAGCGGCGGCGCGTTTCCGGATGTGCCACGGCCGGGTCTGCTTCATGATTTTGGCGGAGGGATGCTGTACAACACGATAACCAACGGCGGAAGCAATCGTTCCCTGAACCTTTTCTGGGCAGACCCGCTGGGCAAATCGGTGAATGATTATGACCTTTACGTGCTCGACGCGGAAGACAACGTGGTCGATTTCTCGTTGCGCACGCAAGATGGCGCCCAGGACCCCTACGAATCGATCGCCAAGCTGGCCACCGGCGACCGGGTGGTGATTGTGCTCTCGTCCGGCGCGCCGCGCTATTTGCATTTGGGAGTATTCGGGCGATTTGCCATTTCGACTCCCGGGAGCGTGGGAGGCCATGCCTGCGCGACGAACGCGTTCTGTGTCGCCGCGGTGCGAGCGCGGTCTTCATTTCCAAATCCATTTTCCGGCGGGGTCAAGAATAGCGTGGAAAATTTCAGCGCTGATGGTCCGAGGCGAATGTTTTTTACCCCGGATGGCCAGCCGTTTACGCCCGGAAACTTCAGTTCGACGGGCGGAATTTCGCTGCAGAAGCCGGACATTGCCGCCGCGGACGGCATCGGCACATCAGTTCCGGCCGAGTCCCGCGGGCATCTGATCTTCAATCCTTTTTTCGGGACCTCCGCGGCAGCGCCCCATGCCGCTGCCATTGCCGCTCTTCTAAAGAATTCGAATCCATCCATCAGCCCGGCGGAAATTCGCGCGGCGCTCCTAGGCACGGCCTTGGACATCGAATTGCCGGGATGGGATGGGACTTCGGGATTCGGATTGGTCATGGCGGACGCGGCGCTAAATCGATTGCGCGAGCGCCAATTGCCCGCGATCACCGGTTTCGCTCCGGCGCAAGCGGCGGCGGGCGCCACACTGATCGTGACAGGAACAAATTTTTCCTCAGTGAAACAAGTTCAAGTGGCGGGTCTGAATGCGCCGTTCGTCATACGTTCGAATTCCTCGATTGAAGTGACCGTGCCTTCGGGAGCGACAAAAGGGCCCATTTCGGTGACGACGCCGGACACGACGGTCCGGAGCGTGCTGCCATTTCAGGCGCCGGGGCTGCCCGCAATTTTCAGTTTTTCGCCGCTGTTCGCGCGGGCGGGACAAACGGTCAGCATGTTCGGCACAAATTTTTCCGGAACGGGACAAGTGAGCTTCAACGGTCATCCCGCCGCCACATTCACGGTGCTTTCGCCAGGTGAAATTTCGGTGAGTGTTCCGTCAGGGGCGGGCCTGAGCGGGCCCATCACGGTGACGACGCCGATCGGAACAGCGAGGTCGAGCGATAACTTTACGCTCGCGGCGTCCCCGAGCATTTCAGATCTCTCGATCTTGCGCGGGCCAACTGGGCAGACCCTTGGTATCGGCGGGAACAACTTGGATACGACCATTCGCGTGACATTTACGGGGGGAGTTTCGGCCACGAATGTCACGATCGACGATCCGACGCTGATCTGGGTGCGAGTGCCGGTGGGCGCCCTTTCCGGTCCAGTGACGGTGGTGACCTTGGGAGGTTCGGCGACGAGCGCCGACCGTTACACCGTCATTTCCCGGCCCAGCAATGACGATTTTGCGGGAGCAGCGACGATTAGCGGGACGACGGGAAGTGTCTCCGGCGACACGACGGGCGCGAGCAAGGAAATGGATGAACCGTTTCACGCCGGAAATCCCGGCGGCAAATCGGTTTGGTATCGCTGGACGGCGCCGAGCACCGGCGATTGGAGCTTCGACACGCGCGGGCGCTTTTTCGATACGCTGGTCGCGATTTATATGGGCGATTCGGTGACAAACCTGACCTACATCAGCGCCAACGATGATGCGGATGGAAACTATTGGAGCCGCGCCACATTTCACGCGCTGGCAGGGGTCACCTACTCCATCGCCCTGGACGGTTCCTGGTTTGGATTTGATCCTTCGGACTTGGCGGATGCCGGTTCATTCACGATGGAATGGGCGCCGGCGGTGAGTGCCGCGCTCATTCGATCGATTGCGCCCTTGCAAGGCGGCCCGGGAACGCCCATCACGGTCATTGGACTGAATTTGAGCGGAGTGCTGTCCGCCCGCATGAGCGGCTTGCGCGCTAGTTTCACTGTGGATTCAGCGGGACAATTAACCGTGGTCGTCCCGGAGGGGGCAACGAATTCGCCCGTCACGCTGGTGTTCCCGTCAGGGACGATTTCGAGCAGCGCCATCTTTCGCGTCGAGGATGGCGTTGCGAACGATCACTTCACAAACGCCATTCGCCTCGGGGGAACCTCCGGCAAAATCTTTGGCAACAACAGCTCCGCCGAATTGGATCCTGGAGAGCCAGACGTCGCCGGGACTGGCAAGACCGTGTGGTATGTCTGGAAAGCGCCTTTGGATGGCGAATGGAAATTCGACACCCTTGGCAGCGGCATCGACACGGTGCTCGGAATTTATTCCGGAGCAGGATTCGGCAGTCTGCGGCTGGAGGCCCAGAACGATGATTTTGAAGGCCAAATCGCGTCGAGCGTCCGGCTCAAAGCCGTGAGCCAGCAAACTTACTACATTCGCATCGATGGCGCCGCGAATGATTCGGGAAACTTCGTTTTGAATTGGAACCCAGCGCCTGACCCGTTGATTCTCGACTTTTCTCCTTCCGCAGCCGCGCCGGGGAGCAAGGTTCTCATCGCCGGCAAAAACTTCCTGGGCGTTACCGGCGTGCAATTCGGAAGATCGAGCCTCGCGGCATTCGCGATCGATTCGGACAGCCAAATCACAGCGGTGGTCCCCGCCGGCGCCGAATCGGGCCGCATTCGTCTCCTCTCCCCAACGCGGGCAGGTGTTAGCGCGGAAGATTTTGTCGTGTCGGGGACCCGGCCTTCCAATGATGACCTCGAGAATCCGGAAACGATCCCCGGTTCCGCCGCGATTATCCTTGGCCAGAATTCAGGCGCCACTCGGCAAGCTTCTGAATCACTCGGGAAAGGGACGAGCCATTCCGTTTGGTATCGATGGACCGCCCCCAGCAACGGCACATGGACTGTCGAGACGAGCGGCGCCAATTTTAAAACCGTGTTGTCGTTGTTCGAAAATGGCGCCGCCGTTGGAACGGTTTCGACCAATAACGCATTCGAATCGCGCGCCACTCTCGATGCGCTGGCGGGCCGCACTTACTTGATTTCAATCGATAGCGGGAGCGGCGCGACCGGAGAATTCCTCCTCAAACTGGCGCCGCTTTCAGAGAATTCCGCGCTGATTTACCAGGCGAGTTTCGAAACGAGCGAAGGATACCTTGGGCAACGCGCGTTGCAGGGGCAAAAAAGCTGGGTGGGCAGCGCTCAAACCGGAAACGGCGTGGTGCCCCGGCTGTTTGCCACGGGCCAGCAAGCCTATATCGGGTACGGTTCCGCCTTAAGCGCGGGCCGCAACATCGAAGTCTGGCGTCCGCTCGCTTACGATCCATCGGGCGCGGGTGTGGTGAAATTCTCGGTGCTGATGCAAGTAACGACTTCCTCCACGGGAAACTTCGACCGTTTCAGTTGGCGGATTCGCAACCGGACCGGCGCGCCGCTTTTCGCGATTACGTTTAATAACGCCACCATGGAGGCAGGTTATTCGCTCGACGACGGGGCCGGGTTCCGGTCGTCCGCGGTGTCCTTCATCAACTACACCGCGTATCACTTGGAGATCACCATGGATTTCCAGCATAATCTTTGGAGCGCCTATTTGGGTTCGATCCCGCTGGCTATTGGCAAACCGATCACCACGTCCGGCGCGGCACTAAATCTAGACCGAATTTCCGCGCTTTGGGAAACGCAGCCAAGTCTTGGTTCGGGAGATAATTTCATGATTTTCGACGACTATCGCGTCGTCGCCCAACCCGCGCAGCAGCCGCAAATTCTCCTGCAACCGATCGCGCAAACGATCCCGTCCGGAGGCGATGGCTTATTGAGCGTGGTGGCCGTCGGTGGTGAGCCGCTCCAATATCAATGGACTCAAAACGGCGCCGACTTGTCGGGACAGACGAACTCCGCCTTGGTTCTGCGGTCATTCTCCTCCGCGCAGGCCGGGACATACAGTGTAAAGATCAGCAACGCGTTTGGGACGATCACGAGCGCCGCCGCGACCGCAGCCGCGCTCATGGTGGAGCAACCGCGTTTGACGGGCCGCAGGAACCAAGGAGGGTTTGATATAGAATTCTCGAAAATTCCCAATGCTCCGTACGTGATCGAAGCTTCGACCAATTTGACGCAGTGGATTCCGCTGGGAACGATTTCACCGACAGAGAACGTCTTTCGAGATTCGGGAAGCGTGACGCAGCGGATGAGATTCTACCGCGCGCGCAGCCAATAAGTAAGCGTAGGGCGTCTCGCCCCACGAGGAAACAACGAGGCGATTTGCAAATTTTCGGCGTGCATCCGGGGGGCGATTCGGACAACATAATTCCGAAACCCATGCCTATGCGCCTCCGCTCCCATTCCAGATCCGTTGGATTTACCTTAATCGAGCTGCTCGTGGTCATCGCGATCATTGCGATTCTGGCCGCTATGCTTCTGCCCGCCTTGGCCAAGGCGAAGGAATCGGGACGCAGAGCGCGCTGCTCGAGCAACCTTCACCAAATGGGGCTGGCGCTCATTATGTACGCGGACGATAACGATTCCTGGATTCCACGCGGGAATTATCCACTCTGGTGGCAGATTTTTTCTCCAACGCTGGGAGGACGCACGGAAAAGGATTTTTCTCGGGTCGGCGTTTATACTTGCCCCAGTTATCCCGACAAGAAACAAGTCGTTTGCTATGTCGATAATGCCTGGGCTTTCAGCAGCCCCAAAGACGCGGTGGGAAGCGAGATCGTCGGCTTGACCAAAATTACGAAATTCCAGGTCCCGTCCGAGACGGTCTATTTTGCGGATAATGAGAACGGTCCGTGGCGTCCGGTGATCACCTCGCTGGCAAACGTCGACTTGGAGGTGAACGATGTCTGGAGCCCGTCGCATCTGCCCTACATCAATAACGGCAAGACATTAAGTGGCGAACGGCGTGTGGCCAAAGCGCGCCATGGCAAAGGTCCAAATCTGATGTATTTCGACGGCCACGCCGGGTGGAAACGGGCTGAGCTGCTGACCGTGGACGATTGGCGCGATCAGAAGTACTGACGCTGCGAATTTTTAGCTGAGCAATTGGGGCACAATCTCCGCGCTGGTGACGGGGGAATCTGTCAGGCTGTCGGGCCGTCCCTCGTGGGGGTACGTGAGCTTGAGATGATCCAAACCAAGGGCGTGCAGCAAGGTGGCATGAAGATCATAGACCCGGACCACGTCGTGCACGGATTGATATCCGAAGTCGTCGGTCGCGCCATGCACATAACCGCGCTTGAAGCCGCCGCCCGCAATCCAAAGTGAAAAGCCATGCCGGTTGTGGTCGCGCCCGTCTTTCCCTTGGGAGATGGGGAGACGTCCGAATTCGCCCGTCCAAAGGACAATGGTATCATCCAGCAAACCACGTTGTTTCAAGTCCATCACGAGCGCGGCGCTGGGCTGGTCGGTCATCCGGCAAAGATCGCGCAGTTTTTCGGCATTTTTGTCATGAGTATCCCACGGTTGCCCGTTGAGGAATACCTGCACGAATCGAACGCCTCGTTCAACCAGGCGCCGCGCCATCAAGCAACGTTTGGCGTAATTGGCGGTGGCTTTGTCTTTATGGTCCAACCCATAAAGTTTCTTTACCGATTCCGGTTCGGTGGAGAGATCGAGAACGTCCGTGACCGACGTTTGCATCCGGGCGGCGATCTCAAAGTTGCGGATGCGCGCCATGAGTTCTGAATTGTCCGGATGCGATTGGAGATGGGCTCGATTGAGCGCCTCCAGAAACTGAAGTTGATTCGTTCTGGCGGCGGGCGAGACGTCCGGCGGCGGGGCCAGGTTGAAAACAGGGGTGCCCTCGCTTCGAATTTGCGTTCCTTGATAAACGGCCGGAAGCCATCCGGACGTCCAATTGCGGATTCCGTCGACCGGCAAACCACCCGGATCGCTGAGGACAACATAGGCCGGCAAGTCCTGGCGTTCCGTCCCGAGGCCATAAATGACCCATGAGCCCCAAGTGGGACGTCCCGCTTGAAATTTTCCACTGTGAATGATCCGCAACGCCGATTCGTGATCGACGGAATCGGTTTTCATGGAGCGGATCAGCGTCATTTCATCCGCGATGCCCGCCATATGAGGAATCAATTCGGAGAATTCCATGCCGCTGGACCCGGCAGGATGAAAGGAGAATGGCGAACGAAGCAGTTTGCCCGCTTGTTTATCGAAATGGATCTCGAGATTTCCTCCTGGATAATCCTGCCCATCCCGTTTGTTCAACTCTGATTTTGGATCGAACAAATCCATCTGGCTTGGGCCGCCGTGCTGGAAAAGACAGATGACAGACTTGGCTCGCGCGCGATGATGGGGCTTCTTGGGAGCGAGCGGGTTTGCCGCAGAGCCCTCCTCGGCGGCCATTAAATGAGAAAGAGCCAAGGAGCCGAGCCCGCCAGCGGAAATCTTCAGAAAAGACCGCCGGTTCAGGGAAAAATTGTCGAGCCCAGGCATGGCCGAACACTATCTACATTCGCACGGGGTGGCAAGGCGCAAACCCCAACAGATGGGTAAAAATACGCCCGTAAGGTTACTTAATATTTTTCCGTAGCGCGAATTCCGCCGCGGGCCCGATATCGGCAGGTTCTTGGCACTGATACAAGATACTCCTCCGTCTGTTCAATTCGTAATTAAGCCTGAACCCGGTGACCAAGGGGGGCCGGGTTTTTTTATTGGCTTTTATCCGCCGGTTTGAACCAGGCGATAAAAGCGGCTTTGATCGGAACAATTGAATCGGATCGAAGCCACCCCGCTGGCATCAAGGCCGACCGACGTGACAGATTCCCAGGAGCCTTGAACCGCAGGAGTGCGAGTCGATTCCAACTTCCACGATGTTCCAGCAGGCGCGCTCACATCAAAAGTCACGACGCCATTCAAATGGGAAGTTCTTTCAAAACGGGCGCCGGCGAGTATCGCGCGCAAGCTTAGATCGAAAGCCACGTTGTCCCAGTCTGGCTGCCAGGTATTGTTGAGCTTCACCGCGATCACATTGCTGCCGGGATGCACGCGGTCGAGAAATGGGGTCAGATCGTAATAGATCAGATCATTCCCCTCCCCGCTAACCGCTTCAATTCCCGAAGAGAGAATTTCTTGTCCGTTTAGGAAAACTTGGAGCGGATAGACTGTGCCGCCGTAGTTGTCGGTACAGGTGGCGGCGAGAAGGAGCTCTTCAAACTGACCCGCCGGGACCTCAAAGGTGCGCCGGAAATAGTAGGCCGGTTGTTTGGGGGGAAGGGCTGTTTTCAGATTGGCAGGCCCGCTCCCGGCGCCGAATTTTGCCATCCCTTCGCTCCAATTCTGGTCGGAGCAATCGATTGCCGCCCAGTTGGCGGGAGGCGGCCCGGCCAGATATTTCCATTTCGACCCTAATGGAATCCAGTGGGCCCAAAGGCTCGTATTCGGATCGGGCAACAAGCGAAAGAAGACGTTGTCGATGAAGATTGAACCGCTGCCGGGCTGATCAATGGTGTAACGATGGCGCAACTCCACATTGGGAAATCCATTCGGCATGCGAAATACTCGATTCGCATAAGTCCAAGGAGTCGCGCCCGTGCCGATGGAAAAAGGCGGCGTGAAATAATTCGGCCAGGGCAGGGCGGGACGGGTATTCGTGGCGGTCGCCGTTTTCCACGAATCCCATTCCAGCCAATGTTGAGAGGGCTGCGTGATCCCGCTGCTGCGAAAGAATCCGCCGAAGCTGTAAAACTTGCCGGGAGTGACGGGCAGATAGGATTGCGGCGTGCCATAATGGCTCGACTGAGTGATGCTGCTGTTGTTCGAGTCATTCTCCAAACGAATCTCCATCGAATGCGCCCCTTGGTACGGCTCTGTCGTCGAGGTCGTCATGCGATCCCAAGGAATGTCTCCGGTGAACCATTTGTCCCAGTGGCTGTTATCGTCTTCTTCGAAACCGGCATTGGCGATGAGGTTGTTGTTCAAAAAGGCCAGAATGGGCAAAGGAGCGGAACGGACTGTTTTCGTCCCGTAGACGGCGGCGATCTCATAAATGTACTGACGCCCGGATTGGACCGACGAATCGCGGAAGCCGCTGGCGCTCCCCACCAGAGTGGCGATGCTGGCAAAAGGACCTTCCGGCGCTTCGGATCGAAATATTTCATAGCGGTCCGGCTGGTAACCTTCCGGTGTTCGCCAGGCAAAAGAATTATATCGAAAGCCCGGTTGTTTCTTCGTGATAAGCGGGGTGCCTGCCGGAAAGAGCGACCGCGTGTAATTCCCGTCCCGCTGCATGTTGCCGCGATGCGTGGCCCACGAGACACCACCGTCCGCGCGGCCGCCGAAATTCTGGATGTAGATGCGACCGCTGAGGGAGCGATAAACAATGTCGAGAGATCCGTCGGCATTGACGTCCGCCAGCGCCGGAATGTGCTTTAATCCGCCCGGAACGGCAATCGATTGCTTCAAAGTCCCGTTCAGTGAAAACACGTAGAGCGATCCGTCGGAGGGTTGCTTGGCAGGATCATAAGTGCCGATAACCACATCCTCCTCCCCATCGCCGTCCACGTCGCCGACGACGGGCGGTGTGGGAAAATACGGCGCAAAATTCTTCGGCCATCCCGCATGATCCACAAGTTTCACGCCGTCCCAAAAACGGTAGGCGATCTCGGTCGACTGCGTGAAACTAAAGATGTCGATATGATTGTCATGGTCGGGGTTGACCGGGATCATGGTGGCGCTATTGAACCAGCCATTGACATTGGGCGCTGAGATAGGCGTTTTCCATTTTCGCCAGAGGATGGCGCCATCATCATCCAGAATCGTTTCCTGCGGCTGCCAGTTGGGGTCTATTTGCGTGCTGGGCACGAGGACTTCCGCGAGACCATCGCCATCCAAATCCACGGTGCAAACGTCGACGCCCGTGAGGTAAGAACCGCTGAGCAAGCGCTGGTTCTTCCCGAATTGTTTGTGCAACATCCCCGACCCGTAAAGCCCAAACGGTTGGGTTTTGTCGAAAGCCACGACACTATCGCTGTCGTTCAGCACGTAGACCTCCAGAGGTTTATCCGCGTCCGCTTGTCCAAGCGCCAAGCCTGATTCAACCAATTGATGGAAGTGATAAACAAAATTCTGAGCGCCCGTGCGCGCGTCGAATGTGACAACGCCACCCGACCACGTCTCGCCGGTCGACCCCCACTCAGTCAGGCCGAAGATTTGTTTGATGAATGGGTTGTAGTCCTGTTGTGAACTGAGCGTGTCGGGGTCGATCTTCCATGCGGTCAGCACTTCCAATTTCCCTTGGCCATCGATATCGGCGACGATCGGAGGCGAGACTTCGGAGTAGAACGCGGATGTCAAAGGGAGCCGCGGTTGCCATTGGCGCGTGCCAGACCAGTAAAATCCATCTGTAACCGTCTGAAAGCCACTATTCGGGACGTAAGTCGAGGCGTCGACGGATTTGATCCAGCGCACACTCCCGTTGCCATTCAAGGCGACGACCTTGTGTCCCTGGGTGAAAAGGATCTCGTTCTGACCGTCGCCATCCAAATCGAAGAGCGTCGGCGAAGTGTTAATCGGGTCGGTCAACCCGAGATAAGGGAACCCCGGGACATGCGCGCCGTTGGCTTTAAAGGCGTCGAGAAACCAAAGTCCCAGCAAGCCGCGATAGGGCACCACGATCTCGAGTTGGGCATCAGAGTCGATGTTTCCAACGGCGAGAGCGCCCAGTTGCCAACCACCATCGCCCGCCTGAAATGAGGTCACCAAGGCCGCTTCATTTTTTCGTGGGGCGGCCACGCAAAGGACGCCAATAAGCACAATCCAGGCGTGGAAGAAAAACGACCGCGATAGAATGGCTAGTTTGGGCACCGTGGAGTATTCCACTAGATTGCCCTACGCGCAACCCCTCCCCCCGGGGTCATGAAATGTCGTAAAGGGGAAGCAGGACTGCGCGGCGACGTTTTCGACCCTTGTTGGCAACTTGGTCCAGCTGCGTCTCAATAATCGAGCACTCGATGGATTTCCAAAAGAAGCTGTTTCAACGAAAGCTGTTTGCTGACGAATCCGGCCGCGCCGCGATTATGGGCCTGCCGGATCAGGTCTTCATCGTAACCAAGGCCGGTGAAAATGATTACTGGAAGCCGAGGATGATTCGCTTGCACCGCGTCGAGCACGGTGAGGCCGTGCATGTCGGGAAGGATCAGATCGAGAATCATCAAATCGAAACGCTCGTCGTCGAGCTTTTCCAACGCCTCTTTGCCAGTGGCGACCTTAACGACCGGGTAGCCGTAATGGCCTAAGAACATTTCGAGGGTTTGCTGGACCGGGGCCTCGTCTTCCACAACCAGTAAACGGTGTTTCCGTTTCGGCGCGCCTGCCCTTGCTCGCCTCATTTTCCCTTCGTTTCGTTGACGGTCAGGTTGGATAATTCTTAGTTGGTTGCCGGAAAGCTTACGCATGCGCCCGTTTGAATCTCGATTCCTAAAAAATCACGTTAACAGAATGACGCTGCCGGGTCGAGCCGGAATATTGTGGCCCCGTTTGGCGGAAAATTATTGAGCGACTTCATCCAGCGCGGCATGCTCCAATTATGTTCAAACCCTGCTTTTCCGCTCTTTTGATCTTTTCTTTCGCGATGGTGGCGAGCCAGGCAGCCCCCGCGGACCTCGACGGACTTTTAAACGCTGAGTACCCGTCACTAGAAACGCTCTACAAACATCTCCACACGCATCCGGAATTGTCGCGGCGCGAGACCAATACGGCGATTCGAATCGCGGACGAATTGAAGCAGGCCGGCCTCGAAGTGACGACCCATGTGGGGGGAGAGGGAGTGGTTGGCGTCCTCCGCAATGGCGACGGACCGGTCATTCTTTTGCGAACCGATTTGGACGCGCTGCCGGTGAAGGAAGAAACGGGTGTGCCGTATGCCAGCCAAGTGCGCACGATGGACGAAAACGGCAATGAAGTGAGCGTGATGCACGCTTGCGGGCATGATATTCATATGACGGCTTTCATCGGGACGGCCCGGGTTCTGGCGAAGACGAAGGACCGCTGGCATGGCACGATTGTGATGATTGGGCAGCCCGCGGAAGAGCGCGGCCTGGGAGCCCATGGCATGCTGCAAGACGGCCTCTACACGCGCTTTCCCAAACCAAATTATTGCCTGGCTCTGCATGTGGCGACGGAACTCCGCCCGGGAACGCTTGGATATGTCGAAGGGAATGCCTTGGCCGGAGTGGATTCAGTGGACTTGCTGGTGCGCGGGATCGGTGGACACGGAGCGTACCCTCACGAAACAAAAGACCCCATCGTTCTGGCGGCTCATATCATCACGGAACTGCAAACGATCGTAAGCCGGGAAACCGCGCCTATCGAACCTGCCGTCGTCACGGTGGGTTCGATTCATGGCGGGTCGAAACACAACATCATTCCGAACGAGGTGAAAATGCAGCTCACGTTGCGCTCCTACTCCGATGACGTGCGTAATCACACGATCGAGGCGATAAAGCGGATTTCCAGGGGGCTCGCGCTGGCGGCCGGATTGCCGGAAGAGAAAATGCCGGTGCTAACTGTTTTGGAGGATCACACCGCGCCGACCTACAACGATCCCGAACTGACACGCCGTCTGACGAAGGCGCTGAAACAAAAGCTCGGCGAGGCAAATGTTCAGCCGAAGAAACCGGTCATGGGAGGGGAAGATTTTGGTCTTTATGGCCGAACGGCGGATAAGATACCAATCTGCATTTTCTGGTTGGGCTCATTCAACCCGCCGACCGACGGATCGCCCTTGCCTTCGCTTCACTCGAGCCGATTTGCGCCGGTCCCCGAGCCGACCATCAAGACCGGAATCAAAACATTGACTGAATCGGTCTTCGAATTGGCCGGGCGGAAGTAATCAACGCCTACTGCTTCACCAACTTTACCTCGACCGTGTTCGGATCAATCACGAACTTGGTCCCCGGCGGCGGACGGGGCGGGCTATCCATGCGGGCTTGAGTGAATTCAACAAAGCTTTCCGGCATTCTCCCCTTCTGCTCGATGAATATGTGCAGTTGCTTCGTCATGAACTCATGCACCGCGATCACTTCCTCAACAGGCCCAGCCGGAGCGGCGGCCGTGGGCGCTCGAGCGGCTTTCGGAGCGGCCGGAGCGGCAACCGCCGGAGCCGCTGGCGTTGGTTCCGCGGCTTGGGGAGCTTCCGCTTGCTTTTTCGAGCAGCCCGCAAAAATAAGCAAGCCGATCAGAACAGTGAGCAAGCCACGAAGGTTTTTCATTTCGAACGCGCTCATGCCCGGACTGCCTGCTCGAAAAAATCGAAGCCTTTCCAATAGCTTTCCGCTCATAGGTCGGGTCGCGAGTTCTTGATGTCGGTTCCAAACTTCACCAGAACCGGCTCGACATGCCCGTCCGCATAAGCCACGTCGCCCTTCTTATTATGGCGCGCCGTCAGCCAATCGCTTCCTGAGGCCACCCATCTTCCATCGTTGACGACTCCCGTTCCGGCGCCCCCGGTGGGGTCGGCGCTTTCGTTTTTCGCGTGCGAAGATTGCTCTTCGGCCAGCATGATTTTTGTCGCCGGCCGCACTACGGCCGCCATTTTGAACAGGTGGGGAACCGGCGCGGCCACCGAGCCTTCGAAGATCGAGGCCATTCCGAGATTGGCCGAGCCGCTCAGATCGTAGCTGTTTAAGGTGTAGCTATAGAGATACGGTCCATTTCCGTCCGAAATCGCAATCCGTTCCTTGTCATTTCGATCGAGGGGACAGCGGAAAAGATTGCTGCTGACGCTGGAGACGGTCGAAACAATCGGACTTTTTTCTACCGGTGGATACGCTTTGGTGTTTGTCCGCCAGTAAATCCAATCTTCGTTATGGAACCCGTAGGTATTGCGCGAGGCGGTCCCCGGAAAGGCATCGGCATTGTCATCGATATACATGAGCATGCCTAAGGAAAGCTGCTTCATGTTGTTGAGGCACTTGGTTTGGCCGGCTTTTGATTTCGCTTTCGCCAGGGCCGGCAGAAGCATGCTGGCCAAAATTGCGATGATGGCAATCACCACCAGCAACTCGATTAGGGTAAAGGCGCGCTGCAAGGCGGGTTTGACGGAGCGTGGCATTATTTTCATGGCGTCTTATGCAAGAAAATTGGGTTGAGCCCGGTTGTTTGGATTTTCCAAAATCGTAACCGGAACCAAGCCTCATTGGAACAGTGCGTTTCACCGCACACCCCCCGGGGTTTTGTCGCGCGCCGGAGTAATAGACAGATTCCCGACGGCCCGCTAATCTGTGCGCAATGATTTTCGGCGCACACTGTTCTACGAAAGGCGGGGTCCACATGGCCCTAGCCCGAGCCAAGCAGATCGTCGCGGAGTCCTGTCAAATTTTCGTCAAAAACAACATGCAATGGCTGGGCAAACCCTACGCCGCCGCCGACCTGGCCGAATTTGCGCGTCAAAAAGCCGAGAGCGGTCTTTTCGTTTTTGGACATACTGGCTACCTGATTAACCTTGGGTCCGGCCCAGGACCCAATCGCGACAAATCGCTTCAATCATTGATTCAAGAAATTCAGTTTGCCACGGACCTTGGACTGCCATTCCTGGTCCTCCATCCAGGCGCCCATCTGGGAACTGGGGAACAGGAATGCCTCCGGCAAATTGTCGCCGGACTGAACGAAGCGATTCGGGCGACGAAAAAATCGCCGGTGCGAATTGCTCTCGAGAATACGGCGGGACAAGGAACTTGCCTCGGTCATGAAATTCGACATTTGGCCGAAGTTTTTCAGCGTGTGGAACGACCCGATCGTCTGGGCGTCTGTTTGGATACGGCCCACCTCTTCGCGGCTGGCTATGATATTCGGACGCCAGAGGGTTGGAATAAGGCCCTCGAGGAAGTGGACGACTTAATCGGGTTCAAAGAGGTCCTGGCCTTCCATTTGAACGATTCCAAAACGGAACTCGGCTCTCGTGTCGATCGCCATGCGGGAATTGGCGAAGGGAAGATCGGCCGCGAAGCATTTCGCCACATTGTCAATGATCCCCGCTGCGCCGGGCTGGCGGGCTGCCTGGAAACACCCAAATCCGAAGACATGCACGAGGATGTCCTGAACTTGGCGATTCTGCGCGAACTTTTCGAGGCGCCCGAAGCTAAAGCAAAGAAACGCCCGGCCGCAAAGCGTAAAACCCGCGATTGATTTTCCCAGTGGTCACGAAAAAGCTCATTCTAATCGACGCGGTCAACTGGTCCGACCAATACCCTCGCGAGCATCCGCTACGCAATGTGGGAGGTTGGTTCACCCGCTGGCTCGATGGCACCGGAAGGTTCGAGACCGAAGTGCTGGCGCCGAACGCGAACGGCGAAATTGCGCTGCCGGATCGCGTCGATGCCGTAATTATGAGCGGCTCGCCGCGGGATGCCTGGAACGACGATCCGATGAATTTCAAGTTCGGTGAGTTGATCCTGGAATGCGAGCGCCGCTCGTTGCCCTTTTTGGGCGTCTGCTACGGACATCAACTACTGGGAAGGATGTTCGGCGGCAAAGTGGCGCGGGACCCGAACGGTTTGGAACTGGGGAACTTCGCGGTGCAATTGACCCCCGAAGGCCAGGCCGCGCCAATATTCAAAGGGATGTCCGACTCGATTCAAGTTCTGCAGAGCCACCAGGACGCGGTCCTGTCCCTGCCTCCGGGAGCGCGGTTGCTGGGGTTCGGCACGCAGACCCACATTCAAAGCATTTCGTTGCGTGACCACCTCTTCGGCGTGCAATTCCATCCCGAAGCCGACCCGGATGTTTTTCGTTTTTTGTGGAGCCCCCGCCGCCTGGCTTGGCGGGAGAAAGCCGCGTTCGACTTTGACGAACGGCTCGCCACCATGCAACCCACTCCGCTGGCGCCACGAGTTTTGACGAATTTCACAGATCACTTTTTAACATGAGCATTATCTCCTCTTTTTCTTTTCCAACTCCGACGTTGTACGGTCCTGGAGCGCTGTCCGAATTGAAGGCGCGCTTGCCGGGCCTTGGCATCCAAAAGCCGCTGGTGGTCACCGATCCCGGTCTCACCTCGACGGAAGCGTACCAATTACTCCGCGCCGAACTGGGCCAGTCCAGCCAGGGCTCGGACTGGCATCTTTTTTCTGGTGTTCATCCCAATCCGATCGAGCGTGACGTTACGGAGGGAGCGGACGCGTTTCGAAAAGGGGGATGCGATGGGGTGATTGCGTTCGGCGGCGGCAGCGCGCTCGACGTGGGCAAGGCCGTTCGGCTCCTCGTGAAACGCCCCGACCTCGATATGGCGAAATTCAATTACCAGGACGATTGGAGCGGTTTGGCCCCGTGCGTTTGCATCCCCACCACTGCGGGGACGGGGAGCGAAGTGGGCCGCAGTTCCGTCATTACCATCGAGCGCACCAATCGCAAGGCGGTCCTTTTCCATCCGAAACTTCTGGCGGGCCTCGTAATCCTAGACGCGGCCCTGACCCGCGGCTTGCCCCCGAAACTTACCGCGGCCACGGGCGCCGACGCTTTAACCCACTGCATCGAAAGTTATACCTGTCCGGCTTTCCATCCCATGTGTGATGGCATCGCTTTGGAAGGGATTCATTTAATCGTCGACGCATTGCCGCGCGCTTATCGCGACGGGAACGACCTGGACGCGCGAGGCCGGATGCTAGTCGCCGCCGCCATGGGCGCGGTCGCCTTTCAAAAGGATTTGGGTGTCGTCCATTCGCTGGCCCATCCGCTCTCCACCATTTGCGGAATGCATCACGGTCTGGCGAACGCGCTCTGTTTGGTCGCCGGCATGCGATTCTGCGCTGAACGGAAGCCGGGCCTGTACCGGCGAGTGGGTATGGCCTGCGGAGTCGATGTCCTGCGATGCGACGCCAAAGAGGCCGACGAGCGGACCATACAGTTCATCGGAGTGTTTTTGGCCGGCCTCGGCTTGAACACAAAGCTTCGCGACCATGGCGTGAAGCCGGAACAGTTGGATGCGCTGGTCGCCCAAGCCGTCGACGATCCCTGCCACAAAACGAATGCCGTGCCTGTCACGAGGGAAGATTTTCGGGCGCTTTATCAGAGCGTGATTTGACCTTGGGAATCCCGCGCGCCCGCGAGGCTTTTCTGCTTTTCTAGCGCGTAGTTTGCTGACGCTAAATGAGATTGCTCCTCCACGCCTGCGTCAACCCTTGGTGGGGCGAGACTCTACCCGAGCCCTGGCTGCTTCCTGAGATATTGCCCGCGAATCACGCGAATTGACGCGAATCTCCAGCCCGTGAATGCAAGGAAGGTTTCGTGCCCGCCCCGGAAATTTCCATCGAAGAGTCCGCATCCGTTTGTTTCAGATTTTTCTTCCCCATTCGCGTCATTCGCGTTTATTAGCGGGCAAAATTCTGAGTCTGAATCCAGTTGCCGCAAAATCTCGCGAAATTGGTCACATTGCTCGTCCACGCCTGCGTCAACCTTAGGGTGGGGCGAGACTCCGTCGAGCCCTGACTAAATTCCGTGATTTGAACGTTCGAAAACCGACTTATCCCCGGCTCGACGGAAAGCCCCGCCCCACCGAGGGTTGACGACGCAAGCGGTTCCCTGTTGTGTTGCTGATGAAAGCGCTTATTGACGTTCAGCATATCGAGCGTCAACCCAGACTTCATTTCGACTCCCCGGCTTGAGGCTTTGATCCACCGATCTTCGCCCACCACAAATTATAGAGGCGCTCCGTCATCTCCCGCGGGTCCTCGACAAGGAGAGCTTCTTTAATTTTAGTGGCAAATAACGCGAATGAAAGGGGCGGCACTTTCGGAACAGCGCGTAGCCGCACCGGACAAGCGGCGATGTTTTTCAGATAGGCAAGAGCTCCTTCAAGGTCGATGTAAGTATGCACGGCATCGCGGCGCGCCTCGCGCATAAGCACATGGTTGGGCTCATATTTTTGCAGCACATTGTAAATGACTTCGCTCGACCATTGCACCTTTCGCACTGACTTTTTTTGCCCGAAATAATTGCGGTAGACCATGAGCCCTGTCTGCGCGGCATTGCGAAAATGATAGGTCAAAAGATGAGACCGCGACAGCGCCTGATCCAGGTCCGGGCCGAAATTCTCCAGGGCAAAGAGCAGCGGAATATCCGCCGCCGTAAAATGTTGCTGAGGCGTGACGGTCAGGACGAACCCGTAGTCATCGGGCGTCGCCACGGCATTTCCGCCGCGGAGACGGCTCAGCCGAAGCGCGACCACGCGCGAAAGCGCTTCATTGCCGCCGCGACCTATCAGACAATGGAAAAAGTAATGGCGCGCCGCCGGAAGTTCGCGTTTGGGGCCGCCTCGCTTCTTCCCCGTCTCACGCTGCGCGCCCTCCAATTCTCCGCGCGTGGAAACATATTCCTCCACCAGCAAGAAGGCGTCGGTGGGTATCTCCGAAATCTCGTGCTGGGCCGCATACATCTGTTGAATGATTTGGGCATTCGTATCACCGCATTCCAGGCGCGTCTGAATCCACGCCTTCACGGAGTCTGCCGGAAGAGCCGCTTGGAAACGTTCTCGCAGCTCAGTCCGGAAGGCCACGATCTCTTCCGCTACTTTATTCGTGAGCGGCATTTTGTTGGCGTTCCAACGGGGCACCGTCGGCAGCGCGGCATCCGCCCGGGCCACAAAGCATTCCATGAGCCCCGTCCTTTCGAGCCGAACAGGACGCCCCGCGATAATGAAAACGTCGCCCACAGCCAACTGACGAATGAATGTCTCTTCAATATTGCCCAGGGTGCGCCCTTTCAACTTAACGGCGACCACGCCTTCGTTGGGAATAACACCGATATTCTCCAAGAGATCGCGCTGCACACGGCCCGGTTTCGTTTCCAAGGAGTGATCATCCAGAAAAATTTTCCCGAACACCTCCGCATACTGTTGTCGCAGCGATTTCCCGCCTCCGGCGAGATATTCGAGAACGTCGTTAAAAGTTTCTAGCGTCAGATCCCGGTAAGGATAGGCGCGCCGGACCAATTGCAGCGCCTCGCCCAATTCCCAGCGGCGGATGCAACCCATGCTCACCAGATGTTGCGCCAGCACGTCGAGGGGCGCGCGGGGCAAACGCACCGGATCGAGCTGTCGGGAACGCGCCAGCAACACCGTGGCGCAACACTCGACCAGGTCGTTCATGTTCGTGGCCATGATCAAGCCCCGCGAAATCGTATTGATGCTGTGGCCGGCGCGGCCAGTGCGCTGCAAAGCGCGGCTGACGCCTTTCGGCGTCGACAGCATCACCACCAGATCGACCGACCCGATATCGATTCCCAGCTCCAAGCTCGTGGAACAAACCACAGCGCGCAGTTCGCCGCGTTTCAGCTTATCCTCCACTTCCTGGCGGACATCCCGGTCGAGAGAAGCGTGATGGCACTCGATCTTTTCCGTTAGCTCCGGGAGCGCCTCCCGCAGCCAAAACGCGGCCGCCTCGGCGCCGGATCGAGTATTCGCAAAGATCACTGTGGTGCGATTCGCCGTCACCAATCGCGCCAGTTCCCGAATCAGCCGTTCCCCAGTGTAGCCGGAAGGCGGATAGGGATTTTTCCCGAGCGGTGAATAAACGCGCAAATCGATCTTCTTGCTGGTGCTCACGTCGACGATTTCGCAACCGGCGCCCGTCCCGGTCAGAAAGCTCGCCACTTCCGTCACCGGCGCCACCGTCGCGGAAAGACCAATGCGTTGCAAGTCGCGTCCGGGCTGCTCGCGAGATATCAAATCGCTCAAGCGCTCCATGCTGAGACTCAAATGCGCGCCGCGCTTGTTCTCGGCCAAGGCATGAATTTCGTCCACGATGAGCCAGCGCACGCGCGCCAGCACGGGCAGCCAGCGCCGTTGACTGAGAAGCAAGCTCAGGCTCTCCGGCGTAGTCAACAAGAGATGCGGCGGTTTGGTGAATTGTTGCTGACGCTGGCTTTGGGTGGTGTCGCCCGAGCGCACGCCCACACGGATCGGACTGTTTTCACCGTAAATCTCGGCCAGCGGTTCCTCCAGATTCTTCCGCAGATCATAACTCAACGCCCGCAAAGGAGAGACGTAGATCGCTTGAATGCCGCTGCCAAGGTCAGTGCCGCTGTGAGCCAAGGCTAATTCGTTCAAGACACCTAGGAACGCCGCGAATGTCTTTCCTGTGCCCGTGGGAGAGATGATCAAAACGTTCTTTCCCTGCTCGATCAAAGGCCACGCGGCCGCTTGCGCCGGAGTCGCTGTCCCATACTTTCGGTCGAACCATTCCGTGACCAGAGAAGATCGGGAAAGAATGTTTTTCGCGGCCATCGTCAGGAACAATTGTCGCCCTTGCGAACGAAATCAAATCATACCCGCCTTGGAGCGCCAGAAACAGGGACGCGGTTGGCAAACTGTCTCGTCTTGAGACACTAATTCCGGGCGTCTTTTCTCAAACTTGGCGCTTCCATTTGCGTTCTCGTTATTACCGGCTATTTTGGTGGGCTTTCCCTGGTTGGCATGACCGCTGCTAGGTGTGTAGCGGTCACATCAGTCAGCTTTGGCCCTAGGCTGTTTTAAAGGAAAACAGCAGCAAGTGGGTTCGGCGCCAAATCCCGGATGTGTGTGGGAAACGAGTCAGCCCGCGCAGTGGCGCGAGGTCTGGTTCAGCGCAAACAACTCAATTGCAATTACGGTCAGAATGCTGAAAAAAACTCAAATCCGATTCGGTCTGCGTCCTGCGGTATATACTCTCGTTTTCTCGTTTCTCTTGCTGGGCGCGAGCGCGTTTGCCGACACCGACCCGAGATACTACGCCGTGGAGGTTAGCGCCTCGGTTCAATCGTCGCCCGCCCGCATTAATCTTGTCTGGCCGGCCGACTCGAATGCCACGGGTTACACCGTCGGGCGAAAGGCTTTCGAAGCCACGAGCTGGACCACCATCGCGACCCTCGCCGGAAATGCGACTTCTTACGCCGACTCTAATGTTTCGTCCGGCGCCGCTTACGAATATCAAATCAGCAAAACAACCAGTATCGGATATCGGGGCTACGGTTACATTTACGCAGGCATCAATGCTCCCCTCATCGAAAATCGCGGCAAATTGGTCCTCGTCGTAGACAACACTTACGCGGCCGATCTCGCCTTCGAGCTTAATCGCTTGCAGCAGGATCTCGTCGGCGATGGCTGGACGGTTCTCCGCCATGACGTGGCGCGCGATGCCGCAGTCCCCTCCGTCAAAGCGGTCATTCAATCCGATTACCAGGCCGATCCCGCCAATGTCAAAGCGGTCTTTCTCTTCGGCCACGTTCCCGTTCCTTATTCCGGCAACATGAATCCTGACGGGCATGGCGACCATGTAGGCGCCTGGCCGGCGGACTCGTACTACGGCGATATGGATGGAAACTGGACCGACGCCTCGGTCTCCAACAATAGCGCGCAACGCCAGGCCAATCGAAATGTGCCCGGCGATGGCAAGTTCGACCAGAGCACTCTTCCCTCCGATGTCGACCTGCAAGTCGGACGCGTTGATTTGGCGAACATGACTTGCTATGCAAACAAGCCTTTCGCCCGCAGCGAACTCGACCTGCTTCGGCAGTACCTGAACAAAGACCACAACTTCCGCCACAACCTTCTGCGCGTCGAACGCCGCGGCTTGATTTGCGACAATTTCGGCGAACGCGGCGGCGAGGCCTTTGTGGCCAGCGGATGGCGCAACTTCTCCGCGTTTTTCGGCGCCGCAAACAACGCCGGCGTCGCTCCCTGGACTTATTTCTCCACTCTGAATGACAACGGTTATCTTTGGTCTGACGGCGCCGGCGGCGGCTCGCTCTACGCCTGCGATGGCATTGGTTACTCCGACGCTTTTGCCACCAATGACATCAAGAGCGTATTCACGATGTTCGTCGGCAGCTATTTCGGAGATTGGGATAACGAAAGCAATTTCCTGCGCGCTCCTTTGGGATCGAGCACCTACTGCCTCACCGCTTCTTGGACGGGCCGTCCCCATTGGTTCTATCATCACATGGGTCTGGGGCAGACCATCGGCTACGGCGCGCGGATCAGCCAGAATAACAACGGTCTTTATCAGGCGCAGAACATGGGCACGCGCGGGGTCCACATCGCATTAATGGGCGACCCCGCGTTGCGCTTGCACCCGGTCAGCCCGGTTTCGAGCCTGAACGTTTCTCTCGCCGGCGGCGTGGCCGTCCTCGGTTGGGCGCCCTCGATCGACACCGATATCGTCGGTTACAACGTTTACCGCGCTAATTCGAGCGCGGGTCCGTTCGCGCGCTTGAACGCAAACCTGCTAACGGCGCCGGCGTTTACTGACCCGGGCGCTTCGGCTTCTTCCGTATACATGGTGCGCGCGATCAAGCTCGAAACTTCCGGCAGCGGCACTTATTACAACGCGAGCCAAGGGGTCTTCTATCCAGATACCGGTTCCGCCGGCGGTTCCTCCACCCCCCTGCCCCCTTCAAATCTCAATGCGAGCAGCGGTTCCTCCTACCAAGTGGATTTGGCCTGGGCGGACAATTCCGACAATGAAACTGCGTTCGTTCTCCAACGGTGCGTCGGCGCCTCCGGCAGCTTTACGGCCATCGCCACGCTGCCGCCAAACACCACTTCCTATAGCGACAAACCGCTGAACCCGCTGACTCAATACTCCTATCGCCTGTGCGCGATGAATAATTCTGGCGCCTCCGCGTTTAGCACGGCTGCCAGCGCCACGACAAAGTCCTCCGTTTCGGTCGCAGCCGCGGCGACATTCATTCGCGTGGACACGGTCACGCAAGGCAATTGGCAGGGAGTTTACGGCAAGGACGGCTTCAACATCATTGGCGACACCGAACGTTACCCGGGTTACGTGCAAGTCGGCGCCTCCGGCCAATCGCTCCATTCCTGGAATGACCAAACTTCCGATGTCCGCGCGCTCTCCTATGTATCGAAAGCGGGACGCCTGGCCGATTGCTGGTATTCGCCCACCAGCTTCACCATCGATCTCAACTTCGTCGATGGCCAAGCGCACCGGCTCGCGCTCTATTGCATGGATTGGGACCGCAACGGACGCGTGCAGACCATTGAAATCTACGACGGCGAGACCGGCACGCTCTTCAACACACAAAATCTGGCCTCATTCCAGGAGGGCCAGTACTACGTCTGGGAAGTCAAGGGCCACATCAAGGTCAAATTAAACCACGTGGTGGGGTACAACGCCGAAACCGCCGGACTCTTCTTCGATCCACCCGCGTCCAACAATAACTTCGCCAGCACCGTTTCAAACGGCCAAGTTCAACTCCGGCTTAACGGCCAGATAGGACAGACCTTCCAAATCTTAGCCTCAAACGATCTGATCAATTGGAGCCAGATCGACAGCGTCACTCTAAGCGCCACGACCCAAGGTTACTCGGATCCGTCCGGAGGCGCTTCCACGCGCCGGTTTTACCGCGCCGTGCCCCAGTAGAGCTAGATGATCTTCGCGCCGCCACGGGCCCGCCGTGGTGGCCTCCTATCGGTCGGCGCTCCTCGAGTGACTGATCATGCCGGCACTTAGACAGCTTCACCTTCAATTCCAGTCCGACCTGTCGCGCAACATTTGCGCACATCCCTGTGTGCATGCGTAATTCCTGCACAGTCAAAAAAGTCGTAAACCCTTGATTTTCAATGGATTATTCGATTGGCATCAAGCCTGCTTAGAGGTTTTCAGTTTCCAACAGGTCCGCTTGGGGCGGGTCTGTCGTTTTAGTGATAGTTAATCTTAACCAGTAATCCGTAATCCTATTATGAAGAAGTTGAATCAATTATTGATGGTCGCCGGGGTGGCCACGTTTCTCGGTCTTACCAGTTCCAACCTCCAGGCCCAGGGCCGCGGGAATTTCGATCCCGCTGAAATGCGTCAGCGCATGATGGATAACATCCGCGAACGCCTCGAAGTCAAAGGCGACGATGAGTGGAAGCTCATCTCCGAACGGGTCCAGAAAGTCATGGACGCCCAACGCGATCTCCGCACCTTGTCCAGCCAAGCGGGCTTTTTCGGACGGGGCGGTGGACGCCGCGGTGGACAAGACGCGGCCAACGGCGG
>JADMIO011081442.1_pt1 | contig 39209 bp, 28 predicted proteins | sample 8958161 | NCBI WGS metagenome assembly JADMIO01 (sample SAMN16585339, study PRJNA669376) | soil metagenome | isolation source: Crop rotation soil | place: USA: Cullars Rotation, Alabama | collected 2011 | reverse complement strand
GCGGAGCTTTCACAGCGCACCTCGCATGAAAACTTATACCACCGGTTTTTCAGCGTGCGAGGATCAGCCAGGTTAAACGGAAATCATGTGATCCGAGATTTTTTGATTTTCTTCGAGATCACGCTTCTAAGAGCAAATCTTGAATCTATAAACGTATTTCTACGAGAGGGATGAGACCGGAAAAACTTTCTCGAAAATTAACCGGTCAAACAAAAAATAAAAATATTTTTCGACTCCGGACATTGCATCCGGATATCGGATGCCTCGTATCGAAATTTGCAAATCACACTACGCATGTGACATGTCACATGTCGCAAAAACAATATTGGAGCAATGATCGAATCTTAACCAAAAGCCCGAACCAAAAAAGCATCCGCCCGACGCGAAGCCGGACGACCCGCACGCAAGCACCGAACCAAGCACCGCCCCAAAGAAAGCTCGGCGCTCCAAGAAAAGCTCGGCGCCCCAAAGCCTCTGTACGCGATGCCAAAGCTCTCACGACGGATTTCAATCACCCTTTTCGACGTTCAAGATTTCATTTCCAAGCCGCACCTACACCCGATCCCGATCCCGATCCCGACCCCTACACTCGGGCCTGAGCTCGACTCCGACTCCTAACCCTAGCCCGCACCCAAAGCCGAATTCGTAATCTAAGCAATCATGTCGCTTCTTGACGGTTTCTTGCGCTGAAGACGAGTTGAATAGATGGCGCTTGCTGCGATCACGCACATGCCGATAGTAGCCAGCAACTTGGGTTCCTCGTTCCAAAAAGAAATTCCAAGAAAAAGTGCGTAGATGATTCCGAGATAGTTCAAATTTGAAATATTCGCCGCCGTGTCTGATCTATACGCAACCGTCATGAAATAATGGGCGATCTGCGTAAACACGCCGATGACAGCGATGAGTAGCCATTCGCTTCCTATTGGCGTCACCCAGTGAAAAGCCGTATACGGTCCGACGACAATCAAGCTGATGAACGGAAGATAAAAGACGACGACGAGCGCATGATCTTCGTGTCTCAGTGCGCGTATCATTGTGTAAGCACACGACGAACAAAACGCTGAGATGAGGCCGATAGCAAGTCCGAATGCCGTGATTCTTTCGTCGAATCCGCGAACCATGAGTACGCCAATGAACGAAAGTAGAAAAAACAACCACTGCTGCCAGCTCGGCCGTTCTTTCAAAAAATAACTAGACAAGATAACAGTGAGAATTGGGTGTAAGTATTGGATTGTGACAGCGCTCGCCATAGGCATCGAATGTAATGTTTCGAAAAAAAGCAGGAGCGCCATGGTTCCGAGCAATCCACGCAGCAAAAGCATTTTCCTATTCTTACCCCACGGCGAAAAACCGAAATGACGAAGAACGACGAAAGTCATTGAAGAGGAGATCACCGCGCGAAAAAAAACAAGTTCATGTGGCGGAATTCGCTGAAGGATTTTAACCGAGCCATGAACGATCGCAAAGCAAAGGCCCGAGATGATCATAGCGACAGTGCCGGACATTGATACTGACTCACTCGGTCCAAGTTCGCCTTAGGATTGTTCCAGAATTTCGAAGGCGGTCTTAACGCTCCAAAAATCACGGAGGGGAAGACGGTTTCAGTATACGCGAGAATAAAGTGAGCGCCATCACGGAAATTAATTCGCCTCTATGCACAGGCCATTCCGCCAAAAGCCGAAATCCGCTGCCGAGCATGTTGCTGTGTATGTGGTTGTGTATGTGACTGCGTATGTGTGAGCATATGTGTGAGCATATGTGTGAGCGTATGTGTGAGCATATGTGAGCACCTGGCTGAGTGTTGGATCAAATTCGCACTTCAGGATAGGCTTTCAGGCGGCGTGCGGCGATGCAAGCGAGCACAGTGCTGACGACGGCAATATCGCCCGCCAAAGCATAACCGATGATTTGTCTATTCACGTCGAGATCGAGAGTCGCTCCCGTGAGGAATGATGCGAGCGCACTTGCTCCTTGCTGCACGCTTGATGTCAAGCTTAAGAAGGCTCCGCGCCGGGCACGTTCGATACTCGACGTGATCATCGCCATTGCAGGAACCGAGCGCGCGGAAACGAGAACAATGAAGAGTGTCGAAATGCCGACCGCGATAGCGACCGACGTCCGTTGTAAGTGCGTCAGTGCAACAACCGGCACCGTTGATGCAATCGCAAGAAGCGTAAAAACTTTGAGGTTTCCATAACGGTCGGCGAAGATACCGGCCAAGCGAGATGTGAGAAGTGTGGTGGCCCCACCGATGAAAAATACAATGGCCAAATCACTTTCCGCCAAGCCGACATTTGCCACGAGATAGGCGCTCATAAACGGAATCACTGTAAAGCCTGCGAACATGAGTAAGACAATCAAAAGAAAACAAGCGACCGTATTTTGTTCAGTCGCTAATTTCCAGGTCGAGCGAATGGACATAGCGAAGCTGTGCCGATCGTAGGGAGGTTTTTGCGAGAAGCGGTCCGAGAAGTGTTCTTTGATTGATGGAAACACCCGCCAGACGCCGACCCAAGCGGAAGCGCCGATTAATGTGAGTAAGAAAAACGGCATACGCCAATCAAAGTGATCAGCCGCCGACAGCGCCAACGGAACACCGACGACCGACGCGAATGAAAATGCCGACATGACAGTTCCGGTCGCGGCGCCACGCCGCTTTTCTCCGAAATGATCACCGATGATCGCGAAGAGCAAGGCTTGGATAACGCCGCCAAACGCGCCGGTCATCGCGCGAGCAAACGTGAGAGAAGCGAGGCTCGGACTCAGCCCGCACGCGAGTGTTCCGAGGATAAGACCGGCGAGAGACATCAAAAGCGCTGATTTGCGGTCATATCGATCGAGAATGAAGGCGCCTGCTAGTCCCGCTGTCGCCGCTGATAAATTGTAAACCGAAATAAGTGCAGCAAACTCTGTGGGTCCGACGTTGAGCATTCTCATGAGCTGCGGGCCGAGTGGCATGACAATTATGAAGTCGAGAACATGCACGAACTGGACGATGGCCAAAAGAAGCAAAATCGTCCAGTCGGTTCGTTTCTGCGGATTTGCAGTACGATGCCCGTGAGCACTGGGAGCGAAGGAGTCCGATTCCGATATTGATGTCTGTCTCGGCATGATCTGCGGCGCTGAAATAGAGGGCCTTCGCTCGAAGAGGCTCATGAGGACGGATCAGAGCACCTTTGTTTTCACGCGACAAGCTGCGCTGGCCAAAGCGGAATGCCTCTGCGCGAGTGAAAATCCGCCTCATTGTGAATGAATGTCCATGGAGAATTCTTTCCTCATTAGCCGCGGCCGCGCGAATTCAAGATAATAAGAATGTAAGAATATAAAAAGACGCGGCTGTTCGGCGGACGACCGAATAGCAAAGGAGACTATCATGGCAACAAGAACTCCAACCTCCTCGACAATTGCTGAAGAAGCGGCGCAGGCAACGCACTCGCGAAATGCCGGAATTCAGATACTGGCGGAAATGATCAAGGACATTCGCGTCGCGATGCTGACGACGGTTGATGTTCGAGGAAAACTAACGAGCCGGCCGATGGCAAATCAGAATTCGAAATTCGACGGGCGCATTTGGTTTTTTACGAAAACCGATTCGAGCAAAATTCAAAATATTGAGACGGATCAGCACGTGAATGTCTCTTACTGTGATCCTGAGTCAGACCGTTTCGTCTCCATTAGCGGCTTTGCGCGGAGAATCGATGATCGAGCAAAAGCAAATGAACTCTGGGCTCCGATTCTAGAAGAATGGTTTCCCGACGGAGTCGATGATCCGGAACTCACGCTCCTAGCAGTCGACGCAGAAAGCGCCGACATCTGGGATTCCCCAGGGAATTTCATGCAACTCTGCTTTTGAGCTGAAGGAGCTGAAGGTACGCCGTTCCTTTTGGTAGCAGCAATGCGCCACGAAGTGACGCATTGCTGCTACCAAAAGGAACGGCGTACCTTCAAACCTGCCGCTGGCCCTTATCAAGTGCGACAGCGCCGATGATGATTAGGCCCTTGAAGACCATTTGATAGAAGCTGGGGACTTCGAGCAGATCCATTGAGTTATTGAGCGAGGCGATGGTCAACACGCCAATGAATGTGCCCATAATCGACCCAGTACCGCCCTTTAAGGATGTGCCACCGATCACGACCGAAGCGATGGCGTCGAGCTCGAAGAGTTGCCCGGCGTTCGGATCGGCGCCGTTTAGACGTGACGTCAACAATAGTCCCGATAGGCCGGCGAGCGCACCCATGAGCGCATAGACGAGCCAGACCACACGCTTAACGGGCACGCCCGCCCATATCGCGGCTCGTTCATTGGAGCCGATCGCGTAGACCGATCGGCCGAAGGTCGTACGCGTGAGCAAAAACGAAGTGGCGCCCATCGCGACCAAAAGGAAAACGACCAGCATCGGAAATCCATGATAGCCGACGAACCCATAGGCGATAATGCCGAATACGAGAAGCGGAAAAAGCACATCCGCAAAGCGTCGGCGATAACCGAATCCGAGAGCCGCGATAATAACGGCGATCAAAGGATACGAAATTGACGCTGGCAAGAATGCATCCGCGAGCGGGGTCAGTGCCTCGCCCATGGGCGAAATGCCGGCGCCGTTGGAAAAAATAAGTGATAGTCCGCGTGCGATGACCATCATTCCGAGCGTGATCACGAATGGGGCGATGCCGAGCAAGGCGACCAGCCCGCCGTTCAAAATTCCACCAACGAGGCCGACAGCGACGGCAAGGCCGGCCGACATAATTGCCCCTTGAGTGCCGAGCGCACTCCAGCCCCAAACGGCCTGTGAAACTCCGACGGCGATGCCGGAGACAGCGACTAGGCTACCGATCGAGAGATCGATTCCTCCGTGGAGGATCACAAGTGTCATGCCGGCGGCCAAAACACCGTTGATCGATGCTTGGCGGAGTAAATTCGTTAGATTTCGGGGAAGTAAAAATCTTCCCTCAGTGAGATAGGTCGCCGCCACGGCCAGAACGAGAAACGCGATCCAAACGCCATTGCGTTTCAAGAAATCTTTCATTGGTGAGTTCGAACCGTTCGTGCGTGTCTTTGATGGCGCCGACGGCGCGGAAGGCGTCTTTGGGGCCGTCGGTTTGGCTGAATTCACTGTGAGCGTCGAATTTTCCATCGCCTTAACCTTTCACTGCCAGGGTCATGATCGCTTCTTGCGTAAAATTCTTTCGCTCGAGTTCGCCGGTTTGCTTGCCTGAACTGAGAACGACGATTCGATCCGCGAGGGCCATCAATTCGGGAAGATCGGAACTGACAACGATGAGCGATTTTCCTTCAGCGGCCAAGCGAAAAAGAATTTCGTAAATTTCATATTTTGCGCCGACATCCACGCCGCGCGTGGGCTCATCGAGTAAGATCACGTCAGGGGCGGTTTCGAGTGCTCGCGCGAGAATGACTTTTTGTTGGTTTCCGCCGGAGAGCTGCTGAATTTCTTGTTCGGGTCCGGTTGCTTTCGTCGAAAGTCGTTTCAAAGCCGTCTTCGCGAGCACAAATTCAGGTCCGAGCCGGAGCAAATGAGACAGTGTACCTGAAACGAGACGAGCGAGAGAAACGTTCTCTTCAAGTGATCGCCCGGGCAAAATACTGTCGCGCTTACGATCTTCGGCCACGAATGCAATGCCTTCACGTAAGGCTGCACGTGGCGAGCTAACGGAGAGGCTCTGCCCATTGAGCTTGATCTTGCCGCGGACCTGCATGGCGGGATCACCGAATAAGCCGCGCAAAGTTTCAGACCGACCCGCACCCAGGAGTCCGGCGAAACCGACGATCTCGCCCTTGCGAACATTGAAGCTCACCGGACCAAATAGTTTTTTTCCGTCGAGCGCTTTGCCTTCAAAATCGACGACGTCGAGCACGACATCTGATTGGATCGAGCTTGGCTTGACTGGATAAAGTCCAGTGAGTGATCGGCCAACCATTTGCGTGATGAGTTTATCTTCCGGCAGATCGACAGCCGTCGCTGAATGCACGCTCTTGCCGTCGCGCAAGACGGTGATGCGGTCGGCAAGCGCGTAGATCTCCTCCATCTTGTGGCTGATGTAGACAAGCCCGACCCCCTTTGATCGCAAATCACGGATCAGTCGAAAGAGCGTTTCGACTTCGCGGGGCGTGAGTGCTGAGGTCGGTTCGTCGAGAATCAGAACCCGACTTTTCCGAGAGAGCGCTTTTGCGATCTCAACCATCTGTTGTTCGCCGACAGCGAGTGAGCCGAGAGGTTGATCCGGATCGCATTGGCAGCCGACGGCATCTAGCCACTGGCGCGCTTCTTCGCGAATCTGCTCCCAGGCGACTAATCCAAATGTTTTGCCCAATGCTGCGCCAAATGCTTTGCCAGTCAAATTACCTGTCGCATTGCCTAACGCGCGGGACTTGTCTGAAGATTGAAAAGTCGTCGGCCAATGTCCAACGAAGAGATTTTCGGCGACCGAGAGATGCGCGAAACCGGAAAGCTCCTGATGGATAATCGCGACGCCGCTGTCCTCGGCATCAAGCGGGGAGCGAAAATCGACGCGCTTGCCATCGATCAAAATTTCGCCGTCGAAAGTGCCAGCCGGATATGTTCCGCTCAAGATTTTCATGAGCGTGGACTTACCAGCTCCGTTTTCACCAACCAATGCTAAGCATTCACCGGAAAAAACGGATAAGGAAACGCGGTCGAGCGCTTTGACGCCTGGGAAAGTTTTCGTGACGTTGCGAAGCTCGACGAGCGCTGGCACCAGATCACTTCCCCATAACGGCGGACTTCGTGTGGAAACCGGTTTTGTAGATGCGCTCCTCAAGATTCGATTTATCGATTGGGTAAACGGGGGTCGCAATCGTCGGAATTTTGAATGAACCGCTATCGACGATCTGCGTGGGCTCGGGTTTTTGACCTTGCGCCAGTTTGAAGGCGACGTCAGCCGAAGTCTTTGCAAGTGGTGCGATGTCCTTCAAGACTTCGAATTGCTGTTTTCCGGCGACAATGTTCTTGATCGCTGCGAGGTCGGCATCGGCGCCGGCGACGAAGATTTTTCCGCTCAATCCTTGCGATTGTAGCGCCTGAACTGCGCCTTGGGCCATACCGGAATTGTTGGCGAGAATCGCGTCGATTTTGTCTTTATACTGTGTCAGAGCATTTTCGACGGTCGCCATCGCGAGCGACTGGCTCCAGCCGTCATGCGCTTTGTCGACGACGATCTTAATGTTCGGGTATTTTGCGAGCACGGACTTTACGCCCTTGGTGATTTCGATCGCAACCGAGTGACCGGCCTGGCCCTCAAGGATAACATAATTGCCTTTCCCTCCGGTCGCTTTCGCAGCCGCCTCGGCTTGCAAAACGCCGACTTTGAAGGAGTCTTGAGTGACGTAGAAATCAACCGGTGCATCGGCGATCATTCGATCATAGGCGACAACAGGTACGTGATCTGCGTGCGCCATTTTCACCAGCGATGCCGCTGCTTGCGAGTTGACCGGTTGAATGACCAGGGCCTTAACGCCCATCGAAAGAAGATTCTCGACTTTCGCGGTTTGTGTCTGCGGATTATTTTCGGCTGAAACCATAATTGGCGTGAAGCCGAGGAGCTTGGCTTCTTCCTCGAAGAACTTCTTATCTTTTTGATAGCGTTCTTCTTGAAGGGTCGAGAGGACAAAACCGATTTTTATTTCAGCATGGGCCTTTGCGGTCAGAGCTAGCATCGCAATTATGCTTGTGAAGAGCGCGAGCCAAGACTTCAACATGACAAACCCCCGAGGAAATATGGCAATGATTGAAAGAATTATCTTTTCTAAATTAACGGCTGTTTTAGAAGTGTTGGCCCACAACGTCAACAGTCGAGCAATGCCTCTCTAGATTTATACGCGTTGCGCGGCAAAGACAGATTTACAGAAACTTTTCGGTCCAGGTCTTGAGCCAAGGAAACGGAAGGGATCTAATGGATTTCCCACGAGTCTTCGACAAAGGAATTGCTGCAGTGCGTTTTTTGTATTTCCATTTTGCTCCGCCGAACTATGCATTTGCATGCACCCTTGTATTGCTCATGACGTTTGGTTTTCAGCCGCTCGCTTTTGCGAGGCTCGCGGAGGCCGGGGACCTCGGATCGGTCTATGAATCCGAGCGTGCCGATGTCGAAGTCGATCTACACGGTCACTCGAAAATGATCGTCGAGCGTTTGATTCGTATCAATAATGATGAAGGCCGTGAGCGCGAGAGCATGCAATTCATTGATTTCAATGATCGCGCGTCCAAACTCAAAATTCTTGTCGCCCACACGATCAACGGAAAAAAAGAAATACCCGTCAGCCGAAAAAATATTGAAGTCAAAGCAGTCGGCGACTTCTCACGGTTTTTCGATGTGCAGAAAAAGGCGAAGATTACTTTTCCAAATGTGCAAATAGGCTCGAAAATTTATCTCAAATATGAACTGAAGACCAATGAAGTGCCCAATGAAGGCTTTTATAGTTTTCTTGCGGATTTCAATTGGTGGTACATGGAGCGCTACCAGGCGAAAATCCGCTCGAGACTGCCGCTGTATTTTTGGAAAAACGACCCGGCCGGGGTTCTCGAAATGGCGTCATCGCATTCGGGCAAGTGGTATACGATGGAGATACATTCGACCGGTCCCATTCGCTTGCAAACCACCCAGGAAGAAAATGCGTTTATTCGCAGCGAACGCAGCGAAACCTTCGTCGTTTCGAGTCTCGAGTCATGGGCTCAGTACGCGGGTGCGACGATCGTCAATCAGGAAAAACTTTTTGCGAAGCCGCTTCCGCCGGGAATGGAAAAAATACGTGAAGCAGCAGACTCAGAGCCGACCCTCATACAAAAATTAGACAAGGTCGCGTCGATGCTCAGCCAGGAGTATCGCTATTTTGGCGACTGGCGAAGACGCAATGGCGGTTTCATCCCGCGTTCGCTCAACGAGATTGACGAGACCCACTACGGTGACTGCAAAGATCTGAGCCTCGCGTCGGCGGCGATTTTTCGCGCATTGGGGTTAAAGGCCGATATTGCTTGGACATTGCGGGGAGAGTTTCATCTCCGTCCCAATCGCGACTGGTACAAGCTACCAGTGGATTGGTTTAATCATGCCGTCACGCGAGTCGAAGCGCCGGATGGTAAAATCTATTGGATCGATGCAACGAATCCGGTTTCCTTCGCGCGTGCCGTTCCTCAAGACATCGCGGGCAAAGCCGCATTCGTACTTCGTAGCGAGCATCCGTTTCTTGATACGATTCCTGAGCTTTCAAGCGATACGTTTCAAATGGAAAAGAATCTCGTCTATCGATATCAACCGGATCGCTCGTTGAAAGTAGAAGGGGATTTAAAACTCAACGGTCGAGCCGCAATCAATTTAACGACGAATATTTTTTATAAGCCAATTGAAACAGTTCATTACGATCTGATTCATGCGCTTTCATATGGCTTCAAAATTCTCAATTCGTTCGTCGGCGATTTCCCGCGCGGTTCCAGGATTGTCAGCGACAAAGCGTTGAAATTCGGATTTACGCTCGCGGATGCCGGCGTCCGAACCAGTGCAGGCTATGGATTTTTGTTGATGCGCGAAAACGGTATAGATCGTTTGCTCGAAGACATTCGCGATCGCGCGAGTGACGTTGCGGTCGATACGCCCGGTACATGGATCAATCGCGAAGAAATGACCGGCGTTAAACGTATCGGAAAACGTAGTCTTGACTGCGATTTGAAATCAGAATGGGCGAACGCGACCCGTGTTGTCAGCGACTCGAGCGACGGAATTGTTTCGACCGATCGACTCGAAATTCTTAAATCGGTCATCCCGAATGAAGTGCTGCATACCCCAGAGTTCGAAAAATTCCAAAATGCGTTGCGTGAATGTTTTTTCCGAGCGGCGATTGTCTTCGAGGCCCGACCGCAAGCGCTGCCAAAGATTCAAGCGGCGACTCCGACGAAGCCGTAGCGAGCTAGAATAGACCGACGGACTTCATGCAATCGCCCCGACTACCGCTTTTGAGCTCTTTAAAGACCTCTTTACAGCCGATCTCGGCTCCGCTTTTGTCGGTGAAATCAAGGAGCGAGGCCGCTGTCAGACACGCGAGAATGTCACGGTCTTGGTAGGTCACCTTTGCATCTCCGCACTTTTGAAAGCGCTTTGAGATGTCATCTTGCCGGGCGAGATGACGATATATCGCGATGCCGACAAGGCAGGCGGCGCGCTCGGTATCGTTGTTCACTTCGCTTTCGACGTTCTTACAGCCCTTGATCGCCTCGCCATACGTTGTCGGTAAAACCGGCGCGAGGCTTCTTGCATTTAAGCAGGCGCGGTAACCTTTATGAAAGCGATTCAGATTGAAATACTGGTCGCACATTTTATTCTGACTTGCGGGCGCGACTTTGAGTTCGGCGTCTTGCGCTAGGCTCAGACCAACCGCGCACGGGCCGATAAAAGAACGTTCCGGTGTGATCTGTGAGCAAGCTTCAAAACGCTCCTGTCCATCGACTTTCATAAGATCTGGAATGTGAATTCCTGTCAGGCATGATTCAAGGAAGACTTCATCTATCTCGTTGTGCACGGGATAATTTTCGGCGCAAAGCTGAAGTTTCTTTTTGAAGCCTTCTTGACCTGCATTTAGGTCTTCAGCGACGGTTGAACCGACCAAGCAGGCCATGACCAGCCTCGGCTCTTCGCCGTAATTCAATCGGCACCGTGTCTGCACCAAAGTGTGCCCAAGTTTTCCAAGTCGAGCAAAGTCGCGGCCGGCGGAAACACATGCCGCGCGGACTTCGGACTGGATAAGCCCGGAAAAATGCCGTTCGCAGTTGCGCTTGAGATCGCCGAGAAGTTTTTCGGACGTTTTATCGATCGCGCGGTCTTCGACTTTTACGTCCGAAGGCTCAATGTGCATGTGCACTTTAAGCTCATTCGGGGGCATCTCGACCGGTTTGTCCGCTTTCATTGTCGGTGCGTCTGAAGAAACCGGTTCGGCCCGCATTTCCGCTTTAGGTGGCTCGGCTTGCGCCGCCGGTGCGGGTGTCGCCGCGGTAGAGGCTTCAGTGTTTTGCGCCAATCGAACGCCGGGTTTTCGCTCGTCTTCATCATGATGGCTGGCCCGCAGCTCTAGAGCCGAGGCGAAACTTGTCGTGGTGAGAATGACTGTCATTGAGGCGAAAACTCTCAAACGCATGCTCAACAGGTTCCATTGCGAAACGTTGAAAGTCAAATTTGACGTGTTCACTAAAAAGAAAATGGAGACGTTACTTTTCCTTGGGCTCGCTGGATTCGGCGCTGGAGCCCGCGCTGGACACAGCGCCGAATCCAGCGGCAGCACCTGCGTTGGCGGAGACAATGGCAAGAGTCTTCGCGTCGAGACTGGAGAGCGTGCCATTTTCGGCTAGGTTATCCGTTGGCGCAGGGCCGTAGAGTTTCACGTACCAGAAGTAGTTTCGAAGAATTGAAGAAACATAGTCGCGTGTCTCGCGAAAAGGGATGAAATCGAAAAACAAAAGGCGATTGTCAGTTGGATAGCGCTTGCGCCATTGATCGACTCGAGAGAAGCCTGCATTGTAGGCAGCCAGTGTCAGTTCAACGTCGCCGCCGTACTGTTCGAGGCGCTTGAGAAAATACTTTGTACCGACCCGAATATTGGTCGACGGATCAAAAAGCCGAACAGCACGAACGCTCGCAATCGTGCGCGCTGTGCCTGGCATGACCTGCATGAGACCTCGGGCGCCAGCGATTGAGCGCGCATCCTTGTTGAAAGCACTCTCTTGTCGCATAAGAGAAAGAAGCAGCAGCGGATCGACCTTTTCTTTTTTCTCTCGCGCGAGATCGTAGTAAGCCAACGGAAAAAAAAGTCGCAGGGTCTGTAAGCTGACCATTTTCGGTGCATCTTGAAAGAGCTCGCCAAGTATCTTGAATTTCGTCAGCGCCGACCCGAGCCTATTGAGTACAACCGCGAGATACAAGCGAACCTCGGGCTCAATCATCCCGATTTCGCTCAGGCTGCGATCGAGCATTTCTACGGCAAGCGCCCCTTCGCCCTTGCGCACAAGGCCTTCGCTGGCCCGTAAAATCGGATTGATATCAGGTCGCACGATTGAACGATAGGCGATTTGCGGCGCAGCCGTTTTGAGAATTTGCGTCATCGGGCTTTCATCTCCGACGCTTGCGGCAAGCGCCTGAAAGCTCATGGGATGGTCTTTGATGAGCAAGTCTTTTGCAAGCTGCTTTGCGGCCGCGTTTCCGGTTTTCATTGCGCAAAAGTAGCGCCAATACTTTGCACGTGCATGGTATTGGCCCGCTTCAGGGGTCGTCTCAACTTTCATCATGAGCTCAGGTATTTCGTTACAACGGTCTTGCCATATTTCGATCAGGCCGAGTCGAAAACTTGCTTGCGCCGCGGCCGCGTCTTTTCCGCAGCTTGATGATTTTCTGTAGAGACGTTTTGTCAGCTCAACGGATTCGATATCGGGAAACCGTTCTTCGAGTTTGTAAGCAAGGGCCGTCGAGACCTTCGTTGGAACGCATTCCGTCGTATCGGCCACGCGCATGGCGACGTTGACGAGCCCGCCCTCGTTTTCGAGCTGTGAAACTGCGCCGGCGACGTCACTGCCCAAGCGAACTTCAATTTCGTCAAAGCGTCCCGCCCTGAGGTCGTTGGCGATGGCGCGTTTCTCGGCGCGCCGCGAGCGTTTTGCATGCGCGCCGCGCTTTGGCTCTCTTTCGAGTTCATATTTACAAAACGGATTGTCTTCACCATTCGGTGACTCGCAGCGATTGATCCAAGCGCTCTGTGCGGCACGAGTCATGCGTGAATGCCTGAGATCGCTGTATTCAGCGGCTTGCTTGAGCAGCTGCTTGCGTTGCGCCGAATCTTCCTGATCTAGGCCAAGGGTGTCACTTGCAAAGACGGTTTCAAAAGGGGCCGGAATTGACATGCGAATCTGATTAATTGCAATCGCCGTACGCATCAGTGGACGAGTCGCCTTTGCCGGCGAACTTTGCGTGAAGAGGACACTGACGATACATAGCGACGGACAAAACCGGCGCGCAAGAGTTTTCGCCATGCCAGATCACCACCTATCGAGCCAACGGAGTGTGAGGTTTCATTCTCCATTTTGCTCGATCGGCGGCGGCAGTGGCAGTCTCGTTTCAATGTCCAGGCCCTTGGGCGGGGCTTGCGGTCCGGGGTTTGAACCAGTCTTTAGAAGTTCACCGCCAAACGCGCGCCCAAAACCGAAGGGTAGCCTTCGCCGGCGATCGTGTTCAAAATAATGTTATAGCGGAACAAGAGGTCCAGGGTTGTTTCCGTAGTTCGGAAAAACTCGAAACCGGCGCCCACGCCAAGACTGAAGCCTTCGGCTGTTTGCTGCTCGGCACTTCGCGCGAATCCGTAACCCATATCTCCTGTAAAGTACGGAGCTGTGTCGTAACCAAGAGTTCGAACGTAGTAGTTCGCCCCTGTCGAAAAATTCAGAAACGTCCCTGTTTGTGCTCCACTGGAAAAGTTTCCTTCGGCTGTCACCTTGACCCCTGCACGTGGATTGATATCCCAAGCGTGGCCGGCGGCGATATCGTACATGACAGTGTTATTTTGCAAGCGGTGTGGGAAAAACGGTCCGACACCAATAGACCAATAGCTGACTTTCCGATTCGCTGGCAAAACGTCGATTGTTCGACCAGCCGTCGTGCCGCCTTGATTTGCATAAGGTGCCGGCTGATTGACCGCTGGTTGAACTTGAATCGGTGGTTGATTTTGAATCGGCGGCACTTGGTAAGGAACCGCAGCTCCAGTCGCGACTTGCGTTCGAGGCGATGGCTCGTCAATTGCCGCGAAGGTCGCACTTCTTGCCGCGCTGTCGAGTTGATCGAGGCGAGTGGTCTTCGACTGTGCCGCAAAGAGCGTCTCGCTTCCACGTAATTTTTCGACCGTGAGAATCCAACTATCGCCAAGTTTCATCAGATGAGGCTGCAAAATATAGGCGTCAGGAGTTTCGATTTGCAGGACTCGGTCGGTCGAGCGGGCCACGACCGCGTTTTTCACGAGATTCGTCGTTGCCCTGGCGTCCTCAATCGCGACTCCATTTTCAGGAATTGCGTCGCGGACGAAAAAATCAGCTGCGATCGCGATCTTTGGAATCGTCAGTGCGACGACCAGTGCTAAAGGTGAAAATACTGTAATGAAATTTTTCATGGCGAACCCCCTAGACATGAAAGGTTGGCCGACAAAGGTGTCTGTGCGCCAGGACCAAGAGTTTTGTGTGAAGAATTTGAACCTTCAGCCATCATTTCTCTATTAATCTGAGGCAAGTTCGCTACGGTTCTTGACCCAACTGTGCCGTTCGGGCACACCAGCCGCATGGTGATTTGGCATCTCAAAAAAGGTTCAGAGCGAAAATTTCGTTTTGGTCATCCTTGGGTATTTTCAAGCGAGCTCGCGCAAAGCCCAAAAGGCATCGAGCCCGGCGAGCTTGTTGAGCTTCGTGATTACCAGGGCGGGTTTCTGGCCCGCGGCTATGGGCATCCGAATTTGATGATATCCTTTCGCACGCTGGCGCTCGATTCCCATGTCGAAATCGATGCCGCTTTTTTTTATGACAAGTTGGCGGCAGCAGCACGTCTTCGCGAAATCTCCGGAATTGACCGCGAAAGTCACCGCCTCTGTTTTGCCGAGGGCGATAGACTCCCAGGACTCGTGATCGATCGGTATCGCCTCGCGAATCCTGGCGGCCAAGTTTTCGTCGTGCAGTCGTCGACAGCGGGAATGGATCGCCAACTCACCCATGTTTTCCACGCCCTTGAACGGCTCGCTCGTGATGAGCACCAGTCTGATTCAACGCGTCCCACATGGGATCAATCGTCGATCATTGTCGCCAATGATGCCAAGTCGCGAGCGATGGAAGGTATCGCGATCGAGCCGAAGTCAGTCATGCGCGTCGCTTCCGGTTTTGATGCGAAACACGCGCAGCTCGTCGTACAAGCGGGGAAGCCGGAAGCCGAGCCGTTGTTGTTTCATGCGGATCTCGTCGGTGGGCAGAAAACCGGATTTTTTCTCGATCAGCGCTTCAATATTCAACTTGCGACCCGATTTGTCTCCAAGCTGGCACAAGAAAAACGCGAGTTGAAGGTGCTTGATCTTTGTTGCTATATCGGACAGTGGGGGGCTCAGCTCTCGCGTGCGATCACGGACGCAGGTGCGCAGGCTCGTGTGACTTTGGTTGACGCTTCGGCTTCTGCGCTCGAGCTTGCCGCGAAAAATGTTGAACACAGCGGCGGGATCGCCGAACCGATGAAGGTGGATGTACTCGATGCGGTCGCGCGCTTCGCCCCGCGCATGTATGATGTGGTGATTTGCGATCCGCCCGCGTTCATCAAAAAGAAAAAAGATTTGCCGACCGGAACGCAGGCCTATTTTAAACTCAATCGCGAAGCTCTTCGTAAAACAGCGGGTTCCGGGCTCTATGTGAGTTGCTCATGCTCCGGTTTACTGATTGAAGATGAATTTCGCGGCATGCTGGCCAAAGCCGGGCAGTCGAGCGGTGCAAGCGTGTCATGGCTCGCGCGTGGCGGGCATAGCGCTGATCATCCGCAGCGTCCGGAATTTCCGCAAGGCACGTATTTGAAATCATGGATGGGGATCGTGACATGAGGGTCGGGTTTCGGAATGTGGCGACAGCTTTTTTTCTGATCTCACTCGTGGGGCTCGGCGCGTGCGAGACGATGGCAAATGCTAACTTGCGAGTGAAGCGAGCCGCGTTTGACGGCGCAAAGGAAGCTTTTGTACCGCACGATAATTATGTGGCGATGGTGTTGCCGTATTCGCCGATAAAGATTTTATTCGACGAGCTTTCACAAAATCCTGAAATCGGGCCCTTACTCAATCGGGGCGAAGCCCATGTCACGATCGTGACGCCCCCTGAATTCGAAGTCCTACGCACAAGGCTGACGATGGCTCAAATCAATCGTCTCGCGGAAGTGAAGAAACTTCAGCTTGCGCGCCTTGAGCCGATTTGTATCGGCGAAGGGCAAGCGCGCGTCGAAGGAAAAAACGAACGAACATTCTACGTCGTGATCAAATCTGATGACTTGATCGGTTTCAGGCGCGAAATCGCACGTCTCTTTTTAGTTAGCGCTGAGATCAACAGCGAAGCCGCCGCTGCAAACAGCTCAGGAGCCCGTGCGGCCGCCGCCGGTACAATTGCACCGGCGTTTAACCCTGATCACTTTTTTCCTCATATCACGGTCGGTTTTTCAAAAACCGACCTCCACGAAAATCAAGGCGTGATCAAAAACAAAACGAGCTGTCGTTACTCGCTCGAAACTTCCGACTGACCTCGCTCCTCAGATTCCAATACGCGGTCAGGATTTCTTAAAAAAAGTTCTTATCAAAAAAGTTTTAACGATTGGGGTGCGTGATCGCGCCATAACGCCGACCATTCACTTCAACGTAACCATCCGGGCGCGAGTGCCGCGGATCCCCGTGCAACCAATGCAGAAGCCCGCCGCCGCGATCCCAAATGTATTGACCACCGATCGACATCACGTCGCCGACTCGTACCGGTACGCGATCGCAAATGTCGGTGTTGTAAACGGCCATCAGCTGATTGCCGTTATCGAGAGCGACGACCCATTTTTGATGTTGGAGTCCTTGAGTATCGTCGGGCAAAACTTTCACGACGCGTACATTCCGCACTTCTGCGAAAAATAAGCCCTGACCTGAAACTTGTGCGTCGGCCACTTTTTGTTGACCGGCTGAAACCTGGCCAGACTGGGGTGTCACCCACGAAGTCGACAGCTGCGATTGAGAAAGGCTTTGCGACTCGGTGAAGGCAGTTTTTGAGTCGTCAAACGCTGCAAGGTTCGCTTCTTGGGCGAACGCTGCATTCGACAAAGAGATCGTGAAGGCGAGGACGACCGCGCCTGTTGATGTGATCAGACCCGCGAGACCCTTAGGACCATTGACACGCATCATGGTTTTCCCTCTTAAATTGTGTGAGCCGTCACGCTTAACAAGGTGAATGGAGTCAGGCAACTCAGAAATGCCCTAAAAATGAGCAAAAGCGGAGCGGTTTGCCAGCGGTTTGCAAGTGGCTCCTATCGCGTTTGTGCGTCGGTTCGTCCGTCTGGTTTCGTGACAGGCAAATCGTGTTCCGCTAGGCTCGCTTTTTGAATATTTTGAATATGAGACGAATCGAAGGAGAATTTGCAAATGGCACAAGAGATGCGGACGCGTAAAACCACTGCGAAAAATGCGAATTCAACGCAGAAATCAACGCAGAGATCAGCGAGCCGCACAACCTCAAGGGTGGCGGGCGAGGTGATGGGATTACCGCTCGGGACTTGGGTGGAAAATCTTCGTCGCGCGAAGGGTATCGATGCGCGCTCAGGTCGTCGCGGATTCTTTTTTGCCTTCGGTCGCCGTGACCCAAAGATATTGAAAAAGCTACTCGGTCCGCATTTGAACAAATGGCAATTTCTTGCCTTGAATGAAAGTGATGCCGAGAGCCTATTTTATCAAGGTTCGAACGGTCCGGTATGGATCGTGCGCGCACCGGTCACGTCTTCATCAGGGTCGAGCGCGCCGTCGTCGGCAGCTCTCGAGAAGAGTGGCTTTGCCCGTTTTCGCGACCTTGCGGGCCCTGTTGTAGCTCAAGCGATGGCGTATCGGCTGGATAAACTCATTCTCGAGTTTCATGGTTTGTCGATTGATGAGGAGCGCGCTTGTCTCATTGGATTTGAAGTCGCCAGCTATTCGTACAGCGAAAATCGACCGAAATCGCCAAAAGCGCGAAAAACTCTCCCTGCACTCTTACTCAAAGAGGGTGCGCTTGACGAAAAAGAAATTCGTCGGGCAGCGGATTCGGCACTCGCGGTGAACATTGCCCGCCATTATACGAATATGCCTGGTGGCGATCTCAATCCTGCAACCTACTCCGCCAGTATTGAAGATCTGTTTAAAAAGAGCGCCTCCGTTTCTGTTGAAGTTTGGAAGGGCGAAAAGCTCGTGAAAGAGCGCATGGGACTTTTGCTCGCGGTTGGCGCGGCAGCCAGCGAAGGCCCGCGCTTGGTGCACATGCGATATCGGCCCAAAAACATGGACAAGGGTCTGCGTCCGATCGCACTCGTTGGAAAAGGTATTACGTTTGATTCTGGCGGTCTCGATATCAAACCGTCGGCGGGCATGCGCTTGATGAAAAAAGACATGGGGGGCTCGGCCGCTGTGGTCGGTGTCATGAAATGGGCCGAGCGCACCGAATTTGAACTTCCGCTCGATGCATATGTGAGCTTGGCCGAAAACGCGGTCGGTAGTCGTGCGTTCCGTCCAGGCGATGTTTTGGTTTCACGTAACGGCCTCACCGTCGAAATCGGTAACACCGATGCAGAAGGCCGACTTGTTTTGGCCGACGCTCTCGACGTGGCGGTCACGCAAGAAGGCGCCGACAAGCCAAGTGCCGTCATTAATCTGGCGACGTTGACCGGTGCGATTAAAGTCGGTCTCGGTGCGGAAATCGCCGGACTCTTTTCGAATAGCGATCGGCTCTCGGGCATTCTTTCAGAAAGCGGTCTCGCGTATGGTGATCTGATGTGGCGCATGCCGCTTTTTCAAACGTATCGCGGTCAGCTCAAATCGACGTTTGCCGATGTTTCGAATTGCTCCGATGGAAGTTTTGGCGGCGCGATCACGGCCGCGCTCTTTCTCGAGCCGTTCGTGCGAAACACCCCGTGGGCGCATCTCGATATCTACGCTTGGAAAGATGGCGCCGGTGGTGCTTGGGCGGAGGCCGGCGGCTCGGGGCAACCTGTGCTTGGTTTAGCTGAAGCGCTCACTCGCCTTGCGCACGAATCCGTCGACGCGGAAGAGCTCGCATGAGCAAAGAAAAAACTGAGAACTTCTCGCACGCGCCAACAAGCGGAAAGCCCCGCACGATCCAACTTGAGATCCCAGAGGATCTTGCGCGCGCGTACGTGGTCATGAAAGAGTTGCGCACGAATTTAGAGCTCGATGATTTTACACGGTACGTGAAGCTAGCCGCGGCTGCCGACGGTTATCGTCTCGTCGGTCGTGAATCCGGCGGGCGCCTAGTCGCGGTCATGGGTTTTCGAATTCTTCACGATCTCGTGCACGGCTCGCATCTTTACGTCGACGATTTAGTCACATTGAAATCCGTTCGCTCGCAAGGTCACGGCTCGGAACTCTTGCAATTCGCGGAAGGCGAAGCTCGCAGGCTCGGGCTTTCGGGCCTCAGACTCTGCACCGGTAACGATAACGAAGCCGGCCGTCGCTTCTACGAACGCGAGGGCTGGGACGCGCGTGCCGTTGTTTACAAAAAACGTGTGCCGAACCATTGAGCTCAACCATTGAGTTCTACAATTGAGATAAGCGGAGAAAACAGGTGGATGGGCCGCGGCCGAACAAAGTAGAGATCAATCTTCCGCAGGACGAACTGCAGTTCACGTACGCGCGAAGCTCCGGGGCCGGCGGACAGAACGTCAATAAGGTGAGCAGCAAGGCGATTTTGCGTTGGAATCCAGCGACGTCCAGAGCGTTGACTCCCGGAATGCGCGATCGTTTTTACGCGCGCTACGGCTCGCGGCTGACTAACGACGGCGAACTGATTGTCATGAGCGAACGGCACCGTGATCAAGGTCGAAACGCCGCCGATTGCATTGTGAAACTCAAGGAAATGATCTCGTCAATTGCGCTGCCGCCGAAAAAACGCAAACCCACCAAACCAACATTTGGATCCAAGGTTCGACGACTCAATACCAAGCGCGCCCACAGCGAAAAAAAACAGGGCCGCCGGGATCGTGGTGAGGAATAACGATCCTCACCGCTGTTGGAGAATCGCTATTGACATTAGTTAATTCATTAAATCCCAAACTTCATCATCACCTGCGATAAAATGCAGTTGGGGACGATCCAGGCCAAATCCTATTCCAGAGCGGTTATGTGTTCGTCACTCTTCTGATCTCGCTCGTTTACTCACTTATACTACCTGTCATGGGTATGGACGAATAGTTCTGAGATCGCCCTTTCGCTGATGATTCCTTAACCAGATGCACGCGCATTCGTTATCCGGTCGCCAACTTCGTCAATAGTTTGATCGAAATCTCATGCGCGCGTCATCGTTCGAAAATAGCCCATTCACGTTTGTCGGATTCGTTCCCGAGGAGCTAGTGGCAAGGACGCCGCTCGATCTGGTGATTCTTAGGAAACGGAGATAAAGGTGAAAAATCAAATTACACGCAGGCTTGCTTTGATCTGTGCATTGTCGATGTCAATAGGCGCGTGCTCACCTGGGTTCAATCGAGTCATCTCCTCAGCAAATAAGGCTGTGGACGGTCGATCAAATACGAACACCGGAATTCCTGACGCGAGCCCCACGCCGCAGCCGCGCGCGGTGATCACGCCCTGGAAGTCAGTCTGTGGAGACATTACGGGCGTCGCTGGCGCGACTTACTGCGCTTATACGAATTCGCCGACGCCGCAGCAGACGATTTGGTTTTTTCATGGTCTCGCGGATTCTCCGTCGGTCTTTACTGAAGCTCTTCAGGGTACTTCGGTACTGATCAGTCGCGATTCGTACCTCGAGCTCCTTCAGAATTTGCCGGCGGTCAAGATCGTCGCGATCTCCTATGGACTGTCTTGGCTCTTAAATTTGAATCCGGTTCGTACGCAGGATCCTGTCAATGCGACAGTCGATGTATTTACTTCGCAGATCATGCCATTCATCGAAAAAACTCTTCAGCCTCCGCGTCCGTACTTGGCAATGGGTCACTCGATGGGAGGATTCAACACGGCGACTCTCTGCGCGGCCTTGCCGGATATGTGGTCTAAATGCGTGCTCTTAAACGCAATGATTCCCGAAACAACCTGCAATCCTTTCTTAGACAACTTTTGCAATGCCGGACCCGGCATGGTAGTTCGCGGAAATTTCACGGCAGCGGATTGGGATGCTTACAGCCCGTTTGCTCTCTTGAAAAAAGCGAAAAAGCTTCCGAAATCATTTGTCACAGCCTGCGCAAAAGACGATTTCGGACTGTTCGCAGGCCCACAAGCATGGTCGACCCAAGCAAGCGCCGGTGGCTTTGATTCGACGTTCTATCCCGTGATGACGGGTTGTGATCATGTGCATTGGCCGGCGAAAAAAGTTATTGAGTTCATGCAAGGCAACTAGAAAAAGCCGGCGCCAAATAGTTTCAATCGGTCGATTGATCTTCCTGCAGGTTTCTTCCTGCAGGTTTCAGTTAGCCTGCGGGGTGCCGACAGAGTTCCAGCCCATCAATTCATAAAAACGATATAAGAGAAGCCCACCGTATTCATGAATCGCGATGTCATTGAACGCGAGATTGTACGCGAGTGGAATGATAGAAAAAATGGGCTCAAGCCTGTCGGAAGGTGCGCCCAATGCGCTAATGTTAAAATGTGAAAAATAGAGCAGCGCTCGACGTAGATGAAATCCGGAGGTGACGACAATAATACGATCAAATGAATGCGACTTTATAATTTCACTTGAAAACTGAGCATTCTGAAACGTGTTCTTGCTCTTTGACTCATTAAGGATATCGGATTCCGAAACGCCAATTTCGATAAGTTCTCGTTTCATCACATCCGCTTCGGATATACCAGCGGCCTTTGGGTCTCCTCCGCTCGTGACAACAGAACAGGCTTTAAATGTCTTTTTGCATTTGAAATAAAGTTGAGCGGCCTCGTACAGCCGAGAATAGCCAAGAGGGTAACTCGTAAAATGCGTTGCGTCCGGCCATCTCACGGTGCCGGCACCCAATACCACGATTGCATTTCGCTCTTTCCAATCGGGATTTTTCAGCGTGGGTTCGGACTGTATGCAATTCAAAAGAAGACTGGGTATCCAACCTTGGCCTGCAAAAAGTAGAAAAAAGAACGCTAGGCCAAGCGAAACGGATTTTGCTCGCGACCATTTCATCCAAAGGAAATAAAATGCGAAAAGAAGCAATACAATGAAAATGGCAAGTGACATCCCCTTTGCTATCATCTCGAAAATCTGGGTTCAAGTAGGATCAAAAATTCAATCGAAGAAATTTCGGAATGGCGGTGGCCGGGGGCAGTTTATCCGCAAACCCGGCGAATCACGATCAGGATCGAGCTCTCTGCGGTTATACGCGAGGAGCTATCGAATCTTTAGATCGCGAATAATGCCCGACAAGATCCACTGCCTCGTGGTATCGGGCGCAGTGGAACTGCTTGCCGAACTAACGGGGATAATTTCGGAAGCAAAGGCTCGAGCTTGTCAAAGAAGACATCGGGCGGATTTTTTTTACTGATCGCATTTAAAATTTGCCGCGCGTAAGGGACTGGCAAGCTCGCTAAGGCCGGTGGGAATTCGGACCAGAAGCGCGTCGGAATATGTTCGGCAAGTTCAATGGACCTAGCAAGATAGAGACTGTTCTCGTCGTATTTCATGAGGGGAAGGATTTCCCAGGCCCCTTCGGGAATCGGCGCATCGAATCTGGTGAGCTCATTCAGTACGTAGTTTAAGTGACGTCTCCATTCATCGGAAAGAGGACTCTGAGAGATCGCGCCGTAAATCTCCGGAGTCAAAATCATTTTTTTCCTGAGATACCGGTTTGTTTCCTTTCGAAAGCCTGGATCGGAGCCTAACAAATTGGCGACAATTCGACCTTCAAGGGCTTCAGCTTGGCTTCGATACGGTTCTCGAAGCCAGGTCTTCCAACGGATGAATTCCAAAGGCTCGTTTTTCGAAATTCGATTCAAGACATCTTCATTGTCGAGGATAAGACGGGTGTCGCGTTCAAGACGCTCCAAGGCTTCGGTTTCGGGAAGGGACATGACTTCCGCCACGTACCGCAACTCATCGTCGAGTTTCATTGGATGGCTGCGAATCTCAATTCGATTGCGGCCGTGTAGCCGGAGGAGGCCTTTGTAGTCGATATTATCGTCGTAAACGAAGTGATTTTCGCCTTCGTTTCGTAGGTCACTGACGATCCCTAGCTCGACCCGGCGTAACATCATCAAGTCATTCAATCGCCTGGCGACGTTTTTGGAGTAGTTCGCGTGCGGAACGCTCAAGTGATAATGAAAGCTCATCCCTTCGATTCGCGAATTTTCAAAGTCGAGTATCTTCGCTTCGACGCCCGCAAGCCTACCCAATTGCAAGAGATCGTTTCGCAATTCTCGAACGCTCCTGACAGGGATTTTGTGTATGAATTCGACGGCATCCTGGTCCCTGAACCAGACGAGCTTTTCAAACAATGATTTCACGTTTTCAGGAAGATCAGTTCTCAATCTGACAATTTCATCGAGATGGGTCATTGGGGTGTATTCCTTGCTGACCCGAAAAATGAGCTGGGCTCTTTGTTTTGGCGCCAGATGTTTCCATTTGACGTGCTTCAGACGCTCATCACGTGAAAGCTGATTCCACCGCGAGTGAAACGTTTCCCAATCCTGATTTTGTGGAACAAGAATTCCATTCTGCTCCTTGGTTCGACCAAGCTGAATTATGGGGGCGGGAACTTCAGATTTAGGAATCACGGGCTGCATCCGTGGGTGCGAACTGTCCCCGGGTAAAATCAGTTTTAGTTTTGGAGCTTCCGGTGCTCTCACAAGGAGACTCTCAAGGCGAAGGCCTTGGCTGAGTTGTTTGCGGATCTCCGGCGACAAATCAGCCAGGGCGGCTGGATTGCGAAGATAATCATCCAATAGCTTCGCGTCCATTCCGTCCGGGAGTTTGCCATTCCTGGTTTTTTGCAGATCATCGAAATCAAAGAAATCCGTGAGATTAGCAAGGTGTTGAATCGTAAGTTCGACTTCCATGCCGGCCTTGAAGCCATCCGGCATCAAAGGCAAAGTCGGCGCCGAGCTATCGACAGCGGCCGGTCGACGAATCTGCAAATTTTGATACAGATCAACCAGAGGCGAGCCTATAAAAACCAAGGCGCCAGCGATTAAACTGAAAATGAAAAGGCGTCGAATGCGTTGAATGCGTCGAATGCGTGTTGAGTTCACATGACTGAAATTCATATGACGGAAGTAATGCAAGCGAGGGACCAAGAGATCTAAAGATCTAAAGATCTAAAGATCTGTTCTCGTCGCGCGTGAGGGAGATTGGCTGATTGGTCGCTTCCTGAGAGGCGCGGTAAATCTAATTGGCTAGGTGAGTAACGATAAGCTCGAACTAACTGTCAAAACAATTGACGGTTGCCAAGCGGTTTTCAGATTTGAAATTAGCGTCTAATAACGAGGGCTCAGGTCGATCGAAATCCCGCCAATTCTGAAACCTAAAGATTTGACTGTGAATTGCAACGCTACCAACTGTTGGAGAGTCCCAATTCATTCAAGGGCTTTGTACGATGGATTTGTTGGATGGCTTTGTTGGGCGATTGAGACCTGACATGTGCGACCTGACATAGACCTCAATTGGACCGAAACGCGCAGACCTGAATTGGCAATGGTTTGAGGCCAATGTCTAAATTGCCAGATGCTGGTTTAAATGCATTTTATCTTAATAGGTCTCCTGGGTCCTTCCTTACGATTTGCCTTACGATCGCAAGCTTAGCCGTGATCCTCCTTCACGCATGGTAATGAACCGAATGCTCCCGCACTTTCTTCGCGGCTTTTGATATGGCTGCATCAATCTTTGGATCACCAAAGTGCCGCCTCGCCATTGTCAAATTGTGAGTCCGGCATAGGAGGCGAAGGTTCGAAAGTTCGTTCGATCCCCCTAATGCTAGAGGTATTATGTGATCTCGTTCTAGATTTCGCCGGCAGGTGCATTTCTTTCCCGTTTCACTGTCTACATATTCACACTGACCATTCGATCGATGCCAAAGCTCACGATCGATCTCGACGGGGTAATAGTTGGGACGTAAACCATTTTTAACAACGCGCTGTTTCGCGGGAACCATTGCGCGGGGCTTCGCGGGCATTTTGGGCATCTCGGGCTTTGTGAGCTCTGTGAGATTTGGGAGCTTTTCGTGCTTTTGCAATGGATCTACTTTTTTGAGTGCCAGATCCACAGCTCTCTCTAAGACCACAAGTGAGTCCATGCCGGGATCGACATGAGACCAGAGCTCTTTGAGCCGTTCAATTTTTTCTGTCAATCGATCTGGAATTGTCCAGTTCACGCGCGTCGCCTCAGCCGAGACTCGGCGTTCTGTATTGCGAGGTTCGTTTGCGGATTCTGGCAAAAGAGTCAGGAGTTCTTTTTCAGCTTGAGCCTGAGTTTTATTCGCAATGCGGTGAACGATTTCGGACTTTTTCTCGGGCGTAACTCTTATGCCCGTCACTTTTTCTTCGCGTCGAATTTGGCGCTGTGCCATGGCAAGTGTCGTGAGATTTAAATCGTTCGCAATCAATTTTTCTTCGGCCGCCGGCACGGCCGCAATCAGTTCAAGTGCCCGGAGCCGATCGTTTGCGGCAGACTCGGACAAACGAAAGTGCTCGATGAGCATGGCAAACATCGACGAATAGCCGCGATCGGCGTAGAGTCTGCGAATTTGTATTTCGCGCAGGAGTAAAAGAATTCTGTGCGAAGCTTGGCGTTCGCGTTCGAATTCATTCTCGAGATTCACTAAAAGCTCATCGTTGGAAAGTTGTTTTGGCTGAATCGGCATGACTTGAGACCTCCTCAATTCAAAGGAACTCTAGCACGAGATTTTAAAACTCAGTTTTGACGGTTTTCTCAAAATGAGTGAGAGACCGAGATGAAATAGACAGCGATGTCTCAGACGCGCGAGGCGGGCGCGTGAGCGAATGAAAAATCAAGTTTCGAGATGCATCTGGCGCTAATCAAAAACACGCGCGATGCGCGCACCAGCGAAGCGAATTTTCCTGTCAATGTTTTTTTAAAAAACTTCGAGCGATTTTCGGTGGAATGCGAAAAAGATCTCGGAATTAAACTTACTGTTATTCAAATCGGAGATCCACACAAATTAAATTAGATTTCCGATCAGATTGAACTTCGTCTCTGGAATGGATAGATGTCGTTTTGGAGGCACAACTGAAGATCAAGGCTCTTGCCATTGTTTGTCCGGTATTTTTCCAGGCGGGCAGAAAACAGCTTCGGGAGCAAAGATAATTGAAGTCCGTTCATGGCAGCGCCTTTCTGATCTAGCAGCCACCTTCAGACCTAGCCGGCGACTTTCTCATCTGGCAGGCGACCTTTTCATCTATCTCATTTAGCCGGCGACATTCTCATTATTGATAACCACAAGTTCCTAAGCGCAGAAGGCGAAGTGAATCCAGATGGTACGCCGGCGGATTTTGCGAAAATCAAGTGCGTCAGAGAACATCAAGAGATCGACATTCAGGCATCATGTGCTTCGCACTGGGGTCCTGGTTATTTCTCTTGGGAACTTACGGATGTCGACTTATTTCCAGAAATGAAATGGTCCGCGCGGTTCGTGGAATTTATGAAATAGAAATCGAAGCCTTCTAATCGAATATCAAACCCTTGTTTGAAAGAAAAATGCTTCTCAAGATCTGATCGCTGGCAGCATTTTTCGCGTACAATTTAATAGTTCGATGGTCGGAAACTAAAGGTCGCCTTTTGTTCGGCGGTATCCCAAAATTATGGCATCACATTTCACATCTCACATCTCACATCATACATCTCACATTACAGCTCAGCTCGGCTACGGGGCATCTTCAGCACAGCTCAGCTCAGCACAGCTCAGCTCAGCACAGCTCAGCTCGGCTACGGGGCATCTTCGGCTCGGCTCGGCTCCGGGCCGTCTCCGGCCCGCCTCCCGCGGGGCCGACTCCGGGCCGTTTCCGGGCGCTGGTGAAGCTTTTGACGAATCCGAAATTATTTCATGTGTTTCCTTTCAGGGAAACAGATCCGCCGTCGCCGGTGGCAAGCTAGGACTCTTTCACTTGGAATGGCCCAGCAAATCACGAAATCACGTTTCGACGGAGAAGCCATTAATACGAAAGCATTCATTCTTGCTGTCCTTGGAGTTCTAATCTTTAGCTCTGGTGTTCGTGTCGCGGAAGCGCAAGTTATCTGTTCCTTGGGACGAAGGCGGCTACGTTTTGGAAGGAATAACCGCAAACGACGCCTTTTCAAACTTCTACTGCCGACCTGGAAATCGCCTTTTTGAAATCGAAGTTAGCTTTCATTTTTCTTACCGAAACAATGTCAAAATTTGGGGAGACTTTCTGTGTCCCCAGCCGATCGTTTCGTATCATGACTATCTATGTTCGGGAAATACGTGTGGAAGTGTTAAAGATGGCGATGAATTTACCGTGAACAATTTTGCGACCATTGTTAACAAAAACGGAGTTCGGGCTTTTCGGCAGGGCAGCTTCTATATTCTATATAATTAAACAGTGAATAGGTCGTGGTGTGATCGCGGACTGAGATCGCATTTCTGATCAAATCCGCTGCGAACTATGAGTCGATCACCAATAGCACCAATAGCACCAATAGCACCAATAAATTTATGTTGTTCCAGTACATCTGGTCACATGACCGCAGCTCAACCACAATTTACTTGTTTTGAGCGGATCAACTAACTTAAGTGCGCCGTCCGCTTAAATCCTCAGCTGGCGCGATCAGCGATTTGCTGCGAGATTTGTTCAGACGATCCCCCAATTCCCTTTGCTGAGACGGGAATGCCGGGCGGCGTACCTTCAATCAGAATCTGCGAATCGCGGCTCCAGCGGCGCAGCTCAAGGCTTCCGTTGTTTACTTCGAGAAATGGTGTGCCCATGAGCCAGCTGCCGGTATTGAAATAGTCGGCACCTCCCGGAAGCTTGGAGTGACCGGCGTGGTGGGTGTGTCCAAAAACAACGGCATCAAAACCGCGTTGGCACAGCTCTTTCGCGGCGGCAAAGAAGGCTTTGTGTTCGCCCGCGATGCCGCTCTCTGAACGTTCCCAGAAGAGTTTTGATTTCAGCTTTTCGAAGCGAATCCAGGTGCGATAAAGGGATGGATGCACTTTCAGCGCAAATCCGGCGAGCCACGTGAGAAATTCGTAAAGTTCCGGGCTGCGCACGAAAAACGGATCATACAAATGCCCGTGCTCGATGCGAATGCGTTTGCCGCCGGTCCAAACATTGAGAAACGGCGCCATTTTAAAGCCGCCCCAGTCATTCAGAAAGTTTTCGAGCACGATGTCGTGATTGCCGATGACGTAATAGACATTGCGACCGCGCGCCGTAAAGCTTTTCAATGCGTGGAAAACTTCAGGCACATCGCGGGCGATCTTTGAAAAGGACACCTGTGCGATTTCAAAACCGTCGCCGTTGATAACGACGTCGTAACCGTTTCGCGAGGCCCAGTAGAGAAATTCCACGGTCGGATTTTTCGCCTTTGAAAACGGATTCCCGAGGTGAAGATCGGAAATCACGGCGAGCTTCCGGTCGCGAATTTCAGTAATCACGTCGCCGCCGAAGTTTGATCGTCTTTTTTCACGAACTCGGCGCCTTGAAGAATCGCTTTGAGTGAATCCGCGCTATTGCCGACGCGATTGAGCTCTTTCATCAGATTGTCGTTCGTCACGCGTATTCGTTGCGAAAGCGATTGAAGCATCTCGAAAGCGAATGTCGGATCACGGCGGATTTTGAGCAAAAACCCACCCGGGTGAATGACGAGGAGTTTTGTTCGACCCCTTGCCCGCGCCGTTGCGCTTCGAGGGAGCGATTCAAGCAGTGACATCTCGCCGACGAAGTCGCCCTTATGTAGCGTTGCCAGCGTAATATCGCCTTTGGCGGAGCGTTTCGTGACAACGACTTCGCCTTCGACGACGACGTACATTTCACGACTGTCGTCGCCTTCAAGAAAGATCATGTCGCCGTCATTGAGCTCGCGAAGCTGTTCTTGTGCGAATTTGATTTGTGAATCGAGATTTAGCATCCTCTCCAGATTAGCCGAGCCGGAGCGGCTTCGCCATGAACTGAGGGGCCGGATTGTGAGCTCTCGCGAAAAGTCGAGGTCGAGCGGTCGTCTCTTTCGACGGTGACATAGCCGGAAGTCGGGAACTCAAATCGCAGAACGGACTCTGAGCTTCTCAAGTACCTCCTCGGGGGAGCCGCGCGCGATGATCCGATTTTCCTGTTGGCCGATGTGATGAAGGTAGAGAGGGTCATAGTAAAGCTCGAGCAAGCGTTCGACCCAAGACTGATGGGCCTCGACGAGGCCTGTCTTGACGTGGTTTGAGAGCGCTTCCGTCAATTCACTCAGAAGAATCTTGAAAGTAGCGCCGCCAAGTCGTCGTTTAATGCCGGTCAGACTCGCTTCCAGGTCCCTTCCAAGCTTGGCAATCAAGTATTCGTCGCGCATGCCATCGACGAGTCCGTAATTTTCCAGCAAATAAGTTCGAATGAGCCGCCGGGCGCGATCGGATTTAGGGCATTCGAGAATAATCATCGGCGCCGTCATCATGCGATCGAACAAAGCACTCGGAACGACATTGCGACCGATCATTCGACTTTCATCTTCGATCAAGATCGGAGTGGATACCGTTTCCGTTCCCCCGCGCGTCTGAGAAAATTTTTGGCAAAGCTTTTCGCGCATACGAAGAAATTCCATTGCGATTTCATTTTCAAAATCCGCCTGCGAAGATTGCTTATCGCTGAAGGAGCCGAAAGACGAACCGCGATGATGAGCCGCCCGCTCAAGATCGCAAACGCGAAATTCTTTGGCCGCTGCCTGTAACAATTCAGTTTTGCCCGAGCCCGTGAAGCCCGATAGGACGACGAAGGATTCGGCGGCGCTCGCCTGCTCCACGACGGACAACGCAAATCTGCGAAAGCGTTTGTAGCCGCCTTTAATGACGGGGATTCGTACGCCGATTTCCGCAAGGGCTGCGGCACTCATTTTCGAACGCAATCCGCCGCGGAAACAATACATCCAAGCGCTTGGATTTGCGTTTGTAAAATCGCTCCAAGTATTGAGTCGTTCCTCGCGGACGTTCCGATTGATCAGTAAATGCCCGAGTTGAATTGCAGCGTCTTGACCCTTGAGTTTGTATTCAGTGCCGACAGCGGCGCGTTGCTCGTCATCGAACAAAGGCAGATTGACGGCGCCAGGTATTTTTCCCGCTGCGAATTCAATCGGCGCGCGAACGTCGATGAACGGCGTGCCGCTCAGCAAGAGTTTCGCAAGTTCGTCGTCACTCCCGGTGCCGACGATATCTATCGAAGGTTCTTGAAAAGGTTCTTGCTGAGAAACGGCCTGTCGACCAACCAACGCGCTCAAGTAAACTCCAATGTGCCGGCTTCGCCCGCGACAACATTTCCGATTCGCGCGACACTTGGGAAAGCCGCTTTGAGCCGATCGATGACGGCATCGGCGTAGCTCGGATCAATTGACAGTAGAAGTCCGCCACTCGTTTGCGGGTCATGAACAAGAAGTTGATCGATGGCACTGACATCCACGCTAAATGTCGAAGCGGACGCCGTGTATTCACGATTCGTGCGGTGGGCCTTGGTCAGAAACTCCCTGCCCAGGCATTCTTCAGCTCTCGGCAGCCGAGGCAGCGCCTTGGTGTCGATTGCGATGCGCACGCCGCTGCCTTTGGCCATTTGCATCGCGTGTCCCGATAGTCCAAAACCCGTGATGTCGGTCGCAGCATGAATGTGACGTCCATTCTCACCGAGATCGTCGACGGCACCATCGCAAAGAAAATCGATCGCATTGTTGAGCTGGGCCATGCTCTCGATGGCGGGTCGAATGTCGGCCTCGCTCAATGCGTCCCGTTTGAGTGCGGCCGTCAATGTTCCAGTGCCGAGGGCCTTGGTTAAGACCAAGACGTCGCCAACTCGAGCGCCGGTATTTGCCCAAACGTGGTCGGAATTAACGAGTCCGGTGACCGAAAGGCCGAATTTCAAAGTTTCATCGTCGATCGAATGGCCGCCGGCCAGAGCACACTTTGCTTTTGTCAAAACATCACAAGCGCCGCGCAGAACTTCGGAAATGATTTCAGGCGGTAGATCGGCAACGGGAAAGGCGAGCACGGCCAATGCCATGACAGGTCTACCGCCCATTGCGTAGACGTCCGAGATCGCATTGGCCGCGGCCACGCGCCCAAAATCGAAGGGGGAGTCAACTATCGGAGTAAAAAAATCGATGGTTTGCACCATCGAAACCGACTGGGACACGCGGTAAACCGCCGCATCGTCGAAATGCCGTCCATCAATCGTAAGTTCAGGCGGAGCGGGCGGAAATGGCACGTTCGCTAGAATTTTTCTGAGCTCGACAGCTGCGACTTTTGCCGCGCAACCACCTTTTTTAACGGTTTGTGTGAGGCGAATTTTCGAAGGGCTCTGCAGGTTCATGTCAGCTCCATTTGAACAATTATCATTCGCATTTCTCTCGTCAGAGTCAGTAGAGTCAAAGCTCTCGTAACTGCTTATCGAGCGGGCACTGCTGTCCGCAAGTTTTGCTGCGAGGCACAAAGCCAGGACACTATCATAAGTTAGATGACATCTACAGGCTCACGCGTTAATTCTCTCGCGATCACAACAACCTATCGGCGATCAGTTCTGGGATTTCAGCGCGATTGAAAGCGCGGTTTTCTAAGAATAAAGCGTCGGTGGAAAATCAAGCACGCACTCGGCGGGCCAAGGGTACTCAGCGTCCCGGAAGTCGTCGCAATCTAATAAAAGTCGAGCCAGATGGCTCGGGGAGAAGGATATGCGCGGGAGCAAGTTTCTTTCAATCATCGGTTGGCAAGCCGTCGCGAAGATCGCGGCTGTTCTTATGCCAATCGTCACCTCTTCGTTTGCTATGGCGAACGAAGCGAGCCTAAAGATGCCCGACCTCAACGTCGGCTTCACTATGTTCGGCGGAATCGGCGGTCGATCGCTTCTGATGTTCGGACTCCTTGTCGGGGCACTCGGCATCTTGTTCGGCCTCATCGAATTCACGCGCATCAAAAATATGAAGGCGCATAAGTCGATGCTCGACATCTCGCACCTCATTTACGAGACGTGCAAAACTTATCTGCTTCAGCAAGGTAAGTTCCTGATCATGCTCGAGATCGCCATCGGCGCATGTATCGTGTTCTACTTTGGCTTCTTGAATCATTTCGCGGTCGATAAAGTCGTCATGATTCTTTTCTGGTCGGTGATGGGAATCTTGGGCTCGTTCGGCGTCGCTTGGTTCGGTATCCGAATCAATACGTACGCGAACAGCCGCACCGCTTTCGAATCCCTTCGCGGAATGCCGTACCCGGTGATGGATATCCCGCTTCGTTCGGGTATGTCGATCGGCGTCGTCCTGATCTGCGTTGAGTTGATTTTGATGATCACGATTCTTCTCTTTGTCGATCCGACAAACGCGGGCGCCTGCTTCATCGGTTTCGCAATCGGTGAATCGCTCGGCGCTTCAGCACTACGTATCTGCGGCGGTATCTTCACGAAGATCGCCGACATCGCCTCTGACTTGATGAAAATCGTCTTCAACATTAAAGAAGACGACGCACGTAACCCTGGCGTTATCGCGGACTGCACGGGCGACAATGCCGGTGACTCGGTCGGCCCAACGGCGGACGGTTTCGAAACCTATGGTGTCACGGGTGTTGCACTCATCACTTTCATCATCCTCTCGATCGGCACGCACGTCGTGAACGGCGCGCATATGGCGGATGAAGCCGGCGCGAAAATGCAGGCGACATTGATCGTCTGGATCTTCACGATGCGTATCCTGATGGTCATAACTTCGGTGGTGTCGTACTGGATCAACGGCGGCATTTCGCGCGCTATGTTCGGAGCGAAAAAGAAGTTTAACTTCGAAGTTCCGCTCACCTCGCTCGTTTGGGTGACATCGATCGTTTCGATGATCGTGACTTTCATCACTTCGAACATGATGCTTGGCGATCTCGCTGGCCATCCTGAACTCTGGTGGCGTTTGTCGGTGATCATCTCTTGCGGAACTCTTGGCGCAGCCATCATTCCTGAGGCGACTCGCGCGTTCACATCGGCACATAGCCGACATGTGACCGAAATCGTTGATTCGGGCCGTGAAGGTGGCGCATCGCTCGTCGTTCTCTCGGGTCTCGTCGCTGGTAATTTCTCGGCATTCTGGAAGGGCGGCATCATCGCTCTCTTGATGCTTGGCGCGTACACGGCTGCAAACGCAGTCGACGTGATCAGCCTCATCCCGCTCGCGCAAGAAGCGAACTTCTCGCAGATCCACGCGGTCTTCGCGTTCGGTCTCTTGGCTTTCGGTTTCTTGGGCATGGGTCCTGTCACGATTGCCGTCGATTCTTACGGCCCGGTGACGGACAACGCGCAGTCGGTTTTCGAACTCTCGCAGATCGAAACTCTTCCCGGCATTGCTGCCGAGATCAAAAAAGATTTCGGCTTCAATCCCGATTTCAAACACGGCAAAGAGCTCCTCGAAGAGAACGACTCGGCTGGTAATACGTTCAAGGCGACGGCTAAGCCGGTCTTGATCGGTACGGCTGTCATCGGTGCGACGACGATGATCTTCTCGATCATCTTGCTGTTGAACCTTCAGCTCTCGCTTCTCGATCCACATGTTCTTCTCGGCATGGTCATGGGCGGAGCGGTGATTTACTGGTTCTCGGGCGCCTCGATGCAGGCTGTGACGACCGGTGCTTTCCGTGCCGTTCAGTACATCAAAGACAACATCAACTTGAATTCCACCGCAGCCGCTTCGATCGAATCATCGAAAGAAGTCGTGAAGATTTGCACGATTTACGCGCAAAAGGGGATGTTCAACATCTTCCTCGTGATCTTCTCGCTGACTCTCGCATTCGCATTCTTCTCGGCGCGCTTCTTCACGGCGTACCTGATTTCGATTGCGATCTTCGGACTTTATCAAGCCTTGTTCATGGCTGATGCCGGCGGTGCTTGGGATAACGCGAAGAAAGTCGTCGAAGTCGACCTGAAAGAAAAAGGGACTCCGCTCCACGCAGCTTGCGTCGTCGGTGACACTGTCGGCGATCCGTTCAAAGATACGTCGTCTGTCGCTCTTAACCCAATCATCAAGTTTACGACTCTCTTCGGCCTCTTGGCAGCTGAGATCGCGGCTTCGATGCGCGCGGAAGATCCAACGAGCTCGACAACCACATGGATCGGTCTCGCGTTCCTGGCAGTTGGCCTGTTCTTCGTGTACCAGTCGTTCTACGGCATGCGCATCAAGTCGGGTCAAAAGACCACGACCGCCAGCGCCCGCCCGGCACACGCGAAGTAAGAGTCGCTGAAGGTACGCCGTTCCTTTTGGTAGCAGCAATGCGTTAAGGTTGCTGCGGCCATAAGACGGCAGTTGTAAAATTCAAACATGAAGAGCGCGCTTTTTGAGGCGCGACTCAAGGACGGGGCCCAAAAGGCCCCGTTTATTTTTTTTATCGATCTCCGGACGCCCGTGGAAGAGGAAGACTATCGTGGCGAGACTGCGAAGCCTGCTCGGCAAGACTCAAATGACTCCAGAGCTGATTCGAATTCGATTTCGCGTCGCCGGCGAAGGGCACGGCAACAAAAGTCCCATTTTCGAATTTCAACGCAAAAACTTCGTTACCGCTCATTTTTGCCTTTTTCGCGATCACATCCTGCACGTGCTGCTTTGCGATCGTCAGATCTTTCGCGAGATCGGCAGGCAGTTTTGAATCTCCGAGGGCGCGGCTGAGCCCGAAGACCAATAGATGCTCCTGCATCGTCCAGCTGACACGTCCGTGATATTTCGTTTCATCAAACTTTTTTTGCAACTCAGGCTTTGCGAAGGCCGGATTCGCCACGAGAATGCCTTCGGTCGTACTTAAACCATAGGGAAACGACCGTCGAATTCTCTGGGCGCTGGATCGCAAGAATTCATTTGATGGAGTCCCGAAAACCAGCAGCATTGAATCGTCTGAATGCATGATCGGAACAGGCTTTCCGCTTTCATCGAGCGAAACGCCTGGGAATACGAGATCCTCTTTCGGCGCGGGCGAAAGCTTTCGTGGATCGATGCCGAGGGTGCGGAGATACCTTTCGCCGAGGGTCGCGACATCTTTTGCTTTCATTCGCACTTCAAAAAGTGGCGTGACTTTCGTGCTCCAAACTTCGAAGACCCGGCCGAGTTCGGTGGCGCGCTTGCGGTCGAAAAACTCGCTGCCTGACTGATTGTAGACTTCGCGTAATGCCGCAATGGCTCCCGGAACGAGGGCTGCGTTGACGTCAAACGGGTAAACTCCCCCGCCGAGACCGTTTTCGCTATCACGCCAGTTGCCGACACTTTCACCTTTTCGGAGTCGAACCAGATTTCTAAATTCGGGATTTTTCGCAAAAGGCTCTGCGGCATGCATAGTATGGCGGAAATTATTCTGCACGAGTTCTCTTAATTCAATTCCACGCTGATCTTTGCCGTTGAGAAAACTCTTTGCGCGCTCGGGATACCGCTTAAGATACTCGCCCATCGCGATCGTAAACATGAAGTCGGCATCGATCATTTTGTAATCTTCGAGCGGTGTCGTCACGCCATCGACTTTTTCATGTTTTTTCAGGCGTTCGAACGAAGCGAAATCCCCTTCGCTTTGCTCGTGCGATATCAAACCTTCAGTCGGATGCGAGCTGCTAAGAAGTGCTGAGAGCACGTTTTCGATCGCTTCGGGCTTCATGGCCTCCATTAGCACGTTGAGCGTGACAAGGGAATCACGGCCGAATTTGGAGAGATAGCGAGGCGAGCCGGCCATCATCTTTTCTTTTGTCAGAAGAAACGAGAAGGCCTCGACTTGTTTCGGGTTCATCTTCGCGAGCGCTTCAGGTTTGAAAACTTCGCTCGGCGAAAGGGCAGTCAACGGCTTCTCGCTTCCTAGACCACGGATACGAAAGCGAACTTCACTAGATGACACGAGTTCGAACTTGCCGTTTAAATTGCTGATTCGGGTGTCGTCGATCGGCTCGATTTCAATTCGATATTTAACGAGCTTGTTAATGCTTAAGCGCTCGATGATCAGGCGTCCGTCCGCGAGAGTCGCGGTTTCGGTTCGCACTTCAGGTGGAACCGGTTGCGCCAATTCCCGGTCGCGAATAAAGCGCATGCTGCCAAGAACCGTGTCATCGATGGAAAGGTTGGTTGTGCCTGAGCGCAATTCAATTTCGGCTCCGGTCAGGCCATCTTTTCCACTGATCGTGTTTGGGTGCCCTTGCGTTTTCAGTCGGGCGGTGCCCCCGCTCGACTTGAACCATAGAGCGACACCGGAGTTGCCGTTTGGAAACGCAAAGAACAAATAAGGATCAACAGTCGAATCGAGAAAAATATGTGCGGCGACATTGCCCTTACGAAGTTGATGCTCCTCGGTCGCGCCGATTCGTTCAAAGAGTGTGACACTCGCTACTCGGCCTTTGTCGAAACACGACTGACAAGTGTCCGCGGAGTAGGAGGTCGAAGATGTTAAAACGAATAAAATCGAAAGTAAGCCCGTCTTGAGTTTCATAGACTTTAGAATGACAAAAGTTGGGCGGGTGAGCGAGTCCTGGGGCGCTCTTTTAATGTCGATTTGAGCATGAGAATGGTTCTTGCCAGCCAGCGTCGAGCGAGGGAGAGTCGGCTGATGATGAAGGTCTTAGTGAAACAGCCCATGCACCTGGCAGAAAATCTGATTGCGAAATTGATGATGCTTAGTGTGATTCTGCTTCAAGCAGGCGCAGCCGTTGCGACGGACTCGGCAGCTTTATCGAAAGAGCGACGAGAGTTCTTTACGAAAACTTCGTTTTTCTGCGAAACGGGACGCGAGCCGACCTTGGATTCTCTCGATGCCTTGGCTGTCAGGCCGACAGGCACATGCCGTTTTTCAGGGCCGCTCAACACTGTCTTGCCGAAATTGAAACTTGAGCCGCCATTTTTAAATCCGCGCCTGACCATTGACCGACTGAGGGAAATTCTCCGTGGCGATGGGATCGCGATTATCAGCGATGACGGTATATCTCTGCGCTTTCGTCTTAACTCCGGCGCCGAATTCATTGCAAGCAGCATTGGCTATAAGAGTGTAGCGGATACGCTCATTCATTTTGCCGCCTATCCGATTGAATGGGGACCCTCTTTTCTGTCAATCTCATATTCGCGAGTCAATGATCTTGAGACGTTTCGGACATATGCGCGTACGCATTCCGAGTTCTCGTGGCAGAATCCACATGCCTCTGTTGAAACTCGCGTGACACCACGCTTAACCGGACCACGGCCATATCTACCGCTCGAACTCCTTGCAAAATGCGACGCGCTTTTAGGTCCTGAGCAAACTCGACCGTCACTGCTGCTTGTCGGCGACATGCACACGGTGCCTGACGTCGCGTATTTCCGTCGCCTTATCGAAGCGCGGGAATTTTCTTGGATCGCTCTCGAAATTACGCGTGATCGCGATGCCGATCTCGCGGCGTTCATGGCCGCTAAAACAACTGCCGATGAAGACGGCCCGCTCGAGCGCCTGACGAATCGACAGACCAAAGACATCAAAGATAATTTCAAGGCCATCGTACGAGTCGCGAAATCGCGTGGAACACCGGTCATTTTATTGGACTACAATGAGGCCTACTTTAATTTTCCATTCACGAACACGTCATTTCACGGTCGGGTGATTGCCACCCGTAACGCGCTTTGGGCGGAGCGTTTGCCGGCGCAGTGGTCAGGACCGGCCGTACTTTTTGCGGGACTCGATCACTTTGCAGCGATACCAAACGCGGATTTCCAAAATTTCGCGTTGGAGCGATTTCCGGGGCTCGAAATGAAGCTGGTCAATCCGCTCGAAAAACCGGGAACGGCGGCGTGTCCTTGAGCAGGGATTCGGTCACCGTCCATTGAGTTATCGCGCACGATCCTGACCGCCGTGTGGACGACTGCGAAAGCTAGATTTAGGCGAGCTGAATTTGCCGGGGCCGCTCGTCGGGCCTTTGCTTTGCCCAGAGTGCGGATTGCCGCGGGGTTGCGATTTACCATGGGATTGCGATTTACCACGGGATTGCGATTTACCGCGAGCTTGCGGTTTGCCTGTACCGGTCGTCGGTGTCGGGCGTGAGCCGGCGCGAAGATTTCTACGCTCATCTTCCAAGAATCGATTGGCCATAGCTTCTTGAGCCCGGCGCGGATTTTCAGACGAAACTGATTTCGAAAATGGTTTCGGACCACCTCGACCAGCCGCGCGACGTTCCTCAGTCCGCGCGCCTTCGGCTTCATAGCGAGAATGGCGTGGACCACGTGATAGATCTGCTCGGCGATCCGCACGATTCGGTCCGTATGATCGCCGGCGATCGCCGCCGGCCGCTGATCGATCGGAACCGAACGAGCCGCGCGCCGACTCTGATGTAGTTTTTGCCGCGGAGTTTTGCTCAGTTCCGAACTTACCGCTGCCGCCGCGTCTGTCGGGTCCGTTGCGCCGACCGGGCTTAGCGCCGCTGACGAACTCGCGGCCCATGCCGCGTCCTCCACCATCGCGACCGCCACCGTTGCGTCCGCCACTATCGCGATCGCCACCGTTGCGTCCACGGCCTTTGCCTTGATAGCTGCCGGGTTTATTGTAGCCTTGGTCGGGAAACTTTCCATAGATGAGCTTGTGAATGCGCGCCCAAAGCATCGTCTCTTCCGGAGTGACGAACGCGATCGAATGTCCTTCGGCGCCGGCGCGAGCCGTGCGGCCGATGCGGTGAATGTAATCTTCGGCCGCCATCGGAAGGTCATAATTCACGACATGCTCGATATGCGGGATATCGAGACCGCGTGCGGCGATATCGGTCGCAACCAAAATGCGAATTTTGCCTTCTCGGAAATCGCGGATTGCATTCGAGCGCTGAGTTTGCGATCGGTCACCGTGAATGCGGCCGACTTCGTGGCCGACTCCGTCAAGAAATTTCGCAAGCTTTTCGGTTTTCCATTTCGTCTTCGTGAAAATGAGAATCGAACCCGCGACTTTGTCGAGTTCCTGCACGAGCGTCTGATCTTTCGAACTCGCGGTCACCTTAATCACATCTTGTTTAATTTTGTCGATCGGCTTCGAAACGGCGCCAACCGACACGCGTACCGGCGCGCGCAGATATTTGCCGGCAAGCCGCATGATTTCTTCAGGCAAAGTGGCAGAGAACAGCAGACTCTGGCGCTCTTTTGGCAGGTGCGAGATGAGCTCATTCATTTGTGGCTCAAAGCCCATGTCGAGCATCCGATCGGCTTCGTCCATGACGAGTGCGCCGAAAGTTCCGAGCTTAAGGTGACCAAGGCGAACTTGATCGATCAAACGGCCCGGAGTTCCGACGACAAACATCGGATTCGAACGAAGTTGACGAATCTGGCGGGGATAGGCGG
>JADMIO011184638.1_pt1 | contig 39212 bp, 36 predicted proteins | sample 8958161 | NCBI WGS metagenome assembly JADMIO01 (sample SAMN16585339, study PRJNA669376) | soil metagenome | isolation source: Crop rotation soil | place: USA: Cullars Rotation, Alabama | collected 2011 | reverse complement strand
CGCGACAACTTGTCCACGTGGAATTCTAAGCTTAGGATCCCAATGTGCTGGAAAGGCACCGGACGAGATAGAAACGCGCAAGATCAATCGCGCTGCGTTCGAAACACTCTGGCCTCTTTTAGCTCAGTGAAACCAGAACAATTCCGATACTGATCAACAGCGAACCAACGATCAACTGCGGCGTCAATTTTTCACGCAAAGTAGCCGCTGCCGTGATGGCGATGAGCACAACGCTCAGCCCTTGGAATGGATAAAGGTAACTAAGGTCAAATCGCTGCAGCAGACCGAGCGTAAGAAAAAATGAAATCGTCATGGCGACGATTCCTCCGGCCAGAAAAGCAAGGTAATGCGACCGATAGCGCGGTGCCTTGGAGGTCAGATCCATTCCTCTTTTCAAAAGCAGCTGGCCGATTACGAACGTCAGCAACGAAATCGCAATGAGAATGGCCGATAACCAGGTCATAACCGTTCCCCCATGCGCGCCACCGGTTTTGCAATGATGGCAAGACCGAGGATGACAAGACCGATGCCGATCCAGCGGCGCGTGGAAATGAATTCCCCTAGAAAAATCCAGCAGCAAATCGGAACCAAAGCATCGACCACGCGAGAAAGTGGAAAGGCAATCGAAAGCGGAAGGTATTTTAAGACGTAGAGCCAGGTCACGAAGCTGGCGATAATGAAGAGAATCGCCCACCACACGAGCGGCGAACCGAGGCCATTGATGCCGGTCCACGATAATTCGTTAGACGGATTGGCGATCTGCACAGCGCCACGTTTCAAAAGCAATTCCGAAAATAGGACGCAGATCACGCTGATAGCGAGGTGGAGACGCGGATCACGCAATCCCGTTGGATTTTGCATCCGGCTTTCTTAGGCTGCGCTGATATAACAGCAACCGATTTCGGCGCGGCTCAGCGCAACTGATGCGCGTTGGCAAATCGCTGCAGCACCGGATCGTGTCGCGTCGGTTCCAAAAACTTTAGGGCCCGCCGAAAGATTGGATTTAGCACCGCACGCGTATGCGTAACGTAAAGATCAAGCGGCACCAGGTCGCAGCCAAGATGAAGCTTCGGATCGTAATTCAACGGGCTGCTGTAATAGTTCTTCAATCCCTGCTTGAGCGCCCAGCTGATGATGTCGCGCAAGGTGTAAAAATAAAGATGCAGATCGTAGGCAACGGCGTAATCGAGGCCGAGATACTCGTCGTAAATCGTGTCGCCATGCACCATGCACAAGCTGAAGGCGACGGCACGTCCATGCTGACGCCAGATGAAGAAACGCGTCCGTTCCGGCATCGTTTTTCCCAGCTGACAAAAATAATCTTCGGTCAGGCGTTCGAACTTTTGCGGCGAGCGGTCGTGCACCTGCAAATAGAGCGGATAAATCTCGTCCACATAGGGCGTGATGTCGTTTACGACTTCACAAGAGATGGGCGCGGCCGTTTCCGTTTTGCGAAACTTGCGCCGCAGGTTCTTGCGGGTCGCTTTGCCTAACGAATTCAGGTATTCCTCAAAATCAGAGTAATCGAGACGCAGTTGCGTCATCGGCATACTGGGAATGCGCGCGTAACCGTTTGACGAAAAATTCCGCAGCGTCGCGCGGTATTTGGCGGAGAAATCTTTTAAGACAACGAGCGATGCGCGATTCCTGCGCGCATAGATTTTTAGGCTCTCGTGCAACCTTGCCGCGGTCCACTCTTCGTCTTGAGCCAGGCAGGCGCCGAGATAGCTCTCGCCCGCGGCACAGCCGACCATGAGCAGCCGCATCGTCAGAAAGCGCGGAAAACGACGCTGCAAATGATCGACGATACGCCGCATTCGCCCCGAAAGTCCTTCGCAGACATTTTGCCGGACGAAAAAGAGAGGCTGGATCGCGCGCACTTTCCCGGACGAGTCTTCCAGAATCAGGTATTCATATTGAAAATCCGTTTCCAGTGTCTGCGCCATGATCTCGTAAAAGCGATGGTCCTTGCAGCGATCGCGGAACATGGTTTTCCACGCTTCGATTCGTTCAAGGTCCGCCCGAGACAAAACTTTCGCCGTCCCATCAGATAACGGCATGATGCAGGGTTGCATGAAGGTGGCCGAAGACCGGCCGGTTCAGATGTTATTAGTTAACAGTTTAACGGGATTTCTCAAGCCTAACGTCGCGACGAATTTTGCATCGAACCCGAGCTTTCCTCGTCATCGCTGTAAACATTTTCTGTCTTGAGAATGCCGCCGCGGATGTGCAAATCGCGCTGCGGAAACGGAATCTCAATGCCGCCTTCGCGCAATTTGCGTTCGATGGCAAAGTTCAGGTCGCTGCGATAACGGCGCGGACGGTGACTCATCTCACTGCTCCAGACCACAAGCTCAAAGTTGAGCGCGTTCTCACCGAAACCTTCGAAGAAGACGCTGGGCGCCGGCTCCTTCAAGGTATGCGAATTTTCCGCGCCCGCGGCGATTAAGAGTTGGCTGACTTTTTCGACGTCACTTCCGTAGGCGACGCCAATTGGAATGCGAAAACGCACACGCCGATCGCCATAAGTCCAGTTCGTCACAGGAGAATCGATAAACTTCGTATTCGGCACGATCGTGGAGATGTTGTCGTTCGTGACAATGACCGTGCTGCGCGCGCGGATCTGTTGCACCTGGCCAACGATTCCGGAAACTTCGACGCGGTCGCCGATTGTGATCGGCCGTTCCGCCAAGATCACGAGACCGCTGATAAAATTGCTCGTGATATTTTGCAGACCAAAGCCGACTCCGACACCGACGGCGCCGGCAAAAACGGTGAGCGCACCAAGGTGGATCCCGGTGTTCTCGAGAACAATGAAAATGCCGATGACGAGAACAAGATTACTGACGATCTGGGCAATGGCGTATTGCAAAGACCGATCGAGCCCGCTCTCGACTAGAAAGCGATTGAAGAGAAAGCGCTTGGTCCGCGACGAAATCCAAAAGACCGCGATCAACAAGGCAACGAGCAGGAAAATCTGAACGAGACTGAGCGTAATTCCCGGGAGAGGCGCGCCCCAGGAAAGCGGGATTCCAGCAGCGTTGATCGCGGTGATCGTGAAAAAGACGAAGGCGGCAACGCTCAGCAGTGTGGTGACAATCGCACTGAATTTTGGATCGAGTTTGAATCGGCTGAACAACCGCCTGATCGGGCTGCTTTGCGCAATACTTGCAACGATCATCCCAAGCGCGAACAAGGCTATGAAAGCAATGAGCCCGAGCAGCGAAACGTAGTGATCGCCGATATGAAACAGCGGCCGCTCCCAGAAATAGCTGTTCATGCCTCGTTAGTCTCTCGCTCTTAGCGAGGACTGCAACTGAGAACAAAAAAACACGGCCGCGGCCGTGTTTTTTGTTACTGAAACTGATTCTCGATTAGACCTGCTTGTTCGCGCGTTCCTCGATATATTTGATGACGTCGCCCACGGTCTGCAATTTCTCAGCATCTTCGTCCGGAACTTCGACCGAAAATTCTTCTTCGAAAGCCATGACCAACTCGACGATATCGAGTGAATCCGCGCCCAAGTCTTCGATGAAAGACGCCGTGGGTGTGACCTGTTCGGGATTCACCCCCAACTGCTCGACGATGATGTCTTTCACCTTCTCTTCAATTGATTTTTCCGACATAAAAAGTCCTCTTACCAGGTTGATGGCGCGGCAAACTTAAAGCTTTCCGGGCACAGGATGGCAAGTAAATGAATTAGACGGGTTGTCAATCATTTTCGGGTAAAACTACATCGCCGGCGCGCTGGATTTTTGCGCTTGCAGTTTACTTCCCGTGGGCTTGGCGTACATGGATAAAGATGTCAGCGCCCGCCCCACCTATCGATCTCATGGATCTGAAGTTCCTGCCCGCATGGGTCAAGGAACCGTCTCATCCTAACGAGTATGAGGACTTCGCCGGCGAGGAACCGGAGCGGCCGTCGCGAGAATGGCGTCCGAAACGCCGCGACAAACCGGCGCGTGGCCGGCGTGACGAAAACAAGAAAAGGGATCGCGATCGCGACCGTCGCCCACTTCGTCGCGAAACGGAACGGCACGTCGAACATCGGCCGCGGGCACTGCCCGCAGTTACGGTGCGGTTTCTCCCCCATGCCGCATCGCTCGAGCATGTGATTGCGCAGATCAAATCGGAAACATTCGCATATTCACTTTTTGCTCTCGCTCGCCTTTTTCTCGAGAAGCCCGAGCGCTATGACGTGCGCCTGCACGCGCCGGAACAGGGCGAACTGTTTCAGCTCGGCGAAAACGGCGCCGTCTCCACTAATCGTCAATTTCTGGAAGAAGGCGCGTTCAGCGTTGCGAAAAGCGATTTTTACAAAATCGATGTGGCTCAAACTGATCCGATCAAAGGCAATTTTACAAACGTTGCTCGTTGCCGTGCGAGCGGAACGTTATTGGGCCCGACCAATCATCACAGCTACCAGGCGCAGCTGCGAAGTCTTTACGAACAACGATTCAGCCGCCGGATGAGTTTCACCGATTACCAACGGCAAATTGAAATCGTGAGCGATCCGGCCGCCGTCGAAGAATGGAAGGAAAAGGCTCGCAACCTCACCACTTACACGACCACAGGCGAGGAAATACCGATCACTTTCAACACGGCCACGGAAGCAGAACGCCATTTTAGGCAAAATTATTTAAATGGACTGATTCGATCGGCGCCAGAATGGACAATCGGCGGAGTTCTCAGTCGGCGATTGCCAGATCGCGGGCTAGGCCGCGTGATTGAAAACGCCTGGGCCCATGAAACGCGTTCGCCATCAGGGATGATGCAGGAACTGGCCGGTGCGTTGCGTCAGGCTGGTCTCCACATCTTTCGGCACCGTCGCGGGATGCTCTTCGTCTCGCCGATTCGTTTGCGCTCGTTCAAACATGAGCTGACTGGCGTTTCGGCGTCGATCACGGCAATTCTCGAGGCGATTACGGCAACGCCTCGAATTCACCGCAAAGATCTGGCGGAGAAAATCATTCCGCCGGCAAGCGAAGATGCGGAAAAGCTGAAGCTGAATCTCGCGGCCGATTTGAAATGGCTGATCAGTGCCGGCTATGTCATCGAGTTTAACGATGGGTCACTCGACCTGCCGCGGGTGAAATCGCCTAACGAGCCGAAGAAAGAACCGGCGCCAGAAATGGAAACCGCGGTGGCGTCAGCTGTCGCCCAACCTATCGCACCGGAAGAAGCGCTCGATCCAAGCGCCCCGCCAAGCTAAATCAATCCGGCCTTTTTCAGCGCAGCGAACGCGCCATTCTTATTGATCGTCTTCAGGCCGCGCGCCGTCACGCGGATGCGGACGAACTTCTTCAATTCCGGCACCCAGATGCGATGTTCGTGCAGGTTCGGACGAAATTCGCGCGGCACATTCTTGGTTACGTGCCGGCCAACGCCGCCCTTCTTCTTCGCCATACCACGGCGATGAATGACGCTGCCGCGCATGGCCTTTGATCCTGTAATCGTGCAAACTCTGGACATACTATCTCCCGAAAAGGCGCGTAAGCTGCCGTGCTCTTGTCCGCAGGTCAAGCGATTCTTCGCACCGCGAATTCCAGAGCTCAAATCGAAAAACGTTGCGGTTTGAACGTCGTTTACGCGTGACGGTCAAAGCTAATTCGCGCTAAATCATCCCATGCCTCGCACCAACAATCACAAACTCCGCGTCGGCATTGTCGGCGCCGGCGGTATTGTGCGCACGCGACATCTTCCTGCGCTCAAGCAACATCCCGAGGTTGAGATCATTGCGGTTTCAAATTCGAGCTACGAGAGCGCGGAAAAATTTTGCCAGGACAACCTGCCGCAAGCGACGCCAATGCGGAATTGGGCCGATCTTGTCGCCATTGATGATCTCGACATCATTTGGATCGGCACGCCGCCCTACATGCACTCGGCCGTAACCGTTTCCGCACTCGAAGCCGGTAAGCATGTTTTCTGTCAGGCTCGCATGTCGATGGATCGCGCGGAAGCGGAGGAAATGCTGACTGCATCGAAGCGTTATCCGGAACTGGTTACGATGTTGTGCCCCCCGCCTTTTGGTTTAAAAGGCGACCTGCTCATCAAAAAATTGCTCGCGGAGAACTACATCGGCCGTCCGCACCATGTACGTTTGCAAAGTTTGAACAGCAATTTTCTCGATCCGGAAGCCTCGGCACATTGGCGGCAGCGCATTGAGATTAGCGGACTGAATGTTCTCACTCTCGGCATTTACGTTGAGGTCCTTCATCGCTGGTTAGGCGAAATCACCGGCGTTTTCGCGCGTGGAAAAGTTCTCCAGCCACTGCGGCAGGGTTACGAAGTGATCGTTCCCGATGTTCTCACCGTCCAATGCACTTTTGCAAACGGCGCGCAAGGCGTTCTCGAGTTCAGCGGCGTCGATCCGCACGGTTCGGGCGATCGCCTCGAAGTTTACGGGAACCTTGGAAGCTTTACCTACGATTTTGGTTCCGATTTGATTCAAGCGGGACAGGTCGGCGAAAAGGGTTTGCGCACAGTTGAAATTCCAGCCGACCTCGCGGGTGAATGGCGAGTGGAAGAGGATTTTCTCGCCGCCGTAAAATCAAAGGGCCGTGTTCGCCCTCATCCTGATTTCGAAGATGGCGCCGCTTACATGCGTGTTGTGCAGGCCGTGGCAGATTCGCGCGCGCGCAACGAATGGGTCGATATCAAACCCTAAGGAACAATCGCGTCAGCAAATAACCGAGCACGCCGGTCACCGGCAGGGTGAAAATCCACGCCCAGATAATGCGCTCAACCACGAGCCATTTCACCCCGCTGAAACGTTTCATTGCGCCAACACCCATGATTGAAGTGGAGATGACGTGCGTGGTGGAAAGCGGGATGCCGTAAACGGTAGCAGCGTGAATAATTAGCGCAGCCGTCGTCTCCGCGGCAAAACCGTGGACCGGTTGCAGTTTCACCATGCGATGACCGAGCGTGCGAATAATGCGCCAGCCGCCCGCAGCCGTTCCCGCCGCCATTGTTGCCGCGCACAAAACTTTCACCCATATCGGAACATTTCCGAAAACGGGTGTGTGCAAAAACTGCAGCCATGGTGGCAGATGATCGAATTCACCCGCTTTCGTTCCCGTAAAAAGCGCGAGCGTGATGATCCCCATCGTTTTCTGCGCGTCATTTGTACCGTGGCTATGCGCCATCCACGCTGCGCTAAAAATTTGCAACCGCCCGAAAATGGAATGCACGGTTTTGGGACGAAGCCGATGCAGCAGCAGGAAAAGAACGAACATGATGAGGGCGCCGAGAATGAAACCGGCAATCGGCGAGGTGAACATCGGCAATACCACTTTTGGCCAAAGACCGGTGCCCCATTTCAAAACCGACCAGCGACCGTTCGCCGTAGCGATCGCGGCGCCGCACAATCCACCGATCAACGCGTGACTCGAGCTGGATGGAAGCCCAACCCACCAGGTGGTCATGTTCCAGGCGAACGCGGCAATTAACGCACAAAGAACCGTCGTCATCGTTACGACGTTCGCGTCGACCAACCCTTTGCCGATGGTTGAGGCGACCGCGCCGCCGACAAGCGCGCCGATCAGATTGAAAACGGCAGCCATCGCGATGGCCTGGCGCGGCGTCAGAACTTTAGTCGAGACAACGGTGGCGATCGCGTTCGCCGCGTCATGAAAACCATTGCTGTATTCGAAGACGATCGCTGTCAGAACAACGATGATGAAGGTCAGCATCGCCGAACAAATTGACCGCTAGGAATACTTGAGCACGATCTGCAGGACAATATTGCCTGTGTCGCGACAACGATCGATGACCTTCTCCAGTAATTCGTAGAGGTCGCGCAGAAAAATGAGTTGCCTCGGGGTGTAATCGCCCTGGTAAAGATCGCGCAATAGTTCGAACTCCAAATCATCCGCGTCGCCCTCGATCGTCTGTAGTCGCGCATTCATCTGGCGGGCGGTTTCGATATCTGTCCCTTTACGCAACTCCTTAACCATCGCCAGCACCGTTTCCGCTGCCTGATCCAAGAGTTCGATTTGTTTGCGAAAGCTCCGGCCCTCCACGTCCTGGGGACAGATCAAAATGCGCTCACCAATTTTTTCCACCGTCTTGGGAATCCGGTAGAGTGAGGAAGCGAGCCCCTGAATATCTTCGCGTTCCAATGGTGTGATGAATGTGGTCGAGAGCGCTTCAGTTAATTCCTGCGTGATGCGTTTATCTTCACGGCGGCTATGAGCAAAGGCATCGAGACTCTGCGGCGAGTTGCCCTGTTCCAGTTTCTCCAACAAATCGACGAGATGATGCACACTCTTGTCTGCCTGTTGCGCGCTACGCTCGAGCAAATCAAAGAATGTTTCGTCGTGCCCGAGAATTTTGCCGATGGAAAACATAGCGTTCCGAAATTAAAGCATTGTCCCCTTGGATGTCGATCAATGCGTCTTTAAAAGAAACAAACTCAATCGAGCCATTACTCGGAACTTACGAAAATGTTACGCATGCCCAGGCGCGGTATTCTATTTTTTACTGAGGTTCTTGACATCCTTTCCTTCCGACTGGCCCCAAAGGTGGAATGTGTAGGTAAAGACAACATAGCCGAAAAGATCGTGGCCGGGTCCGTTGTTGATGTAGAGCGCGGGATTCACTTGGAAATCGCGCGTGACGTTGCAGGTGAAGCCGATCGTGGTTGAATTTTCCGCGCCGCTTTGGAAATCAACCTGCACTCGCCAGGTTTTGTTGAAATCGTAAGCATAACCGAGGATCGCTTCGTTTTTGTAACCGGCGTGAATCGCTCCGGCGATAAACTTATGATGCTCGGTGTAATAACCGGCTTCGATATACGGCTGAGGGTCGACGTCGAGATGCGGCGACCAATTCACGAAGCCGATCGACAAAAGATACGGCTCCTTCGTGAGTAACCCGAACTCCGTTCCAATTATCCACTCGTCCGGTTTGAATCCGCGAAAGACCGCGAACTCGGCCCATTTCGTTAGGCCCATTTCAATCTGCAACTCATACGGATTAGCGATGCGCTCACTTTGCGCCTGAAAACTGAATGACAAGTCACCTGGGTCCTGCAAATCGGGTGTAACTATTTGGCTGAGACCTTTGGTGGTGGCGCGGCCCGATGACACGAGAGCCATCAGGATCACGAGCGCAAAAGCCAGTGCCTCAGAGCAGGGTGCCCCGAAGAATGAACAGCGCGACATTGAAATAAATTACGAGACCGGTCACATCGACCAGGGTGGCAACAAAGGGAGCAGATGACGCCGCGGGATCGAGTCCGCAGCGGCGCAGCAAAAATGGCAACATCGCGCCGCTGAGCGTTCCCCACAGTACGACACCCACCAGCGCAATACCGACCGTGAGAGCCACAAGCCAGTGGTAGGGACCGTAATTAAAAATGTGCAGATATTGCCACAAACTGATTCGGAAAAATCCGATCGTGCCGAGAATCAGACCGAGCGATATGCCGGACAAAAGTTCTTTGCGAACGACCTGAAACCAGTCGCGCAAACTTAATTCACCCAGTGCCATCGCACGAATCACTAATGTGGTCGCTTGCGATCCAGAATTCCCGCCGCTGGAAATGATCAACGGCAAGAACATTGCGAGAATTGCCGCTTTTTCGATCTCGCTGTTGTAGCCCTGCATCGCTGTTGCGGTCAGCATTTCGCCGAGGAAAAGGAGAATGAGCCAAGTTGCGCGCTTCTTCACCATTCGCGCAAACGGAATCGTTGTGTATGGCTCGTCCAACGCTTCCATACCGCCGAGTTTCTGGATGTCTTCGGTCGCTTCTTCTTCTGCGACGTCGAGCATGTCGTCGCTGGTAACAATGCCGACGAGCACGCCGTTTGAATCAACCACTGGCAAGGCAATGCGATCGTACTTACGAAACGAGTTCAACGCTTCTTGTTGTGAATCGGTCACGTTCAACGCGATAAACGATTGATCTCGGATTTCGCCGACTTTTGCCGATACCGGTTTGAGTAAAAACTCGCGGATGCGCAAATCGTCGATCAATTTTCCTCGCTCATCGACGACATAGATGACATTGAGCGTTTCACTATCGCGCCCGTGCTCACGAATGTAATCGATTACTTCCTGCACCGTCCAATCATCGTGCACGGCAATAAAATCCGGCGTCATGAGACGGCCGACGCTGCCTTCGGGATAACCGAGCAGCGCTTGTGCAACACGCCGCTCTTCCGGCGTCAGCAATTGAATAAGGCGTCGCGCCGCACTGCTCGGCAGTTCTTCAAATAGCGCCGTGCGATCGTCCGGCGACATTTCATTGAGAATGCCGACGACTTGCTCATGAGCCATCGCACGGAGCAATTCTTCCTGCGCTTCGACATCCAGGTATTCAAAAACATCCGCCGCCAGCCCGGCCGGCAAGACGCGGAAAATAATCACGCGATCATCTGCCGGAAGATCGGGAATGATTTCGCCTAAATCAGCCGGCGGAAACTCGGAAAAGATCTCGCGCAGGGCGTTGAAATCACGCGCTTCGATCAGACTCTTGATTTCCGGAATAAGAATATTGCCGACCATAATTTTTCGCAGGCACAGCAAGCCGAACCCGGCCGCCGAGTTTCTAACATCGCGTTTGGCCGGACGCAATGCGCCGTTGCGGCGAGTAACTCCAGCTTGGCATTCTTGCGAAATCCGCCAAAATGAAAGGCCATGCCTGCGACCCTGACCGCCCCGATGATTCGACGCGAGATCGACGACGGAATTTGTATTCTGACGTTCGATCGTCCGGAATCGGGTGCGAATATTTTCGACGCGACGACGATGAAGGAACTGGGCGAACATGTTTCGTTCATTGAAAAAGAAACGTCGCTCAAAGGTTTGATCGTCATTTCGGCAAAAAAATCGATCTTCATCGCCGGGGCCGATCTCGCCACACTGCTGCGGCAGGCTGCGACCGGCGAAATGCGCGCCTTCATCGCCGAAGGCCAACGCGTATTCAATCGTATCGCCGCGCTCAAGATTCCGACGTGCGCGGCAATTCACGGCGCCTGCGCCGGCGGTGGCTACGAAATTACGCTGGCCTGTGATTACCGTGTGGCATCGAATGATCCGTCGACGAAAATCGGTTTACCGGAAACAACGCTCGGTTTGGTTCCCGCGTGGGGCGGTGCGACTCGTCTGCCGCGATTGATCGGACCGGAAAAAGCGGCCGAAGTAATTCTGAAAGGAAAATTGTATTCGGCCGACGAAGCGAAACAACTCGGGCTCGTCGATGAAGTTGTTGCGCGGGAGCAATTGCTCGACGCCGCCAAAGCGAAAATCGGCGCCGGGAAAAAACGTGACGCCTCCGCTGCGAAACCGGCCGCTCCGCTGGGGCCGGCGCCGACAACTCCCGGTAACAGCGCGCCGGCCCGCGCGCATGAAATCATTTCCAAGACTTCCGGTATTTCGATTGATGATTCACTACGGATGGAACTCGACGCGATCGATGATCTCGGCAAAACAGAATCCACCCGTAACCTGATCCGCAATTTTTTCCTGGCGGACAAGTACCGCAAAGGCAGTTCGAAAAGTTCCGCCGAAAAAATTACGCACGCCGCGGTGATCGGCGCCGGCGTAATGGGCTCGGGGATCGCGCAATGGCTAAGCTCGCGCGGCGTTTCGGTAATTTTGCGCGATGTAAATTCGGAAGCGATTGACCGTGGCCTGGCCAACATCGACAAAACATATGGCGATGCCGTGAAGCGCGGTTTGATGAGCGAGGATAAAGCCAAGCAGGGCCGCGCTCGCATCATCGCTTCGACCGCACCGGTGGAAATGCGCGACGTCCAGATCGTCATCGAAGCCGCGTCCGAAAAACTCGAGATCAAAAAGCAGATTTTCGCCGATCTCTCGAATCAAACCGGGGCCGGCGCGATTCTCGCCACCAACACCTCCGCGTTGCCAATCGGCGAATTGGCCGCGACGACCAATTCGCCGGCACGCGTGATCGGACTTCATTTTTTCAATCCGGTCAGCCGGATGAAGCTCGTTGAAGTTGTTGTTGGAAAACAAACTGCGCCGGAAACCACCGAGCGCGCGCTGGCATTCACCCGCCAAATCGGAAAACTTCCGGTGCTCGTCCAGGACAGTCCTGGATTCCTCGTGAATCGGGTTCTGTTTCCGTATTTGATCGATGCGGCCCAACTTTTTCAAAACGGCGTGAGCGCGCATGAAATCGACGACGCACTTCTGAAGTGGGGAATGCCGATGGGGCCATTGCGCTTGATCGACGAGATCGGTGTCGATATCACCGTCGACATCGCGAATACGCTGGAAAAAGCGTACGGGGAACGCAATCGCGCCCCGGAAATTTTATTGCGCATGCGCGAGGCGAATTTGCTCGGCCGCAAAACCGGCACGGGTTTTTACAAATATGAGGGCAAGAAGCAAACGCCTAACGAAGGATTAAGTGATTGGCGCGACAAGGGAGACCCGTCGCGCTTTAGTAGCGACGATCTTTCGCTGCGTCTGGTTTATCTCATGACGAACGAAGCGGCGCGTTGCCTCGAAGAAAAAGTGATCGCGACGCCGCAAGATGCCGATTATGGAATGATTCTGGGGACGGGTTTCGCCCCCTACCGCGGTGGGCCATTGCGATTTGCCGATCATTTTGGTATCGCGGAAATGGTTCGCGCGGGAGACCGGCATGGTGGAAAATTCAAGCCATGCGATCTGCTCAGGCAGCACGCTGAGAAAGGAACGAAGTTCTATAATGAATGACGATGAAATCACCACTCGAAGCGCCGGAACGTCAGGTCGCCGAAGAAACAAGCGCTAAACCTGCGAAAACCACGGCATCGGTAATCGACACGTCGAAGATGTCGGAAGGCAAGCGCGCTGCGCTTGAGCTCGCGGAAGCTTCGCGTGACCCCCTCGACGATCGCGGCAGTTTCGCGAGCAATTTGTTTGTCGGTCGCTACGATTTCGATCGCATTTATCCGTTCGCCGAGCAAAGCGCGGAGGATCGCGCCGCAGGCGAGGAATTCTTAGCCCGGCTCAAAAAATATCTGCACGACAATGTCGACGCCGACGAGATCGATCGCACGGGCGAGATTCCGCAAAAAAATATCGATGAGCTTTTCGAGATGGGCGCGTTTGGCGTCAAGATTCCAAAGGAATACGGCGGTCTTGGTTTATCGCAGGTGAATTATGGACGCGCGGCCATGCTACTCGGAAGCTGGGATGCGAATCTGACTGCGCTCGTCTCGGCGCATCAATCGATCGGTGTTCCACAGCCGCTTCTTCTTTTCGGAACTGAAGAGCAAAAGAGAAAATATTTGCCGCGCGTCGCACGGAAAGAGATTTCGGCCTTTGCCCTAACCGAATGGAATGCGGGATCTGATCCGGCGAACATGAGTCTGCGCGCCGATCCGACAGAGGACGGCTCAGCGTTTGTTTTGAACGGCGAAAAACTTTGGTGCACGAACCTGATCAAGGCAGGGGTGCTCGTGGTCATGGCAAAGACGCCGCCGAAAATGGTAAACGGCCGTGAGCGCAAACAAATCACGGCGTTCATCGTCGACGTCGATTCGCCCGGTCTCGAAATTACTTATCGTTGCCGCTTCATGGGATTGCGCGCGCTTTACAACGGCATCGTCAAATTCACGAACGTCCGTGTGCCGCGCGAGAACATGATTTCGAAAGAAGGGGCCGGACTGAAAGTTGCCCTAACGACTTTGAACACCGGTCGACTCACCATTCCAGCTGCATGTGTCGGCTTGTCGAAACGGTTGGTCGAGATTTGCCGGAAATGGGCCAAGGAACGCGTGCAGTGGGGCGTGCCCATCGGGCAGCACTACGCCATTGCAGGAAAGATTGCCGAGATGGCGGGCAATGTTTTCGCCATGGAAGCCATCACGTTCCTCACATCCGCGCTGGTCGATCGCAAGGCCGGGGATCTGCGCATCGAAACCGCCATGTGCAAAATGTGGGCAACGGAAATGACATGGCGCATCGCGGACGAAGCGATGCAGGTGCGTGGCGGGCGCGGTTACGAAACAGCGGATTCTCTCGGTGGACGCGGCGAGGAACCAATCGCGGTGGAGCGTTTTCTGCGCGATTGCCGCATCAACATGATTTTCGAAGGCTCAAGTGAGATCATGCGCCTGTTCATCGCGCGAGAGGCACTCGATCCGCATCTGAAAGTTGGCGGGGCGATCTTCAACACGCAGTTGCCGATGTCGGAGCGCATCAAAGCGATGCTCAGTTCCGGAAAGTTTTACGCGAGCTGGTATCCGAAACAGTTGTTCGGCGGCGGCGCGGGAACGATCAAGGGCCTGCACAGCGACTTACGCGGGCACGTTGATTACGCTGCGCGCACGAGTCATCGGCTTGCGCGCGGATTGTTCCACGCGATGGCGCGGTTCGGTCCGAAGCTCGATCGCGAACAACTTTTGCTCTCGCGCTTTTGCGGAATCGCCACCGAGCTTTTCGCGATCAGCGCGACGTGTTCGTTCGCGCAAGCGAAAATCAACCAGGGCGAACCGGCCGACGAAGTTCTTTCGCTCACGAATTATTTCTGTCGCTCGGCGAAAATGCGCATCGATCAACACTTTTCCGGCACAAGCACAAATGTCGATCGCAGCGGTTACGATCTGACGCAGGAACTCCTCGCCGGAAAACACGCATCGCTGCAAAGCGGCATCGTCTAAATCTGTGGCGGCGGTTTATGACCGCGGCACTTCTTGCAACTGGAGAGGCTTCTGGAAAACCTCAGCGCCGCGTCCCAATCGCGCTGTCATGGTGAGCGAACCATCTCACAAGCGGTCGAAATTCATCATGTTTGGCTTTCGTCGCGAACGCCGCCCCGACGTTGGCTTAATAGAACTATGCGAGATTCTTCGCTACGTTCGAAATGACGACGAACGGAAGCAATTTGAAGGAGTCATGTGTCCATGAAAAGGAAGGCACCCCTCTAGAAACACAAGTGCGGCGGTCGTAGACCGCCGCTACAGTGAGAAGCTCTGAAAACGATTGCGCTTATCTCCTTTGCCCTGCTTTCCGCCAACGTGAGCGCGCTGGACTTTCAACCAGCGGCAACGGCAACGAACCAGTTCGGTTTGGACCTTTACCGCAAGATCGCAGGCGGTAATGAAAATCTTTGTCTCTCGCCGTATTCAATCGAAACCGCACTCGCGATGGCATTCGCCGGCGCCGATGGCGAGACGCGGGCAGAGATGGCGCGCGTGCTGCACTTGCCGGCAAGTGGCGATGAAATTCACAGCTCTTTCGCCGCGCTTCAAAAATCTCTCGAATCGATGGCCGAAGAAACGAAGCCGCATCCCGAGTCACCTTCAGGAAAACCGGGCGACCCGATTACATTGTCGATTGCAAATCGTCTCTTCGCCGAGAAGACCTATCAGTTTCGCGAAACTTTTCTGTCGCTGACAAAAAGCGATTACGGTTCCGCGCTCGAGCCGGTCGATTTTCGCCACCATTTCGATGAAGCGCGAATTCACATCAACGATTGGGTGGCCGAACAAACGCGTAAACGGATCCGTGAGTTGATTCCGACCGGAGCGATTAATGAAGCAACGCGGATGGTACTGGCTAACGCACTTTACTTGAAAGCGCCGTGGGCAAAGCCTTTCGAAAAAAGCGCGACTGATCCGGAACCATTTCACGTCAAAGGGGGCGCGCCGATCGAGGTGCCGATGATGCACAAACGACTGGATGGAGTCGGCTATGCAAAAAAGTCTGGCTACACCGTATTCACCATTCCCTACACAGGTGGCCAACTGAACTTCGTTGTTCTCCTGCCCGATGAAGTCGACGGCTTCGCGCCGCTGGAAAAGAACTGGACCGGAGAAACTTTATCCGAATTCAGCAAACTTCCATCCGCCGACATCGTTCTCACGTTTCCAAAATTCAAAATGGAACCGCCAACCATGCCGTTGAAAGAGCAGCTCATTTCGCTCGGAATGAAGACTGCGTTCGACGAGCCGCAGGGCAGCGCGAACTTCGATCGCCTCGCGCCGCGTAAGGCTAACGACTATTTGTGCCTGTCCAAAGTCTTTCACAAAACATTCATTGCCGTCGACGAGGACGGAACGGAAGCAGCCGCCGCGACGGCGGCCGTCATGATGCAAACGACGAGCGCGATGCGGCCGGATGAACCGATCGAAGTGAAAGTGGATCGGCCATTTCTGTACGCCATTCAACACGTGCCAAGCGGCGCCTGTTTGTTTATCGGACGCGTCACTGATCCTCGTTAGGCAATGGACATCGCCACCATCGCGAATCTGGTCAATGCCGTCGCCGTAACGGCGGGATTGATCTTTGCCGCTGTCCAAATCCGCCAATACCGCGAACAGAAACATCGGGAAACCATGCTTGAACTGGTCCGATCGTTTCAAAGTCCGGCGTTCACGAGTGCGTTACGACGCGTGATGTCGTTACCTGATGGTGCAGATGCGGAAAAGATCCGCCAAATACTTGGGCCAGACGGTGAAGATGCTGTATACCTCGTCTCGCTGACATGGGAAAGCGTGGGCATCTTGTTGTTTCGCGGCGAAGTAACGCTCGATCTAATCGATGATTTTTACAGCGGTCCCATCGTGCTTTCGTGGCAAAAGCTAAAGACCTACAGTGAAAACTGGAGGAAGGAACTGAACCGCGACACCGGTTCGGAATGGTTTCATTGGCTGGCGGAACGAATGATGGAGCGCGAGCGATCCGCTCCGCCGGTGCCCGCATACATCGCGCACCGCGGTTGGCGCGAAGGTCAGCGCACGTTGAAACGCTAAACGCGCGCAACCGCAAGCCGTGTTTTCTTGACCCGGAGCCATCTCTTTCGCCATCCTGCACACGCTAGTTCCCATTCCCACACACGCGAGAATTATGAAAACAACTGTTCTAAACGGAACGCTTTGTCTCCTCGCGACTTCATTCTTTCTGACCAACTCCACTTTCGCTTCTACCCAAACCGATATCCCTGGCCCTGCCGGCAGCGAAATGTTTGGCACGACCGTGACGGTTTTGCCGAATGGCAACTTTGTCGTGACCGATCCATCCTACGATGCGCCCGGCATTCAGGCTGCCGGACGCGTTTATCTCTATAACGGCAGCACTCTGGCTTTGATTAACACGATGACCGGAACGGCACCGTTCGATGCCGTTGGCTCGAATTTCACATCGAACCCGGTCACAGTTCTGCCCAACGGAGATTATCTTGTCTGTAGCTCAGAGTGGAATTTCGGGCGAGGCGCCGTAACCCGCTGTAGCGGAACCACCGGTTGTCCATCCACGATCAACTCATCCAACTCGTTAGTCGGTGGTCCTCTTAATGACGAGGTCGGACGGGACGGCATCGTAGTCTTACCGAATGGCAATTTCGTAGTGCGCAGCTCGCAATGGAACAATAGTACTATCACCTTCCAAGCAGGCGCGCTTACCTGGTTCCCGGCTGCGGCTACTCCTACTGGCACAGTGACAACGGCCAACTCGCGCTATGGCGGGCATCAAGGAGATCAGATTGGCTTGAATGGCGTCGTCGTTTTGTCGAACAACAACTACGTTACTTTAGACACACGCTGGAATAATGGTGCCGGGGCGTCGACCTTTTGTTCCGGCACCGCCGCATGCACCGGTGTTGTTTCAAGCGCGAATAGCTTAGTAGGAACATCCGCTGGTGACTTCAACCAGATCGTGATCACGCCGCTCACGAATGGAAACTATGTCGTCAATAATGGTTTATGGGACAATGGCAGTGCGGCCGACGTTGGCGCGGCGACTTTTTGTGACGGCAACGTGGGCTGCCATGCTGTCGTCGGCCCCGCTAACAGTTTGATTGGTACGACTGGTGCAGGTCAAGGCCAAGGCGATTTCGTCGGTCTCGATGGTTCGATCGCGCTGACTAACGGCAATTACGTCGTCGAAAGCAGCGCTTGGAATCGTCCAGGAGCAGCAGGGGCTGGAGCTGCTACGTTTTGCAATGGCACAACAGGTTGCGTCAATATGACAGTCTCCAGCGCGAACAGTCTAGTCGGCGTAACGACCGACGATAATGTCGGCAAAGGGACAGCTCTTACAAATGGTAAATACGTAATCAACTCCCCATTCTGGCATAACCCGACAGGCACACCGTCAACGGCTAATTGGGGTGCATCGACTTTTTGCGGCAGTATTTCCGGTTGTACAGGAGACGTAACAACTGCGAATTCTCTCACAGGTCATCGATCTGGTGATGTCGTGGGCGGCTCCGCCGTGGCCCTAACAAATGGGAACTATGTTGTCAGTAGCCTGGGTTGGACGAATGATAACGGCTTTTTTGCCACCGGCGCAGTAACCTGGTGCAACGGCTCAACCGGTTGCTCAGGCACAGTAACCGATGCAAACAGTCTGATCGGCGCCCACGCCAACGATCAAGTGGGGAACGTTACTGCCCTAACGAACGGTAATTATGTTGTGTCGTCGCTTTTTTGGGATAATGGCAATGTAATCGATGCAGGTTCCGCCACATTCTGCAATGGTGCGTCCGGCTGCATAGGAACTGTTTCGCCTCTCAATAGCTTGGTCGGAACTAAGGCAGGTGAGGGGGTGGGCCAAACTATTTATACCCTCCCTAACGGGAACTACGTTGCGCAAAGTATTAGCTGGGATAACGGCGGAGCGCAGGCCGGCGCTGTTACGTTTTGCAGCGGCACGGCGGGCCGTGTCGGGGCGGTTACGGCATCGAATAGTCTTATCGGTTCCAATGGAAGCGATGGCGTGGGAATGTTTTTTCCCGGTGGAGTTTTCCCTTTGGCTAACAGTGACTATATCGTCTATAGCCCGATGTGGGCTAACGGAGCTACGCCTAAAGCCGGCGCAGTGAGCTATGCGCTCGCCAATGGAGGTACCGTCGGACCAATTACCGCGGCTAACAGCGTTCGTGGAATGATAACAAGTAACATGGGTGGCTCGATGAGATTTTCCACGGGTTCAAGCGGTACGGATCTTGTTGTGGGTCGTCCTCTGGAAAATATCGTGAGCGTCTTCCGACAAGGTGGCATCGCGTTCTCGGCTGTTTCACGAAAGACTCAGGGCGCGGGCACTTTTGATATCAATCTGCCGCCGGCCGGCTCTCCTGGCGTCGAGTGCCGGAGCGGTGGAGGAACAAATGATTACAAGGTTGTTTTCACTTTCCCGGTGTCTGTAACCTTCGCCGGCGCATCGGTCGCTTCCGGAGTTGGCATCGTTTCATCCAGCAGCGGCGGCGGCACAAACACGGTCACGGTTAATCTCACCGGTGTGACGAACGCACAGACCATCACCGTTACCCTAACGAATGTGAACAACGGCACAACCAGCGGCGATGTGAGCGTCCCGATGGGTGTTCTAATCGGGGATACTACGGGCAACGGTTCGGTTAATGCCTCCGATGTCACGCAGACCAAGTTGCGCGCCGGTCAAACAATCGACGTCACGAACTTCCGAACGGACGTGACTGGCAATGGCGTCATCAACGCATCCGATGTCTCATCAGTGAAAACGAGAGCGGGCTCTTCCTTGCCGTAGACCGGCCTGGCCGAGCCGCGAGCTTGTGGTTGCAGCTCATTCCTTAGTTTCGTGGATTAATTCGCCCTGAGCGCTCGCATAACTTAGCGCCCCTCCAACAACGCGCGCCGCTGATGTGAACGGGTGTGGCTCAGTCTTGTTCGCATCGATGATGTGAATGACATCGATCCCGCGCACCTTCAAAAAATCTGAAGCCAATCCGCGATGACAACGCCACCAAACAGCTTCCGCGCACATGATTGCAGTCGCACCGATTTCATCCGCGAGTTTTTGCAAACGGTCGATGCCGTTTTGGAATTCCGGTGTTTCCATGTAATCCGCATAGCCGCGAAAGGAATCGTTGCGCCAGGCCGTGTTCCTCGAATCGGCCTTTGCTTTTCGTCGTCCACCAAGCTCGGGAAAATGTTCGTAGCGGATACCTGCTTCGCCTAACGACCCGGCAAGCGAATCTTTATTGAATTGTGGATATCGCTTCGATCCCGGCAACAAGCGCACGTCGGCCACCAACGTCACCTTATTGCCCTCGAGCGCGGCAATAAAATCGTCGAGCGAACGCGTGGAATGACCAATCGTCCAAATCCGTTTTGTCATATCGCTGTTGAACCCGTGAATTTTGTCATGTCGAGCAAAGTCGAGACATCTCTTCCTATTGATTCGCGCATCGTTAAATGAGAGATTCCTCGACTTCGCTCGGAATGACATATCTTTCGGCCACGCCTCGCCCTCTCACTTTGAGCCTCGACAAGTTTCGACATCAAACCTGGAACACAAAAAAAATGAACAAGATTGCCCTAACACTGATTGTTTTTAGCATGAGCACACTTATCGCGATGGCCGCGACTGACAATCAAACACAACCGGCCACCGGAAAACCGGCGCCGGACTTTAGCCTAACGACTGGAGACGGGAGCCAGGTTAACTTGAAGGATTATCGCGGGAAATGGGTCGTGCTCTATTTTTATCCGAAGGATTTCACCAGTGGCTGCACCATGGAGGCACACAACTTCCAGCGTGACATCGCAAAATATGAGCCGCTCCATGCCGTCATCCTCGGCGTCAGTGTAGACAGCGCACAGTCGCACAAGGATTTTTGCGCGAAGGAAGGTCTGAATTTCAAACTGCTGGCCGACACCGACGCGAAAGTGTCGACCGAGTACGGCTCAGTCATGGATTACAAGGGACAAAAGCTCTCCGCGCGAAACACCTTCATCATTAATCCGAAGGGCGAAGTGGCGAAGGTTTTCATCAAGGTCGATCCGACGACCCACAGCGAAGATGTGCTGAAGAATTTGGCGGAATTGCAAAAAGGCAGCTAACAGAGGGCGAAGAAATGGCGACGAGAAAATCGATCGATTGTCGGGAGTATCCGAGCGAGAAGAATTGCTCGCTGAAAATTTCGGGTACGGAAGAGGAAGTTTTGGACGCGGCGGTGCAACACGCCGCTGCGGCTCATGGCCACAAAGAATCGGCAGAGCTGCGGCAACAACTTCGCTCCATGCTGAAAGACGAGAGCGATTAGCGAACGCATTCGGACCGACGAACCTGGCCAGCGCCCGCGAAAAATTATCGTAGCGACCGGCGCCCTGGCAGGGATCTGCGTTTTTGCGGCAATGTTCGCGAACTTGCCTGATCAACTGATTCTGTTTCGGTCGACGCAGGCGATCAATGCGCACGGCGCGAGTCGAAGAGCGGTTGCTTTCGAAAATGATGAACTGGAGGTTTGGACGGCGCAGTCACATCGCGCGCAAGAACTCGGATGGGCTGAAGCCTACGTGCTCCGATTTTACGGGAATGCCGATCGTGCTGAGCGCTGGGTCGCGACCGAAGCTGAGATGTGGAATGACCGCGCCATAGAAGTTTGGGGAATGAATTATCCTGGATTCGGCGGCAGCACCGGTCCGGCACGTTTGAAGCGGATCGCGCCGGCGGCGGTGACGGCGTTCGATGCACTACAAGCCTATGCCGATAGACAAGCTACCGTAGCGTCCGCTGCCACTAGCGGAAAATTTTCCAAGGATGCGCTGAGGACACAGGATGCGGGTGTCCGGGGAATCAGGGACGGGAATCCGTTAGCGCACTCTACAGCGCCGATCGTAATTTTCGGCACGAGTATCGGAACCGCGCCGGCATTACACATCGCCGCGCATCGAACCGTGGCCGGTCTGATTTTGCACAATCCGCCTGCGTTGCGCCAATTAATCTTGCGTCAATACGGTTGGTGGAATCTTTGGTTACTCGCAGGACCGGTAGCCGCGCAAATTCCGTCCGATCTTGATAGCATCGCAAGTGCGCGCGCTGTTCACGCGCCGGCGATTTTCCTGCTCGCGGAAAATGATGAGATCGTTGCACCACGTTTTCAGCAAATGGTGGTTGATGCTTACGCCGGAGAGAAACGTGTTATCCATTTGCAGGGCGCTTATCACAACAGTCCGGTTGAGGGCGCCGGTCTCGCGGATTTATATAAAGCACTTGATTGGCTGCTGCCGCAAAGTTCCGCGCAAAAATAAGAAGTTACGGAGCACTCTCCGTCGTCATCCCGAGCGCAAACGAGAGATCTCGCGAATACTGATTGCACACGTCGCCGACTGCGCGGCTCACCACTCCAATCGTGAGATCCTTCGCTGCGCTTAGGATGACCGATGAAATGTCGGTGCCGAATGCATGCCGTTTCAGCGCACTTTCGCAGCAAGCGATCGAATCAGTTTCTCAGTACTGCTAACAACGAGTGCGAAACGATCATAGTCCAGCTTGTCCGGCGTATCGCTGGCTTCGTGATAATGCGGATAACGGAATGGCGCCGTATCCGTGATCATGATCCCCGGATATCCATGTTGCCAGAACGACCAATGATCGGACCAACCGACGCCCGCAATTGCCGCAGGCAACGCTGCGCCTTCCGCCGGAATTTTTCCATCCTGACGAAACTCGGCGATCGCCCGCCTAACGAGCCAGCGCGATGAAACATTTCCGACGATCCCGATAAAGTTGCCTACTTTCGGATAGAATGCGCCGAGCGCTGCAACCGGATAGGTTTGTGAGCGCGGCGCATCGGAAAAATAGCCGATCGTTTCCAAACTGATCATGGCCGCGACTCGATCGCCACGTGCCTTGCACCGGCCGGCGTAAACCAAGCTCCCCATTTCGGGCGTTTGAAAATACGGCGGCTCTTCGTTTGCGAAGGCGACGAAACGCAAAGTGGCGTTGGTTGATTTACCCGCGAAACGACGCCCCAGCGCAAGCAAAGCCGCAACACCGGTTCCGTTATCGTTCGCGCCCGGCGCGCCAAAAACAGAATCATAATGCGCTCCGACGAGGACGATTTCGGGAGATTGTCCGCGAACTTCTACTTCGATATTGTGTGCGGCGAGTCCGCGCACTTCGTAACTGTCACGACGCGGTTCAAATCCGGCCTGACGGAATGATTGCTCGATAAAATCTGCCGCCGCGGTTAACTGCGGATAACGCGCCAGATTCCGCTCGCCAATTTCGCCGCCCAGGTGCTGAACATCCGCTTTCAGTTCATCGCGAAGGACGATTCCTGATTCTGAAAGTGCAGCGGCTTGAGATGGATTCTTATGCGGCATCCTGATTCCAACCCACCAAATGACAAAGAAAACGAGGCCGACTGCGAGAAGAATTCGCAGGCTACTAAAGAGAAGTTTCGTCATCTGTCATGTCGAGCGAAATCGAGACATCCCTTATTAAGTGGGAGGTACCCCAGTGTCCCAGCATCGCGGCACTGAGGCCGCTCCCACGTTTTGAGTAAGAGATTTCTCGACTTCGCTACGCTCCGCTCGAAATGACATCAAATGGACGATGGGACTCAGCCAATCTTCTTTCGAAAACGGAGCGCGCAAAGCACAAAGAGCACAATCGACATTATGACAAGAATGACAAGATGCGGCCAGTATTCAAAGAAGTGCGCCCCACGCAGAATGATGGCACGCATGAGGTCAATGAAATACGTGGCGGGCAGAAGCGAGCCGAGCGCGTAGAAAATCCACGGCATGGTTTCGCGCGGAAAAACGAAACCGGAAAAGAACACGCTCGGCAACATGAACGTCATCGACATTTGCAATGCCTGCATCTGATTCTCCGCACGGGTGGCGACGAGCAGGCCAAGGCTGAGCAAGGCGAAGACGTAGACGAAAGTCGCGAACAGCACCGCGAAAATGTTGCCGGCGATCGGGACGTGAAAAAGATAGCGCATGATGACGAAGAGGAGCACCGCCATGGTCATGCCGATGCACAAATACGGAACGAGTTTGCCCAGCATCAATCCCCAGCGGCTCAACGGACTAACGAGTAATGTTTCCAGTGTTCCCTTTTCGCGTTCGCGGACTACCGCCATCGCGGTCGCGAATGTTGTGCCGATTTGCAAAACGATCCCAATCACGCCGGGAATGTAAAAGTTCGGACTGCGCATGGTCGGGTTGTAAAGCATTTGCGGGCGCAGCTCGATCGGCGGCACACGGCGGCCGGTTTCGGCCATGAGCGATTCGAGGGACTGAACGAGCGTGACGCTGAGTGCGGTATTGAGGGCCTGGAGAGCGGTCGTTGAATTCGAACCATCTACGAGAAGTTGGATTCGAGCGGGGTGTCCGCCGCGCACATCGCGGGTGAAGTGCGGTGGGATCTGCAATCCAACATAAGCGCGCCCGCGCCGAATTTCGCTGGAGAGCTCATCAACGCTCTGCACTTCGCCAACGACGCGGAACGTCTCCGTGTTGACGAATCGTTCGATGAATTGCCGGCTTTGCACGGTGCGATCCTCATTCAAAATGATCATCGCCATGTGCTTCACGTCGGTGTCGAGCGCATAACCGAATGCGATCATTTCGACGAGCGGCGGAAAAAACATAAAGAACAAGGTCATCGGATCTCGCCAGACGATGATGAACTCTTTGAAGAGAATGGCGCTGAGGCCGCGGAACGGTTTCATGGGGAAAAAATCTCAAATCCCAAGCACGAAATCCCAAAGAAGTTCCAAATCCCAAAACCCAAGTAGCGTTCCGGCGTTTTGGAGCTTGGAGCTTGGAAATTCTCTGGAACTTGGGATTTGGGATTTGGGGTTTTTCTCGTCATGCCGCCTTTCGTTGATTGTCCTCGGCGTGCTTAGCGCTGAGTGAAACGAAAACATCTTCGAGCGATGGACCGATTTCGTGAATTTCGGCGTGGCTGATCCCGACCCTGCGCAATTTTTCTTCGATCGCCTCGGTCGAAATCTTCTGTTCGACGAGCAGATGCATCGATTGTCCAAAAACAGTCGCACTCAAAACGCCGTCGAGTTCGTGCATCGCCTGCAGCGCTGTCGTGACGTGATCGCAGGTAACATCGAGACGGCGTGTGCCGGGCGGGCTCACGTCGGGCATTTTTTTCAGATCGTCCGGTTCGCCACAGACGATCAGTTTCGACATGTAGATGTAGCCGACGTGATCGCAACGTTCGGCCTCATCCATGTAATGCGTGGTGACGAATAGCGTCATCCCCTGTCCCGCGAATTGAAAAAGCAAATCCCACAGCTCGCGACGCGCGACGGGATCGATACCGGCCGTCGGTTCGTCGAGAAACAAAACCGTCGGCTTGTGCATGAGCGAACAGGCCATAGCGAGCCGTTGGCGCCAGCCGCCGGAAAGCAGCGCCGCGCGCCGATCCATATAAGGTTCGAGATGAGTGATCGCGATCAATTCGTCGCGCCGATCCTTCAATTTCCTTCCGCTCAGACCGTAAAGTTTGCCGGAGAAGGTGAGGTTTTCGTCTGCGCTCAATTCATCGTAAAGCGAAAATTTTTGCGACATGTAGCCGATCATCTCTTTGATTTCTTCGCCTTCTTTCACAACATCGTGACCGCCGATTCGGGCCGCGCCCTCACTCGGTTCCAGAATTCCGCAAAGCATGCGGATGACGGTGGATTTGCCGGAGCCGTTCGGACCAAGGAATCCAAAGATGGAACCTTTTCCGACGGAGAATGTGACGTGATCGACTGCGGTGAACGCGCCGAACCTTTTCGTTAGGCCGTCGCATTCGATCATGGCGTCCTTTTTTGTCATGCCGAGCAAAGCGAAACGAAGGGAAGCGAAGCCGAGACATCTCCTATTGATCTGGCCGCAGAAAGAATAAGAGATTCCTCCCGCCGCAGCCGGTAAGCTGTTTCGCTCGGAATGACAGGAAGCCGATTCATTTCACATTCGGAAAATAAACGTCCGCTGACATCCCGGCGCGCAGATTGTCCTCGGACTTCAGACGGATCTTCACTCCGAAAACCTGCCGAATACGATCCTCGACCGTTTGCACATTGCGCGGTGTGAATTCAGCCTGCCGGCTAACTTGTTCGACCCGGCCGGTAAAATCGCGATCCGGAAACGAATCCACCCGAACCCGAACACTGTCGCCAATCTTGATCAAACCGAGCCAGGTTTCGGGAACGTAGACGCGGACCCACAAATGTTGCGGAAAGATGAGCGTTGCCACTTCACGATTCGGCGGCAGCACGTCGCCGATTTTCACGCTGAGGATTTCGAGAATGGACGGACCGGGCGCGACCACTTTCATTTCGTTCAATTGCGTGTCGATCGTAGCCAACTGTGCTTTCATTTGCTCAATCCGCACTTTTGCCGCTTCAACGTTTTTTTCCTGCGCACGCGCAGCGCTCGTTGCACGTTCCGCTTCGTTAGGGGAAACGGTCTTGCTTCTTAACAGATCCTGTTGCCGCTTTGCATCAGCCCGCAGGAATTCCAACTGCGCTGCCTGCGCCTCGGCGTCGTGCTCGGCTTGATTAATTTGTGAAGACGCGGCGGCACGTTGTGTACTCAATTCCGCCGCGTCGAGCTCGACGATGACGTCTCCCGCGGCCAATGTGTCGCCTTCCTGCTTCAGGATTTTTTCGACTCGCCCACCGGAACGCGGGCCAACATGCGTTTCGTCGACTTCAATTGTTCCGGAAACAGCATTGTTGGTTTTTTGACAACCGCCCACGAACAAAGACAAACTCGCCAGCATGCAAAGCGCAGCCCATTTGCAATCGAACGACAAACAATTAGAACGAAATTTCACAATGGTTGGTTATTCCGGAACTGCACTGCCACAAAAGCTCGGAATCAAAGCGGGAACTCGTGCGTCTGTCATAAATGCGCCGAAAAACTACCGCATGTTACTGGGCAAACTTCCTGAGGATGTCGAGTTTGCAAATCGACCGGGCGCCCGTGCGGCCTTTGTTCATCTCTTCGTTACGCGGCGTGGCGAACTGGCGAAACGACTCCCGCAATTGCGAAAAAAACTGGCCGACGACGGGATTCTCTGGGTGTCCTGGCCAAAGAAATCGGCGCGCGTGCCCACGGATGTAACCGAAGATGTGATTCGCGCGGTTGCATTGCCTCTCGGTTTGGTCGACGTGAAAGTTTGCGCAGTGGATGAAATCTGGTCCGGTTTAAAATTAGTGATTCGACGGAAGGAACGAGGGAAATAGATGAAACAGCGACGGTTCGATCACATCGATCTGCGGGTAAACGATTTTCAGAGCGCGCAACGATTTTACGGAAAAATTCTTCCCGCACTCGGTTTCACACGGGACAGGTCGGACCAGGAATGGGGCACGTTTTACGCAGAAACGAAAGGAGTGCCCAAGGAATTCTTCGGTTTCACCGAAGACAAGAATCACCGGCCTAACGAGTCACGAATCGCCTTCTGGGCGGAGAGCAACGACGAGGTCGACAGAATCGTACAGATTGTCCGGGAGGCAGGGGGCAAGAATCTGGAAGGTCCACAAATCTGGCCGGAATATTCGCCCGGCTATTACGCTCTGTTCTTCGAAGATCCTGACGGCAACAAACTTGAAGTGTGTTGCCGAAAAAACTCCATCGTGCCGGCATGAGTGTGGAACCGCCCGTGATGACCGAGTCGGAACATGTTCCAGCAATTTTGCTGCGGCCGGGGCGGGTTCGTTTTCTCAAGCTCATCGCCATTTTCAAGATTTTGCAGGGAGTCTTGCTGCTCGTGCTGGGCTTTTCGCTGTTCTTTCTGAATAGCCGGACAGCATGGCTAGAACAAATCTCGGACTGGGCTGACGCGGAATTGCTGCTTCATCACAGTCGGCCCGTGATGTATCTCCTTAACAAATTGCAGGACGCGCTCGCCGAAGGCCAGTTACGAGTCAGTGCCTTGGTAGCTTTTTTCTATACTGCGATTCTGTTCACCGAAGGGCTCGGCGTCTATTTTCAGAAACGCTGGGCAGAATTTTTAATGGTCTTCGCTACGGGAGCGCTGATTCCACTGGAAGTGCGCCATGTCTGGCATCGCCCGAGCCTTCCCGCCATCACGATTCTCGTCGTGAATTGCTTCATCGTTTGGTTCCTTTACCGGATTTTGCGACGGGACGCCGCACGGCGGCACACTCCGGGAGGCCGCCCGGATTAGTCAACGCGCCGGTTCGATTCCGAACCGTCGGAGTTCGGCGGCCGTTTTTTCCATTGGCAGGCCAACCACATTCGTAAAAGAACCTTCGATCTCCTCAATAATATCCGAGCCGGCCTGCTGAGCCGCATAAGCTCCGGCTTTGTCGAGTGGATCGATCCTCACCAAATAGTCGCGAATCATTTTGTTCGTTAGACGACGGAACCGTACGCTCGATTTCTCGCAAAAAATCGCCGTCCGATTTTCGGCCCGATGGTGAATGAATACGGCTGTGCAAACTTCATGAGCTCGTCCGCCGAGCCGTCGCAAGATTTCGACGGCTTCCTTCATGTCGGCGGGTTTTCCGATTACTTGATGTTCCATCGCGACTAAAGTGTCGGCCGCCAAAACTACTTTCTCGGGATGTGACCGCGCGACCCACATCCCTTTATGAATGGCGTTGTATGTCGTGAGCTCGAACAAGGTGAGATTCCGATCGAACCTCTCTCTAATGAGAGACCGGACACACTCGAACTGAAACCCGGCGGCGGTGAGCAATTGCCGGCGGCGCGGAGATGCGGACGCCAGCAATAGCTTAGTCGCCACTGCGAAAGATATTACGGAGTTGGAGGGGACGAAGGTGCCTTCATTCCGCCAAGAATATCGGGCATGTTCATCTCCTTAAAATCGGCCGGCACGGCAAATTCGGAATCGCTAAGCGCATCCTGTTTAATAGACTTCAGCGTAGTCGTCATATCCTTACCATTCGCGCTGATAACCGTCTTTACTGGGACTCCGGTTAGATCGCGATAGTCGGGCATATGGCCACCCTGACCGTTTAAGGCGTCCATTTTGATGGCCTGAAGCTGTTTGAGGATCGTCGCACCATCCGGGTAGTTCGCCGCGATCCAATAGGTCGCCTTGAAATTCGGCGTGTCGCAAACGTATTGCTCGGTCTGATATCCGTTAACCGTCTCCTTTTTTCCCGTGGCAACAATTTTCGGCTTTTCTGCGCTTTCTTTGCCGTTGGATTTTCGGATCAATTCCGCCGCCGCCTTTATCTTATCGGCCGGCATGCGAACAACCATTTTCTGTTCGTTCATCAGGCTGATCATCTCACCCTTCTTCGCGTCGAAAATCATGGTTACTTGAGGCGAAACTTCGACACGCGCCTTGTCGCCTTTGATCTTCATCGTCATCTGACTCGCGGGGCCTATTCCTTCCACCGATTGAACAATGGTTAAATCGGCTACGGCTGGGAAGATCGCGATCAGGCTGAAAGCAGCGACAAGAGAGTAGAATTTCATGTCGACTTGCTAATGTCGGTCGACGAAAAAGCAAGGGCCTAAGGAAGTCAAATTTTCGGCCTGGATCGGACAGCCAGTCCGCGAAAATCGCTTGGCATTCGGACCGCTCCGCGCCAGCTTAACGCCGCGCGGGCATAGCTTAATGGTAAAGTTCCAGCCTTCCAAGCTGGCCATGCGGGTTCGATTCCCGTTGCCCGCTCTCCTATACGCATGGGTAAAGCGAGCAATTCCTGGGAACCGATGGCATTTCGCTCAAGAAATTACCGCGAAGGCACATTAGTCGCTTGAGTAAGCGCCGCCTGTAACTGGCCGATCGCTCCACCATTGATAATATCTAGAAATGATTCGCCTTTTTTTTACGAGACGATTGCGAGCGAGTGTCGTAAAAAAAGAATTGCCCCGTTTCTGGCGACCGCCTACCCTTCGTGGCCCGGCTAGGGAAGCGGCCGAATTGCGAGGATGTTTGGATAATATGAGAATTTTCAAGACGTCCAGTTTCGGCTGGATAGGGGCCTTTATTTTTCTCGCCGCGATGGCCGTAAGCGGGAACCTCCTTGGCCAGGATGGCAATCCGAGTGGGACGACACAGGGCGATGACGCCCCGGTCGCTGCCACATCCGATAAAGGCGCGACGTCGGAAGAAGAAGTCCCCACCGTGGGAATCGGCAAGTTCTTTAAACTGCCGTTTCACGTCACGGTTCACGTCCGTGCCGGTTACGACGACAACGTCTTGTACCAACCTGATCAATTCCGGCAAGGGTCGGCTTACGTAGAGCCGGTGGTGGGAATTGGTTACACTTTCGGCAACACACGGACACAGGTGGACCTTCACTCCGAGATCGGGTACACCCAATACTTCGAGGATATCCCAGACGCGTCGAATGATTTTCACCCAAATGTAAACCTGGCGATCACGCATAAGGTATCGCCCAGGTTTACGCTTTCTTTAGCTGCCTATTTTGCCTATCAGCAATCACCCGATTACACCAACGGTTTCATTGGGGTGGATCGTCGAAGCGGAAACTACTTTTTTTCGAATGATAAACTCTCCGCTTCATACGTATGGGCGCCGCGCTTCTCAACGATAACCAGCTGGACGTTCGTCGGCATCAAATACGAGGATGCGATCGTCGGCGCATTTCAAAATCGAACAGAAAATACAATCGGAAACGAATTTCGGTTTCTCCTATTACCCACGACAAGCATTATTGGGGAGTATCGATTTGAATTTGTCACCTACGAGGTCCCGTCGCCCCAGTCGCGGAATTCCACCACTAATTATTTTCTTGGAGGAATCGATCATAGCTTCAGTCCTCGTCTCAGCCTTTCTTTCCGGGGTGGTGTATCCATCCGAGAAACCGAGGACTCCGACAGTGCAAAGCTGGACCCGTATGGCCAAGGATCGCTGAACTACACGGCAGGAGCTCATCTCACCTTATCCGCGAACCTCAATTACTCGTTCCAAGAGCCCGACGTCGTGGGAACATCGGGCCGCACCAGCCTTCAGACCGGCTTAACCGCCAGCTACAAAGTTACTCCCCGGATCGTCACCAATCTCAGTGTTTTCTACGAACACGACGAAAATAGCGGTCAGCAGACTTTCTTTTTCATCATTCCCGGGTTCTCGGAAGATATTCTCAGCCTGTCGGCCACGGCGCGTTACACTCTCAATCGCAGCTGGGGATTGGAGGCGGGATATGAATATAACACGGTCACTTCGGGCCAATCCTTCCGCGACTATAATAAGACCAAATTTTACGGCGGGGCCAACTTTCAGTTCTAAGCGAGCAGTAACCATTGCTTCCTTAGAATTATTTGATACAATCATCGTCCCTCATAACGGGTCCTCTTTATGGCGCAAACGGAAGAAGTTAAGCTTCATTTTCTCGATTATTGGCGCGTAATTCGCGTTCGCTGGGTCCTAATTCTTCTCGCATTCCTGCTCACCCTCATCACCGCTGCGGTCGTCACTTACTTTCAACCGCGGGAATATCAGGCCTCATGTTTCGTCGAAGTGAAATCAATGGCGCAGAATCCGCGCATCTTCGACAGCAGCAATACCAGCATGCCGATCCACGATCCGCAGCTGGCGCCCACCGTGTTTCAAGTTATTCAGCGCACCGGAATTCTTTATCCGGTGATTGAAGATCTGAAGTTGCAGGAGAAGTGGTCGAAAGATAATGGGCATCTAACGCGCGAGCAGGCGTATCAGCTGTTGCGCCGCAAGCTCGATGTCGATGAAGTGCGTAACACCGATCTCTTGCAGATCAGCGTTTATAGTACCGATCCGCAGGAAGCGGCCGATATCGCGAACAAAATCGTCGCCGTCTATCAGGACAAACGCGTCGAAGAAGAAAAAGATATTTTGAATCGCGCGGTTGCAACCATGAACGAAGAGGTGGCCAAGCAACAGAAGGCGGTAGACGAGGCAGCCACCGAAGTTGCGCGCATTCGTGACGAAGAACATATCGTCGACCTAAACCCGGAAGGAAAGGAAGACACCCAGGCTCCGGTGGACGGAATCGTCGTCAAACAGGAAACCGAAGTCAACGAGGCGCAATCGCAGGAAGCGACGCTCGAGAATAAATTGCGTCAAATCGATAACGTAAAGGGCGACGAACTCATCCGCATGTTGCCGACGTTGAATCCGACGCTTGGTCTGCAGGATCCTACGATCGCGAAAATCTTACCGACCTATCAGGAAGCGGTAGCGCAGGAGGCATTGCTGCTCAATTCGGGCCTTGGCGAAAATCACCCGAAAGTAAGGGCGATTCGTGCGACGAAGGATGTTTATACAAAGCAACTTCAGGATCAGATCGCCAGCATTCGCACAGGATTGGAAAAAAATTTGGAGGCAGCGAAGAAAACTCGTCAGGATTTGCAGAAGCGTCTCGATGAAATCAACAGCAAGCAGCTGGCATCGAAAAATCTGAGCGCCAATTACACGCGCGCCAAGAACGCTTACATTAAGGAGAAGCTGCTCCTCGATGGCGTCCGCACGCGTGCACAGACCCAGACGATGGAGCTGGCGATGCCGCGCATGGCTGTAAGCGTTAAACAGGTCGCCGAACCTCCAAGTTTCGCGGCGCGTCCACGGATAGCGTTGAACCTGGCTCTCGGTGCGGTAATCGGTCTGATCGTCGGCCTCGGGCTCGCCTTTTTCATCGAATATCTTGATACGAGCGTTAAGACAATGGACGACGTCGAAAATCTGCTTGGCGTCCCTGTCCTCGCCATCATTCCGAAAAATGTTCGGCTTCTGCACAAGGAGCCGGGTGATACGCCCGACGCAGAGGCTTATCGAATATTGCGCACGAATATCGAATTCAACCGAAAGACGCCCGAAGCAAACACGATCTCGGTCGCTAGCGGCGGTCCCGGCGAAGGAAAATCCACGACCATCGCCAATCTCGCATTTATTTCAGCCCAGGGCGGGTACTCAACTTTGGTCGTGGATGCCGACTTACGCCGGCCCACGCAGCACGGCATTTGGGAAATTTCGAACAGGATTGGCCTGACGAATTACCTGACGACAGAAATTCCGCTCGACGAGGTCATCGTCCCAACCACCGTGGAAAACCTGTCCCTTCTGCCCAGCGGTATGCTCCCGGCAGACGCGGTCGGCATTCTCAATTCGCAGCGTATGTCGGATCTGATCGGCGAACTGAAATCGCGCTATGACATAGTGTTTTTCGATTCTCCGCCAATGCTGGGAGTGAGCGACGCTTCGGTCCTGGCCAGTGAAGTCGATCAAACGATCATTGTCGTGCAACATCGCCGTTTCCCGCGCGCGATGCTGACGCGTGTGAAACAAGCAATCGTAGGCGTCGGTGGCTCCGTGTTGGGCGTAGTTCTGAACAACGTCGATCTTAAGCACGACCAGAACTATTACTACTACACGAATTACTACGGCTATTATCAGCCGCGCGACCAGGACACTACTCGCCCCAAGAAACGGAAAGTCGAAGCTCCCGCGGCGAGGAGGAATGGATCTTCACATCTGGACGAATACTAATGCGAACGATTGCAACAATCTTCTTACTGTTCTGCGCGGCAACTGCGGCGTTTGGACAGGCGACACTGCGAGTCGGCGATCCGATCGAAATCAAGATCGGTGGCGTGCCGATGGAGGACCAACAACAGGTCAACAATACTTATACGGTTGATTCCAATGGCATGATCAGTCTGCCTTATATTAACAAGGTACCGGCGGCGGGTCTGGTCCCAGCGCAGGTAGCTGCCAACGTCGAAGCGAAATATCGCTCCGAGAAGATTTTCACAAATCCGACGATCACGATCATGATGCAACCGCAGGCGCGATTCGTTAACGTAGGCGGCGCGGTGCGTTCGCCCTCGCGTGTTCAGTTCACCGAGGACCTGACGATGCTCGCGGCAATCAACGCCGCTGGCGGCTTCAATGACTTTGCTGATCAGAAGCGAGTTCGCTTGCTTCGGGGCAGCACGGTAAAAGTTTGCGACGTTCGCCAGTTTCGCAAAGATCCGTCGAAGGACGTCCCGCTCCAACCCGGCGATCGAATCGAAGTTCCGCAGAGCTTCTTCTGATCAGAGGCAGAGCTCGGAATTACTGCGGCGTGATTATTTCACGGTGCCGCCAGGCATATCCGAGCCCGGAATAAAGTGTCAGCGCAACCGCGATCCAGATCAGCACTGGACCGCCGCGGTTCCATGCGTTAAGCCACCAACTCGTTTGGTAGCCCGCGTATTTCAGCTCGCGCGCCGCGAGAAGGATAAGAAAAAACAAGATCGTTACAATTTGCCACGATGTCTTGTGTTTCCCGAGGCGTTCCGCCGGTAACACCTGTCCCTGAGCGCTCGCCATCAAACGTAGACCGGTAATTAGAAAATCTCGCGCCACTACCACCGTCGCGGCCCAGGCCGGAATCGCCTTGAACGGAACGAGACAAATAAACGCCGCGGCCATCATTACCTTATCCACCAGCGGATCCATCAGCTTTCCGAAGTTGGTCACTATCGCGTAACGGCGCGCTACTTCACCATCAAAGAAATCCGTCACGCCAGCGACGAGAAAAAGGACGAGCGCTGCAGTTCGGCCATAGGTCCACGAAGAATTGAGCGCGATGACAAACAGGATCGTCAGCAACAAGCGGCTCAGGGTAAGACGATTGGCCCAGTTCACTAGGTTACTATTGCCTCCAGGTTTCCTTCTTTTGCAACAACTGTTGCATCCTTGAAAGCGGGTTTCTTCCAGATCGGAACATTTCTCTTTAATTCTTCAATCAGCCACTGGCCGGCAGCAAATGCGGCAGCGCGATGACCGCTCATCACCCGCAGGAAGAGCGACGCTTGACCGACCGGCACAAATCCAATCCGGTGACGCAAAATTAACCCCGATAGAGAGAAATCCGATTGAGCTTTCATCGCGAGCAAATTCATCTGGTGCTCAGCCATCGGCCGATGCGATTCGTAATTGATCCCTATAATTTCGCGATCGCCTTCGATCAATCGCACGACGCCCCAAAAATCCACAATCGCTCCGGCTTGGTCGCTAAAGGTTCGCCCAGGCTCCTCGAGCGGATCGTTTGTGATCAAAACTTCCCAATTCGAAATTGCCATGGCCTCAGGTAGCACGCAGAGTGGTTCTTAGCTCACTCAAGCATACGCAATATGTCTACGAAGCAATGCGATATTGGGATCATCGGCCTCGGGGTAATGGGGGAAAACCTCGGGCTCAACATGGAATCGAAAGGTTTCTCGGTTGCCGTTTTCAACCGCACTCATGCGGTGACGGAAAAGTTCATGGCCGAACGTGGAACCGGAAAGAACATCACGGCCGCTGACACGCTCGAAGAATTCGTCGGCGCGCTGAGCCGGCCGCGCAAAGCAATGATGATGGTGAAAGCGGGCGCGCCGGTCGACGCAGTCATTGACCAACTCACGCCGCTTTTTGAAAAAGGCGACGTGATCATTGATGGCGGAAATTCGCTTTTCACCGACACGCAACGGCGCTGCAAAGATCTTGAAGGGCGCGGGCTGCACTTCGTCGGCTGCGGTGTTTCCGGCGGCGAAGAAGGCGCATTGAAAGGTCCGTCACTCATGCCGGGCGGTTCGCGCGATTCGTGGGAAATGATCGCGCCGATTTTCCGCAAGATCGCCGCGCAAGTGGATGGCGAACCGTGCTGCCGCTACATGGGCCCGGATGGCGCCGGTCATTACGTGAAGATGGTGCATAACGGGATCGAGTACGGCGACATGCAGTTGATCTGCGAAGCCTACGCAATTCTTCATCGCGTCCTCGGCCTTGAGGCAAAAGAGCTCGCCGAAATTTTTGCCGAATGGAATCGAGGCGCCCTCGAAAGCTACCTGATCGAAATCACTTCGGAGATCTTTACCAAGACTGACCCGGACACGGGCAAACCGCTGGTCGACGTTATCCTCGACAAGGCCGGACAAAAAGGAACCGGGTTGTGGACGCTGCAATCTGCGCTGACGCAATCCGTTGTCATATCAACCATCAACGCGGCCGTCGAAGCGCGTGTGATTTCCTCGCGCAAGGACGAGCGCGTGGAAGCATCAAAAATCCTGCCGCAATTCCAGCCACCAAAGTTTACGTCCGACCGGAAGCAACTTGTCCAGGCGGTGCACGACGCACTCTACGCATCGAAAATTGTTTCCTATGCGCAGGGAATGGAACTTCTCGGCGCAGCCAGCACGACTTACCATTGGAATCTGAATTTCGGCGACATCGCGACGATCTGGAGGGGCGGCTGCATCATTCGCGCGCGATTCTTGAATCGAATCACCGACGCCTACCAGCGGGATCCGAAATTACACAACCTGCTCTTCGATTCGTATTTCACCGACATTGTCGCCAAAACGCAAAACAACTGGCGACTCGCTGTCGCCACGGCCGTCAATCACGGCATTGCGGTCCCCGCGTTCATGGCATCGCTTGCCTACTTCGATAGTTATCGTTCCGCGCGACTACCCGCGAATTTGCTTCAGGCGCAACGCGACTTTTTCGGCGCACACACCTACGAGCGGATCGACAAGCCGGGAATTTTCCACACCGAATGGCAACAGGATGCCGCCCGTGCACCAATGGAGAAACCGGCATCACCCAAGGAGACCTCGAAGCGGCATGCCGCCGAGTGACAGAAATTGGGAGGGAACCTCCCTGGTCCGCCGTGGCGTTTGCGAAGGAGACAGCGTCCCGACCATCGCGTTTATCGCGGCACTGAGGCCGCTTCCACATTTTTTAATGGAAATCGTGGGACTCACTGCCCACGAGTTGTTCTCCTGCCTGCAACGTTGTAGCAACTGCGGGCAGATGGACGAGCGGGTTGATCTTTTGCGCTTTGATCAAAACTACACCGTCGGAATTTTGAACTTCACCTTCGATTAATAAAAACGATTCCTCGGTAATGATGAGGCGCAGTTTTTCAAACAAATCGGGCGTGACGATTGCATTGGAAACACCGGTTTCATCTTCGAGACTAATAAAGACAAAACCTTTCGCGGTACCGGGCCGCTGCCGGCAAATCACATTACCCGCAATCTGGACAATCGATTGATGACGCGCCTGCGCGAGATCGCGCGCACGCCAAATATTCGGCAGTTGCGATCGCAGCAGTTTCATCGGATGAGGACCAGTCGTTAGGTCCATGCCGTCGTAATCCGCTTTTACGCGTTCAGGCAAGGTCATGGGCAAAAGCGGCGATTTGCTTCTGCGGTCATCGAGAGCACGGCGAGGAATCTCACGAACGTTTGAGAGATTCCTCGACTCCGCTACGCTCCGCTCGGAATGACAGACAAATAAGCCTTCCGGCATTTGTTCTTCTGCCTCCCACATGGCGGCGCGCCGGTGCTCGGCAAAACAATTGAGCGCACCCAATTCGGCCAGCACCCGCAATTCCTCCTTCAATAACGGAACGCGCCGCTTAAAATCATCCATCGATTGAAATGGCATCTGATTTCGCTGCCTAACCAGTGCGGCGGCGTGTTCCTGCCGTAGGCCGTTCACGACACAAAAGCCCAATCGCACCGTGTCGTCGGAAATGACGGTGCAATGACGCTCTGACTGCATCACACAAACCGGCTTAATCTTGGTCCTATGCCGGTTCGCGTCTTTCACGATCGTGGCCGGCGAATAAAAACCCATCGGCTGATTATTGAGCAGGCTGGCGTAAAACTCCGGGGCGCGATGCGCTTTCAGATACGCGCTTCCATAAGCAAGAATGGCAAAACTAATCGCGTGCGATTCCGGAAAACCGTAGAGCGCAAAGGAGGTGATCGCCTGCATGATTTTCTCGATCACTTCGGGCGCAAGATTCTTCCGTTCCATGGCGGCGCGCAGTTTCACGCTCACTTTATTCATACGCTCCTGCGAACGATGAAAACTCAGCGCGCGTCTCAGTTCCTCGGCTTCGTCTCCCGAAAAATCTGCCACCACCATGGCAATCTTGAGCATTTGTTCCTGAAATAATGGAACACCCAATGTTCGCTCCAGGACCGGCTTGAGCACTTGCTCAAGATCGGGATGAAAATAAGTAACCTTCTGTCGTCCGGCACGCCGCGCGAGATAAGGGTGCACCATGTCACCCTGAATCGGACCCGGACGAATGATCGCGACTTCGATGACCACGTCGTAGAAACATTTCGGTTTCATCCGCGGCAACGTCGCCATTTGCGCGCGGCTCTCGATCTGAAAAACACCGATGGTGTCCGCTTCCTGCATCATTTGAAATGTCGCGGCGTCGTCTTTGGGAATGTGGGCCAGGTCAAGCGGCCGGCCACGTTCCCGACAAAGCTCGAACGCGTCCTGCATGACTGCCATCATGCCGAGGCCTAACAAGTCGACTTTGACGATGCCGAGATCTTCGCAGTCATCCTTATCCCATTGCGCCACGACGCGGCCGGGCATCGATGCATTCTCCAGCGGCACAAACGAGCTGAGTCTGTTCTGACAAATGATCATCCCACCGGAATGTTGGCCGAGATGCCGCGGCAAACCGTAGATCGCCTGGTACAGCCTAACGAACGCGGACATACGCGGATGCGCTTTCGGTAAACCGGCCTGCTCGATTTGCGATTGCAGATCGAGCGTGTGCGGGAAATCGCCGTTGGCAAACAAATGGGAAAAACGGTCGAGAATACTCGGGGCGAAATTCAGCGCTTTGCCAATCTCGCGCGCGGCGCTGCGGCCGCGATACGAAATAACGTTCGCCGTCATGGCCGCGCCGTGCTTGCCATAGCGACGGTAAATCTCCTGGATCACGCTTTCGCGCCGATCGCCGCTGGGCAAATCGAGATCGATATCGGGCCAGCCTTTGCGGCTTTCATTCAGAAAACGTTCGAAGACGAGATGATTGCTCACCGGATCGACCGGTGTAATGCCGAGACAATAACAAACGGCGCTGTTGGCCGCGCTGCCCCGACCCTGCACCATCACGTTGTGTTCGCGGCAAAAATTAATGATGTCCCAGACAATCAGGAAATATCCGGAGAAACCGAGCTTCTGAATGAGCGCCAGCTCTTCCTTAAGTTGGCGTTTTACGGCGGTGCTGATTGCGTCATAACGCTGTTGCGCGCCGAACCAGACAATAGTGTTGAGAAACGAATCCATGCTGTGGCCGTCGGGCACGGGAAACTCCGGGAATGCGTAGCCAATATTTTCCAAAGAAAATTGCAGGCGATCGGCGAGACGTTCCGTGTTTATAATTGCCTCGGGCAAATCGCGAAAGAGTTCACGCATTTGGGCGTCGCTCTTGAGATGGCGTTCGCTATTTTGAGACAGAAGTTTACCGGCGGCGTCGAGATGAGTGTGCTCGCGAATACAGGTGAAAACGTCGAGCACTTCGCGATGGTTCGGCGTTGCGTATTGCACTGCGTTGGTGGCGAGTAGCGGTAGGTTGTAATGATCAGCCAGATCAATGAGCTGCCGATTAATCTTTTCTTCACCGCGGATGAAGTGGCGTTGAATTTCAACGTAAACATTCTCGCGCCCAAAACTTTCCAGCACAGTGGGATCCGAAGCTTGGAATTCACGTGACTTGAAGTCGCGGC
>JADMIO010604054.1_pt1 | contig 39213 bp, 26 predicted proteins | sample 8958161 | NCBI WGS metagenome assembly JADMIO01 (sample SAMN16585339, study PRJNA669376) | soil metagenome | isolation source: Crop rotation soil | place: USA: Cullars Rotation, Alabama | collected 2011 | reverse complement strand
TCGAATCGTCGGGCGAGGTGACGCGCGCGCCCGCGCCGACGCCGTTGATGATGACGCCCTCGTCCTCGCCGCGGCCGTTGACTGCGCCCACGACGTTCGAGCGCGCGCCGAGCCGGATGGTCAGGCTGCTGTGCGCGGGCACGTCGTTGGTCTCGACGACGACCAGCACGTTCAGACACTGCCCGGACTGGACGCGCGGCGAGAGCGACGCGCCGACGTTGACGACCGAGTCGGCCGCGGTCACGGTCCCGCTCGCGTCCACGTCGAAGTAGAGGTGCGTGATGCTCGCGGGCTCGTTCACCTCGGCGCGGGTGATCGTGTAGAGGTCGGGCGTGTTGCCGAGGTTGCAGATGCGGAAGACGCGCGTCACGCTCTCGCGCGGGCCGACGCTCTCAGAGGGGGCGGACTCGTCCGGCGTGACGCGCAGCGATGAGATGGACTTGACCGTGACGAAAATGGTGGTCGAGACGGTCGAGAAGCTCGTGCCGTCGGCGTCGTCGTAGGTCGCCTCGGCGCGGTTGGAGATGGTAGTGGCAGAAGGTGTCCCGTCGGGGCGCATCGAGGCACCCACCGTCGCGACGCACAGGAGCGCCAGGAGGAGGGTCTTGATGACGGCTGTTCGGTTGAACCCAACGGGCAACATCATGGAGAACCTGTGAAGTTAAGAGGGCCGAGGAAACGATGAGTGCGGAATGACGAGCGATGAATTAGACAAGGGGTCTTCATTATCCTTCATCATTCCGCCCTCACCCTTCGTCATCAGTGAAGCGGTGCGGCCCTTACAGTCGAGGGGGGCAATTACCCTGACTCTTGGGAGGCCGCGCCGCTTCCTGACTTCAGGAGCGCCTATCAAAAACCGACAGCGCGGTTAGTTAATCCGGCGGCGGAAGACGAAGGTCTGCGAGGCGCCGGGGTTGAGCGTGCCGGCGGCGTCCCTGAGGAACGCCGTCGCCGCGGTGACGGCCCCGCTGGTGTTGCCGTCGGTGATGGTGCCGCCGTTGGAGTCGGCCGGCGCGGGCGAGAGCACCTGGGTGGTCGTCGCCGCCCAGTTGTTGGGCGCCGCCGCGCCGTTCTCGCTGATGACGATGTTCGACGCCACCAAATCAACACAGCCCGCGCCGCCGCCGCCCACCGAGACGTTCGAGTACGTGATCGTGTACTGGATGTCCGCGCCGGGGACGGGGTCGGAGGCCGCGCCGACGCCCGTCGAATTGAAGACCTGCGCCGTCTTCACGAGCTTCAGGAAGCCCGTGTAGAGATTGTCGCGGGTGTCGTTCGACGAGGCGGGCGTCGTGCCCGAGGTGGCGCGCACCGTCGTGCCGAAGCCGCCCGCTTGAAGAACGGACGTGCCGGCGGGCGCGGTGACGCGCACGATGACGTTGGCCGACGCGCCGAAGGCTACGGCGAGTGTCGTGCTCCCGCCGCCCGAGAGCGTGGTGAACGACGTGCCGCCGTTCGTGCTGATCTGGACGGTGAAGCCCGCCGGCACCGTGGGCGCTGTGAAGGTGAACGTGTCGTTGGCGTTGCCCGTGTTCTGCACCGTGTTGGTGAAGTCCACGGTTGTGGCCGAGGCGAGCGTGTCGAGTTGCGACAGGCTCGCGATGGCCGCCGGCGCCACCGACTTGTTGGTGTAGTCGTCGTTGTTGTTGGTCGGGCCGACCGCGGCGGGCGCGCCCGAGGGGCCGAGCAGGACAGAGCCGACCTGCGTGAGCAGCGTCGGGAGCTGGAAGCCCTGCGTCGCGCTTAGGGCGTCCACGCCGAAGCGCGGCTCGTTGAAGTCGGCGTTGCCGTCGCCCTTGTTGACGACCGCGTCGCCCGACTGGTCAGTGAGGTTGGCGTTGACCGAGTTGCGGCCGAACGCGTCGCCGATCTCGTAGAGCGGCTGCGAGGCGTTGATGCCGGTGTTGACCGTCACGACCATCTGCATGTTCGAGACGGAAGCGCCAGGCGCGAGCGACGCGCCGACGTTGAAGGCGACGCGCGTGACCGAGCCGGGCGGCGGCGCGACGTTCGTCCAGGTGGCAATCGTCACGGGGTCGGCCGTCAGCGCCGAGGTCGAGTAGAGGACGGTCACGCCCGCGGGCGGCGTGATTGACGAGAAGGTCGTGCGACTGGGAACCGGCGCGATAACGAAGACGCCCGTCTGCGAGCCGGCCGGCGCGTTCGTCAGCGTGCGCGGGGAGACGGCGCGCGCGCCCGTGTTGTCGAGCGACCACGTGTAGGTGACGTTCGAGCCGAGCGCGACCGGGCCCGCCGGCGCCGAAAGGTTCAGGCGGAGCTGCGCGTCGTTCTCGATTGTGGTCGTGATGCTGCCGACGGCCTCCGATTCGCTGCCCGTCAGCGTGACGCCCGACGGCACAGACGTGCGCACCTCGGCGGCCGAGCCGTTCGACGCGACGTTGTCGCCCGAGGCGTCGCCGAGCGTGACGCCGATGGTCGAGCCGGCGGCGGCGGCGGCGCTAACGTCTACGCGCACGACGACGTTGAAGGAGGCGTTGCGCGCGAGGTAGGGCGAGCTGGGGTAGAGTACGGCCGAGCCGTTCGAGAAGATGTTGATGTCGCCGCCGTCTATGCCGTTGCCGTTCACGTCGATGACGGCCTGCGTGACCGTGATCGAGCCGGAGGTGATGATGGCGGCGCCGGAGGCGGGGAAGCGCACCTGCGTCGGGAAGTTGCCCGAGTTGGTGACGGTGAACGTGAAGTCAACGCCGGTCTGCCCGGCGGTGACGGTCGGCACGGAGCCGCCGTCGGGCGTGATGACGAGGCTCGTGACGTTGGAGACCGTGACGTTCACGGTGTTGGAGTTGACCGAGTAGCTGTTAGTGCCGTCGGAGTAGGTGGCCGACGCCTGGTTCGAGATCGTCGTGCCGCCCGAGGTGGCCTGGCCCAGCGCGGGCGCGGCCAGCGCGCAAGAGATCGCCAGGACGGCGATCAGGCGGGCCAGCGCGAAAAAGAGGGTCGCGCTTTGGGGGCGCGTCTTAGCTATCGTTTTCATTTCGTTCCTCATCATGAAAAAGGTAGGCAGGGGACAGGCAGGAGATTTGACGGGCGGCGGCTCCGTTCAGTCTGACGGGAAGAGCGCGCGCGTGAGTGTCCGGCCCGAGAACCTTGTCGGCCGCGATTACTTGACGCGCACCTTGTAAGAAGCCTCTAGCTTGCCGCCGCTGGCGAGCGAGTCGGCCCACTCGTAGCGGAGCTGCGTGTACATCGAGACGGGCGCGGGCACCTGCTTGACGGTCCCGTCCGCCTGGCGCTCTTCGATGGTCGGCTCGGCCGAGAAGGTCTCGCCCCCGTCGATGCTGTAAGAGACGCTGGCCGAGCCGTCGGCGGAGGTTGAGCCCGCGACGAGCACGGTGCCCTTCGGAATCTGGCCCACGGCCTTGTAGTTGTGCGCGGGCGCGGTGCCGTCGTTCTCCGAGGTGATCGTCCAGTCGAGGACTTCGCCGGGGTTGACGTTTCCGGCCTTGTCCAGCGGCAGGCGCTCGTCGCCGCGTGCGACCGCGCCGGAGAGACTCACCTTGACCTCGGGCCGGCCGCGCTCGGCGGTGCGGAGTTGTCTTTGCGCGATGGCGGCTGCGCCGCCCAGGACCAGCAGGCAGAGGGCGGCCAGGGGGAGCGCGCGAAGATTGTTCTTAAACTTTGTCATCGTCTTCTCCTTAAAGATGTCCCCGAATGAGACGGGGCGAATAGGTGCCGGGTCGGGTGCGTTAGCGAGTTGTCGGGGCCGCCTGCGTGTGGCGCAGGCCGCGCACTTCGAGGGCGCGGGCGACGGCGTACATGAAAGTCTCGGTCGAGACGGGTCGCGGGAGGATGGCGGCGAGTCGCGAGTGTGCGGGCGTGCGCATGATCTCGGAGGGGCGCTTGTGCAGGCCGATGAGCGGCACGTGCGGCGCCAGTTCCTTGACGGCCTCCGTGGCGCGCGCGCCGCCGAAGCCAGGCATGTCCAGCCCGAAGACGACGAGGTCGAAGAGACCTTCGGCCGCCTCACGCAGGACATCCATCGTGTGGCGGCAGGTCGTGGCCTCGTGCCCCTCGGCGCGCAGTGCCGCGAGCAGTTCCTCAGCCAGAGCCTTGTCGTCATCACAAATCATCACGCGTGCCATCCGCTACCATCCTTCGTTTCCCTGAATCTTTTTGGGCCGGAAAAACGCCCGACCGCGCCCCACACAAAACAACCCGCGTGCCGCGAAGCCCCGCGGAGAGTTAAGTGCTGAAATGTTAGAGCTTGCCGGGAAGGAGGGGCTGGCGGGGGACGCCTCGCCCCGCACGCGCTGACACTGCGGCCGGAAGTTTTGTCAGTGGGACTGACGTTCTGTCAGGCGCGCTCTCGGGGCGCGTGAGCGCGGAAACGTGATAAAATTCGCCTGCGAGGTGTGAAGATGAGCACGAAAGTTCGCGCGACTGCCGAGGATTTATATAGAGTGCCGGGTGACGCTAAGGCTGAGCTTGTGAACGGGGAGATAGTTCTCATGTCGCCTACGGGAGATTTGCCGAACCGCGCGGCCGGCGCAATCTACGTCAGCCTCCGCCAGTATGAATCGAAGGTCTTGAACGGCCGCGCGTATTCGGACAACGCGGGCTTCAGGGTGAATCTTCCGCACCGCGAATCGTTCAGCCCGGACGCGGCGTTTCATACGGGGAAGCCCACGGGGATGAAGTTTCTTGAAGGCGCGCCCGTCTTTGCGGTCGAAGTGAGAAGCGCGGGAGATTATGGCGTCAAAGCCGATGAGGAAATCGCTCGGAAAATCGCTGACTATTTCGTCGCCGGGACGCTCGTCATCTGGGACGTTGATTTGCTCGGCGAGGATGTCCTCAAAGTTTATCGCGCGACCGAGCCAACGACCACGACCATTTACCGCCGCGGCGAAACGGCGGAGGCCGAGCCGGCCGTGCCCGGATGGACGATGCCGGTTGATGCTCTCTTTGATTAGCTCTAACAGCGCAAGTCAACGGCGACGTAACTGCGTGGTTATTCACATTCACCCCTCTTGACAGGCGAATCGCTGAATGTTTCAATACATGCAGCGAACAAGCGTGGTGAGTTAAGGCAACTTGCGGCCACGTAAAATAAACTGCTAAACAGCTCGGCGAGTCTTTCCCGCGGAAGACCAATCGAATAGGCTACAGGGAAGCCCCGCGTTGTTTCGGCGCGGGGCTTTCAGTTTGCCGCCCCGGCCGAGAGAGAGAGAGACTCGGCCCGGAAGGACGAAGAAAAACTAGATGAGCACATTCCTTGAAGCGTTGAAAGAGCGCATCGTCGTCTTCGACGGCGCGATGGGCACGAACCTACAGGCGCAGAACCTGACCGTGGAGGACTACGGCGGGGTGCAGTTCGAGGGCTGCCCCGAGTACCTCTTAATCAGCAAGCCCGAGGCGATTGAGAAAGTCCACACGGCCTTCTTCGACGTGGGCTGCGACGTCATCGAGACCAACTCCTTCGGCGGCACTTCGGTCGTCCTCGCGGAATATCAGATTCCGCACATGGCCTACGAGTTGAACTTCAAGGCCGCGGAACTCGCGCGCAAGATCGCCGCCGACTACTCGACTAAGACCAGGCCGCGCTGGGTCGCGGGCTCGATGGGGCCTGGCACAAAACTGCCGACGCTCGGCCACATCTCCTACAGGGACTGTAAGGCCGCCTACGCGGAACAGGTGCGCGGCCTCTACGACGGCGGCGTCGACCTCTTCATCGTCGAGACCTGCCAGGACCTGTTGCAGACCAAAGCCGCGCTCGCCGCCATCTTCGAGCACTTCGAACAGGTTAAAAAGAGGCTGCCCGTCATCGCGCAGGTGACCATCGAAATCTTCGGCACGATGCTCAACGGGACGGAAATCTCGGCGGCGCTGACCGCGCTCGAACCCTTCCCGATTGATGTCATCGGTATGAACTGCGGCACGGGGCCGAAGCACATGACCGAGAGCATACGCTACCTCTGCGAGAACGCGCCGCTGCCCGTCTCGGTGCTCCCGAACGCCGGGCTGCCGGAAGTCAAGGACGGCGCGCAGCACTACGGCGAGACGCCCGAAACTTTCACCGCGCAGATCACGCACTTCGCACGCGACTTCGGCGTCTCGGTCGTCGGCGGCTGCTGCGGCACGACGCCCGCGCATTTGAAGTCGGTCGTCGAAGCGATGCAGCAGGTGACGCCGAAGGCGCGCGACGCGAAATTGGTCCCGTCCGTCTCGTCCATCTACATCCAGCAGCCTTACGTGCAGGACGCCTCGTTCCTGATCGTCGGCGAGCGCGTCAACGCTTCGGGGTCGAAGAAGATGCGCGACCTCTTGAACGCGGAGGACTGGGACGGGCTGGTCTCACTGGCCCGCGAGCAGGAGCGCGAGGGCGCGCACGTCCTCGACGTGAACGTGGACTACGTCGGACGCGACGGCGAGAAGGACATGCACGAGCTGGCCTCGCGGCTCGTGACGAACGTCAAGATCCCTCTGATGTTCGACTCGACCGAGTGGCAGAAGATGGAGGCGGGGCTCGAACACGCGGGCGGCAAGTCGATCCTGAACTCGACCAACTACGAGGACGGCGAGCCGCGCTTCGCGAAAGTTCTGGACCTGTGCAGGCGCTACGGCGCGGGCGTCGTCATCGGCACGATTGACGAGCAGGGCATGGCGCGCACGGCCGACGGCAAGTTTGAGATTGCGAAGCGCGCTTACGAGCAGGCGACTACGAAGTACGATATTCCGGCGCACGACATCTTCTTTGACCCGCTGGCCCTTCCGATCTCCACGGGCATAGAGGAGGACCGCCGCAACGCGCTCGAAACGATTGAAGCCATCCGGCGCATCAAGGCGGAGTTAAAAGAGGCGCACACCATCCTCGGCGTCTCAAACGTTTCGTTCGGCCTGAGCCCGGCGTCGCGCATCGTGCTCAACTCCGTCTTCCTGCACGACGCGGTGGAGGCTGGTCTCGACGCGGCCATCGTCAACGCGAGCAAGATTCTCCCGCTCAACCGCTTCGACGAGCGCGAGATCGAAGTCGCGCGCGACCTGATTTACGACAAGCGCAAGTTCGAGGGCGACATCTGCACCTACGACCCGCTGACCGAGTTCACGAAACTCTTCGAGGGCGCCAAGAGTAAGATCACGAAGAAGGACTTGTCGGAGCTGCCCGTCGAAGAGCGGCTCAAGCGCCACATCATCGACGGCGAGAAGATCGGCCTCGAAGACAATCTCAAACTCGCGCTCGAAAACTACTCGGCGCTCGACATCATCAACAACATCCTGCTCGACGGGATGAAAGTGGTCGGCGACCTCTTCGGCAGCGGGCAGATGCAGCTCCCCTTCGTCCTGCAATCGGCCGAGGTGATGAAGACGGCCGTGCGCTTCCTTGAGCCGTTCATGGAGAAGAAGGGAGGCGCGACCGCGAAGGGGACGATGGTGCTCGCGACCGTCAAGGGCGACGTGCACGACATAGGCAAGAACCTCGTGGACATCATCCTGACCAACAACGGCTACAAGGTCGTCAACCTCGGCATCAAGCAGCAGATCGAAGACATCCTGCGCGCGGCCGAGGAGCACCAGGCGGACGCCATAGGCATGAGCGGCCTGCTCGTCAAGTCCACGCTCATCATGCGCGACAATTTAGAGCTGATGAACGAGCGCGGCATTTCTGTGCCAGTCGTCCTGGGCGGCGCGGCGCTCACACGCCGCTACGTCGACGACGACTTGAAGACGCTTTATCAGGGTGCCCTCTTCTACGCCCGCGACGCCTTCGACGGCCTGCACACGATGGACGAGTTGACGGGCGGCGGCGCAGCCGCGCGCGTGGAAGAGGACGGCGCGCGGCCCCCGGTAAAGGTCGCCGCGTCAAACGGCAACGGCAAGCCCGCCGCGGACGACGAGGAGGATTTGGTCGGCGAGGACGCCAAGCTCGGCATCCGCAAACAGGCGAAGCCCCGCGCCGTCACTCGTGTCGCGGGCGACACGACGCACACGCGGCGCTCGGACGTGAGCCCGAATGTGCCAATTCCGCGCGCGCCCTTCTACGGCTCGCGCGTCGTCTCGTCAATCGCGCTCGACGACGTGTTCGCCTTCGTCAACGAGACGGCGCTCTTCAAGGGGCAGTGGCAGTTCAAGCAGGGGAAGAAGAGCGCCGAAGAGTACAGGCAACTGGTCGCGGAGCACGTCCGCCCCGCCTACGAGGCTTTGAAGGGGCGCTCGAAGCGCGAGCGGCTGCTGACCCCGCGCGTCGTCTACGGCTACTTCCCGGCCCAAAGTGAGGGCAATGACCTCGTCATCTACCACGACGACGAGCGGACCGAGCGCGTGCGCTTCACCTTCCCGCGACAGCCCGCGGGCAAGCGCCTCTGCCTCGCGGACTATTTCGCCTCGAAGGAGTCCGGCCGGATGGACGTGGCCCCGTTTCACCTCGTGACGATGGGCCGGCGCGCGAGCGAGTACGCGCGGGAGTTGTTCGAGTCGGACAACTACACGGACTATCTTTTCTTCCACGGCCTGAGCGTCGAGTCGGCCGAGGCGCTCGCGGAACTCTGGCACAAGCGCATCCGCGAGGAATTAGGAATCGCGGGGCGCGACGCCGCCGAGTTGACGAAGCTCTTCCACCAGGGTTACCAGGGCTCGCGCTTCAGCTTCGGCTACCCCGCGTGCCCGAACCTGGAAGACCAGACGAAGCTCTTCGAGCTGTTGGACCCGTCGCGCATAGACGTGGAGCTGACGGAAGAATTTCAGCTCGACCCGGAGCAGTCGACCTCCGCGATCATCGTGCACCACGAGGAAGCGAAGTACTTTTCTATAGATTAAAATCAAGTCCGAAGTCCAAAGTCCGAGGTCCAAAGTCAAAAGCTGGGCGCAGGACGGGCGGACTTTGGACCTCGGACCTTGGACCTTGGACACTGAGAAGGCATCAGACCCCACGCCGGAGGAAGTGGCAGTCCTTTCGCGCATCGAGCGCTTCGCGTTCTTTCAGGCGCACGAGATGAACCAGGGGCGCTGGAAGAGTTTCTGGACGTGGTGCCAGCGGCACATCGGCTCGCGCTGGATTCAGGTGGCGACTTACAACCTGATGCACGTCTACGGCCTCGAACACGTCGAGGCCACCGACGCTTCACGCCCGCTCCTGCTCGTCGCCAACCACCGCTCGTTCTTCGACATGTACGCCGTCTCGTCGGTCCTCTTCCGGCGCACGAAGCGGCCGATGAAGCTCTTCTTCCCGGTGCGCGCGCGCTTCTTCTACGAGTCGTTCGTCGGCGTCCTAATCAACTTCCTCGCCGGGTGGTGGTCCATGTACCCGCCCATCTTCGCGGAGGAAGCGCCGGAGAAGCGCGCCTTCGACAAGTTCTCGATCCGCCGCCTGACGGAGCTGTGCAGCCGCGGCCACGCGCACGTCATAGGCTTTCACCCGGAGGGGACGCGCAACCTGAACTCGGACCCGTACTCTTACCTGCGCGCCCAGCCCGGCGTGGGCAAGCTCATCAAGGAGGCGCAGCCGCAGGTCGTCCCGGTCTTCATCGCCGGGCTCGGGAACAAGGCCCTCAGCCAGATCATGGGCAACTGGCGCGGGGGCGAGCCTGTACGCATACACTTCGGCCCGCAACTTGATTTGTCGGAGTTCCTCGCGCGCGCCGACCGCGTCCGCACCTACAAGGAGATCGCGGACTTCCTGATGAGCAAGGTCGCGGAACTCGGCGAGGTAGATAGAAAGATGTACGCGAATCAGTCCAAAGTCCAAAGCCCAAAGCCCAAAGTCGAAAACTTGTCTTCCTGACTTTGGACCTTGGACTTTTAGTTATGTCTTTACTGCCGCTCGTCATCGTCAACCCGGCATCGGCCGGAAGCTCCACGCGAGAGTCGTGGCCGGCGATTGCCGCCGACCTGGCGACACACTTCGGCGCGTTCAATTGCGCGTTCACGGAGGGGCCGGGCGGCGGGCGTAGGCTTGCGGCGCGCGCGGCCGAAGAGGGCAGAAGATTAGTTATCGCGTGCGGCGGCGATGGCACAATTTCGGAGGTCGCGAACGGGATTCTGGGGTCGGGCAAGGATGTCGAGTTGGGGATTCTGCCGAGCGGCACGGGCGGGGACTTTCGGCGCACGCTCGACATCCCCGCGCGCGCCGCGGACGCCGCGCGCGTGCTGCGCTGCGGTCGCGCGCTCCGCATAGACGTGGGCCGCGTCTCCCATCTTAATCGCGAGGGCGCGGAAGAGACGCGCTACCTGCTCGGCGTCGCCTCGGTCGGGATGAGCACGGACATCATCGGGCGCGTGAAGGAGGAGAACTCGCGCTGGCTAGGGGGGCCGCGCTCGGGCAGGATGAGAGGCAGGCTCTCGTTCGCGGTGGCCGGCGCGCGCTCCACCCTGGCGCTGCCGAAGACGGAAGTGGTCGTGCGATTGGACGAAGGGCCGGAGCGCCGCCTGACGGTCGCCAACTTCTGCGTCGCCAACGCGCGCTACTTCGGCGGCGGGATGAAGGTCGCGCCCGAAGCCCTGCTCGACGACGGGCGTTTTGATGTCGTCTCAATCGGCGACCTCTCCACGCTCAAGATTCTCACGAACGCGCACAAGCTCTACAGGGGAACGCACCTCGGGATGGACGAGGTCCGCACGGCGCGCGCGCGCATTGTCACTGTGCGGCCCGCTCAGAAAAATCGGGAAGTGGCGATTGAGATTGACGGAGAGTTGCCGGGCCGCCTGCCCGCGCGCTTCGAGCTTCTGCCGAAGGCTTTGCGCGTGAGGTGTCCGCGAGCGGGTTAATCTTTAACGCCAGTCGGGCGGCGGTGGCGGCGTCCTGTAATCGCCCGCGCGCTGCCCCGTGCCTGCGTCATTCAAATACCCGCGCCCGCCCCAGCCGGGCACCTGCACTTCCGGCTCGCGCCAGATGTATAGATACCAGTAGACGGGCATCGCCATGATGTTCCCCATGAAGATGACCACCGCCCAGAGCGCCTTTTTATCCTTCTCAACCCGGTCGTTCTTGAAGACGTTGATGATGTAAAAGATGGTCAGCCCAACGGTCAGAAGCCAGAGCAGAATCTGCATGGTGAAGATGGCCCCGAAGACGGACGGGAAGGCGTCTTCACTCGGGACGCGGCCCGCGTGTGCGGAAGAGAAGATGGAGGAGGCCGTCGAGAAGACGACGACGAATACCATAATCATGAAGACGATAGGTGCGACGGTCACGACGCCCAGTATAATCTTAGCCGGTTTACTCATACTCACTCCTTTTAAGCCGCCGCACGTTTTTCTAGCCACCGCTTGAATGAACTCTGACTCTCCCCGGAGGGCTTCCCCATGAGCAGGTTTTCAACGCTAATATCTTCGTCCAAGTCCGGCCAGTGAATGCCTTCTTTCTCACCGATAAAGCGCCAATTATTTCGTTCCTCAGAAGTCCCATGCAGCAAGCGAGGATACCAGGCCAAAGGAACAGAGATGGTCCGCCCATCATTCAAGTCAACTGCGAGGGTGTCGTCTGTCAGCGTCACGCGTTGTGCTTTGGCCTCAGCCGTTAAAATACTCATTCCAGCTCCCCAACAAACCTTCTCGGTTTTCCTCAACGAGTTTCTGGATGCGACCAATTTCTGTTCTACTAAAGCCTCCGCTATTTTGCAATCTCACAGGTTCCAACCAAAACTTAGCTTTATTATCGTCCCGTTCGACGTGTATATGCGGCGGCTCGTCACGATCACCAGCATAAAAGAAGAATCTATATGGCCCGCTTCTCAGCGCAGTTGGCATTATTCATTCCTTAAAACTAAATCTCGTAAACGTAAAGATGCTTGAACCGGGGCTTCGCCATTAGCTTTCTAACTTCGCCATGCAAAACAAGACACCTTCTTTTACCAGTGTTTGTTACCTCTTCCGCAAATGGATCGTCAACCTTACCTTTTTTCATTGAGTCGTAGGCCAGCAATAATGGTTCGTAATGTGTGTCATCATGAACCTGCCAGATTTTACCGTGATGTTGAAACACTCCTTCCACATTCCAGCTACTGCCGGAAGTATTTCCGTCGAGTCGGATATGAGTAGGATTAGCAGACTTCTTTGGGATTACAACCGATTCCATAAAAGAAGAGAAGTTGTCATAAGTCATAATAGACCGCCTCTGTCTGCCCGGTGCTTAACCGAGCGTGTCCCCGAGGAAGTTCGCGCGCAGGTATTTGACCGTGTCGAGCAGCGTCTCGCCTGGGTCGCGCGGGGAGAAGCCGAGTTCGCGCTCGGCCTTTGACGAGTCGAGATACCAGAAGTATTCCGCCATCTCGACCGCCGCGGGCTCGACCGGCGGGGCCTTATCCCACTGTTTATAGAAGGCGTGGATGATTTGTGAGCCGGCGACCGCCAGCTTGGAGGGGAGCGAGAGGCGCGGCGCGCGCACATTTGTCAGCCGTTCGAGGCGGCCGAAGAATTTTTCGAAGGTCCAGTTCGGCCCGCCCAGGAGGTAGCGCTCGCCGTGGCGACCGCGCTTCATCGCATTGGGGAAGGCCGCCGCCGCGTCGCGCACGTCGACGAAGCTCAGGCCGCCCGTGGGGACCGCGCTGATCTTCCGGGCCAGAAAATCGAGCACCACTTTCGTGGAACTCAAGCGCTCGTCGCCGGGGCCGAGCAGCAGACTCGGGTTGAGGATGACGAGGCGACGGCCGCCCCCGTCGAAACGTTCGAGCGCCGTGCGCTCCTGGTAGAGCTTGCTGGCGTAGTAGGGCCAGCGCCCGATGATGTCGACGGGCACGGAGCCGCGTTCGTCCGGCACGTCCTCGCCCTTCTCGCGCACCGCAATCGTCCCGCTCGTCGAAGCCATGACGATTGCTTCGACGCCTGAGGTTGAGGCCGCGTCGCAGAGGATGCGCGTGCCGTCCACGTGGACCGAATACATCTCGCGCGCGTCCCCTTCGTCGCGCGAGACGCGCCCCGCGAGGTGATAAATCTCGGCCACGCCCTCGACCGCGCGCCGCACGTCCTCCGCGTTCGTAATCGAGCCTTCGAGCGTCTCGACGCCCGACTCCGCGAGCCACGAGGGCGCAGCGGTCGTCAGCACGCGCAGGTTCTTCGCGCCGGCGGCGATAAGTTGTCGCACGAGGTGAGAGCCCAGAAAACCCGTCCCGCCCGTGACCAGAGTCTTCGGCTGCGGTCGCCGCGCAATCGCCGTGCTCTTTTTTGTGCCAGCTTTCGTCGCGGTCTTCGCCGGGGTCTTGCGCGCCGCCCGTTTTTTTGTTTTCGTCGTGACCATTAATCGCCCGTGACCGCCATGTGCTCGTTCTGTTCGTCCGCCGTCGCCGCCCCGCCGCTGCGCGCGGCGCGGCGCTCGTCGCGCCAGCGTTTGCGCAGGGCGCGGGCGTCGAAGGCGTGGCGCGTGCCGTCGCGCAGGTTCTCGACGGAGTGCTGCGTGAGCGCGGCAATCAGGCGATAAGCTTCGGCGCGCGCCATCCCCTTCGTCAGCTCTTCCAGCTCCTCGTATGAAAGATAACGCCCGATGCGCGCGCCTATGTCGCGGCTGCGGATGAGGGTCGAGCCCTTGGGCATCGCCTCGTATGTCCCGTGGACGTAGACGGGCAAAATCCCGACGCGGCAGGCCAGCGCGAGATAGCCTATGACCGGCTTGAACTCCGCGATCACGCCGGAGAGCGAGCGCGTGCCTTCGGGGAAGATGAGCGCGTTGTAGCCGCGTTCGAGGAACGAGCGCGCGTGGCGCAGGGACTGGCGCAGGCTCCCGCTCCGCTCAATCGGCACGAGGTTCGTGAAGTTCTCCATGTAGGCGCGCTTGTACTTGTTGTCGAAGAAGTAGTCGGCCGCCGCGAGCGCGACCATGTCGCGGCCCGCCGGCCCGAGCGCCATCTTGACGAGGCCCATGTCGAGGTGCGACGTGTGGTTGGGCGCGACGATGAAGTTCGTGTGGACGGGGATGTTGACGCGCCCCTCGTACTTCGTATGCAGGAACTTGTCGTAGAAAACGCGCTGCAAGGCGTCCAATCCCCTGTTCCCTACGTCGCGGACGAAGGCCGGGACGTGAATCTCGTCCGAGGGGTCGCGCTCCGTCTCGGCGCGGTCCGTCTCCTTGCGCGCCGCGGCGGGCGCGTTGCGCGTGACGACGCTCGCGAGTTCGCGCAGGTCGTTGACTTCCGTCAAAGTGTTCGGAGACTTGAGCGCGCCGCCCGCGTTCTCAATCGCGGTCGCGAGTTCGACGTACATCAGGCTGTCGAAGCCTAAGTCGGAGAGGCGCGAGTCGAGCTTGATCTCGCCGCGCGGGCGGCTTGAGACGGCGGCGACGATATTGATGAGCCAGGTGGCGTCGCCCTCCTTCTCGTCGCGCGAGGCGACGCGCGAGTTGGCCTTCGCGCTCTTCTCCAAAACTTCGAGCGTGTCGAGCACCTCATTGCGCTTGACCTTGCGCGTCGCGGTGCGCGGCAAATCGGCGTCCCAGAAATGGAAGACCTTGACGCGCTTGTAGAAGGGGAGCGTCGAAGACACGTCGCGGAAGTGCTCTTCGATGCGCTTGCGCACCTCCTCGCGCGAGAGGGGCGCGTCCGTTTCGTAATTTGGCACAACCATGCACGCGACCTTTTCGCCCAGCCCATCCGGAAGGCCGACGACGCTCAGCTCCTTGATGAAGGGTGAGGTGTCGTAAGCCTCTTCGACCTCGTCCGGGTAGACGTTCTTACCCGAAGCGTCGAGGATGATGTCTTTCGAGCGGCCGACGAGGTAGAGATTGCCCTCGTCGTCGAGGCGGCCGATGTCGCCCGTGTGCAGCCAGCGGTTGACGAGCGTGCGGCGCGTCGCGTCCTCATTCTCGTAATAGCCGACCATGACGTTCGGCCCGCGCGCGATGACTTCGCCGACGCCGGAAGGGTCCGCCTCAAGAATCTTGACTTCGACGCCGGGCAAAGGCTTGCCGACCGTGCCGGCGGACAGTCTGTTCTGCGGGCGCGTCACCGTCAGCACCGGCGAGGCTTCCGTCAGCCCGTAGCCTTCGAGGATGGTGAAGCCGAGGCCGTGAAAGTCCTTCTGCACGCCCTCGCTCAGGGCCGAGCCGCCGCTGATGAAGTAGCGTATGCGCCCGCCCATGCCTTCGTGAATCGGGTAGAAGATTAAATGGCCCAGATTGAGCGGCGTCGTGTCGCGCAGCCAGGAGTTGACGCGCATCAAAAGGTCGGCCGCGTTGCCGACGAGCGTGCTCCGCTCGTTGAACTTCGTCTTGATGCGGCGGTGCAGCAGTTCCCAGACGGCGGGGACGCCGACCATCCCTGTGACGTGGCCGTTCTTGATGGCGCTCGTCAGCGCCTCGCTCGACAGTTCTTCTAAATATGTAATCTGCGCGCCGCGGCTCAAGGGCGCGAGGAAGCCGGCCGAAAACTCGAACGTGTGATGGAGCGGCAAGACCGAGAGCACGCCGTCGCTCGTCGTCATGTCGATGATGGACGTGAGCATCGAGGTCATGCTCGTCAGGTTCCTGTGCGAGAGCATGACCGCCTTGGGCTGCCCGGTCGTCCCCGAAGTGAAGATGAGCGAGGCGATGCTTTGCGCCTGCACGCGCGCAGGCAACAGCGAGATGCGCTCGTCCTCGGTCGGCTCGTCCGGCATCGCGAAGACTTCCTCGAAGCGCCAGATGCGCGCCTCGGCGAGCCCGGCCGCTTTCAACCTCTCCGCGAGGTCGTCGTGCCTGTCGTACAACTCCTGGCTGACGACGATGCCTGCGGCGTCGCCCGCCTCCGCGAACTGGATGACCTTCTCAGTTGACAGCTCCGGGTCGAGCGGGATGCAGCTCGCGCCCGCCTTGAGGATGCCGAAGTAGGTCATGCCCCACTCGGGCGCGTTGTGGCTCAGGAGCATGACGCGCATGCCGGGGCGCACGCCCTCGCTCGCGAGGAAGGCGGCGGCGCGCGTCGCGAGCTCGCGCATGTCCGCGTAGGTGTATTGTTCTTTCCGCCCGTCGCGTTCGATTCGCATCGCGACGCGCGTCGCGTGGCGCTTGGTCGTCGTCTCGAACAGCTCCAAAAGGTCGCGGTAGGTGTAGACGCGTTTGGGCTGCGCGCGCATGTCCTCTTCGAGCGTGGGGAAGACCCACTTCTTGAGGCCCGGGAAGTGCACGTTCATCCAGTAGTCGTACCAGTCGAACCGCTCCGGGTGCCACGCGAGCAGCGGCTGCTCGTCCTCGCGTATGCGCGCCACGAGCGAGCGCACGTTGTCGGCGCGGAAGACGTAGGCATTCTCGACCGTGAAGGGCCGGAACATCTCGAAGGCTTCCTCGGTCTCGTGCGTCAGCTCCTCGAAGCGGTCAACTTTCTGTTTGACCTGGTCGATGACTTCCGAGACGCGGCCCCCGCCCCAGCGCGGGCGCACGCGGTCCAGCAGGTTCGAGACCTTCTTCGCCGCCGCGTTAATCATCGGCGTCGAGGTCCGCTCGAAGTGCGCTGGCGTGACCGGCTTCGTCTCCATGCGCGCGGCGACCTTGTTGATGAACTTGAAGCCCGTCTCCTTCTCCTCGAAATGTTTCCGCTTGTAGAGGCCGAGCAGGCCGACGATGCGCCGCATGTCGTTCGGGTTCGAGTCGCCGGTCGCGGCCTGGTGGACGAGGCGCGGCTCCTCGACGCACGCCTCGGCGGCGACGGCCAGCATGACGGCCGCGACCTGGTCAACCGGCGTGATATCCAAGATAAGTTTCTCGTTGACGGGGATGAGCGACTGGCCCTTGAGCGCGATGAAGATGAGCGGCGCGGTCGTCGTGAAGCCCTCGTTCCAGCCGGGGAACGGGTAGGAGAGCGCGGACTCGACGATACTGGGTCGGACGATTGTGCGGACGATGCCGTCCTCGGCGGCGACGAGTTGTTCGCCGAGGCTCTTCGTGTAGGTGTAAATATTGGGCCAGCCCCACCAGGCGGCGCGCTCGATGCCGAGGTCGGTCAGGCGCGTGCGCGTCCAGACCTTGCGCTCGCGCGCGACGGCCAGGCCCATCGCGTCCAGGTCGTCCGGGTCGCGCCCCTCTTCGATGAGGCGCTTGCGCGCCTGCTCGCGGAAGCGCGCCGCCATCATCGCGTCGCGCGCCTCGTCCCGCACGCGGTCGGCCAATTTGGCACAGTCCCGTATCTCCTGCTCGACGTTGAACTCGACGCCGCGCATGTCCTCCTCCTCGCGGCGCGGGAAGTAGCCTATGACGGGGTCAGATTCCCAGACCGCGCCCGAGCGGTTGCCCGCGACGAAGCAGGTCGAGACGTGCACGAGCGCGGGCCTCTTCATCCGCTTCGTGAACTTGATGACGTTCTCGGTCCCGACGACGTTGGTGCGGAGCGCGCTCTCCAGCGTCGGGTTGAACGTGACGTTGCCCGCGCTGTTAATCACCACGTCAACGTCGTCCGCTATCTGCTGCGCCTCCTCCTCCGTGTAGCCGAGGTCGGTCTCGCCTATGTCGCCGCCGACGATGGCGACCTTGTCGCGGATGAAGCCCTCGAAGGCGTCGCCGTAGCGCTCGCGCAAGGGGTCGAACGGCGGGGCCGTGATGACGTTGTTCCAGAAGCGCGTCTCGGACTCTTCCTTGGAGCGCGCGCGCACCGTCACGTACACGCGCCCGATGTTGGGGAAGCGGTGCAGCAGCATCGAGAGCGTGACCTTGCCGAGAAAGCCCGTCGCCCCGATGATGAAAACCTTGCGGCCCGTGTAAATTTCCGTCGGAGATAATTTCATGAAACTTTAGTTTAGCACTTTCGAGAGCCAGTGCATGATGTTGAGCGCGAGCTGGCGATTGTCAATCCCCGTTTGATTGAGGCCGCCGAACTTGGCTTTCTCCGGCCCGCCCAGCTGGGCCGTGAGCATCGCCGCCTCGCCCATGACGACCACCCGGCCCTCACCGAATTTCATGGCGAGGCCCTGCGCGCGCCCGGCGGCCGAGACCGTCTGCTTTTCGTCGGACGGCAGGCGGTCGACGGCCGTGTCGGCCAGCTTGAGCAACACGGAACTGTCGGCCGGCCCTTTCAGCGACTGTCCCGTGAAAGTCACGACGCGGTTGACGCGCTCGCGCGCGTCCCGCCCGCGCGTAATCGGGTGATCCATTAGAAGGCCGTTCTCCCGCGAGAACAGCATCTCGCGCAGCTTGGCGTCGAGGTGCGCGGGGTCCTCCGTGTAGGCGTTGCTCATCTCAACGTTGAAGCGCCGGGCGAGGTTAGCGGTCGCGCCGCCCACGGGGAAGTGGTCGGCGATAATGAGCAGTGCGCCGCCCGCGCGCACCCAGTCGCGCACCGCGTCGCACTCCTCCTCGGTGAAAGCGGGCGAGTTGGCTTCCGCGCTGTCCAGGTCCGCTGAGCCGAGCGCGTTGGAGATGACGAGAACGTCCGCGCCCTTGAGCAGCCGCTTCGTGAACTTCTCTTTGCCGGGCACGACCGCGTAGCCGTCGGCGGTGATTAAATCGGCGAAGGCTTTGTAACGGCCGCCGGCGGTGTGGAAGTTGTTGTGCGCCTCGTCGAAAATCACGCGCGGGTGCTTCCGGGGGAATGCCGGCCGCTCGACTTTGGGGTCGAATGTCGGGTCCGGAACCTGCTGGGCGGTTACGCTCGCGGAGACGCAGGCGAGTAGCACGGCCGAGGCCGCAAGAGTCGCGAGCACCCTGCGCGTCGAATAATCCGTTAATCGTCTCATCCCAACCACCTTCCGAAAGTCGCTCACTCCATGTCGGCGATCCCGATCATGGGCTGGTGCAGCATGGTGATTTCGGCGGAGCGGCCCATGTAGCTGCGGGCCATCGCAATCGCTTCGGTCAGGTTGTCGGCGCGGTCCCAGCCGAGCATGGCGGGGACGTGCGCGTTCTCGGCCCCGGCGGCGATGACCTTGCCGACGTGCTGGCGGCCGTTCTCACCCCAGTACCACATGAAGAACGGGTGCGCGCCGTGGTAGGCGTTGCCGCGCCGGTACATCTCCACGTAAGAAGGGTTGTTCGCGAACTCGCGCTCGTACTTCTCGCGCAAGGTGAAAGAGTCGCGCGTTTCGGGCAGCAGCCGGTTGAAAAACTCTATGTAGCTCGGGTGGAAATTGTGGTCGAACTCGTCGTAACAAGGGTGATGCAGGATGAGCACGCCGCCTTTTTTCAGGAGCGGCTTGTTGCGATAGAAGTTGAAGTGGTAGCCCAGGGCCATCACCTGCACGAGCAGCGGGTTCAGAATCGAGTAGACGTTGTAAGGCGAGATGTCTGGGATGCCCGTGACGAGGATGTCGCACTGGCCCTTGATGGGAATCGCGTACTGGTCGAAGCCCTTCTCGATAATCTTCTCGTGGACGGGCTCTGTGCGCCCGGCGTGGCAGGCGATCATCTCGTACTGCGCGGGCATCGAGTGGAGCAGCTTGCGGCGCGCGGCGCGCGGGAGCTTCGACATCGTCCGCCGGATGCCCTCGAACTTCAGGCGGTCGAACGCCGTGAAGTCGTCCTCGTTCTTGAAGAGGAAATCGAGCGCGCCCGTGTACATGCGGTTGTTGATCGCCGTCTCGATGTGGAAGACGTTCATGTGCTCGTCAACCAGCTTGCCCAGGCGCACGACCTTGTGATTCAACTCCGAGCGCGCGGGGTCCATGTAGCTGTCCGAGTCGCGTATCGTCTGCGGCTCGTGGTGCGCGCGCAGGGATTCGTAGTCGCACAGGCCGACGGCGACGGACTTGTGCCCGCCGTCCATCGGGACGAGGTTGATGTTGACGTAGATGACCAGGTCCGATTCGGCGCAGCGGCGATTAATGCGGAGCGGCTCTTTATGTTTGGTGTGGCCGAGCGTGACCAGTCCTTCGGGCCACTCGGCGTCGTGGTTGTAGTAGCGGTCCGGGTGGAACTCGTCGAAAATCTTCGGCCCGACCATCCGCTTCATCTCCCACTCGGTCATCTTCCGGTGGAGCGAGTTGGCGATGATGATGTGCACGTCGTCGACGCCGTGGCCCGAGAGCATCTCGGCCAGAATCTCTATCACGGTCTGGCGTATGTCCGGCGTCGCCATCGGCGGCAGCGGGAGAGAGATGTCGTCAACCGCGATGGTGACCTTCATGCCGGGATAGAGTTGCGCGAAGAGCGGGTCGCAGTCGTGCGGGTGGTTGAGCGCGTAGCGAATCGCCGCCTCGCGGTTCGGCAAGCCTTTGATGGGCGGCTTCGGGTAAATCACCCTTGTGCCAATCGGCAAGTCTTCGAGGATGAAGTCCTCGCCCGACGGCATCACGCGCGGCGCGCTGTCGCGGTCAATGTAAACGACCGACTCGTGTGTCTTGCGTCTGAGTTGAAGAGACATAAAGTTTCAATCTTTAACGGAAAATACAGTCGTAAGACAGCAATCTTGCTTCGCCGCCCTCTATCATCCACAGCTTAACTTCGTGGCAGCTACGGCTCTTCCCCTTGACCAGATGAATGCTCTGAACAAAGCTGGTCGGGCCGGCCGGTGACTTTTCGGACGCTATGTCGTAAACGTCAGCATTTTCTATCGCTACGATCTCGCCGGCCCGTTGACTAATCTCGCTCAGCTTGGCGACGAACTCTGCCTCGCTCTCGTCCGCGCGAAGCGTCTGCGTAGTCTGCCGGTAAATCTCCGAAAACTTCGACCGCTTCAACAACTCGTGCAAGTTGCGTTCGGCCTGCTCCACCCTGGACGCATCTGATTCCGCGCAACCTGATGTCGTCGCCAACAGCAGGGCTGCGAGAAGAAGCATGGAATCGAACCGAAGGCTGCGCTTCATCGTGGCTACTTCAAATTCAGTATCGGCCAGTCGTGATGCAATGCCGTTTGCTTTAATCTCATGTCCGGGTTGACCGCCGCCGGGTGGCCGACGACCGAAAGCATCGGCAGGTCAGACATGCTATCGGTGTAGGCGTAGGAGTCGCTCAGGCTCAGCCCCTCGCGCTCGGCGAAAGTGCGAATCCATGACGCCTTGGTCGCGGCGGCGAGGACGGGCGGCAAGAGTCTCCCCGTCGCGACGCCGTTGACGAACTCCAGGCGGTTCGCGACGTAGTCGTCAATGCCGAGGTACTTCATCAAGGGCGTGACGGACAAATCGAGCGCGCCGGTGACGACGACTTGACGCAGACCGAGGCTGCGCGATTTTTCGATCAGCTCGAATGTGCCTGGGAAGACCGCGGGCTTCAACACGTCCTCGAACAACTCTTCGGCGAAGAAGCGCAGGCGGTCTTCCGACTCGCCCTTGTAGCGCTTGAAGAAGAGGTCGTTGAAAACTTTCCGGCTGTACTGGTCCGTGACGGCGAAGATGGGGATGCTCAAAAGCGTCGAGGCGCTCTTCTTGAACGTGCGGAAAAGCCCCTGCTGGTTCTTCGCGTAGAAGCCGAGCGTGTGGACAAGATTAGTGCTGACTAAAGTTCCTTCTAGGTCGTAGAATGCAGCCGCTGCCACATTGCCCTCCAGAAAGGCGCGTGCGCTTACGTTTCGACTGGCCCGCGCCGGGATTCGTCCGGGAATATGGATATTGAGGCAGGAATCTTACCCTAATTCCGCGATTTGGGTAAGCGACCAGAAGAAAGAAATTTCAAACGCGCGAGAAGAAGAGGTTTTATTGAACAAAATGGCGCTGAGAAATAGGGCCGGATTCGTGAGCCCATTGACCGCCGCACTGCTCGCCGCAGTGCTCTCCGGCGTCTTCGCGGCCTGCTCGTCGCGCCCGCCCGTGCAGGAGACTTTGGCACAGGACAAGGCCGCGGCGGCGGAGATGGTGGCGCAGTCGGACAAGCTCTACGAGCAGCGCGCCGAGCTGCAACGCGCGCGCGAGGCTGTCGTCCTTTTGCGCCGCGCCGCGTCCTCGGACACGGGGAGCTACGACGCGGCGTGGCGGCTCGCGCGGCTGGACTATTTTCTGGGCGCGCACACGGACGACAAGGGCGAGCGCGACCGCGCTTACGACGAGGGCGTGGAGGCCGGGCGGCGCGCGGTCAAGTTGGAGGAAGGGAAGCCGGAGGGCCATTTCTGGCTCGGCGCGAACCTGGGCGGGCGCGCGCAGACGAGCATGCTGGGTGGGCTCGCGGCCGTTGACGAAATCCGCCGCGAGATGGGGCGCGTGATTCAGTTAGACGAAGGCTTCGAGAGCGGGAGCGCCTACATGGCGCTCGGCCAGGTTGACCTGGAAGCGCCCAAGATGGTCGGCGGCGACCCCAAGCGCGCCGTCGAGACGCTGGAAAAGAATCTGCGCTTCGGCGAAAAGAACGCGCTCTACCGCCTCCGGCTGGCACAGGCTTACATGGCGGTCGACCGGGAGGCGGACGCGCGCCGCGAGCTGGAAGGCATTCTCAACATGACGCCCAACCCGGGCTACCTGCCCGAATACAACGACGCCGCCAGGGAGGCGCGCGAGTTGCTCGACAAGATGCGTTGACGCCTTCACGCGCGGGGGAATGTTTTTGGCCCACGCAATTCCGCACGGCCTGCGCGTTCTTTCAGGGCGGCTGTTTTCTTTGAAAGGAGAAGCTGACCGAGAGATGAGACGATTAATTCTAATGCTAACGCTCGCGCTCGCCTTCGCCGGAGTAACGTCAGGCGCGACCCAGGACGTTCAGGCGAAAATCCCGGCGGTCGAACTCTGCGAGCTGACGAATAACCCGAAGCAGTACGACGGAAAGATCGTGCGCGTGCGCGTCGCCTACTTCTTCGACACGACGGCCACGGACGACCCCTTCTATTTCTTCTACGACTCGGCCTGCGGGGGGCGGGAGAGGCGCATCGCGCCCGAGTTCGAGACGATGGAGAAGAACGCGCGGGCGCGCGCCTTCAAGCTCATAGAGAAGCACACGCGCAAGAACAGCGCCGGCACGGCCGGGCGAGTGGACCTCATCGTCGTCGGCCGTTTTAGCAGCTCCAAGAACGGCTACGGCCACCTCAACCAGCACCCGTTCGGCTTCGACGTGACGAGCGTCGAGCGCGTCCGCCCCGTAGCCGCAGACGCCGCCTGGCCCGAATAGTGTGGGCGATTCCATGACCGGGCAAAAATGTTCATGCGCGTCGTTCGAGAGATTGGAAGGCGCGAGCGTGCCCGCCTACATCGCCGCCTTTCTTGAACAGCGGGAAAAGAACCGCTACCGCTGCCGCGTCTGCGGGCGCGAGTGGGAGAAGCGTGTGCCCGAGAAGGAAGGCACGCGGCCAAGCCTGATAAGGCAAAAGTGAAGACCCTGAAAGGGTCGCACATGATAGCCGGGGGCAAGCAAACGCAGTTTGCGCCGCCCCCGGTCGGACGTGAGAAAACATTCCGACCCCGGAGGGGTCGCGCCTTCGACGTCGAGGTGCGACCCCTCCGGGGTCGGTTATCTTTTCTCGCGTTGTTCCGGGGGCGGCGCTTCGCGCGCGCTCGCAACGCCCCCGGCTATCATGTGCGCCCCCCTTCGGGGTCGTGACCTTTGCCTTTTTACAGTTCCAGTTCGAGGTAATGGAAGGGGATGTGCTCCACGTCGCGGCCGGCGTCTGTGAGGGCGTCGAGCATGCGCTGCGCGCCGGCGTAGTTGAGCGAGTGGATGACGATGGTGGCGTCGCGCTGGCGGTCTGGGTGCGCGGCGAGCCAGGCGGCGACGGCGTAGCCCGTGCGCTCGTCGTCGGGCTCGTCCGAGAAGTAGTGCTCGTCGAGCAGGTCGTGGTCGAGCAAGATAGTGGCGTACTCGCGCTCCGACAGCCAGCGGACGGCCTGGCCCACGTCGCACGTCACGTCCAGCACGTGCGGCGCGAACTTCCGCCGGAACCAGGCGCAGCGCACCTCGTCGTCTTCGACCAACAGCACGCGCCGCAGAGGATTCTTCATACGATTGCGGAATGCGGATTTAAGAAACGGACCTTTTAATCCGCAATCCGTAACGGTCAGGGTTTGCCAGCCGCTCTCTTCAACTCCTCCAGGTTGCGCTTGAGCGATTCGAGTTTTTGGCCCGCCTCGGCGAACTTGCCTTCGGACATCAGGCGCTGGTAGTCGGCGAGGTCCGCGGCGGCGCGGTCGATGAGCTGCTGCGTGCCGGGCGGAACTGGGCCGGTTTGCTGCTGCCCCGAGGGCTGGCCCTCGGGCGGTTTCTGCTGCCCGGCCTGGTCCGGCGGCTTCTGCTCTTGCTCCCCGCCGGGCTTGGCCTGCTCGCCGAAGAGCTTGGTCATGGCCTCCTGGAAGTTCGCGCCGAAGACGAGGCGCTCGTGCGTGGCGAGCACGACGAGGCGCAGCTCGGGCATCGGGCTCTTCTGCGCCTGCAAGTAAATCGGCTCGACGTAAAGAAGCGAGCGGCCCATCGGGATGACGAGCAGTTGGCCGCGGCGCACGCTTGAGCCCTGCTGGCCCCAGAGCGTGAACTGGCCCGAGAGCTGCGAGTCCTGGTCGATGCGGGCCTCGATCTGCGCCGGCCCGTCGACGAGCCGCGAGCGCGGGAAGTTGTACGCGAGAAGATGCCCGTAGGCCGCGCCGTCAGAGCGGCCGGCCATCCAGCCGATCATGTTGTTGCGGTTGCCGGGCGTGAACGGCACGATCTCGACGAACTCGTTCTGCACCTGCTCGCCCGGCAGCTGCATCAGCACGAAGTACGGTTCGAGCGCCTCGGCCTGCTGCTGCTGATTATCCTTGTTCACGCCGATGCGCTTCGCCATGCTCCACACGTCCTCGCGCTGGAAGAAGACGCTCGGGTTCGTCGTGTGGTAGAGGCCGAAGACATCGCCCTGCGTCTGCATCAACGTCTCAGGGTAGCGCACGTGCGCGCGCAAGTCCGCCGGCATCTGGCTCGCGTCCTTGAAGAGCGCGGGGAAGACCGCGCGGTAGGCGTTGACGATGGGGTCTTCGGCGTCGAAGACGTAGAAGTCTACGTCGCCGTTGTAGGCGTCGACCGTCACCTTGACGCTGTTGCGCATGTAGTTGACGCGCTTGCCGCCCGCCTGGTAGTGCGTCGAGTAGGGGTAGCTGGTCGACTCCGTGAAGGCGTCGAGCATCCAGAAGAGACGGCCGTCGCCGGTGACGACGATGTAGGGGTCGTCGTCGTAGACGAGGTAAGGCGCGAGCGCGTTGATGCGGTCCGTGATCTTGCGGAGCATCAGGACGCGGCTCTCGGGCGTGATGGCGTCGGAGAAGGGGAGCTTCGAGAGGTCGCCCAGGGACCAGGCCAAGAGCGTGCGGCGGAAGAAGCCGCCCAGGGGAATGCCGCCCGTGCCCTCGTAGACGTTCGAGGTGCTCGACTCGCCCTGCGGGTAGTTGAACTCCTGCTGCTTCGTCTTGACGTAAACGTCCGTGTCGGTCTTGAGGCCGAAGTAGATTTCGGGGCGCGTCACCTTGATCTCGTCGGGCGCGGAGGATTCGACGGGCATGTTCGAGAGGATGAAGCGCGGCAGCCCCTCGGGCGTGAACTCGTTCGCGGTGTTCATCGTCACGCCGTAGCCGTGCGTGTAAATCAGCTTCTCGTTAATCCACGTGCGCGACTGCTCGGGGAGCTTTTCGAAGTCCAGCTCGCGCGCGGCGAGCATCATCTGGCGCGTCTGCCCGCCGAGTTGGTAGCGATCAATATCAACGTCGTCGAAGAGGTAGTAGGTGCGTATCTCCTGAATCTGCTTGAGGGTGTCGAGCAGGGCATTCCAGTCCCAGAGGCGTATGTTGTCGAGCGTGGCGTGGTTGTTTTCCAGGTCGAGGCCCGCGGCCGAAGGCTCGGCGTCGTAGTCGCGCATCTCTATCCGGTCGAGGCCGAAGCCCTTGCGCGTCCAGGTGATGTTGTGCTCGATGTAGGGCGACTCTTTCCCCAGCTCGTTCGGCTTGACGACGAAGCTCTGCACGTAGGCCGGAATCAGCATCCCCGCGACGACGAAGACCAGGACGGGCAGCGCGATTGCCGCGACGATGAAGAGCAGCTTCCGCCTGGTCAGCGCGTTCACGACGACGACGGCCGCGGCGACGACGAGCGCGATGGCGACGATGGTCAAACCCGGCAGGTAATGGTTGGCTTCGGTGTAGGTGACGCCGGAGAACGACTGGTGGTCCTCCCAGAGATACGGGTAGCGCGAGAGGTAGACGCGCCAGGCGAGGAGCACGAGAAAGCCCGCGAGCGCGAAGGAGACGGCGGCGTAAGCGGTCGCGCGCGCGGCGTCCGCCGCGGCCCTGGTCTTCTGCTTCTGCGTCGCGGAGAGGATGGCGAAGAGCGCCGTCACGATCAGGATGACGAGCGAGAGCATGATGAGCCAGCCGCTCAGCCTCTGGTGCACGGGCAGCGAGAAGAGATAAAAGCTCAGGGGCTTCCCGAAAATCGGGTCGGGCGTCGGGGCCGACGGCTGGTTCAGGTAGAGCGCGAACTCGCGCCAGCCGTCCTTCATCCCCAGGCCGACGATCAGCCCCATGACGACGGAGAGCGCCCACGCCGCGGGCCGGAAGAATCTGGACGGGTTGACCGTCACGCTCTGGTTGTTGACGACGATGGTGCGGCGTTCGAGCGCGGTCGCGGCGAACGTGCGTTCTACGAGCCAGAAGGCCGCGCGCAGCACCGCCGCGGTCACGACGGCGAAGACGAGGAACGTGAGCAGCTTGGCGCGGAAAATGTACCAGTAGACGCTGGAGTAGCCGAGCGAGTCGAACCAGAGCGCCGAGATGTAGACGTTGACGGAGCGGAAGAGGAGGAAGAGGAGCACGAGCGCGGCACCTATGAGCCAGACCAGCTTGCGGCGGCGCTTGGGCTTCGCGGGCTCTATGTCTATGACCTTACCGTCGTCCTCGTCCATGTCAAAGGGGGTGCTCATGGCGCACAGCATACGCCGAACCGCGCGCCACACTCAAGGAGCGTTTGCTTTCCGCGCGCGAGGGAAGGCAGAATCAGGTCGCTAAGATTAACGGGCGTATGACCAGAAATTCCGTAGCCGCAGAGCACACTAAACAGAACACTCGAAAGAAAGGGGGCGCTTCTTCCTTAGCGCCTTTGCGCCTTTGCGAGAAACTTTCCTCACGCAAAGGCGCAAAGGCGCTAAGGAGTGAGCCGCGCTCTTTCGGCTTTTTCGTCCTTTGTCTGCTCCTAACGGCGTGCGGCGCGCTGCTCTCTTGCGCGCGCGCGCCCGAACCGCGTAAGCCCTTCGCCGCCGTCCGCACGCTGGCGGGAGCGCGCGGCGAGTCCGCGCGGTTCGGCGAACCGTTCGCCATAGCGGCGGCCACGGACGGGAGCGTGTACGTCACGGACGGCGAGGCGAACCGCGTCTGGCGAATCGCACGGGACGGAGGCGCGGCGGCCGTCGCCGAAAATCTCAACACGCCTTCCGCGATTGCGCTCGCGCCCGACGGCACGCTCGTCGTCGCGGACACAGGCTCGCACACCGTCAAGCGCGTGGACGCGCAGAGCGGGCAAGTCACTCTCGTCGCCGGCACAGAAAACGCGGCCGGGTTCGCCGACGGGAGCGGCAGTGAAGCCAGGTTCAACGGGCCGGTGGGCGTCGCCGTCTCGCCTGACGGGACCATCTTCGTCGCGGACACCTACAACGACCGCATCCGCGCGATTGACACGGCGGGGCGCGTGCGAACCCTCGCGGGCGGGGGCGAGCCCGGATACAAGGATGCCGAGTCGGGCGCGGACGCGCGCTTCGACACGCCGTGCGGCATCGTCTTGGACCAGGACGGCTCGCTCGTCGTGGCCGACACGGGCAATCATCGTCTGCGCCGCGTCACGCTCGGGGGCGCTGTGACCTCCGTCGCGGGGACGGGCGAGCCCGGAGAAGCGGACGGGCGACCGGAAGCCGCCACGTTCAACGAGCCGACTGGCGTGGCGATTGACACGGACGGAAGCCTCTACGTGGCGGACGCCGGGGGCGCCGCCGTGCGTGTCTTCTACAGGGGCTTCTGGCCCGAAGTCTACACGCTCGCGGGCGCTCATTACCCGGGCCTCGCCGACGGCGCGCTCGAAGCCGCGCGCCTGAGTCGCCCGACGGGCCTCGCCGTCACGGCAGACGGGACGCTCGTCGTCGCGGACTCCGGCAATAAACTAGTCCGCGCGGTTACCAGAGAGGGCGGTGCGGGCGGCTTCGAGTTGACGCGCGAAGAGGTCGACCAGCTGCGCCCGAAGGCCGCGGAGTTTCGCGCGCAGGGAGCGCCGCGCTGGCCCTACGACCCGCCGGACCGCGCGCGCGAGATAGCCGCCACCTTCGGAGAGATTCGCGGCGAGGTGGGCGAAGGCTTTGACGCGTGGTTTCATAACGGGCTCGACATCCCCGGCGCGTACGGCGAGACGGCGCGGCTCGTGCGCGCGGAAAAAATGTTGCGCCCGCTCTCGGTCTCGGGCGTCGGCGGCCCGCGCGAGAGCATACGCTTCCCCGCGCTCGGCTACGTACACCTTCGCGTCGGGCGCACGCAGGATGACCGCGCCTTCGCGGACGAGCGCTTCGTCATCAGGCGCGACGACGAAGGGAAGGTCACGGGCGTGCGCGTGCGGCGCGGCGCGCGCTTTCAGGCGGGCGAGGCCGTCGGCACGCTCAACAATCAGAACCACGTCCACCTGATAGCCGGCCCCGCAGGCGGGGAGTTCAACGCGCTGGCCGCGTTGGAGCTGCCCGGCGTCAAAGACACCGTCGAGCCGGTCGTGTTGAAAGGCGGCGTGCGCCTCTTCGACCGGGGGGGAAGGGAACTGGACGCGCCGCCCGAAAATGAGAAGGGCGCGCCCGTCGCGGTGCGCGGGGACGTGCGCGTCGTGGTGCGCGCCTACGACCAGATGGACGGGAACGCCGTGCGTCGTCGGTTGGGTCTCTACCGCCTGGGCTATCAGGTGCTCAAACCGGACGGCAGCCCCGCACCCGGTTTCGGAGAGCCGCGCCTGACCGTCTCTTTCGAGACCTTGCCGGACGACGTGAGGGCCGCGCCCCTGGCCTACGCCGAGGGGAGCAAGTCCGGCGCGACGGGCGAGACCGTCTTCGCCTACATCGTCACCAACACGGTGCGCGACCGCGCGGCTGAGGAAGATTTCTGGCACACAAGCGAGTTGCCGCCGGGCGACTACACCCTGCGCGTCTTCGCCGAAGATTTCTTCGGCAACCGCGCGACGCGCGACGTGCCCGTGCGCGTGAGCAAGTGAGTTTTCAAATCCCGGGAGAAGCGTTATATTAATCGGCGCAAACGTCCCCTTTAATCTACGTTCCCTACCGCAAAATTTTAAGTCGCTCTTCGAGGAGATTAAGCTCGTGAACAGCAACCGCACACGCCGCCAACTGACAGCCGCCTTCGCCCTCATTTCATTACTCGCCGCCGTGACGTTCACGTCTTCGGCGACCGTCGAGGGCGACAAGGAGAAGGCGTCCACTGTCATACAGGTCGCGCCGCCCGCGCCCGTCTTCGACCAGGCCGCGCGCCTCGGTGAGTTGGCCTCGCGCCGCCAGCGCGTCGCCGAGAAAGTGGGCCAGAACGGCATCCTCGTGCTCTTCAGCACGGAGCCGCGCGTCTACACCAACGACGTGGACTACAACTACCGGCAGGAGAACAACCTCTTCTACCTGACGAACCTCAACCAGAAGGGCGCGACGCTCGTTCTGATGCCCGGCAACCCGCAGTTGCGCGAAGTCCTCTTCCTGCCGCGCCGCGACCCGGCTGCCGAGACCTGGACCGGCCACATGTATTCTCCCGAAGAGGCGCGCTCCCTCTCCGGCATCAGCGAGATTTGGGAGGCCAAGGAGTTCGAGCCGTTCATGCGCTCGTTGAGACTTCGCCAGGCGTACCGCCCGAAGGACGACGCGCTTTTGATGGGCGGGCCCGCGACCGCCGCCGCCGCTCAGCCCGTCGTCCCGCCCGTCCCGCAGACTTCGCAGATGACTGCCGGGGGAACGCCCGTGCAGCCCGCGGCCCCCGGCGCGGCCCGGACGAACGTCACGACGACGAACACGCCCGCCGCCACGCAGCCCGTGGCCCAGCCCGTCTCCGCCCCGGCCGGCACGGCCGCCTCGACCGCGGAGCCGACCGGCTACGAGACGCTCTTCGCGGCGATGGGCAAGGACGAGGCTTCGCTCTACCTCCTGCTGCCGCGCGAGGACGACAGCCGCGAGTACAAGCCGGAACAGAATTTCGCGACGCAGTGGGCCAAATCCGCGAGCGGCCTGAACGTCCGCAACGCCGCGCCCATCTTCGCGCAGCTCAGGCTGAGGAAGTCGCCGACGGAGCTGAAGCTCTTGCAGCACGCCATAGATATCACGACCGAGGCGATAGAGCGCTCGATGGCCGTCGCCGGCCGCTCGCAGTGGGAGTACGAGGTCGAGGCCGAAGTCCTCTACACCTTCAAGCGCCGCAACGCCGACCACTGGGGCTACCCCTCAATCGTCGGCTGCGGGCCGAACGCGACCACGCTCCACTACATCGAGTCGCAGGGCCAGATCAAGCCGACCGACCTGCTCCTGATGGACGTGGGCGCGGAGTACGGCCACTACACGGCCGACGTGACGCGCACCTTCCCCGTCGGCGGCAAGTTCACGCCGACGCAGGCGGAGGTTTACCAGATCGTCTACGACGCGCAGGAGGCGACGGCGCGCGCCACGCGCCCCGGCGCTGTCTTCCCGACCGACGTGCACAACGCCGCGGTCGAGAAGGTCAAGGACGGGCTGGTGAAGCTGGGGCTGATTACGGGCCGCGACGACACGTTCATCCTCAATAAGAGTCTGCCGCCGCAGCCGCAGTACCGCCTCTGGTTCATGCACGGGACTTCGCACTGGCTGGGGATGAACGTGCACGACGTGGGCGGGCGCGGCGTGGCGCTTGAGCCGGGCATGACGTTCACGAACGAGCCGGGCATCTACATCCGCGAGGACGCGCTCGACGTGCTCCCGAAGACGCCCGAGAACGAGAAGATGATCGCGGCCATCCGGCCGGCGTTTGAGAAGTACAAGAACATAGGCGTCCGCATCGAAGACGACATGCTGGTGACGGCGAACGGCGGCGAGTGGATGACGAAGGCGCTCCCGCGCTCCATCGCAGACATCGAAGCCTTCATGGCCCGCGCCCCGAAAGAGATGAAGGTCGGCTCGCTCCAACTGCTCGGGCCGCTGAGGGCCTTCTTGCCGGCGACGCTCGCGGCGCTGGACGCTCGAAGCCTCTCGCTCGCGGGACAGCGCCCTCGTCTTAATTGAGGCCGCGCGACCTTCGGCTTAAGCCGCCGGGTGAGGCTGACGTGAGGCAGTCGCGTCAGCCTCACCCGGCGCTTTAGTTGGGCGACAGCCGGCAGACTCTACTCAGGCCGAAGTCCTTTCCGGCGACGCGAGTTTCTCTTTGAGCGCCGCCGCGGCCTGCGGTTCCGTGAAAAATCGCTCGCTCGCTTCCTTGAACAGTTGCAGGAGGGGCGCGCGGCTGTCCTTGACCTCGTTCCGGGCCTGACGCAGTTGGAAATAGAGGACGGAAGAAACGAGGCTGCTCAAGATGCTGCTGGTCGAGGTGAGCAGGCCGACCTGTGTGTTCCCGAACAGTGTGCCCGCGGCCCCCACGATGATGAGCAGGACGCTCAGCGTGACCAGAAACACGGTCAGCATGGACCAACGATTCAACTGTTGAAGAGGCTGGCGCAACGTCTGAAGCGTCTCTTCCTGAAATTTCAGGAAGTTCTCGTAAGACGCCTTCTCCCGGAGGGAGGGGCCGGCCGCGGGCACTTCGACTGGCACAGGCTTGGCAAGCCTCTCAAGGTTGTTAACCTGGTCGGCCAACTGAGCACACAGGCGAATCATCGGGACGCCGTCCGCGCCCACCCGGCCGAAAAAGTCATTGGCCCTGCGGATTCTCTGGCGCAGGTCGTCATACGTTTGGGGCGACGGCTTGAACGTCGAATCCATGACCCCGCGCATGATCTCCGCGAGCCGGGTGAAGAGGTCCAATAATTCTCTATTCCCTTCGGACGCGTAGATCAGGATTTCCACTATCGGGAGCTTGCGGTCGCTTTTGCTCAGCAGCTCCTTCGCCTGGACGGCGTCTCCTCTCAAGTTAATCTCGCCCGCCAGGGTGTCATACTTAAATTGGTTGAAGTCGTTGAAAGCCCGGTTGACCGTGTAGAACGACCTGAAATAGTAGGCGTAGCCTGAAAAAAAGAAATACTCCACCGAGTCAGGTTCGCAGTGGTCCTGCGCGAACTTCTCCGCGGCACGCGAAGCCTGCTCGATCAACGGCTTGGCCTTGTCAAAGTCCCTCGCGTACAGCGCCTGGACGCCCTGTAGGAACAGGTGGTCCGGCTGCATGCGATCAATCATCGACTCGAACTTCTGGCCGTACTTCCCCGCCTTGCGGAGATACTCGCGCGCTTGCGTGACGAGTTCCAGGGCGCGGCTGATGTTGTAGACTTGCAGCTCGCGGTTCGCCGCCCCGTACGTCCCGACCCCGATGGCGACATCGCGGAGTTCGGTCTCGCCGGCCTGGTCAAACCCGTCTACGGCCGACTGGAAATGCTGACCAGCCTCGGCGTACGTGTCGGGCTTTTTCAGCGCCTCGACCCCGAGGATGAAGCTCCCCAGCGATTCCAGGACCAGCTTCACGGTCGGGTATGCGTCGCCGGCCTTCTGGGGGTCTAACTCGTCCAGCATTCTGCTGATGAGGGGCAGGGGGTCGTCCGCCTCTAGAACGTAATCGATGACCTGACCCACCATCATGGAAGACTGTGCCGACGGGGCCGTGAGTTGTTGGGCCTTTTCAGGGGTGTCATTTGCGCTCATATGAAGATTCCTCTCCGGGGGAGGGCAAAACGCCAAGCGTCTTGCGCCAGACTTGAGTTTCAGATGGCGGTGCTCGGGCAGCCCCGATTTAATCTCGTCAACGACTCCTCGCTGACCTCACCTCACGCCGCGCGTAGGTGCCGGACTGCCGCGGGGCGCATCACCCGCCGTAAAGTTCCGCGCCCGTTTCGTCTCGCCGTCACGCGGGCGGCGGCGAACAAGGGCTAATCACGCCGGGAGAAATACGGCTAACGTGGTGGTCTGACCAGGCAGCGGGCGTGAGCGCGTAAGGGGCCAAGGCCAAAGCGGCAGCAAGATATGCCTGACGGCAGTGGGTGTCAAGACTTTTGCGGCGGGGACTGGATTTATTGTGCCGGGTTCTTACTCGTAGCCTAACGCCTCGACCGCGTCCTGCCGCGCGGCCCTCAGCGCCGGGTAGAGCGCGCCGACGGTCCCGCCGACGAGGCCGACGGCGAAGGCGACGACGACCCACTGCGGTTCGAGCTCGACGACGAGAGAGGTCGTCCGCATGACGGCGAAGCGCACCAGCAGCGTCAGCAACATCCCGGTGATGACGCCGAGCAGGCTGACGAGGATCGCCTCCTTCTCGATGACCCACGCGATGGTCCCCTTGGACATGCCGAGCGCCTTGAGGATGCCTATCTGGCGCGTGCGCTCCGTGACGGTCGTGTACATGGCGAGCAGGATGACCAGCATGCTGATGGCGGAGGCAATCGCGACGACCACCTTGATGAAGATGTTGAGCGCTGGCACGGCCGCGGCGTAAAGCTCCGGCAGGTCGCGCGTGAAAATGATCTGGTCCTCAGGGAAGCGCTCGCGGATGCGCGCCGCGAGCGCGTCCTGCTCGGCGGGGTTTTCGGCGGCGACGAGGACGGCCGTGCAGTTGCCCTCGGCACCCAACTGCTCCTGCATCGTCTCCAGCGGAATCTTGATGCGCCCGCCGCCCGGCGGCTCGTAAACGCCGACGATGCGGAACGGGCGGTCGTACAACTCTACTGTCGAACCGACGGCGGCCTCTCGGTCCTTCTGCCACACGGTGTCAATGATGGCCTGGTCGCGGCACGCGGGCGGCGAGTTCTCCGGGCACGGCGTGAAACCCGTCCCCTCCCTAATGGTCAGGCCGGTCAGCGCCGAGTACTCCGCGAACGGGATGCCGTCGACGAGGCGGCTGCCGAAGCCTTTGTCGCTCTTGAGAATGTTCTGGCCCAGGGGGACGGCGGCGCGCACGCCCGGCACCTTGCGCAGCTCCTCGGCCCGCGAGACGGGCAGGCGGAAGGGCTCCGTCCCGCTCATGGAAAATGTGCCGGAGGCGCGCACCATGATCTCGGCGTTGATGTTGCCCTCGCGGCGCGCGCGCTCGCGCAAGACGCCGTGGGCGAGTCCCACCGTGAAGACGATGAGGAGTACGCCGACGGCTATGCCGATCACGCTGACAAAGGTGCGCGCCGGCCTGTGCGACATGTTTGAGAGAACCAGGCTGTCCATAATCTTCCTAAAGCGCGGGCTCCTGTTCATCAGGCGGCGCGTCGCGTCCGGCACGGTGCGCCAGGCCAGGACGAAGAGCCCGATCACGGTCCAGAAGAGCGTCCCGGCCTTGCGCACGAGCGCGAGCGTCACGCCCGTGGCCGCCGCGAAGCCCAGGGTCTGCAAGATGATTTCGGTGCCGCCCTCGTAGACGCCGATGGTGGCGGGGACGAACCCGAACGCGAAGTTGATGACCTTCGTCAAAGACTCTATCACGTAAGCGGCGTGGACGGCGGGCGAGTAGCCGAGCATGCGCAAGGTGACATAGACCTCGAAGACGCTCGACGCGTGCGAGAGCAGGTTCAGGCCGATCATCGCGAAGAACGCGCGCGGGCGGTGCGAGTAGAAGTCGTAGACGTGCGACTCCAAGTCCGAGATGTGGTTGCGCCGCGAGGTCAGAAACTTCGGGTGGAGACGGAAGCGGCCCAGCAGATCAATCGTCCACGTCAGCAGCATGACGCGGCGGCGCGCGGCCCAGACCGCGATGGCGATGCCGACCGTCGCCAGGCCCGCGATGCTGTAGAGCACGCCCTGTATGACCGAGGGCAGGTCGTAGGCGAGCAGCATGACGACCGCGCCGCTCAGGATGAAGAGCGCGACCGAGAGGTTGTAGAGGATGTTGTCCACGACCAGCGCCGAGACGCCGTAGGCGAGCGGGACGCGCTTGCGCAAGAGCGCGACTTTCGTCGCCTCGCCGAGCAGCGGGCCTGTGAAGGTGAGGAAGCTGATGGCCTCGCCGCCGAGTCGGACGGCGAAGGCGTGGCGGAAGCCGAAAGTGCGGTGCTCGGGCGCGACGGCCGCGCGCATCGCGAGCGTGCGCAGGGCGTGGCGCGCGCCGCTGATCGCGAGGAGGAAGAGGAAGCCGAAGCCTATCTTGAGGAGCGCGTCGAAGATGGGCTGGACGCCGACGCGGTTGATGACGTAGACGAGAAGCGCGAGGCCCAGGAGGAAGGCGACTGCCTGAAGCCAGATGATATTGCGGCGGAGACTGCTGCCGCGGGCCGCGCCTTCCGACCCGTCGGCCTCCGCCAGCGCCTCGTCCACGTCGAGCCGTTCGATGCCCTGTAGCTGCTCGTCTACCGTCTTCAAGGCGCGGTCGCCACTCCTTCTGCGACGGGCTGGCCTTTTCGCTCACGCTCCGTCTCTCCCAAAACTTCTCTGATGATGCGCCCCGGGAAGCGGCGGAAGCCGCGCCCCCAGAGGACGGGGACGGGCTTCTGCCCGTCGCCCAACTGCCCGGTCATCGCCAGCACGGTCGGCATGAAGCTCAGGCTGTCGTAAGGCTCCTCGACGACCGCGCCCCTCGGCACGCCCGTCCGCTCGCCGCCCCAGAACATCAGCGTCGAGTGCGTCGAGTTGCGGAAGAACGAGCCGTGGTTGCCGCCCGGGTTGAAGCCGCGCACGTCGAAGTTCCAGTGGTCGTTCGCCAGGACCAGGAGGTCGGCCTCGACCTGCTCGCGTTGCGAGCGGCGGAAGCGGCGCAGCAGGCGCTCGTCTTCGGTTAAGCCGGGCGCGTCCACGTCGAACCCGTCGTTCCAGTGGCGCGCGAGCTGTTCGTGCAGTCCGATGAGCGCATTAGAGTATTCGGTTTTGTGCACGGCGCGCAACCATTCGAGGTCCGTGTGCCAATCTTCGAGCCAGCCGGAGCGCGCGCCCGCGGGCACGTCGAGGCGCGCGTCCTCCCAGATTTTGAGCGGGAGACCCGCGCGCCACTCCGCGCGCGTGAAATGAATCGCGCCCGCGGCGTCTTCGGTCAAATTCGAGATGGGCAGGTAGCGCAGGCTCAAGCGCCCCGTTGCGTCGGCGCGCGAGAGAATCAGCGCCTGATTCTCCGGCCCGTCGTAAATCCAGACCACGTCGCCCGTGGGCCGCAGCTCGGCCGGGAGCGACGGGGCGACGAGTTCGGCGGGGAGGCGGATGGCGATGAAATCCACGGGGTGCGAGTCGACGCCCGGCTGGACGTTGTTGCGCAGCGCGACTTCGTGAAGCAGCCGGAAGTAGTTGACGCGCACGAAACTCTTCTCGAAATCGAGCGAGCCGTCCTGTGCCAGAACGGGACCATTCGGCGCGAGGCCGACGACGTATTTCTGTAGGTCGTGCACGCTGTTCGGGCTCCCCATCGCGCCTTTCGCGATCACGTCTTCAATCTTCAGCGAGCGCGGGTCGAACGTCTCGCGCCTGAGCGCGAGCAGGTTGGTGAGCGTGCGCGCGTACCCCCGGTAGTCGCGCTCGTCCGCCTCGGACGAATCGAGCCGCGCGAAGGCGCGCAGCTTCTCCTCGCCGCGCGGCGTCTCGTCTTCTGGCGCGGGCGCGGCCTCCTGCTTATCGCCCTTCTTCTTCTCCTTCTTCTCCCGCTTCTTCCTCTCCTCGTCCAGGCGCTTCCACTCTTCCAGGAGAGCGCGCTGCTTCGCGTTGGAGCGGCCGAGCGCGCCCATCTCTTCGTTTATCCGCGCGAGCTGCCGGCCCCATTCATCGCGCCTGCCGTCGAGCGTCTTGAAGAAGGCGTCCGTTGCCGCGCGCCGCTGTGCCTCCGTCAAGTCCTTACGTTGAAGCTGCTGCCAGAGGATGTGCAGGACGTTGAGGTCGCTCGCGCGCAGGTGAATCGAGGCGCGCTCGTTGCCGTCGAAATCGAGCAGCGCCGTCGGGTAGGCCGTGCTCTGGCCCTTCAGGTAATAGGTGTCGTCCGTCGTCGTCGTTATCAAGGGCACGAGCGGGTAGAAGCCTTTGATCGAGTAGTCCAGGAGCAGCCGCCGCTTGGTGATGACGTGGTGGCCGCCGCCCTCGCGGCTGCCCAGGAGTTTGACCAGGTTGTAGCCCTGGCTGTAGATGTGCTCGTCCGTGTTGAAGCCGTGGTCCGAGACGAGGACTAACGCGGTGTCTGCGGCCTCGGGCGTCTTCTGAATCGCCGTCCAGACGCGCCCGACGACCCCGTCCAGGGCTTGCAGTGCGGCGAGGTGCGTCTCGCGGTCGCGGTTGTGGTGCGCCGCGTGGTCGAAGTCCGAGAGGTACAGGTCCAGGTAGCGGAAGCGCGGGTCGCTCAGGTGCTCTATCAGCTCGCGCTCCAACTGGTCGAAGAACGTGCTGCGGGTCTCGAAGCCCGTCGTCCACTCGTCCAGGAGTTCGCGCGGGTTTTTCAGGAAGCGGTTCTGCATGCCGCGCTGGAGCGTGCCCCAGCGCATCCCGCGCTGGTAGAGCTGAAGGCTCATGAAACGCTCGTCCTGCGGGTAGGCGTCAACGAGGAGCGGAATCCCGGCCTCGTCCAGGGTCTCCGCGCCGGGCATGTCTACGCGGCGCTGCCCGATGTTGCTGATGTAGAAGGGGAGGAAGTTCAGGTAGTCGTACGTGTGCAGGGTGAGGCGGTCGTACTCGACGTTGCCCTTGATCTGCAAGTGCTGCCCCGTGTCCATCATCGACCACGACGGACCCGAGAGACTCATCCCGCGCACGTAAAAATTCTTGACCCGCGAGCCGCGCTCGTAGAAGACGTGCTCGACCCACGGCAGCAGGCTCTTGCCCGTCGCGGGGTTGCGCTCGCGCACGAAGCTGTCCAGGATGTCTGGCTGCAACCCGTCGACCTTCAGCACCACCAGTCGCTTCGCCTGGCCCTGCGCGCAGACGTGCGCGAGCAGCAGGAAAATAATAGCGGTCAGTGGTCGGTGGCCGGTGGTCAGTGAGCGAAGCGCTGACCGCAACCAACCGACCACCGACCACCGACCACTGACCACTGCTCGTTTACTGATTCTCATTGACCACGCTCAGGATTGCTTTGGCGTCAGCGGGGGCGATGCGCTGCTCTTCCTTGATGGCGAGGCGGAGGTACTCGGCGCTCTGCGTGCGCCAGCGCGCTTCGAGCTTCTGGTCGCGGTAGATGACCAGGAGCGCCTTCTTGGCCGTCTCGTTGTTGATGCGGTAGAGGCCGTTCAGGCAGAGGCTTCTGGTCTCCTCGTCCTGGGTCTGCGAGAAGATGCGCGCGGCGGCCGACGCGGCCTTGCCCCCCGCGAGGTCGCCGTGCTCGGCGACGAAACGTAAGCTGCGGCGCACGTCTTCGATGTTCCAGACGACTTCGACTTGCGGGCTCGACTTCGCCACGCGCCGCAGGAAACGCTCGTGGAAATTTAATTGCCGCTTGATGTCGAGGCGCGCCTGCATCTCGGGCGTCGCCTTCTCCCGGTGCGTGTAGAGGCCGAGGCTCAAGACGTTCGCGAGGCGGAAGAGCGTCTGCTCGACGCGCCCGTGATTGAGGGGCATCATCTCCTGGCGGCGGTCGCGGTCGAGCCGCGCGGGCAGGCCGTCCGGGCGCTTCGCGTAAGCCACGAGCGCACTGTACTGGTCGCGCGCGAGCTTGGCTTCGACTTCCAGATTATTTTCGAGCGGGTTGAGCGAGACGAGCTCCAACCGCTTGCCGATCTCGTCGCGCAGCTCAGGGTCGAGCGACGCGCTCAGCGAGAGCAGGAGTTTCAGTTGCGAGTAGGCGCGCAGGCGCGTCGGCTGGTTCAAGTCCATCCCGCGCTTGCTGGTGACGAAGTCGTAGACGGTGCGGCCCAGAAAATACGGGATGTTGGCGAAGCTCGAAAGCGAGAGCACGTTGCGCGCGACATCTTCGAGGACGCGGCGCGACATCTCGCGCTTCTTGGGGTTCGCGCCGTCGCGGAAGTCAACCAGAAGCACGGGGATTTTCGGGAAGTCGAGGCCGTAGAGCGCGAGCGGAATCATCTCGACGGCGCGCGCGCCGGGCGTTTCGGGCGCGACCGCGCGGTTATCCGCGTCGAAGTACCACGTCTCCGTGTAGCCCTTCCATTCGCGCAGGCGGCGGTCGGTCCAGGGGTTCGCGACGTTCAGGAAGCGGCCGTCGAAGCGGCGCTCACTGTTGGCCGCCAGGTCTGGGCGCGCGACCCAGAGCATGGCGTGGGTGGCGCTGCCGTCGGGCATCTCCAACGGGTCGAAGTAGAGAGATTCGGCCTCGGCGCGCTGGCGCAGGAGTTCCCAGTTGTGCCCGCGGAAGTCGCGCACGGTCGTGGCCTGCTTCTCGTAGACGCGCTGCAAGTAGAGGTCGTCGACGATGCCGCCGAAAGTTTCTTTCCAGCACATTGGGATCCTAAGCTTAGAATTCCACGTGGACAAGTTGTCG